>Ga0308170_10004521_pt1 | contig 10953 bp, 9 predicted proteins | sample PhyBR2_2_FD_202136 | JGI IMG/M metagenome (GOLD analysis project Ga0308170, IMG submission 202136) | Phyllosphere microbial communities from UC Gill Tract Community Farm, Albany, California, United States - DLSLSB.R2 | ecosystem: Host-associated > Plants > Phyllosphere > Unclassified | place... | reverse complement strand
CGCCCGCCCCGTGCAGCCCAGCTGCTGCAATCTGTTTCAGATGTAAGCACATGCGTCAAACGCACCATTTCGTTCAAGCGATTGATATATTGAATCATCCGCTTTTGGAGATGGAGAACGACATGAAATCCCGCATAACTCTTGCTGCCCTGATCGCCCTCACCGCCGCCGCCTACGCACCGCTGCCGTCGATGGCGCAAAACGTCGAACTGTATATCGGTTCGGCCCCGCCGGCGCCGCTGTACGAACGCGCCCCGGCCGTGCGCCGCGGCTATGTCTGGTCGCCGGGCTACTGGGAGTGGCGCGGCCATCGCCACCATTGGGTGCCGGGCACCTATATCGTCGAGCGCCCCGGCTATGTCTACGCGCCGCCGGCCTGGCAGCAGCGCGACGGCCGCTGGTATATGCAGCAGGGCCACTGGGCCCAGCGCGGTGACGGCTACCGCAGCCAGGGCTTCTACGACGGCGGCCGCGGCTACGGCCAGCGCGACGGCTATCGCGACCGTGACCGCGACGGCGTGCCCGACCGTTACGAACACCGCGGCCGTGGCCGCGACACGGACCACGACGGCGTGCCGAACCGCTACGACCGCGACCTCGACAACGACGGCATCCCGAACCGCCGCGACCGCGATGTCGACGGCGACGGCGTCCCCAACCACCGCGATGCGCGGCCGGAGAATCCCTACCGCCGCTGATCGCAGGCAGTCGCATGAAGCGCCCTCCGGGGCGCTTTTTTGCGTCCATCGCGGACCGGGGCCGGGTTCTGCCCACCCGCGAAAACGGTTATGCTGACGCCATGACCGACCTCGACCGCCTGCAAGGTGCCGCCAACCGTAGCGAACTTGCCGCCAGCCGCAAGCTGGCCCTCACATCCAGCCTGCCGCTGGAGGAAGCGCTGCGCATCACGCTGGCCGCCAGCGCGGGCGATGCCGGCCTGCCCGCGCTGCTCGCCGAGCGCAGCGCCTTGCGCGAAGCCGAAGCTGCGCGCGGACTGGCGCGGCAGGCGGCGCGCGCAGCCGCCCGCGCCGCCTGCCAGGCACGCCACGAGGGCGCGCCCACCGCCTGGCGCGCCTGGTTCGACGGCTCGGCCCGGCCCAACCCCGGCCGCTGCGGCATCGGCGCGCGCCTGCTCGGCCCCGCCGGCCAGGTCATCGACCTGTCCGAGCCCGCCGGCTACGGCAACAGCAGCGAAGCCGAATACCTGGCCCTGATCGCCGTGCTCGAGGCGGCCCTGGCGCAGGGCGCGCGCGAGCTCACGGTGTATGGCGACAGCCGCGTCGTGCTCGACGACGTCGCCGCGCCCGATGCGAACAGCGCCCCGGTCCTGCAGCCCTACCGGGCCCGCGCACGCGCCCTGCTGGCGCAGCTGCCGGGCACCCTGCTGCGCTGGGTGCCGCGCCACAAGAACCTCGACGCCGACGCGCTCTCGCAGCGCGCCAGCATCCCGCCCGCCCTGGAGTCCGATGTATCCCTTGTCCCCTGAACTGTCGGCCTGGCGTACGCGCCTGGCCACCCTCGCGGCCGCCCACGGCGGCGACGACGGCGCCCACGACGCCAGCCACCTGGAGCGCGTCTGGCGCAGCGCGCAGGAGCTGCTCGCGCAGCATCCCGAGGCCGACGCCCTGGTCGTGATGGCGGCCTGCTACCTGCACGACCTGGTCAACCTGCCGAAGAACGACCCCGACCGGGCCCAGGCCTCGCGCCGGGCTGCGCAACTGGCGCGCGCCGAACTCGCGCGGCTCGGCTTTCCTGACGGGCGCCTCGACGGCGTGGCCCACGCCATCGAGGCCCACAGTTATTCCGCGGCGATCGCCCCGCTCACCATCGAAGCGCAGATCGTGCAGGACGCCGACCGGCTCGACGCCCTCGGCGCCGTCGGCCTGGCGCGCATGTTCTATATCGCCGGGAAGATGGGCCGCGCGCTCGCACACCCGAGCGATCCGCTGGCCCAGGCGCGCGCGCTCGACGACGGCGCCTGGTCGCTCGACCACATCATGGTCAAGCTGGCGCAACTGCCGGGCATGATGCAGCTCGCGGCCGGGCGCGCGCTGGCCGAGGAACGCCTGGCGCGCCTGCTCGCCTTCCGCGACGACTTCGCGGCCGAATGGCTCGGGAAGGCCGCGTGAACGCGCCCGCCCCGCTGGAGACGCGGGCGGAGGCGCCCGCCGCCACCGGCAAGCTCGGCTTCGTGCTGGTGAGCGTCTTCATCGACGTCCTCGGCATCGGCCTGATCATCCCCGTGATGCCGGTGCTGGTCGGCCAGTTCGTGCCCGGACGCGACGAGCAGGCGCTCTGGTACGGCCTCATGGCGGCCGTGTTCGGGCTGCTGCAATTCCTGTTCATGCCCATGCTCGGCGCGATCAGCGACCGCGTCGGGCGGCGCCCCGTGCTGCTGTATTCGATGGCGGGCATGTGCCTGAATTTCCTCGTCACGGCTTGGGCGCCGAGCCTGGCCTGGCTCTTCCTCGGACGGGTCATCGGCGGCGTCTCGGCGGCCAGCATGTCGGTCGCCTCGGCCTATGCGTCCGATGTCTCGACGCCGGAGACGCGGGCAAAAAGCTTCGGCAAGATCGGCGCCGCCTTCGGGGTCGGCTTCATCTGCGGCCCGGTGCTCGGCGGCCTGCTGGGCGACATTTCGCTCACGCTGCCCTTCTGGGTGGCCGGCGCCCTCGCAGCGCTCAACCTGGCCTACGGCTGGCTGTACGTGCCCGAGTCGCTGGCGCCCGCTGCGCGCGCTCCCTTCGACCGCAAGCGCCTCAATCCTTTCCGCGCCCTGGCGCGGCTGGCCGGGCGCGAGGACATCCGCGGCATCGTCGGCGTGTTCGCCCTGGCCACCTTCGCCCAGATGATGACCCAGGGGACCTGGGTGCTGTACACGACTTTCCGTTTCGGCTGGAGTCCGCGCGACAACGGCATCGCCCTGTTCTGCGTGGGCCTGGCCACCGTCATCGTCCAGGCCTGGCTGCTGGCCGTCCTGCTGCGGCGCTTCGGCGAAGCGCGCGTGGCGGTGCTGGGCCTGGCCTCGGGCGCGCTCACCTTCGTGCTGTACGGCCTGGCCACCCAGGGCTGGATGATGTATGTCCTCATCTGCTGCAACCTGCTGGCCTTTGCCGCCGGACCCGCACTGCAGGGCATCATTTCGCGCGGAACGCCTGCGGGCGAGCAGGGAGAACTGATGGGCTCGCTACAGTCGATCAACAGCATCGGGGTCATCGTGATGCCCCTGCTCGGCTCGGCCATCCTGGGCGCCGTGAGCCACCTGCCGGCGGACGACCCGCGCATCGGCAGCAGCTTCTTCCTGTCGGCGGCCATGCAGGCGCTGGCCGTGCTCGCGGCCCTGCGCTACTTCCGCCGCACCCGCCGAGGCGCGGCCGAATGAAACGAAACGTTCCTGTCGGAAATCTTTACAGTTGCCACTGGAAATTCCAGGTATCAGATCGCAACTAATTGATTTAAAACAAATCTTTCTGGCTGGCATGAATGTTGCTCATATGCCAGTAGTTAAAACCCTCAACCAGAAAGAAGAATAATGACCATCCTGAAAAAACTCGGCTGCGCTGCAGCCATCGCCCTCGCCGCCGGCGCCGCCCAGGCTGAGGCAGTGATGAATAACTGGACCTTCAACCCGAACGGCGGCGCAAGCGGCCAGGTCATCAACGAATACCTGGACGTGAACGGCAACGCCTTCATCCAGCTGACCCCGACCGGCGGCACCTCGTTCACGTTCACCGAACATGGCGTCTTCAACATCGTCCAGGCCGACAGCAACGGCGGCCTGTTCCCGGTTAACTTCGCAGGCGGCAACATCACCCTGACGCTGGAAGCACACGGCACCGGCAACTTCAGCGGCGCCTTCTCGTTCAGCGGCGGCACCGTCAAGATGTACCAGAACCCGACCAATAACCAGTACGCTACGACCAATGGCATTTACGGCGCCAACCTGGGCAACCTGATCGGCACCTTCGACGTCATGGCCGGCGGCGGCGGCAACGTCAACGCCAACGGCGACCCAACCGGCAATGGTGACGTGAGCATTTTCACGAAGGCTGGCGTCGGCGACCTGGTGGCCGGTTACTTCTTCAATAACCACGGCGTCGACATGTCGACCCTGAGCAACAACGCCTTCGCCTTCACCGATGCCAACACGCTCGGCAAGCCAGGCGCCAGGCTGGTAAGCGAAGTGGCATGCGAATTCGCCCACTTCACCGGCCCTGGTTGCGGCAGCGGCACCTACGCCAACGCCCCAGGCCAGTACTTCTTCGTCGGTAACAGCGGCCAGTTCAAGTTCGCTGACGTACCTGAGCCAGGTTCGGTCGCCCTGTTCGGCATCGCCCTGTTCGGCCTCGGCGCAATGCGTCGCCGCATGAAGTAATCCAGGCTCGCCCTGGCAGCACGACAAAAGCCTGGCTCGCCAGGCTTTTGTCATTGATGGGACACACATGAGCAGCGCCGTCATCGCCGCCGTCCTCGTTGCGGCACTCCTGCACGCAGGATGGAATATCCTCGTGAAGCTGCACGCCGGCACCGGGGTACCCACCGTGCTCGTCGTCGCCGGCTCCGGCTTGCTGTGCGCGCTCGGCCTGCCCTTCGTCGCCGCGCCCGATCCCGCCAGCTGGCCCTTCATCGCCGCTTCCGCGCTGGTCCAGACCCTGTATTACACCCTGCTTGCCGCCACCTACCGCGGCGGCGAGCTCAGTCACGCCTATCCGCTGATGCGCGGCTGCGCGCCGCCCATCGTCGCACTGGCCGGCGTCTTCGCGGGCGAACAGCTGGGCGCGGCGCAATGGCTGGCCCTGGGCCTGATCTGCGGCGGCGTGCTGGCGGTCTTCGCCGACGCCGCCAGGGGCGCGCGCACGGCGCGCCGCACCACCGTGCTCGCGCTCGCCACGGCCTGCGTCATTGCGCTCTATACGCTGATCGACGGCGCAGGCGTGCGCCGCTCCGGTGCGCCGGCCGGCTACACGATGTGGCTGTTCGTGGTGACGGCATGCGTCGTGGTGGCGCTGGCCTGGCGCCGCGAGCGCCATACCCTTCTGGCGGTGGCGCGCCGCCAGCCAGCCATCCTGCTCGGCGGCGGCGCGATGTCGGCGGCCTCGTACGGGATCGCGCTGTGGGCGATGACGCGGGCGCCGGTGGCGCTGGTGGCCGCGCTGCGCGAGAGCTCGATCCTGTTTGCGACGGCGATCGCGGTGCTGGTGCTGCGCGAGCGCGTCAGCCGCATGCGGCTGCTGGCCGTCGGGCTGATTGCCTGCGGGGCGGCCGCGTTGCGCCTGGCTTGATTTCTTCCCGGTTTTGCAGGGTGGTCGGTCAAGTCCCGATCGGCCACCCACCGTATGCGATTCGCCATTCGGATGGCATATGTGCGTTGAACGCGTGGACGGGAGACCCGTCCACCCTACCGCGCCTGGCTGATGCCTGCCTGGTTTGGTGCGCGTTCAGAACTTCAGTTCGAGCGTCGCACGCAGGCTCGGTCCGGCGACGAAGCGGGTGTCGCGCACGATTAGTCCCCGCTCCTGTTCCAGGAAGCTGCCGCGGTTGACGTAGTCCTGGCCCAGCAGGTTCGACAGCGCCACGCGCAGCTGCTGCTTCGGGTTGAACTTGTAGAGCGCATAGGCCTCGAGGTCGCGCCGCACCATCAGGTACGACACCTGTTGCTCCGACAGGCGCACCTGGCCACCCTGCTTCCACGCGAAGCTCGCGCCTGTGGTCAGGTCGCCGCGCTTGTAGTCGATGCCGAGGTTGCCGGAGAGCGGCGCCTGGCCATCGAGGCGGTTGTCCGGCCCGGGCACACCGTCCACGCGCGACCAGTTCGCGCTGACGCTGGCGCGCAGGTCGATCGCCGGCGCGTCCCTCATGATCGCCTTGAGGGGGAACTTGGTTTCCAGTTCCAGTCCGCGCGTCGTCGCGGTGCCGGCGTTCCTCGGCATCGCGACCCAGCGCGCGCCATGGGCGTCGTCCACCAGGTCGACCAGGTAGCGCGTGTAGCCGTCGATGCGGCGCGTCGAGGCGCTGACCGAGAACAGCGCCCCTTCGGCCCAGTAGTGTTCGTACGAAGCGTCGAAGCCGAGGGCGAGCTCGGGCTGCAGGTCCGGGTTGCCGGCGTAATCGGGATCGGTCGAGCGGTTGTCGATCGAGGTCTGGCGGCGCGGGATCAGTTGCTGGAAGCTCGGCGCTTTATACGTGCGGGTGACGGCGAAGCGCAGCTGGTCGCCCTTCGTGTCCGGAATCTTGAACAGGGTCTGGAAGACCGGGCTCCAGACGCTGGAACGCGAACGGCCGGTGCTGAAGGTATTGCCGGTGGTCGTGGTGCGGATGCCTTCCCAGCGCGCGCCGAAGTAGACCGACCAGCGTGGCGTCACGTTCCATTCGTCCTGGACGTAGAGCGCCAGGCGCGCCACCCGCGACTCGGATTCCTCCCCGTTCGGAAGCTCGGGGAAAACGAGACGGCCTGTCTCGGTTTCTTCGCGGCTGTCCTCGCGCACCGAATAGCCGCCGTCCCAGCCCATGCCCAGCGCGTGGCCGGCGAACATCGTCTTGCTGTACTTGCCGACCGTGGTCGCGCCATGTTCGTTCGCTTCGAGATGGACGTGGTTGTCGACCGAACGCGCCGCACCTTGCGGCGTCGCGCGCAGGTTGTCGGTCGTGTTCCAGCCGCCGATCAGGCTGCCCTTGACGTCGAGCTTGCCGCCGTCCGCCATTTTATGCACCCAGTTCAGTTCGGTGCGCAGGACATCGTTGTCCAGGCGCGTCGCGGAGTCGAGCACCGGATAAAAGGCCGGCGCCCCCAGGCTGGCGCCCGTCATTTCGTGGTTGTTGTTCCGGAAGCGCGCCGAATTGACGAAGCTTTGCGAGGTCAGGGTGTCGCCGCCCTCGAGCGTCCAGTTCAGGCGCGGCGCCAGGTTGACCAGCATCAGGCGCCCGTGTTCGTCGCCCTCGGTATGGCGCGCCAGCGTCGGCGTGCCGTCGAGGTCGAACCCGTGCTCGTCGCTGACGACGGCGCGATGGAACTGCTCGGCCATCACGCTGCCGGCGATCGAGTACGACATCTTGCCGATCTTGTCGGAGAGCTGGATGTTCGCGGTCGGGCCGCTGAAACCGCTGCCGGTGCGGGCGCCGATCTTGAATTCGCGCTGGCCGGCGCGCACCGCCTTTTTGAGCACGATGTTGATGGTGCCGGCCACCGACTGCGTCGAAAATTCGGCGCTCGCCGCGCGCAGCACCTCGATGCGCTCGATCACGTCGGGAGAAAGCGAGTCGAGGGTGAAGCCGTTGGGCGCGCGCTCGCCGTTGATCAGGATTTGCGTATAGCCCGCACCCAGGCCGCGCATGCGGATCTCGGCGCCGCGGCCGTTCGGGCTGCTGACGGTGATGCCGGGCACGCGCTTGAGCACGTCGGCCACGTTGGTGTCGCCGTATTTCGCGATCTCTTCCTGGCTGACGACGATTTTGGTCGCCGTATCGTCGCGCCGCGGGTCGTAGCTGGCGGCGGTACCGCGCACTTCGACCTGCTGGATTTTCTGTGCGGGCGCGCCCTGGGCGGCCTCGGCTTTCGGCGCCGCGGGGGCGCTCTCCTGGGCAAGGGCGGGGAAGGCAAGCGCCAGCGCGGCGGCCAGCAGGCTCAGGCGCATTGGGGTGAGCAAGATCGGTGCGAGCATATACATACTAGATAGACAAGTTTATGAGAATGTATTGTCCATTAGTTCGGCCGCGTAAAGATGCTTCGAGGAATATATTTTCGATATGCATGTGGCACCGGCCGTGCGCCGCCCCGGCCCCGGCGTCCCCTTCCGGACCGATGCGCTACACTGGCCGCGGGGCGCCGCCGTCGAAAACAATGATATGCACGAGCACGCCGCTTATTTATAATTCGCCATCGTCATCTGCAATAAGGGCTGCCACCGTGTCCGATCGTTTCAAAGTATTGCCGCAATATGTCCTGCCCAAGCAGGCGCTGACCTCGTTCGCCGGCCGCGTCGCCGGCCACCGCGGAGGCGCGATGACGACGCGCCTGATCCGCTGGTTCGTCGGCAAGTACGGCGTCAACATGGACGAGGCGGCCAACTCCGACATCGCGAGCTACCCGAGCTTCAACGAATTCTTCACGCGTCCACTGAAAGACGGCGTGCGTCCGCTGGCCCAGGCCGATTTCGTCTGCCCGGTCGACGGCGCCATCAGCCAGTTCGGCGCGATCGACGACCACCATATCCTGCAGGCCAAGGGCCACAAGTTCACCACCACCCAGCTGGTCGGCGGCGACGCCGCGCTGGGCGCGCAGTTCCAGCACGGCGCGTTCGCGAACCTCTACCTGAGCCCGAAGGACTACCACCGCCTGCACATGCCCTGCGACGGCCGCCTGACGCGCATGATCTATGTGCCGGGCGCCCTGTTCTCGGTGAACCCGACCACGGCGCGCGGCGTGCCGGGCCTGTTCGCGCGCAACGAGCGCGTGACCTGCGTGTTCGAGTCCGAGGAATTCGGCACCTTCGTCATGGTGCTGGTCGGCGCGACCATCGTCGGCAGCATGGCCACGCCCTGGCATGGGGTGGTCAACCCGCAGCGCACCGGCCGCATTTCGGAGTGGACCTACGATTCGCAGCCGGTCGTGCTCAAAAAAGGCGAAGAGATGGGGCGCTTCCTGCTCGGCTCCACGGTGGTGATGCTGTTCAAGGCGAATACCATCGTCTTCAACCAGGACTGGGCGCCGGAGCGCAAGGTGCGCCTGGGCGAGATGATGGGCAACCGGCCGGCCTGACCGTGCCCGTGGCCAGGACGGCGCTGCCCCTCATCCTGTGCGGGCTCGCCGCGCTGCCGGCGGCGGCGCGCGCCGACGATCCGCCAACGGTATCGGTCACGGGCAAAAAAGAACCCGTCGTCAAAAAGCTCGACAAGACGGTCCATCATGTCGCCAACACGCCGAAAGCGGCGAACGGCAGCGCCCAGGACCTGCTGCAATCGACACCCGAGGTAGCGGTGACGGCCGACGGCCAGATCCGCGTAAAAGGCAGTGCGCAAGTCACGGTGCTGGTCGACGGCAAGCCGACGGCGATGCTGTCGGGTTCGAACGAGGAGCGGGCCGTGGCCCTGCAGACCATGAGCGGCGCCGACATCGCCAGCATCGAAGTCATCACCAATCCATCGGCGGCCTACAACGCGAACGGCGGCGCGATCCTGAATATCGTCCTCAAGCGCAACCGCAAGCCCGGCGCCCACGCCCAGGTACAGGGAAGCGCCACGGACCAGGGCCTGTGGAAGGCCGGCACCAACGCCGACCTGACCCGGGGCGCTATCAGCGTGCATGGCAACCTGGCCTACCGCCAGGACGGCACGCTGAAGATGCGCGCGTCGACGGTCGGCTGGAATAATCCGCTCGATGGCCAGGCCGGGCAAACCCGTCAAACGTCGACGGTCTTCGTGCGCCGCGTCGTCGAAACCGCGGCCCTGGGCATCGACGATGCGCTGGGCGACGCGGACACCCTCAGCCTGGCGGCGCGCCATAACGCCCGCCGTTCGCGTCCGCTGTTCGACGTCCTCAACGAGAACCGTATTGGCGCGGCCGAGACCATCTTCCATCGCATCTCCGAGGGCCCGAACGAACAGTCCGACGACAGCGCCAGCCTGGCGTACAGCCACCAGGGCAAGGGATCGGCGCTCAAGGCGATGGTCCAGCACAGCGCGACGGTGGGACTGGTCGACAAGTCGTACAGCGACGTGTTCCTGGCGCCGGCGCGCGCCACGGAGTACAGCCACGGCGCGACCCGGTCGGCGCGGCGCCTGAACCAGGCCACGGTCGACTGGACCCGCGCCTCCGAACACGGCCAGTGGGGCATGGGCGTCGACGTGCAGGACAAGGTCGACGACGTCGACAATTACCAGGCCTTCATCGATCCGTCGAGCGCCGCCGAGACGCCAGACCCGAATACGACCAATGCCTACGCGGTGCGCACGACCGTCAGCGCCGCCTACCTGACCGACCAGCTCAGGCACGGCAAATGGGAAGCGCTGCTGGGCGCGCGGGCCGAACGGATGGCGCTGCGGGTGGGTCCGGCGCGGAACAGCGTACGCACTGGGCATTGGCGCGCCTTCAATCCCAGCCTGCACCTGAAATATGCGGTCAGCGAAAAGGCCGACCTGACGCTCAGCTATCGCCGCAGCCTGCAGATGCCCGACCCGCGCGACCTGAATCCGTTTACAACCTACGTCGATGCGCAAAACCTCAGCCGCGGCAATCCCGGCCTGCAGCCGCAGGTGCTGAGCGCCTGGGAGCTGGGCGCGAACGCGGAAGGCGGCCCGTTCAGCGGGAGCCTGGGCGCCTTCTACCGCGCCAGCCGCGACACGGTGTTCGACGAGCGCAGCTTTGCCGACACCGTGCTGGTCACCTCGAAGCAGAACGGCGGGCGGGCGCGCTCGGCCGGCATCACCGGCTCGCTCGACTGGACGCCGGATGCGCAGCTGCGCCTGGGCGTGGACGGCGGCGCCTACCGCGTGGTGCTCGAGACGCCCGATCTGTCCCGTCTCGTGCGCCAGGACGATATCGCGGGCTATGTCAGCTTCAGGGCGGCGTACAGCGCCGGCGCCGACGACCTGTCGCTCGACGCGCAGGGGCAGTCCTCGGGCATCACACCGCTCGGCCGCTATGGCGCGACCAGCAGCGTCAACCTGACCTGGAAGCACGCAGTGAGCAAGACGCTCAGCCTGACGGTGAACGCCAGCGATATCTTCGACGGCAGCCGGCGCAGCTATCGGACCGATGCGAGTACCTTCCGCCAGGCGGGGTTCGATCATTTCGTTGCGCGGCGCGTGTATGTGGGCTTTGTGAAAAAATTTGGGTGAGGTGGAGTGCTTCACGCCAGGCCGTTCAAGCGTGATCGGCCACTGACCGTAGGGTGGACTCCCGAGTCCACGCGGTACAGCGATTGATCATCGTTGCCATTTGATCTTGCCTCGAGCATG
>Ga0308170_10004519_pt1 | contig 10955 bp, 9 predicted proteins | sample PhyBR2_2_FD_202136 | JGI IMG/M metagenome (GOLD analysis project Ga0308170, IMG submission 202136) | Phyllosphere microbial communities from UC Gill Tract Community Farm, Albany, California, United States - DLSLSB.R2 | ecosystem: Host-associated > Plants > Phyllosphere > Unclassified | place... | reverse complement strand
CGTCTTCGCTGCCGGCGTCGCGGTCGGGACGGTCGTCGCGTCGGCGTCGGCGTCGAGCGAGGCGCAGGCGGTCGGGTCCGCCGCATGGACCTCGCGAGGGCGTCTCTGATGACGAGGTCGCCGCCGGGCCTCTCGAGGAGCTGTTGCTTGTACTTTCCCCGCCCTCCCTCCACCCTCTTTGTTGCCTCTCCTACTTTGTCGGACCGTCCTCTCCTTCTGCAGCCTGTTGACCTCCTTCTAGCCTCGTCCGCTCTCTGTACCTCCTTCGTTTCTCTCTCTCTGCCAACCGCACGGTCCGTCTCTCTGCGTGCGAGCTTCGACTGATCGAGAGCATCAACGTGCGAGTTACGAGAGCCGTGCGAGGTGCTACAACAAGGAGGATAAAGACGAGGATCTACTGCAGAGCGGGCGACGAGGAAGAGGGCGACGAGGCGAAGCGGACGGGGATGCCGTAGACGACGGGCGCGGCGCCGTTGAGGTACTTGAGGTTGCACACGGTGCGCGACTGGGCGACGGCGGCCGTGAGCGAGAGAGACGAGGCGTTGGACGGCGAGGAGGAAGAAGAGGAGGACGTCGAGCCCGTCTCGGGGGCGGCGATGCCGGTGCGGCGGAAGACCGAGAAGGCGAACTTGTCGATGTCCTTGTCGGTGACGTCCCACAGGTTGGCGACGAGGGCAGGGCTGCGCGACGGGCAGGAGAGCGTCAACGAGAGGCTCGCCGGGGGAGCGAGGAGGAAAATGAGAGAACGAGACGCACCAGCCTGCGACCATGTAGTGGTAGGGCGTGCCGACGGGCTCAAAGTCGCCCTGATCCTTGAGGAGGCCGGACGAGCAGCCCCAAAGCATCGTGACGGCGCAGCGAGAGAGGTTGCGTATCGTCTGCGACCGGATGTACTGCTCGGCGCCGCCGTGGCCGAAGAAGCTGCGAACGCGCCGACGACATATCAGTCAACAAGGCGCCGAGCGCAGAGTCGAGAGAGTCGTGAGAGGCGAGCACGCACAGGAAGAGCTCCTTGTTGAGCAGCGCCGCCTTGACCTCCTCCTCGAGCGGTGCGCGCGCTGTCGCGCCCGTCCAGGCCCGCTCGCGCGCCTGCTCGTCAAGCCACGGCTCGAACGTCTTCTGCGTGTTCTTGAGGTCGCCGCCCGGGTTGAGGACGAACGCCGTGCGCCCGTGGTCGACGACGACCTCGTGCGGCGGTGCCTCGAGCGAGGCGTGCGCGGCGGCGTGGTCGAGGCGGTCGCGAAGGAACGACAGCGCCGGGAGGCGGCTGACCGAGCGACCTTGAAGGCAGGGGAGCGACTCCCAGGGGAAGGCCTGCAAGTCCTGGTCGAGGACGAGGAACGTGTGCTCGTCCGGGTCGAGGTGCAGCTTGGGCGCCGACTTGGTGCCGTGCAGCTCCTCGAGCGCCTCGCGCAGGTCGACGACGACCTGGTCGACGTCGGTCTCGTCGCACGCGAGCGGGACGCCGCTGAACTGGAACGACTCGGCCATGAAGTAGAACAGGTCCTCGAGGTCCTCCTCGCGAGCCGACGAGGGTAGGGCGGCGAGGCATTCGACGATGCTGTCGTCGAGCTTGAACCGTGTCGAGCGCTTGTCGCCTGCGGCGCGAGACATGCTGCGCTTGAGGATCCGCTCGATGCGCGCCTTGAAGGCGATGAAGGCCTCGGCGTCGGCTTGTCGAGCATCGCAGAAGACGGCCTGCGGGCACGAGGGGGGCGTCAGCTGAGGTGCACTCCCCCCTACATGTACATGTGAGAGAGAGACTGAGAGAGACGTGACGCACCTTGAACGCACCGAGCCACGCACCCTCGATCGTCTCGAGCAGGGTCTGCAGCCGCCGGTCGAGCTCCTTGCGCTCTGCCCACCACGCCGCGCGCGCCTCCTTGCCGTCGACGTACTTGGCGTTCTGCGTCCCGAGGTTGCTCGTCGCGATGATGTCCTTGAGCTCGGCCGAGGCGACCTCGAACGTGAAGGCGTCGTCCTCCTCGCCTTCTCGTCGGGCGAGGCGGTCGAGCGGCAGCTTGAAGACGAGCGGGTCGGCGTCGCGGCGGTGGCGGCAGATGATGAGCGAGTCGCGCTCGGGCGTGAGGTGGAGCGTGAGGGCGGTCCAGGCGGCGGGCAGGATGGACGAGAGGGGCGCGTCGACGAGGGTGGGCTCGGCGGTCTCGAAGCGGTACCGCTCGCGCAGGCTGTGCAGGACGGCAGCGGCTTGGTCGATGGCGTCGGGCACGGGCGCGTCGACGATGGGCCAGGTGAGGTCGTCTTGGCGCGCTTGCGCGGCGAGCTTGTGCTCGACGGCGTCGAGCATCTCGCGGCGGAGCGTGACGGCGGCGCCGAGGTCTACGTGTGTGAAGAGTCAGGCTGGGAGGCTGGAGCAGTCGTGCCAAGAGAGGACGAGGACGGACCGAGGACGTGAGCGACGGTCGCGCTCGAGCGCTTGGTGACCTTGCCGACGCTGGCCTGCATCGTGCGCAACGTCGTCGACAGCGTCGACAGCTCGCGCAACTTGGCCGGGTGCGAGCGCGACGAGCTAAACGTGATGGCGCGCGCGAGGAGCGCCTCGATCTCCTTGATGGCGTTGAGGACCGACGGGCCCGTGCGCGGCGTGCCGATCTTGACGACGGCGCCTGCGCCCGCCGCCGAGATGCCGAGGACCGGCATCGACAGGACCGAATCGGGGAGCATGCCGAGGACAGGGTCGGACGTGCACCGGACGAGGAGGTCCTCGAGCTGGGTCGACGCGAGGAGGCGGAGCTCGTCGGCCTTGTCCTCCTCGAGGGTGGCGAGGCGGGCGAGTCGGCGAGAGAGGCGGTGCGCCTCATCGTGCTTCTTCTGGATACGGAGGAGCGCAACTGCAGGAGGGGGGTGAACGTCAGCTGAGGCTCACTGGAAGAGAGGGCGAGAGGGAGAGGACGCACTCTGCATGCGGAGGAGGAGCGCTTGGGTCGACGGCAGCACCCAGTCGGGCGCGGGACCGGCACGAGCCGCCGGCGAAGGCGACGACGCCGCAAAGTGCACGCTCGGGCCCGAGATGCGGCGCTGTGCCGGCGAGAGGTGGTGAGCGGGCGTGTGGTGCTTGACGGGTCTGTGCGCACGTTCGGGGAGGGCGTCAGCGGGGAGCACAAGGCGCAGCCGAGAGCGCGAGCAGGACTCACGAGCTGCCGGCGTCTCCCTCGCTCGCAGAGAAGATGAAGGCGTCGAGCGAGCTCTGCGCGGCGAGGCAGAACTGGAACGCTTCCTGCTGCAGGCGGGCGCGCTGGTGCAGGTCAGCCTGGAGGCGGCGGAACTCGGCCATCTCGGGGCAGGTCGTCTGCGCGCAAGACCGAAGAGTCAGCGGGAAGCGCTGTGAGTGAAGGAGGAGAGGGCGAGGGACGCACAGAGCCAAGGAGCTCCTCGATCCGCTCGAGCTTGACGGCGGCGTCGTCGAGCTGTTCGCGGTGCAGCCGCACATCGACCTGGACCGAGAGCGCTCGCGCCATCTGCCTTGGCGACGCGAGGTCCTCGGCGAGGTCGAGAGCTTGCTGAGCGAAGAAGTCGGCCGACTTGGGCGTGCCGCGGACGAAGTGGAGCTTGGCGACCCGGACGGTCGAGTCGAGCAGACCCTGCACGACGAGAGCATGAGGACTGCGACGCAAAGAGAGACTGTACGAGGAAAAGGACGCACCTCGGACAGCTGCCATGAGAGGCCGGCGTGAGCGCCACCGGGCAAGGTCGTGCCCGCCTTGCGCTTGTTGATCGGCGCGGCGTCGGCGAGCGCCGTCTTGTGGTCGACAGGAGGCGCCGAGAAGGTCGAGTCAGTCGTGGGAGGGCTGACGGCGGGCGAAGGGGCAAGGCGCGACATGTTGTTGAGCGCGCGCGTGCCGAGGCGCATGGCCTGCATCGCCGGCGCGACCGAGCGGCTCAGCTCGCCCTGCGTGCGTCGAGAGCTGCCGTGAGCGTGACTTCGAGGAGTGAGGAGAGAGCAGGAAGAGACGCACCTTGCGCTGGAGGATGAGGGAGCACACGCTCGAGGCCAAACTTGCGCGCTGGAGGAGCAAGGTCCGCTCGACGATCTTGGCCGTGCTGCTCGTCGCCGACACGTCCGCCTCGAGCCCGTCTGCGATCGTGAGGGCGGCCTCGTAGACGTGCACGCTGCAGGGAGAGGAGACAGGGTCAGCGAGAGTCGCAGAGCCGAGACGAGCGGGAGCGGGACGCACCTGCGGTCGTTGCTCCCGAGCATGGCGAGGTACTCGGCGTGGCCGAGCGAGTAGGCAATCTGCGCGACGGGCGACGACGGCGCGTCATTCTTGGCGGCGGCCTGGATGCGGGACTCGGCTTGAGCGAGGACGATGCCAGCGCGCGACGTCTTGCCGAGGCGCAGGTACTCGCGCGCGAGGCGCACCGACGACGTGATGTAGGCTGTGCAAGGAGCCCGAGTCAGCACGTCGCACATCTTGAAGAGGATCCAGGAGAAGCGCGAGGACGCACCGTCGTTGACCTTGTGCGGGAGCTTGGCCGAGAGGCGCCGCAGGAACTTGAGGAAGGCGATCTTGAGGAGCACCTCGCCGAGCGTGCCGAGGAACGACGCCATCGAGTCTGTCGCACAAGCGGATCAGCATTCGCCGGCTGGGAGTGTGCGAGACGGGCGAGAGGAGGACGCACCGAGGAGCGCAAACACGTGGTCGACGTCGTCGAGAAGGAGCTTGCCGGTCTCGGGACCCTTGACCGGCGTGCGGGTCGACTCCTTGAGCTCGACTCGGCCCCTCGTCTTTCTCGGCGGCGTGACCTGCGCCGGCGGCGGCGGCGGTGCGGGCGCGGCGGGAGCAGCCCGTCTCGTCGAGGCGGACAGGGTGCGCGTCGTCCTCGCCGGCGTCGCTGCTGCGCGAGTCGGGCGACGTGTGCGCGTCGCTGTCGCTGTCGCAGGCTCGGGCTTGAGCGGGCTCGCGGCCGGCGCCGAGGGCGCAGTGCGGGCGACGGCGGGCGAGGTGCGCTTGGCGAGGACGGCGGACGGCGAGAGGGGAAGCTCGCTGTCGACCGAGGTGCGGAGGATGTTGATGGCGGCGCGGGCGGACGAAACGACGCTCTCCTGCAGAGCGGGCGTTGGCGGCTGGGAGGCGTGCGCGTGGAAGGCGAGGAAGAGATGCGACAGGGCGAGGTACTGCTGGGCGAAGGGTCGGAGGGCGGCGTCGGCTCCCATGCTCTGCGCGCACCGCGCCTCGTCAGCACAGGTCGTCGTCGCGACTGAGCGAAAGGAGAAGGAGAAGAGAAACGCACCTCGCGCTCACACAGCTCCCGGACCTCCTCCGCCAACTTGCCGACGACCTCGCGCTTCTCGACCCTGCCGCCCGTCGCGCACGCCTGCAGGCGCCTAACGAGCACCCTCGCGCGGCGCATCGGCAGCTCGTCTGCGTCGTACACGCCCTCGAGGGCGGCGAGGACGGCGTCGCTCGCCCGGCGCGCCTCGTCCTTCTCCGAGTACGGCTCGAGCGCGGCGAGCTGCATTTCGAGAAGCGCACCGACTGCTGCGGGCGGGAGGGACGTCGCTCGAGAGGCGCTTGCGGCGACGAGGGGAACGGACGCAGGGGGAAGGAGGAGGTCGAAGACGGCGAGGCGGGTGAAGCGCTGGACGACCTTGTGGAGCGGCGCATGGCCAGCGATGAGGGTCGAGAGGGCCGACGTGGCCGAGTCGGCGGCGAGCGTGTCGAACGTAGCCGCGGGCTGAGCGAGCGCCGAGGCGATGTAGGCGTCGTAGGCGGCCTGCGGGGTGCGTTTCGAGGGTCAGTGCGTCGGCGCGAAGGAGACTCGGACCCGCTGAAGGCAAGGAGAGGGACAGGAGCGCACCTTCTTGTCGCCGATCTGGTGCTGCACGAGCGCGAGGAGCTCCCACCGTCGGCCCATGAGCCGCTCAAAGTCCCTCGCCGCCTCGACCATGCCCTTCCTCTCCTCGTCGCTCCTGCTCTTCTCGTCCTCGACGCCCTCGCCTGGTGCCTCGTCCCCGAGCCTGAGCTCCGCAAACCCCTCGAGCACGTCGCGCTCGCCGAGGAGCCCCTCGCCCCTCGCCTTCTCGACGACCCGCTCGCCGAGCTCGCACGCCTGCCGCGCAAACCCGAGCGCGTCGGCCGCGCGCCCGGCGTTGAACAGCGTCCCGCCAATGTTGTACGCCGCGCTCGCGAGCGTGCGCAGGCTGTAGCCGCGCTCGAGCTGCGGGCCTGCGCCGCCGGGCGCGCCGAGGTCGACGAGGGCACGCGCGCGGCGGAGGAGCGCGAGGGCGCGCGCGGGCGGAGAGGGGGACGAGAGGTCGATGGACGAGTAGGCGAGGATGAGGAGCGAGTCGACGGCGCCGAGCGCGTGGTGATTGCGCTCTTTGCGGCTGACGGCGCCGCCGCCGCCTTCGCCGTCCTCGCCCGGCGCGAGCGCGAGCGCCGCTGCGTGCGCCGCGAGCGCGTCGAGCACCCCGCGCACGAGTTCGTCGACCTCGCTCGGCGCCGGGCCCGGCGGCGCGTCGGCGGGCCCCATGAGCTGGTCGAGGCGCGCGACGCCGCGCTTGGCGTGCTTGGCGAGGACGTAGCGCGCGCGGTCGACGAGCTTGTCGATCTTTGTGCGCTCGGCGCGGTCGAGGTCGGACGCCGCGGTGGCGGGGAGGAGGCGGAGCGGGGTGAGGAGTGGGAGGGCGCCGAGCGCGCGGCGGAGGGCGTCGGCGAGGTCGGGCGGGGGAGCGTCGGGCGTGCGTTGAGCCGACTCGAAGAGGGCGAGCGAGTTGGCGAGCTTGGCGCAGAGGTGGGTGCTCTGGACGGCGGGAGAGGCGGGCGCGGCGGCCGGGGACGAGGTCGACGAGGAGGGGATGCCGAGGAGGGCGGACGCGCGCGAGACGAAGGCGAGGTCGTCGGCCTGCGAGCAGTACAGGCTCGTCAGTCTCGCATTCAGGCGCAGGGGAGCAGGAAGAGAGGACCGAGGACGCACCCGTCGCGCAATGTGCAGCACCACCTCGCACAGCTCCCTCCACTTCCTGTCCTCACACGCCGCCCCACCCAGCAAGCCCTGCCGCTCGAGTTCGCCCACGACGCGCTCAAACGCGCGCTTGACCTCGGCGCCGATCCTGGGCGCCGAGTAGCCGAGGGCCTCGGCGGCGCGGCCGTACAGGAGGAGGACCTTGCGCAGCTGGTCGTGGAACGCCGAGAGCTTGTCGGGCGACGCGAGAGCCGAGGTCGAGGCGTAGCACAGGAGGGCGTAGATGCGCGTCGAGACGAGGACCTCGGGAGCTGCGAGCGAGTACACGCAGGAATCAGCGACTCGGCCACCCAGAGAGCGACAGGGCCGGCGAGAGGCGAAAGCTGCACGCACCGACCTGACCATCGAGCCCCGCACACCCCTTGGTCACCGTCGCAAACATGCCCGTCATCATGCCGTCTAACCTCCTCGCGAGCCCCTCGCGCTCGCGCCCTTCGAGCTCCTGCCGCGGGCCCTCTCGCCGCCACAGCGCGCGCCACTCGCTCGGGCCGCCCTTGCACTCGCCCTCCCCCGCCGTGCCGCCGAGTACGCGGTCGAGCTGCGCCGCGAGGTCCGCCGCGCGCACGTCGGGCGAGCGGAAGAGCGCCGCGAGGAGGTACTGCTGGACGGCGAGGACGAGCGGGACGATTTCGGCGAGGGAGGGGCGCGCGGCGGACGGGTTGAGCGTGTCGGAGAGGGAGGGCGGCGCGAGGAAGGCGGGAGGGGGGAGGGGGACGAGGAGCGAGGGGAGGTGAGAGAGGAGGGAGGCGGTGGTGGTGGAGGCTGGAGGAGGAGGTGCCGGGCTCAAGGTCGGGGCGGACCACCACGAGAGGAGGGTCGCGCGCATTGCTGAGAGCTCGACGAGCGCATGTCGGTACTGCACGTCAAGGGCGAGTCAGCAAGTCGATCCCGGCCAAGACGAGACGAAGCAAAGTGGGAAGCGGACGCACCAAGCCCATCTCGACGAGGTGCGCAACCACCCCTCCCGCCGCCTTCTCGACGTCGACCCTCTTGCGCCCAAGCACGCCCTCGGCAGCGAGCGCGCGCAGCTCGCGCAGGGCGCGCGCCGCGTCCCGCGCCGCCTGCTCGACCTTGTCGCGCGTCGCGTTCTGCGCGGCGCCGGCCCGGAGCGACGACGAGGACGAGGCTGGGCGGACGGCCGAGCTCGAGCGCGACGAGGGCGTCGATGCGGAGGAGGATGGTGCCGTTGCGGAGGAGGAGGCGGCGGTGGTCGCGCGGAAGCCCGACTCCTTGAGGGCGGCGAGCGACGACAGGGCGGCGTTGACGGCCTTCATGGCGTCGCGCGCGCGCTCTGCCGGGGTGCGGCCGTCATCTTGCGCGAGTTCCTTGGACCTGGCCGGCGCGAGTCGGACCTTGGCGGCCGTAGAAGCCGCCGGAGGAGGGGCGGTTGAGCGATTGGCGGCCGTCGAGCGACCGAGAGGGCGGACTGGCGGTGCTGCGCGCGGCGCGCGGGCTGCCGAGCGGGATGTCGAGGCTTGTGCGCGCTGTGGCTGGTCGACCTGGAGCTGTGCGAGGTCTGCGGCGAGCGTGTTTACGTCGGGCGGCGAGGCCGGGGCGGGCGGCTTGGCTGCGCGAGCGGGCGCGGCGCGGCGGGTCTTGGAGGGCGCTGGGGGTGGGCGCAGTGCGCTCATGGCTGGCGTGCGCTCGCTGGCTCGACTGAGCTGAGCTGTGGAGGAGGAGGAGAGCCGAGAGGGAACGCGCCTTCATCAGCTCGACCTTGCTCGCTCTCCTCGACAGCCTCTGGGGCAGATCCGCTCCACTCGGACGCACTCTAGATCTCACTCGAACACCTCTCAACACGCGCACGACTCGCCCCGCGAGCGACCTTGCCGCCGGCTCCTCCCCACCTCGACCACGACGAACAACCCGCCGTCGACCATGGCAGCACCACCGCCTTCGACCAGCGCAGGCCTGACAGCAAGCACCTCGCATGCCTCGCTCGCACACGCCCACGAACGCGCCGCCGGCCACGACCACGTCGAGTACGTCCTCCTCGCCGAGTTCGACATCGACCAGGGCTCGCTCCTCCGCCACCAGTACCCGGCTCCGACCGGCACAGACGAGCAGTGCGTCCTCCTTTTCGCTCCTCGTGCTTATCGTCCTCCCGGGGGCCGACTGGCTGACCCCGCACACCTCGCACAGCCTCCTCGCCGAGCACATGCTCCCCGACGGCGCGCACGACCGCCCCGAAGACTGGACCGTCTTCTACCTCAACCAGGTCCCGGGCCTCATCGTCGACCCGGCGCCGCTCGCCCAGGCCCGCGCCGACCTCAAGGGCAAGGCCCGCGCCGTTGACCAGGACGCTGCGACGCCGGCGGCCGACGACGGCGTCACGCTCACGGCGTCGCACGACGAGGGCGGCTTGCTCTTCGTCATGAGCCTTGTCAGGACCAAGAAGGACGCGAGCGTGCGCAGGTGCGTCGCGCTGCACTCTGTCCGATTGGGAGGACGCTGACTCTCTCGCCCGTGTCGTGCGCAGGGGAGCTCTCGTCAAGGCGCTCGCGGTCGCCACTCGCAACCCTTACATCCAGATCTTCAAGGTGCGTCTCCTCCTTCGTCCAGCCGCTCTCCTCTCCGTCGCTGACCCCGCGCACGCCCCGACGACTCGCAGCCCATCCTCCTCCTCGCGCTCGAGGACTACTTCAACTCGCCCTCGGTCGACGTCCTCGCCAACCTGTACGCCTCGCTCAACGCCATGGACACGTCGGCGCTCCCGCTCCTCGGCGCGCCCGAGCGCATCATCCTGCGCACGTCGGACCGCAAGGACTTTTTCGACGACCGGTTCGCCGCCTCGGCCGCAGCCGCCGCCGCCTCGGCCGCAGCAACAGCGGCAGCGGCGGCGTCGGGCGACGAGGGCCTGCGCTCGATGCCGTCCCTCGAGAGCCTCGCGTCCGTGCTGCGCTCGCCGAGCGTCGGTACGGCGGCGAGTGCGTCGCGCGAGGACGTCGCGTCGCTCAGCGGCGGCGGCGGCGGCGGCGGCAGTGGTGGGGCGGGCGGGCGCTCTTCGCGCGCCAACACGGTCAGCAGCCTCGGCGACGACGGGCGCTCGTCGTGGTCGCACGGCCACGGCTACGCGCCGCCTGTGCCCGGGTCCGGGTCCGGGTCCGGGCAGGTGCCGTACCTCGCGCCGAGCCGGCAGGACAGTACGGCGACGCGCAGCACGTCGTCGCTCGTCGGGTCGTCGGGCTCGCCGACCGTGCTGCGCGGCCACCACGGCCTCGGCAACGGCGCAGGCGCAGGCGCGGCGGCGAGGCCCAAGGACACGCACTTCTTCGAGACCAAGATTGCGTACAACGGGATCGCCCTGCCGGTGCGGATCCCGATGGCGACGTTCCCGAGTGAGGTTGGCGACGTGCGTCCTCCTCTCCCTCGCCACCTGCTCTCCAGCGCGCAGCTCTCGCAGGTCTCCCAACTGACGCCCGCCCGCCTGCACGCAGTACTCGCTCATCAAGCTCGTCCAGACCTTCTCCTCGCCGACCGCGCTCACGCCCTCGCCCTTCCACCCGCACCTGCACACCTCGGGGCACACGAGCACCCCCGCGCTCATCGTCCTGTTCAACGCGCTCCTCGCCGGGCACCGCGTCGTCTTTCTCGGGCACGGCCAGCCCGCCGGGCGCGTCGCCGAGCTCGTGCTCGCCGCGTGCGCCATGGTGAGCGGGTGCGGCGCCGTCCTGCCCGGCGTCGAGGCGCGCGCGTTTCCCTACACCAACTTGGCCAACCTCGACAACCTCGAGCAGGTGTGCGTCCCCTCTCCCTTCCCTCTTCCCCTCGCTCTCCCTTCCTCGCCCGGTCGTGCACGCCTGACCCCTCTCTCGCCCGCGCGCTCGCAGCGACGGCTTCATCGCCGGCGTGTGCAACCCGGCCTTTGCCGACCGCCCCTCGTGGTGGGACGTCTTGTGCAACCTCGAGACGGGCAAGGTCACCATCTCGCGCGAGCTCAAGCCGCTCTCGCTCGCGTCGTCGTCGTC
>Ga0308170_10004517_pt1 | contig 10957 bp, 9 predicted proteins | sample PhyBR2_2_FD_202136 | JGI IMG/M metagenome (GOLD analysis project Ga0308170, IMG submission 202136) | Phyllosphere microbial communities from UC Gill Tract Community Farm, Albany, California, United States - DLSLSB.R2 | ecosystem: Host-associated > Plants > Phyllosphere > Unclassified | place... | reverse complement strand
AGCGATTCGCGCGACTTTCCACAGCACGTCTCTCCTTCGACTCTTGTCTGACAGAGAACCTTGCTGACTCCATAACGCGATATAGACATCCTCTTCGATCGCATGCGAGGTGTTCGTCCTGCTGCACTCGGTCCCGCTCCATCTTCGGCTCCTCCTACGATCCCCGAATCCGCTCCCATTTCTCCGATGGCTGCGAACAACGACGCTGAATCGCCTCGATCACCTTCCGAGAACGATCGAAGAAGGAGTCAACAAGCATCCCCTAGGAACGAAACTCCTCGTCTCCCTCCAGTCTTGTCGACGATCGGCGAAACCGAAACTCCCCTCTTCCCTCAAGAGAGAGATGGGCCACAATATGGAGAACAAGAGTCGAGACGCCCATCAGCTGCAGGAGACGACTACGAAGATACGCCGAATCATCGAAACGAACAATATTACGCAGCTGCTCCTTCTCCCGCTGTCGCTCCTCATCAACCTCGGGAACTCGTCGCTCAACCTCGAGTCGAACCTCAACCTTCGATCCAGCCTCAGCCTCAACAAGTCCAGCCGACTCCAGATCGACTCGCACCTGAGGAACCTCGACGACACAGCACAGTCGATCACAGTGTCGAATCTGAGTACGCGAACAACTACACTGCTTTCCTCGATTCCGATATGGCTCGTCAAAGGACACCTCCTCCTCCCGTTCCTCATGTTCCTTCGGCAACCTCTCCTCGTCGAAATGCACCTCAGCTCGACCGAATTATTACGGAACACCCCTCTGCCCATTCACCTCACTTCGTCTCGTCTCCTCAACAAGCTTCCGCTCTTCAGTCAGCCTCAGCATACTCGCAAGATCAATCGGAGGGAAATCATCTGAACTACGCAAATGGTCGCCCTGTTCGTCACGATTGGGAGCAACCTGTCGAAAACAACTCACAATTCGCTTCAGTCGCTCCTCCTTCGGCCACGGAATCTCGTTTGACGTCTCCCGGTGCACCCACTTCTGCTGGAACTCCAATGGTTGCTACGGACTTTGCGACTCAACCATCGCACGCAACGACAACTTCGACCGTTCCTCAACCTCTGCCAAATCAGACCGCTCCTCTCTCTCCGACATCACCGATCGCCGCTCCTCCTCAAGGATCTGATCACGCTGTTACAGCCAATCCCGACCAGCTTTACAACGGCCGATCAGTCGGAAGTCCCGAAAATCTCCCTCACGAGGAACCGAGAGAGGTCAACAACTACACCACACAACCTCTCTTCGCATCGATTGGAGGACCGTCCGCTCAGCGAGACACGCAGCACTCCCAGCCCGAGGAGACTCTCGCCTCGAGCAGTCTACAGCCACCTTCGCAGAATGAACACGTCCCTCAACGCGACTTGAACGGTCAGCAGCCGATCTTGAGACAGAACAGCATACCGGAAGACAACATCCACTCTGATGTGAGCTCTCTTCGGCTTCTCCCAAGCATCGACGATACTGACTTTCTACATTTTCTGCAGCTCATGGCCGCTCTCAACTTTGTCGATCGCTCGCAATCTCCTCCTCCGATCGAACCTCCTTCGCCTTCGACCGTCGAAGCATCGCCAATGGTCGATACGAGCAAACCTTTCGAAGTCGGCCCTCCTTCGCGTCGAAACTTTGCTGCCGACACTGGCGACGATCGATACGGCGCTATCCATGCCCCACCTCCCATTCCCAGCGTCTCTTCCTTACCGGACGAACCGTCCCGAGGCGTCAACTCGTCGCAACAGCAACAATTCCCTTCTTCCTTCGCTCAGAACAAGAGATCGCAAGAAAGAACCGCTGCAGCTCAACTCGCCCAGCAGGCTCAGCAACAAGCTCTCAACCGACCAGGCCGTTCTACGAACACTGCGACGAAGAATCAGAAGAAGAAGGTGTGGCAAGACAGTGACGAAGAAGAGGAGGAAGAGGAAGAGGATGATTCTTCAGACGACGAGAAGCCGACGAGCGTTCCTTCTCGACCGCAATCTCAGCCTCAAGTCGCCCCTACTTCCCATTCCTACAGCTCGCTTCACCCTCCTCCCAATCCGATCGCGATGCCAACTCCTCAACAAGGTGGTTACGCTCGTTCCGGTCACTCTCCGAGTCGATCTCCTGCGCGTTCGCCAAATCGACAAGCTTACCTCGAGAGTGGTCCCGGATCTCACCACACATCGTTCCCACCGACTTCTTCCGCCTCTCGAGACAATCTTTCCTCCGAAGCACCTCCTCCTTCCGACCCGAATCGCAAACCTGCTCTCAACCCTCATGGACTCCTCGCGACTGGAATGATCGAACGAGAAGAACGCTCAGCTCGTGCTCAAGAGAATGTCGCTCGCGATTCAGGAGGAACACTCGTCAGTCTCCCTACGAAACCTCCTCCACCTCAAACCGGTCTCGTCGGCGCCATCACGAGTCACGAGCGAGAGAAGGAACGAACAGGAGGAGTCGGGAAACACCTTACCGAGCAGCAACGTGAACGTAAACTCGCTGAACAACGACAAAAGCAACTCGATGAATTACAAAAACGTCAACTCGAGGAGCAACAACGTCAAATGGCCATGTATCAACAACAAATGCAAATGGCTCAGTTCGGAGGAGGAGGAGGAGGTTACAATCCCATGCAAATGGGTTCGATGGGTTCGATGGGTTCGATGGGATCGATGAACTTTGGAGGAAATCCTTGGATGATGGGAGGAGGAATGAATGGAATGAACGGAATGAACGGAATGGGAGCAATGTCAGGAATGGGTGGATTCGGACAGTTCCCTTCGATGGGTTCATTCGGAGGATCTCAGATGGGAATGCCTGGTCAAACATCTCCTGGACTTCAACCTCAAAATACTGGTGGTTCAATGGATCAAGTGAGCTGCTATTCGATTCTCTCTTTGATGACGATCTCAACTAACGCTTTTCTTTCTCCCAGTTCCAGCAACAACAGCAGCAACAGCAAGCGATGATGGCCGCTCAGCAAGCTGCTGCCGCCGCTGCTCAACAAGCTTACCTCGCTGCGATGTCTCAATTCTCTCCTCAGCACACCGGATCGACAATGGGTCATCATCAACAACACCCTTCGATGTCGATGATGAATGGCCAATTCGGAAACGGTTTCCCAGTCTCGTCGATGCCCGCTTCTCCCTCTTTCGCCGCTCCTTCTTTTGCGGGAACAGGTTATCCCGGGTTCGGTGGACACGCTCAACACCCCAGTATGAGCTCGTATGGAGGCGTAGGTGGCGGTCTCTCCCAATCTCCGGCGAATCAATCTCCAACTCCAAACAGCAAGAACAATTCCGACGCTGAGGGAGCTCACTCTCGAGGGAATTCTTCGACCTGAACGAACTATTGAAGCTTAGACTTGTTTATCTCTCTCTCTCACTTCTCTCCGATTTACCTACCTAATTTGCCGTTCTCTCCCTTGGAAACTCCATTCAAAACATAGACACTCATTTCTCTCTCTTTTCACTTATAACCCAGTACTACTCCTTTGTGTCCTATCCTCCTGCTAATAACACTCTCTTGGTTGTCGCTGTCTCGAACTGGAAGTGTCAGAGAGAGAGAGAGAGAGAGTACAACAAGAATCCTCAAAGCGTCGTTTACAGTTCATCTCGCGGTCTACGTGGATCATCCTCGTCCTCATCATCCGCTAGATCATACCTTCTTCCGAACCCTCGCTTCATCTGCTCGAACGCCTCGTTCTTGTTGCTTCCCCTCGTCTTCTTCAACAAGTTCTTTATTAGATTCCCTTCGTCGCCTCTGGCTTGTTGTGCTTGTCCAAGCTGAGCCGCGGTGTCTTGTCCCCAGAGTTCTTTGAGGATCGAAACGACTTGATCACGGTTTGAGGGATTCGAGGCTTCGGAATCCTGGGCGGATTCGCGGGAATCTGATCTTTCTCCTTGTCGAGTAGCATCCTTCATCGCATTCGCGAGCGAGTCGGCCATCTGAAGACACACACAAGGCATAGTTAGTCACCGATGAAAGGGGAGATGCGAAGGACAGCGCATTTACCATCTTGACCATTTCCTCGAGTTGATCGACCGTGATTGTCGCTTTTGGTCCTTCCTGTCCCTCTGCGTTTCCTTGTCCCTCCCGTTGAAGCGTCTCGTCTTGACCATTTCCGAATACCCTTCTTCTCAGCTCTTGTTGATCTTGTTTTCCCTTCTCCACGAGATCGAGAATAGTTGATTCGACCGATTCGATCTCTCCAGTTTCGGGATTATAGGTCATCAACAAAGCTGTCTCGACGTGGTCTTGTTCTACCGAATCGGTGCTGAGAGTCGAAGCAGAGTGTTGATCGTCGGTCGGAAGTGAAGAATCGACTCCTTGAGCTTGAGCAGGAGGCTGAATGACGAGGTTCTGCAGAGGCATCGGTTCATTTAATCCTTCTCCACCGTCATGGGATTCGATCGATGCCGTAGAAGGATCTCCGTGTGAGATCGATTCATGGAACTTTGAGACGACTGGTTGACATTCGATATTTGAAGGAGGTTCGAGGCTCTTGTCTGCACCTTCGAGGAAGAGAGGTTCGGCGCAAAGTCGAGGAGTGTGGATGAGTAGGACGTAGCGACAGACTAGAATTGTCGAGAAAACAGCTTGTCAGTTTCTGAGTGACCGAAGATAGATCTGAGATGCGTACTTGAGGTTTCTCGAATCAGCGCTATCCGATCGATTGTTTGAGTGTTGCAATGAAACTTAAGGTAGACGAGCGATCAGCAAAGGAGAACAGAACGTAAAGAGGATAATAATCTCGACGTACCTGTACTTCGACACTTCTCGGCATTCCCGTCTTGTCGCAAACCGTTCCGCCTTCCCACACCTGACTCAAGTATCTCCCTGACTCGTCCAATCCCATTCCCTCGACTCCTCCCAATCTCGAAGGGATCCATGCCTCTTTCTTCGCAACTTCATGAGATCCCGATCCATATTTCGGATTCGAGTTGTACATTGACGGCTCCGGGGCGTGTCCAAGAACGTAGGCTTCTGCATTCGGATCCTCTTTCGGTGCTGGTGATCCCGCTATTCGTACTTCATGGAACTGTCGAATCTCGGATCCATAACTAAATTTCCGAGAATGAATTTAGCTTGCATCAAACGAATGTGTGAGCTGAAGTCGAACTCACCAGAAGCTATAGGTGAACCAATTCTGTTTCATATAGATGCATCCTCCTCTCATAGGTTCCAACAATGCCAATCCTCTCTCGAGTCCTTTCTGTCTCTGTAGTTGCCTTGAGGATTCATCCAGTTCTGCTTGAGCCTGCGCTCTCTTCTTTGATGCTATTGTAACTGATGGTACTGTGCAAAGGAACCCTTGTCCCGATGGAGTTCGAAGGAAGTGTCGTTTCTCGGGAAGTGAATTCGGTGGAGCCTGATCAATGAATGGGTGAGTAAGCGAGGACAGTGAGTACAAGATCATGCCACGTACCTCTAGAGTCTCGTGTAGTAGGTCACTGAGAGTCTCGTTGAGTACTGGGTTCTCCTGGTTCAGCGAGATCGTGTAGGCGGGATATGCTTCAAGATCGATAGGAGAGTGAGACGACAATGCGAGAGCTGGTGTGGCTATCGCCAAGAGTGATATCAGGCGATACGCCATCTCTCTATCGAGGTAGAGTATGATGGAAAGGCGAGAGAGCCGTTTCAAGATGAGCGAAGTTGGAAGTCCTCTCGAATGCTGGCACTTCCTCATTTCCACTTTTCCGAACTCTCCAGTGGCCCTTCGCACAGCGTCACGGTTGATATAAAGCCCGCGCTGGCGGAAATGAACGATCGTGAGAGGGAGAAAGAATCTGCGAAAGCAAGCGCTACTCCGCTAAACGACGCCTCAAAAACGGCGACAAACCGAAGCATAGCTGTGACAGTACACCGTAGGCGATATCAAGTCGACGACGCCGGTCGAAGGTTGTAACGAAAATTGAATACAGGAAAGAAACTGAAAAAAAAAGACATGAACAAAAAATATCTCGCTTCCTCTTCTGCGCGATGGACAGCCTAGCTGCTCTTTTCCCCTCTCGTGCTATATTATCTATCTGTCGACTTCTCCGAATACGAGATCCATGGTTCTATGAATCGAGAGCAAAGTCAGTGAGCGTGCGCGGAATAGGAAGAATTCAGAGGAAACCCACCCGATAATGGCGACCACTACAGGAGAGAAGTAAGGGGAACGACACGAACAAAGTCAGCACACAGCGCGAGCGAGAGAGATCGCGAGAAGGGAGAACGCACTATCAGGTAACCAATGACCTCGAGCCATGAAATCTGCACCAGCAAGATGAGCGAATCCGGGAGCACGAATCTTGCATCGGTAAGGTCGGTTCGATCCGTCCGAGACAAGGTAGACACTGATAATAGAGCAACAATCGAGATCAGTCTGGAGTAAAGATCTGCGAAAGGAGTAAAGTTTTTCGGAATTTACCCCATCTCTCCCTTGGGAGCTTCGATAGCAGAGTAGGTCTCTCCTGGAGGAACTGCGTAACCTTCAGAGAAGAGCTTGAAGTGGTGAATGAGGGATTCCATCGACCTGCAGAAAAAATTCACAGCTCTTGGTCAGCATCGGAACACATTCTTCCTTGACGAAAAGAAAGGGCAACGCACTCCTTCATCGAGGCACGTGGAGGAGGAACGATCTTGTGATCGTCGACCTTGATTTGACCGGCGGGCATCTTGTCCAAGCATTGGTTGATGATTCGAAGGGATTGACGGAACTCCTCAACTCGGCACAGGTATCGATCGTAACAATCTCCGTTCTTTCCGACGGGGACATCGAACTCTACTTGGTCGTAAGCGTCGTAAGGGGCGACCTTGCTGTAGATGCGTAAAATGTTGAAGTAGGGGGAAGAGAGAATGGGAGAGAAGAGGTGAATGTGAGAGCATCGGAGGAAGTGCAATTGGGAGGGAGGGAACGGATGTGCATCGAATATTGAGGATTGGTGTATGGATTTATTAGGTGTTATGGAGAAGATGAAATCAGTGATAGCACGAGAGCGAGATCGAGAGAATGCGAAACTGACCGAATATCCCAAGGAATACCCGAACCACGAAGCATGACACCAGAGAACGAGTAATCGAGAGCCTGTTGAGCGGTGACTGGTCCAACTCCGACCGTTCGCTGCTTCCAAATTCGGTTACCAGTGACAACCTCCTCAATCTCATCAATTCGGTTCGAGAACGCGGTGGCCCACTTGTAGATATCCTCGAGGAGACCGTGAGGGAGATCGTAGGCTACTCCTCCAGGTCGGACGTAGGCGGCGTGGAGGCGAGCACCGGAAACTCGCTCGTAGAACTCCATAAGCTTCTCTCGTTCTTCGAAACCCCAAAGGAAAGGTGTAAGAGCTCCGACATCTACAACAGGAGAGCGCATGTCAGCATATATGTCGGGTAATACATGGTAAGAGCTAGGAATATGAGGCTTACCCATAGCGTGAGTGAGGACAGCCATCAAGTGGTTGAGAATTCGAGTGATTTCACCGAAAAGGGTTCGAATCCACTTTGCTCGCTCGGGAACATCTGTAACAACCACAACGCCGCTCAGTGAATGTCTGACAACACTGAACATAGAAGGGTGACTCACCAATGTTGAGGAGTTTCTCGACAGCACGAGAATAACAAAGTTCGTTGGTCATCATGGAAACGTAGTCGAGTCGATCGAAGTAAGGGAGGGCTTGGGTGTAAGTCTTGTATTCGATAAGCTTCTCGGTACCACGGTGGAGGAGACCGATGTGAGGGTCGGAACGAAGGATCTCTTCTCCGTTGAGTTCGAGAATCAATCGCAATACACCGTGAGCGGCGGGATGTTGAGGTCCGAAGTTGAGGGTGAAGTGACGCATGGCTGTAGAGCGTACGCATGTCAGTACAGATAGGGAATGAGTTCCGATGATGAGGTCGAGAAGATGGATCATCGAAGCAACTTCTCCTCAATCTCGAGTAAGAAGGCGCAACTTACCACCAGCTTTACCAGCATCTCGTTCTATGCAACAAGGTAAATAGAAGTCAGCGATCGAAGTCGTAGGGAAGGAGAGAATCAGGTTGCCAATCATCGACTCGACAACTCCATCTTTCGAAGAGAGAGTTGTGAGGATGGTAGCAGAGGAAAGTAGAGCTCACCAGCAAGGATCTCATGAGCAGTCTTGTTGTGTAGATCTTCGACAGTTTGGTATTCGCGAGATTGAGGAGGTCGAGGACTTGTTGCCTCTGTGGCGAGCGAACGGGCGAGGATCGCGGGTGAAGGTTTGGCTAGTCTTGAAAATGGTCGTAGAGTCCTGGACAACATGCTGAGTCTATCGTACAATGAGGTGGAAGAGTTGTCTCGATCTCTCTTCCTTCTCTTGCCCTCGACGGCAATTTCCCCAAGTCGAAAAGTTGCTTCGTTTTCCTCCTTCCCCTGCAGAGGAATTTGCAAGTCCCAAAAGTGAGCGACTCTGTCCTTATCAAGAGTGCACTCTTCACTCGTTCTGCTCACTGCTCATGAAGCTCTTCCTGCCTTTGCTTCGATTTCGCTGCTTCGACATCCGACTCAGCTTGTCTCGGGGCTTCTTACTGCCTTCTACAGCTTTCTCGCTGGCGCAGCAGAGAGCTACTTCAGACTGGACGTCTAGGAGACCCTTTTGGATCAGCTCGCACAACTACCGAAACGATTCACTCGAGGGAAATCAGGAGGAGGCCTCGTGATTTAGGAGGGGAGGGGGATCTACTGAGAATGCCACGAGTGCATCGATCGGAGTATGGGGATGAATCGGGAAGGTATCGGGCAAAAGATCGAGTTGGAGAACACTGAGAAAGGGATCGTTCGAATCACTCGCGAATTCGTTCATCCGTAAGGAACAGCACGAGAGCCGACTCTGGCGAGCTCGAGTGTCGCGATCATGCTGTCAGAAGTGAAGGAAGCGCTCGACAGAAGAGGAAGAGGAATTCAGGCGCTGCAGCTCGGAAGGAAGTGAGTCCCCCTTCGTCTCTACAGTCACTTTGGAGATCACCCCTTGAACACGCCGCTGAGCCTTTCGTTCCTGCTTAGCCCTACTTCACCCGAGTGTACAGATCATCAACCGCGTCGTCGAACACCACGAACTTGCTCCGTCGATTCAAGTATTCTACATCGCCGATTCGAAGACTACCCCCATCTTCTGATCGCTACCTCGCTTCAGCTTCCCCTCGCCTCGGAATCCGGCCTCTATAATATCATGGTCGATTCTCACAGTTCATCTACCGCCGATCAGCTCCTCTCATTCGATCTCGACTCAACTCGTCGCGAAAGAAGGCGACACGATTCGTCGTTCTTTCCGGCACCTCGGTCAGAAGGTTCCCTGGTTTCCAGTCGTACTCTTGATCCTGTGCAGACTCCTCTCGAGCTGCAAATGACTCTCAAGCCGATCGATTCGAACGAGAGGTGAAAGCAATAAAATGACAAGTTGTCGAAACGGAATCGCAAAACAACAACATGCAGAAATGTCAAGGAGGAGAAACAATAAGCCTTGGACGAGGGCTTGGACGCGTCGAAGGTCGTCGAGGAGGTTGGACAGAGGAGAAGACGGAAAAGACGATGCCACCGAGCGCTCGCAATTCTAGCAGTCCCGCTGTTCGACTAGATACGCAGACTACAACTTGGCGGCAAGCTTTCCACTCTTCGAGGCCTTTCCATTCCTCCCCATTCTTCCGTCGGCGTACGCTTTTTTGAACGAATCCCTTTCCTGCCATCGATTCCAGAAAAGCTCGAGATATTCGAATCGTTCCGTCAAATCTGTATCGAGTGTCCGAGCCTTGCTGGTAGCCTGTATATTGCGCAAGGAACAGTGTTCAGTCGAGCTGCGTGGTGAGAAGGGAGTGGAACGACTCACAATCGCGGTACACAGAGTAATATCTGCGAAAGTTGGCTCGCTTCCCCCTAGAATCCATTGACGACCATCGCTTAGGTGTCGATCAAGCCTGTTATCGAACAGAGGCTACATCAGCTCATTCCATCGCAAGCTTGAAGAAGACCTAAATATTTTAACTCACATCCCAGCAGTTGCGATCGCCTCCCTACGACAGTGTCTTCCCCATTCTTCGTTCTTTGTGAGCTCTAGCTTGTGACCGAGACCTTGATGTAAGACATGGAAAGCGGTGACTAATCGATAGAGGAGGTGAACAAAAATGCGTTGATCCCATTGTTGGTCAAGTCTAATTCAACAATGCAAAGCTTCGTAGATCAGTTCATAGGCGGACATGGTGGGTTATGATCGAGATAAATGGCCGTTGGCTCAGGTCGACCAAGGTCGGAATTGCTTCGAGTGAGCGATGTATTCGAAAAGTCGTCGACTCACGCTTGTTCGATCGCACTTTCTCCCATAATCTTTCGTCCTTCGAAAGTGTTGTCGAGATACCTGTGGAGGAGTCACGATCAGCATGGCCTATAGATGTGTTGTAATGAGGAATCACACCTTGCGATAGCGGTAGACTCCGAAATATAGGTCCCATCTTCAAGCTTGAGCGCGGGAGTTTCGCCAAAAGGGTTGACTTTGAAATGTCTCCATCCTCTCTGTTCTTCACCGGGAGTCATATTGAGAATCTTCTCATCTAATTGGTCGGCAATCCCTTTCTCGTGCGCGAAAAGACGTATACGCTGAGGATTCGGGAAAATCGAGGGGGATGTGTAGATTGTGAGTTTCGACATTGCTTCAAGGTTGTAGATGATGTGCGTAGGGAAGAAGGAAAGAGAGGGAGAAGACCGAGAGAGTGGACGAGGGGATTCCGGTTATCTCGGGACGAAGGAATGCGAAGGGGAACCGAAGGGTCTGTGCTTCCCAATCTGAACGCTTTCTTTGGCTCACGACTCCTTCCGAAGTGACAGAGTACGCCTGATCTCGAGCTGTGGTAACCGAGATCACTAGCGGGGAGCCTTCTACGATCTCTCCGACCGCTGCTCTCTCGGAACGACTTTCAGCACACAATTTGTCGAGTTGCGATCAAGCATTGTTTCCCTTCTGTTTCTAGAGTGAGCGCTAG
>Ga0308170_10004515_pt1 | contig 10959 bp, 9 predicted proteins | sample PhyBR2_2_FD_202136 | JGI IMG/M metagenome (GOLD analysis project Ga0308170, IMG submission 202136) | Phyllosphere microbial communities from UC Gill Tract Community Farm, Albany, California, United States - DLSLSB.R2 | ecosystem: Host-associated > Plants > Phyllosphere > Unclassified | place... | reverse complement strand
CGAAGGTGCGGCGCCGGTGGCGGCGGAATACGGTTCCGAGATCATTTTCACCGCCCCCGCGGATGCCATGATCGTGGAAATGGATGCCCGGCGGATCGACAGGATTTTGCGAAACCTGATCCTGAACGCCGTCGAGCACGGTGAGGGCAAACCGGTGACCGTTACCGTCGCGGCCAATGAGACTGCGGTGGGCGTTGGTGTCCGCGATCACGGGATCGGTATGGACCAGGCCCAGGCTGCCCGCGTCTTTGACAGGTTCTGGCGCGCGGATCCTGCCCGGGCCCGCACCACGGGCGGCAGCGGTTTGGGCCTGTCCATCGCCATGGAAGACACAAAGCTGCACCACGGTTGGTTGCAGGCATGGGGAAGGAAGGGCGACGGCGCCAACTTCCGCCTGACCCTTCCGCTGCGCCAGGACACCGCGATCTCCCAGTCGCCCGTGCAGCTGGAACCGAAGGACGTCACCAATCCGGGGGCGCCGGGAAGCATTCCGGCAGAACAGGACTACAAGAACATGCTGGTGCTGCAGGCGGGCGCCGGCAGGCCAGCTCCGGAGCCGGCACCCGAGGAGACACCATGAGGGCGGCAAGGCGCTACGGGAAGTACCCGGCAGCACTGGTGGCGCTGCTGGTCGTGCTCCTCTCGGGCTGTGCACGGATCCCCACATCCGGCCCGGTCGGAAAAAGCAGTGAGAGCAGCGCAGGCAACGTCAGCGCGCCGGTCTTCCTCCCGGCCGCGCCGCAGGCCGGTGCGTCACCGGAAACAATCATTGACTACTTCTACCGGGCAGGCAGCGGCTACGAGGATGACTATGCCGTGGCCCGCCAGTACCTCACCCAGGCCTCGGCGGTGTCCTGGAAACCCGACAAACGCGCGTTGGTGTACCGGGAGGCCCGCGTTGTCCCCACCGCCACCGAGAACGTCTTCAACTATGAGCTGGACGTCTCCTACACCGTGGACGCGGACGGAATCGCCACGCAGTCGCCGCCCGGCACCATTGAACGCATTCCCGTGACGCTGACCCAGGTGGACGGGGAATGGAGGATCTCCGCCATTCCGGATGGGACGGCCATTGCGGAGGAAACATTCAAGGTCATCTACGGCGCCTACCCCATCTACTTCTACGATCCCACTTTCACCTACGCCATCCCGGACGTCCGCTGGTTCCTGAAGAACAAGACCGTCAAAGCCATGACCAGTGCGCTGCTGGCCGGACCTGCGCCGTACCTGCGCGGCGCCGTCGCCAGCGCTTTCCCCTCGGGGATCAAATTGGCCCGTGAATCCGTTCCGGTGGTGTCCGGTGCTGCGCAGGTGGACCTGACCGCCAAGGAACTGACGGAAACATCGGCGGAGGACCGGCTGCGCATGCAGATGCAGCTGACCCTGACGTTCCGCAGCCAGCCCGACGTGGTGAACGTCGAGTTGCGCGCCAACCAGGACCTGGTACGCGTGGAGGACACGGGGTCCGTCCTTCCTCCGGTGCTGGATAAGACCGTGCCCTCACGGCAAATCGCCATCAGCGGCAACGAGTTGGTGCGCTACGAAAACAACCGCGTCTCACCGTTGCCCGACATGCAGCCCGTTTCTGCCCTCAACCCCCGGTACCCGGCGGAATCCCCGGTGTCGCAGACCGCGGCCTTCTTGAACGATGACCGGACCACCCTCTACAGCATCAACCCGGGCCAGCCGGCCCGTGCGCTGACCACCCGCAGCACCCTCAGCCGGCCGTCCTTCAGCGTGAACGATTGGGTATGGACGGCCGGGCCGGGTGCCACCGGTGCCACGGAAGTGGTGGCTTTCCATCCCGTTGGAGTGGCGGAGGGCGCAGCTGTCCCGTCCGTGACGATGTCACCCTCGTGGCTTGCCGGCCGCACGGTGAAGGAATTGCGCCTGTCACGCGACGGCGTGCGCGTCCTGGTCATCTCAGAACAAAACGGCAAGTCCAAGGTGCAGGTGGCGGGGCTGATCCGGGCCGGCGACGGTACGCCGCGTGAGCTGACTGCGCCTATCACCCTCGTGACTGCCGGTGATCCCGACCAGGGGGTTTGGGTCAACGGCACCACCGTCGCCGTCATGAGAGGTGCACCCGGTTCCAATGTGACGCCGGAGCTCCTGTCCCTCACGTCCGGGCAGCCCCAGCAGCTCGCTCCCTGGCCCGGCCTGGTTGCCCTCAGCGCCGGTAATGGCGCCGACGACATCTACGTGCAGTCCGGGGAAGGTATCTTCCAGCGTCTCGGCAATGGCTGGTCGCCTCAGATCAAGGGCCCCATTGATCCTGCCTTTCCGGGCTGACTCCCTCCGGGGACGGCCAAAGGCGCGCAGGCGGCGGGGAGCTTCGCAGCCGGGGAGTGACCTGTTGTCCACATAGCCCCGGCCGCACCGGCCGGGGACCGGGCCACCGGATCATAGTGGTGACTGTGAACGGCGTATCCGGCAGAAACGGCCCACCAGCCCGCGGCCCTCGGGGAGGCCGGGCACCGGATCCTGACCTTGCCCCAAGCCCGCCCTCGGCAGCAATGCACCGTGCCGAACACAGGGCCGCAATCCTGCGGATTCTCGAGTGGCTGAGCCTCGCCGCGGGAGATCTCCTTGCCCTGGCAGTTCCGGTGGACTGCGTATGCTGCGGGGCCGAAGACCGCATCCTCTGCCCATCCTGTGCTGCCCGTATCCGCTTTCTGACCAAGGGTCCCTTCCGGGCGGAAAGCGGAGCGCCTGCCCTCATGGATGTCGCGGGGACGGTCATCCTCCCGGTAGTTGCGGCCGGTGTGTACCGGGACGAACTGGCGCAGGGCGTGCTTTCGTTCAAACGGCACGGCCAATATCAGCTCGGGAGGCGCCTTGGCCGGGCGCTGGCCTCAGCGGTCGCGGCAGCAGCCCGCGGCGGAAGCGGATACCTGCTGATCCCGGTTCCCACCAGCGCGGCAGCCTACGTCAAAAGGGGGTTCAGCCCGGTCCACCTGCTCCTAAAGGAGGTGGACCGACAGCTGCCGGGGTTCGCCGTTGCGGACGTCCTGTCCAAAAATCCGGCTTCGGGCCGCCTGCTGGCAGACGGGTACAGGGGACTCGCTGCCCGCTCTTTGTCGGTGGGGCAAACAGGAACAGCCGGCCAAAAGGGATTAGGCCGCGGCGCCCGCTCCCGCCGGGTCAGGGGATCCATGCAGGTGAAGTCCAGGTCGCGGGAGAAGGTTGCAGGGCGTCAATGCATCATCATCGATGACGTCCTTACTACCGGTGCCACCCTGGGCGAAGCAGCCCGCGCTTTGCGCCAGGCCGGTGCCCTGGTGAGCGGCGCCGTCGTGCTGGCTGCGACACGCCCGCCCGACGCTCAGGCCGCCGGGGCGAAGCCGCTGCGGCCCACGGGACCGGTCATGACTTAGAAAAAAATAAACCGGGAAAGGATGAATAACGGGTGGCTATGAACTAACGTCTGAGGTGGGTACCAAGAACAGAATGTACCTTTCGATGGCGGCTCGGAGAGGGGCTCGACTGTCAGACAGCCCGGCCCAGGGAAGCGCCGCCGTCGTGTCACCGAAGTCATTTGGAGGGCACCATGGAGTTTATGATCAGCGGACGAAATCTGACGGTCTCAGATCGGTTCCGCGAATATGCCGGGGAAAAGATCGCAAAAATCGAATCGCTGGGTGACAAGATCCAGCGCGTCGACGCGAAAGTCTCCAAGGAGACCAATGCCCGGCAGACCGGCGACCAGTTGACCGTTGAAGTGACCGTCCTGGGCCGGGGTCCCGTAATCCGTGCCGAAGCGAGCGCCGCAGATAAGTTTGCCGCCTTTGACCTCGCCTACAACAAACTGCTTGAGCGGCTCCGGCGGGCCAAGGACCGCAAGAAGGTCCACCACGGCCGCCACACGCCCAAGGCTGTCCGCGAGGCAACCGCCTCCCTTGAACCAGCCAGCGCCCACGAACCGCTGTACCTCGAGGCCAACCGCCGGAGCGAAACCGCGCAGGCCCCGGAAGAAAAAACGCCTTACGATGTCGAGAATGACATTCCGGCAGGGAACTCGCCGGTACTGATCCGGCGCAAGGTCTTTCCCGCTGCTTCCCTCTCCCTTGACGATGCCGTGGACAACATGGAGCTCGTCGGCCACGACTTCTATCTCTTTGTGGACAAAGCCACCAACACGCCGTCCGTGGTTTACCGGCGCCGCGGCTGGACCTACGGCGTGATCACTCTGGACCACGAATGCGAGCCAGGGGACACCGTTGTGGAGGAAAAGGTCCTCGCATACCGCTCCGATGACGCCGCCGCCAACGCGTAGGGTGGCTTACACCACCACCAGAGAGGACTGAATTGCCAGCAAAGCTGAGCCTTGACCAGGCACGGCGGATCGCACTGGCAGCGCAGGGACTTCACGAAGAACGGCCCACCGGCCCCGTGACAGCGCGGACGGTGGGCCGTACCTTTGCCCGCCTGCAGCTCGTTCAGATCGATTCCGTCAACGTCCTGGTCCGCAGCCATTTTTTGCCGTTCTACTCCCGCCTTGGCAATTACGACCGCGACATCCTGCAGCGCATGTCCGCCAACCACCCGCGCCGTATGCTCGAATACTGGGCGCACGAAGCAAGCTACATCCGGCCGGAGCATTACCAGGACCTGCTTCTATGGCAGAAGAGGCCGTGGGTGGGCGCGTCCCGCCTGGACCCCGGGCTTCGTGGTGATGTCGAGGCCAGGATCCTAACCGTCCTTGCCCGGTCCCGGCCTATGACTGCCTCGGAACTGACCGCCCGGATAGGCCATGTCGAGGAGAAACAAACGGCCAACTGGGGGTGGAACTGGAACGCGGTGAAACGCGTACTGGAACACCTCTTCGAAGAAGGGCTCGTGTCCGCCGCCTCGCGGACCGGCCAATTCGAGCGCAGGTACACCTTGACATCCAAGGTCCTGCCTTATCAGGTCCCGGCGGCACCGGAAACAGATCCGACGGCGGCACTTCAGCGGCTGACCGAGGCGGCTGCCATGGCACACGGGATTGGAAGCATCCGCTGCTTCGCGGACTACTTCCGGACCCCGGTCAAGGCGACAGCCTTGGCCGTGGAGCACCTTGTGGAGCAGGGGAGGCTGGAAGCTGTGGAAGTAGCCGGCTGGGGACGAAAGGTTTTCCGGCACGTGGACGCGGCGCTGCCGCGCCGCGCCACCGGCCGGGCCCTGTTGAGCCCTTTCGATTCTTTGGTGTTCGAACGCCGGCGTCTGTGTGAACTGTTCGGCTTCCACTACCGGATCGAGATCTATACCCCCGAACCGAAGCGTCGTTTCGGCTACTACGTCCTGCCGTTCCTGCTGCGCGACAGGATCGTGGCCAGGGTGGATTTGAAGGCCGACCGGGCCGGCGGCCGCCTGCTGGTACGGTCCGCATTCGCCGAGCCGGACGCGCCGGTGGATACCGCCGTCGAACTCGCTGCCGAGCTGGAGCTGATGGCCCAATGGCTTGGCCTGCCCGAGGTGGAAGTGGGGCAGGCGGGGGACCTCGCCTGCACGCTGGCGCGGGAAGTGGCACGGGTGTAGGGAGTATCCGCTCTCAGGGAAAAGGGGCACCGGCGGCGTGTCTCTCCCGTAGACTGAACACGCCAGAATTCGGCGGCATCAGACTGGGAGCATCTTCACGTGGCATCACTTATCGAAAAAATTCTCCGCACGGGTGACAAGAAAACACTCCGGCAGCTGCGGAACTATGCCGACTCCATCAACGCCCTCGAAGACTCGTTCAAGACTTTTACCGACGCCGAGCTTCGCGAGGAAACCGACCGCCTGCGTGCCCGCCACCAGGACGGCGAAAAACTCGATGACCTGTTGCCGGAGGCATTTGCTGCCGTGCGTGAAGCCTCCTCCCGCACCCTGGGGATGCGTCACTTCGATGTCCAGCTCATGGGCGGTGCTGCCCTGCATCTCGGCAACATCGCCGAGATGAAGACCGGTGAAGGCAAGACCCTGGTGGCGACCGCTCCCGCCTACCTCAATGCCCTCACCGGCAAGGGTGTCCACGTGGTCACCGTTAACGACTACCTCGCCGAATACCAGTCCGAGTTGATGGGCCGCGTGTACCGCTTCCTCGGCCTGACCAGCGGAGTGATCCTCGCCAACCAGGATCCTGCTGTGCGCCGCCAGCAGTACGCTGCCGATATCACCTACGGGACCAACAACGAGTTTGGGTTCGACTACCTGCGCGACAACATGGCCTGGGACAGGACCGAGCTGGTCCAGCGCGGCCACAACTTTGCCATTGTCGACGAAGTCGACTCGATCCTCATCGATGAGGCCCGCACGCCGCTGATCATCTCCGGCCCGGCGCAGGGGGACACGAACCGCTGGTACAGCGAATTCGCCAAGGTAGTGCTCCGGCTGCAGCCCGAGAAAGACTACGAAGTCGACGAGAAAAAGCGCACGGTGGGCGTCCTCGAGAGCGGCATCGAGAAGGTCGAGGACTACCTGGGCATCACGAACCTGTACGAATCCGCGAACACCCCGCTGATCGGCTTCCTGAACAACGCCATCAAGGCCAAGGAACTGTTCAAGCGGGACAAGGACTACGTCATCCTGGACGGCGAGGTCCTCATTGTTGACGAGCACACAGGTCGCATCCTGGCCGGTCGGCGCTACAACGAAGGCATGCATCAGGCGATCGAGGCCAAGGAAGGCGTCGAGATCAAAGCGGAAAACCAGACCCTGGCCACCGTGACGTTGCAGAACTACTTCCGCATGTACAGCAAGCTCTCGGGCATGACCGGCACCGCCGAGACCGAGGCGGCTGAGTTCATGAGCACTTACAAGCTGGGCGTAGTGGCCATCCCCACCAACCGGGACATGCAGCGGATCGATCAGCCGGACCTGGTATTCAAGAACGAAGTTGTGAAGTTCGACGCCGTGGTGCGCGATATCGCCGAACGGCATGAGAAAGGCCAGCCCGTCCTCGTTGGCACCACCAGCGTGGAGAAGAGCGAGTACCTGTCCAAGCTGCTTGCCAAGGAAGGTGTCCGCCACGAGGTCCTGAACGCCAAGAACCATGCCCGCGAAGCTGCGATCGTAGCCCAGGCGGGCCGCAAGGGCGCCGTTACCGTGGCCACAAACATGGCAGGCCGAGGCACCGACATCATGCTGGGCGGCAACGCAGAATTTACTGCCGTGGCCGAGCTCGCCAAGCGCGGACTGGACCCGGAAGAGAACTCCGAAGAATACGAAGCCGCGTGGCCGGCCGCCCTCGAGGCAGCCAAGCAGTCGGTCAAGGATGAACACGAGGAAGTCCTGGACCTCGGCGGTCTCTATGTCCTGGGCACGGAGCGCCACGAATCGCGCCGGATCGACAACCAGCTCCGTGGCCGCTCCGGCCGCCAGGGGGACCCGGGTGAATCGCGGTTCTACCTGTCGCTGACAGACGACCTCATGCGGCTCTTCAACTCGGGAGCCGCAGAACGCCTGATGAACAGCTCCGTCCCCGACGACGTCGCGCTGGAATCGAAGCTCGTATCCCGCGCCATCGCCTCCGCACAGGGGCAGGTGGAAGGCCGCAACGCCGAACAGCGCAAGAATGTCCTCAAGTACGACGACGTCCTGAACCGGCAGCGCGAAGCCATCTACAGCGACCGCCGGCGCATCCTCGAAGGTGATGACCTGCATGAGAAGGTGCAGTTCTTCGTCGAGGACACCATCACGGCCCTGATCGACGCCGCAACAGCAGAAGGAAACGGCGACGACTGGGACTTCCATCAGCTGTGGACAAACCTCAAGACGCTCTACCCGGTCAGCGTTACAGCCGAAGAGATCATCGACGAGGCCGGTGGCAAGTCCAGGGTCACCGTGGAGATGCTCAAGGAGGAGATTCTCTCCGACGCCCGCCTGGTGTACCAGGCCCGCGAGGAAGCAATCGGCTCCGAAAGCATGCGCGAGCTTGAGCGCCGTGTGGTTCTGTCCGTCATCGGCCGCAAGTGGCAGGAACACCTCTACGAGATGGATTACCTCAAAGAGGGCATCGGCCTGCGCGCCATGGCACAGCGCGATCCGCTGGTGGAATACCAGCGCGAAGGGTTCGCCATGTTCCAAAGCATGATGGAGGCAATCCGCGAGGAAAGCGTCGGCTTCCTGTTCAACCTCGAGGTGGAAGTCACTCCGGCCCAGGACGTCGTTGTGCAGGATGCCGCCGGCGGCCACACCGAGCATGTGGATCCGCAGGTTCACGCCGCAGGCTTGGAAGCTCCAGAAAAGCCTGCCCAGCTGCAGTACACGGCTCCCAGCGAAGGGGGCGGTACGCAGACCCGGGTTGAAACCCGATCAGGCGGAGGCCGTTCCGGTAACCCGGCTAAGGCCGCCGCCCAGGATGCGGCCAAGCGCCCGGCGAAGAAAAAGAAGCGCTAGCAGCACTACCGGAGATATCCGGCGGCGGCAGCCGGGGGGGCGGGGACTGACGGGTCCCTGCCCCTTCGGCTGCCGCCTTTTTCGTGCCGGGAAATGTTAGGTTCCGTTCGTTTGGCCAAGGCTCAGCCGATAGCCAGTTCAACAATCCGCCACACCTGCTTGCTGCGCTCCAAGCGGACGGCAACGGCACGGGCGCGTACGTCATCCACCACCACTGCGCAGGCCTCATAGATTCCGTCACCCACTTCACATACACGCACCGAACGGACCGTGGAATTCCGGTGCAGCCGGGCCAGTGCCGGGTTGCCCGTCCTGGTAATTTCGCGCCTGATCAGCGCTGCACGGTGCTGCAGTGATGCCAGGCATCGCGGATCAAGTCGCCGCGCCAGTTGGTGGATGGGGCGGATCCCGGCCAGGACCTCCATGCAAGCCTGGACCGTGCCGCGCGTAATGGCCCTGACCTCGGCAGCCTCACTGACGGGCCGCACGGCCGGGTTCAGTCCAGGGTCAGGCCCCGCGGGCGCCGCTGTCGGCGCAGGCCGGTTCACCGCGGCGCCCCTCCCGCCATGTGGGACGGCTGACAGCCCATGGGCGGCCCGGACAGGTTGGGCCGCTTGGATAGGTGTTGCTGCACTCATTGTGTTCCCCTTGGTTTGATTTGCCAGTGAAATTGCCGCATTGCCGGCCGGGTAGGTCGGAGCCTTATCGAACCCGGATACCCCGGATAGCAGCTAAGACGCTGCGGGCGCCTGGAGGATTTGGCCGGGAAGCAGGACATCAGGGCTCTCCCCGATGAGTCCGCGGTTCGCCGCGTACCAACGTGGCCACTCAAGGGCTATGTCCACCTCGGACGCACCCGGACCCAGATAGCCGGCAACGATGTCCCATAGCGTGTCGCCGGACAGCACGGTTACTGCTGCCACATCGGCGCCCGTGTCGGCGCCCGTCACACTTCTGGGCGCCGGCCCAGCCAAAAGGCCGGGTTCCATTACCGGGGGAGCGGGTTGCCACCCCGGGTCGAGCGTGGCCGGCGGCAGCTGGTGGCCCGAATCCCGCGCCGGCCCGGGGTTCTCATGACGTGTTGCCGGCGAATACTCGGGAACAGCTGGGGTCGTTGCCTGCGGTCCGCTTTGGCTGTCTTTCCCGCCCCCGTCCGGGACATCTCCGGGAGCGGCAAAGCTCCGTGGAGCCTCTGCTGAATGCGCCTGTGTTGGTGCCCATTCCGGGCTTGGCACCGTAGACGCTGCGTTCGCCGCCGCGCCTGCGATCAACTGCACCGAAAGCGCTGCGACCACTGCCCGTTGCATGAATGCCGGAGACAGCCTCCGCGCTGCCGCCGCGGCCCGTCGTCGTCCGAGGCGTTCCAGCAGGACTGCCACACCCGCGCTGAGAATAGAAACGGCCCACCAGAGCAGGAGGCCGATTCCGGCGGCCGCTGTGACCGCCCCCAGAAGGACATCTAGAGATTCGTGCTGGCGGCGGGCAGCGGATTCCTGCCACTGAACACTCAGGCCCACCCCGAGAAGGCAGAGCAAGATGCCTAAGGCCAGCAAGGCCAGAACCATGGCCGCATCCGACCACTCCGCGTGCCTGGGGCGTGCCATTAGTTCTCCTTTGATGGTGTTTGACGTTGTTTGGTGCCGTTTGAGTAAGTCTGAGGGTGCCGTGCTTTATTTGTCCATACGTTGGACGGAAAATGTTCGATGCGTTGACGGTGCGGGTCAGGGCATCTACGCTTACCGGATGCGCTGGGATGCCCTCTTCAACGACATGGAAAGCCAGCTTGCTGAGGCCGACCGGCTGGCGCTCGAGACCGAGGTTAGTGAGCGGGCCCGCGCGGAGATGGTTGCCTTGCCGCTGGAGCACAGGCTGCGCGCCACTGTTGGATGCCGGATCGCCGTCAACCTCCTCTGTGGAGAATCGGTGCACGGCGAACTGACGTATGCGGGAGCAGATGCTTTGGTGGTTGATGACGGGCGGCATCAGGTGCTCATTCCCTACGCGGCCGCGGCACGGTATGTCGGACTCGGCCGGTATGCGGTTGCGGAAAACTCGCCGGTTCGCCGATCCCTCGGGCTTGCCCACTCATTGCGGGGGTTGGCCCGAGATCGGGCGGAACTATCAGTGACGATCAGCGGGGGAACTGGCGGCGTAACCTTGGCCGGCGTGATCGACCGCGTGGGCAGGGACTACCTCGACCTTGCCACGGTAATCCCGGGGGAGGCGCGAAGGACCCAAAGTGTGGCGGAGGTTTCGGTCATACCTTTTGCTGCCCTGGCCATGGTCAGGTCACGCAGGGTTGGCTGACTACCTTTGCGCGGAAGTGGATCAGGTGCTCCGTATCGCTGTCCTCAGACAGACTTGGAGCGTGATTCCTGGATCATCCGGCTGGCTTCGGCATAGCGTTCCTCGATGTACTGCTCCAGCATTTTTTCTTCAACCCGCCATTGCCCGCGGCCACCCACCTGGATGGCCTTCAACTCGCCGCTGCGGACCAAGGCATATGCGGCAGGGGAATTGATCTGGAGCTGCTCGGCGACATCCGCGAGCGTGAGGAACCTTGGCATGGATCCATTTTGCCATCAAGTGTTGGAATTT
>Ga0308170_10004512_pt1 | contig 10960 bp, 6 predicted proteins | sample PhyBR2_2_FD_202136 | JGI IMG/M metagenome (GOLD analysis project Ga0308170, IMG submission 202136) | Phyllosphere microbial communities from UC Gill Tract Community Farm, Albany, California, United States - DLSLSB.R2 | ecosystem: Host-associated > Plants > Phyllosphere > Unclassified | place... | reverse complement strand
ACCCGTCAACCGGTAGCCCCGTGAACCCAACGCCCGCTGTGAATACCATGCGCCCCTCGGCTTGTCCGGGGTTGCTGCGTATTGTCCAGGCGTTGGACGGCGGCATTTGCCGGATCAAACTGGCCGGTGGTTCGATCACCGCAGCCCAGGCCAGCGCCGTGGCCGACGCGGCCCGTACGTACGCGGGCGGGATAATCGAGGCGACCAACCGCGCCAACTTGCAGATCCGCGGCATTGGCGCCGAGCAGGACGCCTTGATCGCCAGGTTGCTTGCCGCCGGCCTGGGCCCCAATAACGCTGGCGGTGACGACGTACGCAACCTGATGCTCAGCCCCGGCGCTGGCATCGACCCGCAGATGCTGTTCGACACCCGCCCGCTGGCCACGCAGATTCTTGCCACCTTGCAAAATCATGCGCGGTTCCACCAGCTGTCGGCCAAGTTCGCGATACAACTCGATGGCGGTGAAGCCCTGGCGATGCTGGAGCATCACCATGACCTGTGGCTGTCAGCCTTTGTGCGCGATGGTCAGACGCTGTTGGCGTTTGGTCTGGCCGGTTGCCCGGGGCTGGATGCGCCCGTGGCGGCAGTGCCGCTGGATCAGGGCCATGCACTGGTGGTGGCGGTGCTGGAGGCCTTTCTCGACCTGGCGACGCCCGAGCAAACACGTATGCGTCATCTGCCTGTGGATAACTTGTTGGCCCGCCTGAGCCTGCCGCTGTTGTCGCCGCAGGGCTTCAAGCGCCCGGCCAGTGGTGCGTTGTTGCACATCGGCAGTTATCCACAGACCCAAAAGAATCAGTTTTACGTCGCGGCAGTCGCGCCATTGGGCCGCCTGGATTCGCTGATGCTCCAGGGCGCCGCGCAACTGGCCGGCGAGTACGGCGATGGCACATTGCGCTTCACGCCCTGGCAGGGTGTGCTGCTGCCCAACATTGAACGCGTAGGCGCTGTGACCGAGCGCCTGGCGCAACTGGGCTTTGTGTGTTCAATCGACCAACCCCTGGCGCGCATGATTGCCTGCACCGGTTCCAGCGGTTGCGGCAAGGGCCTGGCCGATACCAAGGCCGACGCGGTGCAACTGGCCGCCCTGCAACCCGGCGTCGAAGCGCACCTGTCCGGCTGCCCGCGCTCATGCGCCGCCGCGCACACCGCGCCGGTCACGTTGCTGGCGGTGAGTCCCGGCCATTACGACCTCTATTTTCGCGATGCAGCCCACTCGGGTTTCGGTCGGCTGCACGCGCGCACTCTTTCCATTGAAGCGGCGGGCGCCCTGTTACGCGCTCGCCCACGGAGCAACACCGATGATTGATTACATCCGCGACGGTCAGGAGATCTATCGCAACTCCTTTGCCATTATTCGCGCGGAAGCCAACCTGGACCGCATCCCGGCCGATCTGGAAAAACTCGCGGTGCGGGTGATTCATGCGTGCGGCATGGTCGAGGCCATCGACGGTCTGCAATTTTCCGAAGGGGCGGGCAAGGCTGGGCGCGATGCGCTGGCTGCTGGCGCGCCGATCCTGTGTGATGCGCGGATGGTCTCCGAGGGCGTGACCCGTGCGCGCCTGCCGGCCAATAACGAAGTGATCTGCACCCTGCGCGACGACAGCGTGCCGCAGCTGGCGCGGGAGCTGGGCAACACCCGTTCCGCTGCCGCCCTGGAGCTGTGGCGCCCGTACCTGGAAGGCAGCGTGGTGGTGATCGGCAACGCGCCGACCGCCTTGTTCTACCTGTTGGAAATGCTCGACGCCGGCGCGCCGAAACCGGCGTTGATCCTGGGGTTCCCGGTCGGTTTCGTCGGCGCCGCCGAATCCAAGGCCATGCTCGCCGCCGACAGCCGTGGCGTACCCTTCGTGATCATGCAAGGCCGCCTGGGCGGCAGTGCCATGGCTGCCGCCGCCGTCAACGCCCTGGCCACGGAGGTCGAATAATGCAGGTGCGCGGACGTTTGATCGGCCTGGGCGTAGGCCCCGGTGACCCGGAACTGATCACCCTCAAGGCCTTGCGCCTGCTGCGTGAATCGCCGGTGGTGGCGTATTTCGTGGCCAAGGGCAAGAAGGGCAACGCTTTCGGCATCATCGAAGACCACCTGGTGCCACAGCAGACCCTGATGCCGCTGGTGTACCCGGTCACCACTGAAGCGCTGCCGGCGCCGCTGTCCTATGAACAGGTAATCAGCGACTTCTACGACAACGCCAGCCTCGACGTGGCCGCGCACCTGGAGGCGGGCCGCGATGTGGCGGTGATCTGCGAAGGTGATCCATTCTTCTACGGCTCCTACATGTACCTGCATGACCGCCTTGCCGAGCGCTACGAAGCCCAGGTAATTCCGGGTGTGTGTTCGATGCTCGGTGGCGCTTCGGTGCTCGGCGCGCCGTTGGTGTATCGCAACCAGAGCTTGTCGGTGCTCTCGGGCGTATTGCCCCATGATGACCTCAAGCGCCGCCTGGCGGATGCCGATGCCGCAGTGATCATGAAGCTGGGGCGCAACTTCCCGAAGGTGCGCCAGGTGTTGGAAGAGCTGGGCCTGGCCGAACGTGCGCTGTACGTGGAGCGCGCCACCATGGCCAACCAGAAGATCGTGCCGCTGGACCAGGTGGAGCCGATGTCGTCGCCGTATTTCTCGCTGATCATCGTCCCCGGTGAAAGGTGGCAAGGTTGATGACTCCGGCGATTGTGATTCTGGGCCAAGGCAGTTTGGCCACGGCGCGCAAGATCCAGCAGGTTTACCCTGGCGCGTTGATCCACGGCCTGGCGGCTCGGGTTGAAGGGGCGGACCAGAGCTACAGCGAGTTCGGCGCGACGCTGCGCCAGCTCTACCAGCAAGGCACGCCGCTGATTGCCCTGTGCGCGGCCGGCATTGTGATTCGTACCCTGGCGGCGCTGCTGCTGGAAAAAGGCGAGGAACCCGCCGTGCTGGCCGTGGCTGAAGACGGCAGCGCCGTGGTGCCGCTGCTGGGTGGCCTGGGCGGGGTGAATGTGATGGCGCGTGACATCGCCGCGGCATTGGGCGTATCCGCGGCAATCACCACCAGTGGCGAACTGCGTTTTGGCACCTGCCTGCTCAACCCGCCGACGGGTTATCAACTGGCGGACATTGAACTGGGCAAGCGCTTTGTCTCGGACCTTTTGGCCGGTGAATCGGTACGCGTCGAAGGCGTGGCGCCGTGGCTGGATCAAGCCAACCTGGTTCAGGACCCACAGGCGCGCCTGGCGATTCATGTGGGCAGTGCCGAGCGCCCACCGGCACCGAACGAGCTGCTGATTTATCCACAAAACGTCTGCATTATCTGCAAGCCTGGGGCGCGGTTGGCCGAGCGCGTGCGCACTGCGCTGCATGAGGCGGGGATCGCGGTGCAAGCCGTGGCCTGCCTGTTGGCCAGCGACCTGCAGATGGCCGACGCCTCATTGCATGAAGCTGCGCTGGCGTTGGGTGTGCCGCTGCGTTTTGCCCCGGTGATGCCCGTTGCGGACATCAGCATTACCGTGGCCGAACAGCCCTTGGACGTGTCGCAGGTGGGACGCCCCCGTGGCCGTCTCGCAGTGATCGGCCTGGGTCCCGGTGCGGCCGAGTTGATGGTGCCGGCGGTCAAGGCGGAACTGGCGCGTTGCACCGACGTGCTGGGGTATGAAACCTATGTGCGCATGGCCGGGCCGTTCCGTGACGATCAAGTGCAACACTGCACCGACAACCGCGAAGAAATGCAGCGCGCTCGCCATGCTTTCGAGCTGGCTGCGCAGGGGCGTTCGGTGGTGGTGGTGTCGTCCGGCGACCCGGGTGTATTCGCCATGGCCGCCGCGGTGATCGAGGCGCTGCACGACTCCACCGATCCGGCCTGGCATCAGGTCGACCTGGAAATCCTGCCGGGGGTTTCTGCCTCACTGGCCACCGCCGCCCAGGCCGGCGCACCCTTGGGTCATGACTTCTGCGTCATGTCGCTGTCGGATAACCTCAAGCCCTGGTCGATCATTGAAAAGCGCCTGGACCTGGCTTCCCAGGCCGATCTGGCCCTGGCGTTCTACAACCCGATCTCGCGTTCGCGGCCCTGGCAACTGGGGCGTGCCCTGGAGATCGTCGGCCTGCACCGCACGCCCGATACGCCGGTGGTGCTGGGCCGCGACATCGGCCGCCCGGGCCAGACGCTACGCGTCACCACCCTGGGCCAATTGACGCCCGAGCAGGTGGACATGCGCACCATGGTGCTGATCGGCTCGTCCACCACCTGCGTGTTCCCGCGTGCCGGTGGCGGGGCATGGGTGTATACGCCGCGTTGGTACGGCGACAAACCCGCCTCCTGAAAACGGCCCGCTGGCCGCCGGAAAGCTCCGAATGACCCAGGGATTCTCCTGATGTTGTTCGGGGCTTTTTCTTTTTTTTACGGTGAAAACCGCAAGCCTGCCGGCTGTGCCTTGTGATTGCTGGGCACTGGGTTTTGACCGGTGCCACCAAGGCATGTTTGTCGCATGGAAAGCCCTCCGCCCGCTGGACTAGTGTGAAGGAAAGCCCCATGTCGGGTGCTTGTGGAGAACTGAAAAATGGAGCGACGTCACAGAAGGATCAACAGTATCAAACGGCGCAAGCTGATTGCCGCCTACAAGTTGCCGGGTGCACCAGGAGCGAACGCGGCGTTACCCCTGGATACTGACGACGACTGCAATGCGGCGGTGGTCAACAACGGGGTGATCTCCTTCGCCGAGGGGTTGTCTGGGCTGAACCGCGAATACATTCGCAAGAGTTACCTGCTGGCCAGCAGTTACGTGAGCGATGTATTGAAGGTGCATCGGGGCACCGAGGCGTGGTACGACGAATTTATCAAGGTCATGGTCAGTCTTGGCTGGCTGCCGGTGCGCAGCAGTTTCGAGCGGGTCTCACGCTCCGGCAAGGGGCTGACGGTGCAATTGGCTGCGCTGAATATTATCGGCGCGCTGCTGGCGTCGATGTCACTGTCGGGGCCGCTGGTTACCGCGCTGCCCAAACTGGCCGCCGATGCGCTGGAGGCATTGAAGCGGCAGCCGGCGTCTTTCGATTTGTTCAAGCGCAATAGCGCGGTGCATGAGGGCGGTGACTTCGGCGTGGCGTCCTGCGCCGAAACCAATGGTGAAGTGATGATGGTGCTGGTGACCTTCAGCAGCCACGGCGTGAACAAACAGGTGGGAGTGCCGTTCCTTGAATGGGACAGCTCATCGTTCGAGGCTTTCAGCGGGCAAACCTGTCTGGTGCTGAACACATCGGTGGTCAACGAAAAAACCATCCAGCTGATGCGCGAAAGCGCCGGTGACAAGGTGCAGCTGGCGATTGCCAAATACCGGATCTAAGGCACCAGGTAGCCGCGAACCCCGGTAAAAATGATTTGCGCGGCCAGGGCGCATACGAACAGGCCCATCAACCGGCTGACAATCTGCAAGCCCTGGTCGCCGAGAATCCGTTCGATACGGTTGGACAGGTACAGCACCACACCCACGGTGAGGCTGGCCAAGGCGATGCTGAGGATGGCGGTGAGCTTGTCGTCCCAGTGGGGCTGGCTCACGCCCATCACCAGCAGCGCGCCGATGGTGCCTGGGCCGACAGTGAGCGGGATGGTCAGCGGCACGATGGTCACGTCCTGCTGCACGTTGTCGGTCTGCACCGCCGACTTGCCCTGAGCCATGCCCAGGGCTGAGATAAACAACACGCTGCCGGCGCCGATACGGAACGCGTCCACGGTAATGCCGAACACGCTGAAAATCACCCTGCCGAACAGGTAGAGCAACACGCTCGATACCAGGGTCGCCAGTGCGACTTTCCAGGCCAGGCGCCGACGCTCCTTGCTGGAATAGCCACGGGTCAGGCTGATAAAGCAGGACAGCACAAAAAACGGGCTGTAGAGCACCAGCATCTTCAGGTAAACGCTGAATAACACATGGAGCATGGGAGCGGCTCGCGGGCGGGGGGAGTGCAGAGAGTCTATCAGGCGACAGAGTTCAAATGTGGGAGGGGGCTTGCCAGTCAATTGTAGGAGCGAGCTTGCTCGCGAAAAACCAGCAGGCGCCGCGTTTACTCAGGAATCACGCGTTATCGTTGACGTTTTTCGCGAGCAAGCTCGCTCCTACACAGGGCCATGACAACAGCGAGAGTGGGTTTGAGCTCAGGAAGGGGCGTGTTCCGGGCGTTGCTGGCGCTGCACTACCCAGTAATCCACCAGCTCGCGCAACTGTGATAGCTCCACCGGCTTGGCCATATGCCCGTCCATGCCGGCCTGGCGTGCGCGTTCTTTATGTTCCGAAAGAATATGCGCCGTGAGCGCTACCACCGGCGTACGTACGCGTTGGTGGCTGACTTCCCACGCGCGCAGCTGCTGGGTGGCGGAGAATCCATCGAGGACTGGCATTTCACAATCCATCAACACCAGGTCATAGCGCTGGGCCTTCATTGCTTGCAGGGCTTCTTCGCCGTTGCTGGCGGTGTCCGGGTTGAGGTTGAGTTTGCCGAGCATGCCGCGAATCACTTTGGTGGAGATGCTGTTGTCTTCGGCTACCAGGATGCGGAAATCGCTCGGCACGGTCACCGCCACCGGTGCGCTGGGGGCGGGGCGTGGAATGGCAGCGCCTTTGCTGCGCTGGGCCAGTTCGTCGGCCAGGGTCGTCTTGAGCGTATAACCGGCCACGGGTTTGGCGAGGATGCGCTTGATCCCGCAGTTGCGCGCGATGATCTTGCTCGGTGCGTTGCTGATACCGGTGAGCATGATCAGCAGGATGTCGTGGTTCAGGCTCGGGTCTTCCTTGATCTTCGCCGCCAGTTGCATGCCGGTCATGCCCGGCATGTTCTGGTCCAGCAGCACCACGTCGAAGTAATCGCGCAGGTGTGCCTTGGTGCGCAGCAGCGCCAGGGCCTCCTTGCCGGACGGCACGGCGCTGACATTCAGGCCCCAGGCCGAACATTGCTGCACCAGTACTTTGCGGCAGGTGTCGTTGTCGTCCACCACCAGCACACGGGCGTCCTTGAGCGGGCCGTCGAGGTCCGACGTCGGGTGCTCCAGGCGCTCCGGGTCCAGCGGCAGCGTCAGCCACAGGGTACTGCCCTGATGGCTGCCACTCTTGATACCGAATTCGCCGTTCATCAGCAGGATCAACTGGCGGGCAATGACCAGGCCCAGGTGACCGCTCAGGCGTGTCGCCGAGAGGAAGTTCTTGCTGTGCAGTTCGCTGTGCAGCAGCGCGTCGCGTTCGGCGGCTTCCATCGGCACGCCGCTGTCCTGCACGGCAATGCGCAAACGGGGCTTGGTGCTGCGCTCGTCGAGGGCCACGACGATCAGCACTTCGCCTTCATCGGTTTTGTGCAGAGCGTTTTCCAGCAGGCTTAGCAGCGCCTGGCGCAGGCGCGTCGGGTCACCGCTGATCACGCGTGGCACCTGGGGCTGGATAAAGCTGATCAGCTCGACATTCTGCTGCTCGGCCTTGGCGCGAAAGATACTCAGACAGTCGTCGATCAACGCGTTGAGGTCGAACTGCACATCATCGAGTTCGATCTGCCCGGACTCCAGCTTGGAAATGTCGAGGATCTCGTTGATCAGGGTGAGCAGCTCGTTACCGGCGCTGTGGATGGTCTGCACGTAGTCGCGTTGCTTCACCGACAGCGGCGTACCCAATAGCAGTTCGGTCATGCCCAGCACGCCGTTCATGGGCGTGCGGATTTCATGGCTGATCTTCGCCAGGAACTCGGCCTTGGCGGCGATTTCGGCATTGCTGGCGGCCAGGTCGCGGCTCAGGCTGAAGCGCGTTTCGACAATCGCGCGCTGGCGTTCGCCCAGGGCCAGGCTCATCAACAGGCCGCTGAGGCAGATGAAACCCAGCAGGGTGACGATCAGGCCCTGCGGCGCCACCAGGGTGAGGCCGAGCAGCGCGGGAAGAATGATCAGTGTGCCAATGTTGAACACCACCATCGCCGCCACGAACAGACGCGCCGGGCGGTAGCCTTTTTGCCAATGGTAGGCCGAGACAAACAACATGCTCAGGCCGGCCAGCGCCACCAGGGCATAGGTGATGATGTTCAGTGGCAGGGTATTGACGAACAACAACAGCAGGCCGCACAGCACGATCAGCAGGATATCGGCCATCAACACCTTGTTCAGCGGGTGCGGGCCCAGGGGCATGAAGAAGCGGTAGGCGAACATCAACCCGCACGGTGCGGTCAGCAGCAGGGCGAGGTAGGCGCCAGGGGTCTGGATCGCGTGCCAGTTCGGCAGCCATGGCCCCACCAGGTTGAGCAGCAGCGCCAGGCTGAGCATCAACAGCAATTCGCAGGCGGCCAGCCACAGGCTGCTGCGCGAGCGGTGGTAGGCGAAGCGTGTGAGGTTGTGCAGGATCAGCATCAGCAGCACGCCGAACAGCAGGCCGTAGATCAGCGTCTGGTTCTGGTTGGCGGCGGCCAGTACTGCAGGTTCCAGGGTGATGTAGGGGCGCAGTTCGTGTTCCGAGACCAGGCGCAGGTACACCTCCAGAGGTCGTGGGCTCTGGGGCATCGGCAACATGAAATCACTGCTCGGCAGCGGGCGTTCAGCCTGGGGTTGGCGCGTGCCGGTGGTTTGTTGCTCCACCAGGGTATCGCCGTCCAGTACATACAGGCTCAGGCTGGAAAGATCCGGGGCAAAGACCCGCAGCACTTGTTCGTGCTTGCCGGGCTGCAGCCTGAAGCGCACCCACAACGCACCGTCCGGCTGCGCGGCAGTGATCCGGTTCGGTGGGGCTGAATTGATTGGTATAGCGGGCGGAACGGATGTCGCTCAGTTGCAGGTCGGCCTGTTCATCAAGCAATACCGCCCAACCACTGCCTTGCGCGGCGGCATGGGCCGGGAGCAGGCAGAGCAGGGTCAGCAAGCTGACTGTGAAACCTATGGCGATCCTGAGCCAGCGCACGGCGAAATCCCTTCGTAGGTTGATGCACGGGTTAACTATGCGCGGGGCGACATGTGTACGGCAAGGGCCAAAGGCCCTTACCTAACCGAACGGATAGCTACTGCAAGTGTAGCTCTCAGCTGTTCTCGCCGCGTTCACGGGCAATGGCGCGGTAGCCGATGTCGGTGCGGTAGAAGCAACCTTTCCAGTCGATTTTCGCGGCCAGCTTGTACGCCTGCTGTTGTGCGGCATCGACACTGGCACCCATTGCGGTAGCGCACAACACACGGCCACCTGCGGTTACAACTTTGCCGTCGTTGAGCGCGGTGCCTGCGTGGAACACCTTGCCTTCCAGCGCAGCGGCGGCATCCAGACCTTCAATCACATCGCCTTTGGCGTAATCGGCAGGGTAACCACCGGCCGCCAGCACGATGCCGACGCTCGGGCGTGGGTCCCACTGTGCTTCGACCTTATCCAGCGCCTGGGCCAGTGCAGCTTCCACCAGCAGCACCAGGCTCGATTGCAGGCGCAGCATCACCGGTTGGGTTTCCGGATCGCCGAAACGGCAGTTGAACTCGATGACTTTCGGGTTACCGGCTTTGTCGATCATCAGGCCGGCGTAGAGGAAACCGGTGTAGACGTTGCCTTCGTCGGCCATGCCGCGCACGGTCGGCCAGATCACCAGGTCCATGACGCGCTGATGCACATCGCTGGTGACCACTGGTGCCGGGGAGTAAGCACCCATGCCGCCAGTGTTCGGGCCGCTGTCGCCATTGCCGACGCGCTTGTGGTCCTGGCTGGTGGCCATGGGCAGTACGTTCTTGCCGTCGACCATTACGATGAAACTGGCTTCTTCGCCGTCGAGGAATTCCTCGATCACCACGCGCGAACCTGCATCACCAAAGGCGTTGCCGGCAAGCATGTCGCGCACGGCGTCTTCGGCTTCCTGCAGGGTCATGGCGACGATCACGCCTTTACCGGCAGCCAGGCCATCGGCCTTGATCACGATCGGTGCGCCTTTCTCACGCAGGTAGGCCAGGGCCGGCTCAATCTCGGTGAAGTTCTGGTAGTCGGCAGTCGGGATCTTGTGGCGTGCCAGGAAATCCTTGGTGAAGGCTTTCGAGCCTTCCAACTGGGCGGCGCCAGCGGTCGGGCCGAAGCAATCCAGGCCACGGCTGCGGAACAGATCCACGACGCCGGCAACCAGTGGCACTTCCGGGCCGACGATGGTCAGGGAAACATTCTTCTCGGCAAAATCTGCCAGTTGCTCAAGGGCCAGTACGTCGATGGCGACGTTTTCGCACTTGGCCTCAATGGCGGTACCGGCGTTGCCGGGGGCGACGAAGACTTTCTGGACCCGTGGGTCCTGGGCAACTTTCCAGGCCAGGGCGTGTTCACGGCCACCGCTGCCAATGATCAAAACATTCATTTCAAAAACCTCAGAGAAACGCTGTGCTTCTCTGTAGGAGCGGGCTTGCTCGCGAAGATCGCCAACGATGACGAGGGGAAACTGACACCCCGTGGCGTTTTTGAGTTTTTCGCGAGCAAGCTCGCTCCTACAGTAGAGAAGCGGTGCTGTTAGTGGCGGAAATGACGCATACCGGTGAAGACCATGGCGATGCCGGCTTCATCAGCAGCGGCAATCACTTCTGCATCACGCATCGAGCCACCCGGTTGGATCACGGCAGTAACACCGGCTTTCGCGGCGTTATCCAGGCCATCACGGAACGGGAAGAACGCATCGGAAGCCATCACCGACCCCACCACCTGCAAACCGGCGTGTTCTGCCTTGATCGCGGCGATACGCGCCGAGTTCACACGGCTCATCTGGCCGGCGCCGACACCGATGGTCTGGCGGTTCTTGGCGTAGACGATGGCGTTGGATTTAACGTACTTGGCGACTTTCCAGGCAAAGATCAAATCGTTGATCTCTTGCTCGGTCGGCGCACGCTTGGTCACCACTTTCAAGTCCTGGCTGCCGATCATGCCGATGTCGCGGCTCTGTACCAGCAAGCCGCCATTGACGCGCTTGTAGTCCCAGGCAGCAGCGCGGTCGGCCGACCACTCGCCGCAGGCCAGCAGGCGCACGTT
>Ga0308170_10004511_pt1 | contig 10960 bp, 9 predicted proteins | sample PhyBR2_2_FD_202136 | JGI IMG/M metagenome (GOLD analysis project Ga0308170, IMG submission 202136) | Phyllosphere microbial communities from UC Gill Tract Community Farm, Albany, California, United States - DLSLSB.R2 | ecosystem: Host-associated > Plants > Phyllosphere > Unclassified | place... | reverse complement strand
CAGAGCGCCTGCGAGCACAATCCAGCGCGTTCCCCACAGATAATCCAGTCCCCACCCTATCAAACTCCAGACGATGATTCCGCCAATGATGTAGCTGAACACAGCCATTCCAGCGTTGTAGCCGCCATCGGTGGACGCGTCGGAAGCAGCGTGCGCGGAGCCGTTGGAGCGGCCTTTGCCATGTGCGGCGCCGGCGGCTTTTTTTGCATCACGCATCGCTTGCACCCTTATCTTCTGGATCGTTGTAGATCTGGAGCCGGGCCCTGCTGAAGCCATGGATCTCGGCGGCCTGCCAAAGGACGACGGCTACCAGGGCGCCGATGATGAACCAACGGCCGTGAAGCCATTCCGGAGCGCCGATGACGAACAGGACCACAGCGAAGCCAACTACCTTGATGAAGTAGGTGGCCACAAACATGCCAATCGCTCCGGACGGGTTGCGGCGTCCCACGAAGTGCCCGACCAACAGGCTGATGCCAAAGAACAGCATCACCAGCAGGCCGCCAAGGAAGCTCGAAAGAGCCCCGCTCGATCCGTTGAGGAGTCCGGCGGGGACAGCGCACAGGGCAAGGCCGGCAAAAGCGGCAATGGCACTGCGCTTCAACAGGTTCAGCCAGAGCGAAGGAGTGGGGCCCGAAGCACCAACGTGTCCATTGCCGGAGGCAGGTCCGGACTCGGCGTTGGAGGTCATTCGATCCCAATCGTCGGCACCACATGGCAGATCGCCAGGAGGCTGGGGGTGGAGTGGCAACTTGGGCTGCCCCTAAATTCTACACGAGATAGAACATGGCTAGGTCACCGGCAGGCGTGTGACTTTCGCCCTCCGCCTGCGCCGGCGGATCAGGTCCGGGCTGGCCAGGTACAAGGCGATTACCAACACCCCGGCTGCCACGCAGAGGACCACGACGGGCAACGAAGCAGTGGCGGCAATAAAGCCGAGGATGACGACGGCGGCCGTGCACAGTGTGACGGCAGACGCGGACTGCAGATGCGAGAGGCCGACGTCCGTGAGCCGCTGGTAGACGTGCTCCCGGTGGGATGCGTACCAGCGCTCCCCCGCTTTGATGCGGCGCAGCAGCGTATAGCCGGTGTCCGCTGCGTACACCAGGATCGGGGACAAAACGTACTCCACGTACACTCCGCCGAGGAAGGCGGCAACGGCGAGGGCGGCTACCGACGCACCCAGCAGGTAGCTGCCAACGTCCCCCAGGAAGACCGACCCCCGGCCCAGGTTCCATGGCAGGAAGCCGAGGAAGGACATTGCCAGCACAACGCCGCCGGCCATCAGCCACGGCTGTTCGGACAGCGTCCCCGCCACGGCGTAGGCGGCGCCCGCGGTGACCCCGTGAAGGCCCGAGATGCCGTTGACGCCGTCCATGAAGTTGGCAATGTTGACGTACGCCGCGATTGCGACGGCAGCGAGCGGCAGCCACCAGAATGACTGCCCGGTCAGCACAATCAGCACCGCTGATCCTGCTGCGCCGATGCCAAGCTGGGCGGCTGCCCGGCCGCCGATGGACAGTCCCCGCAGATCCTCGATCCAGCCGACGACGGCGCACGCGGCAATAATGGCGAGCACCACCGCGGATACCGAGCGGTCAACGGTGACTACGCCCAGCAGCACCGCTGCTGCATAGCCAATCACCGTGGCCAGTGCGGCGGCAACGCCCATGCCGCGGATGGTGGCCTTGACGTGGGATGAACGGGCGGACGGGACGTCCACCACGCCCATGCGCACCAGCCATGGCTTCACAACGAAAGGAAGGAGGAGGCTGGCCAGCAGGGTTATCAGGGCCACGAGCGCCAGCGGCATCATGAGGCCACCCGGATGTCACCGGACTCGTCGGACTCCTCATCCGGAATATCGCCGATGTTGGCGCCCTGTTCCGCCTCACAGCGGGCCAGCCACACATTGAGGTCAAGCTTGTCCGGATCCTGCTCGGTTGCCCTGGTGTGCGAGATCTTCGGATGCAGTGGGCGCTGGTCCAGCTCGCCGGTGCCAACCAGCTCCTCATGCAGCTTCTCCCCCGGCCGCAGCCCGGTGTAGATGATCTCCACGTCCTTGCCGGACATGGCGATCATCCGCTGTGCCACGTCAAGGATCCGCACCGGTTCACCCATGTCAAGGATCAGGACGTCGCCGCCGCTGCCGATTGCCCCGGCCTGGATGACCAACTGGCACGCCTCGGGGATGGTCATGAAAAAACGGGTGACATCGGGGTCGGTGACCGTAACGGGACCGCCGACCCGGATCTGTTCGGTAAAGAGCGGGAGCATGGAGCCGCGGCTGCCCATGACGTTGCCGAACCGGACAGACACGAACGTGCGCCGGGTTTGTCCGGCCATCCAGGCGGTGAGCTTCTCGGCGACGCGCTTGGAGTGGCCAAGGGCGGTGGTGGGGTTGGCTGCCTTGTCGGTGGAGATGTTCACGAAGTGTGAGACGCCGGCGCGCTGGGCGGCGCGCAGCACGTTCAGGGTACCGCACACGTTGGTCTTCCAGGCTTCCACGGGGTACTGCTGAAGCAATGGCGCGTGTTTGAGGGCTGCCGCGTGGAACACCACCTCGGGCCGCCGGTCGGCAAAGATGTCCTGCAGGGCCTCGCCGTCGCGGATGTTGGCCAGCACCGTGTCACGGCCTGCCAGCAGGCCCCGGCCCGTGATGGAAATCTGGGTCTGCTGCAGGCCGGTCTCGTCGTGGTCCAGCATGATCAGCTCGGCAGGGCTGAACTGCACTATTTGGCGGCAGAGCTCGGAACCGATCGATCCGCCTGCCCCGGTGACCAGCACGCGCTTGCCCTTGATGTAGCCGGCAATTTCATCGACCTTGATGTCAACCGGACGCCGCCCGATCAGGTCTTCAACTGCCACGTCCCGGAAGTCCGAGAAACCTGCGGGAGCACCGCTGCCGAGCATGTCCCGCAGTGGCGGAAGCACCAGGACGCGGACATTGAGGCCTGCCACGGCGTCGGAGATGCGCCGCACCACGCCGGCCTCGACGTTGGCGAAGGCAAGCACCAGGACCTTTGCGCGGGTACGGCGGATGATCGCGGGAAGGTCGTCCCCGCGGCCCTGGACCTGGACCCCCGAGAGCCGGAGGTGCTTCTTTGCGGGGTCGTCATCGATCAGGCCAACGGGGACATATGGCGAGTCGGGGTCCTGCAGCATCCTGGTGACCAGCGAGTTGCCCAGGAACCCTGCGCCGTACACCAGCGCATTCTGTGCCCCGTCGCCTGGCCGGGTCTTGCTTTCGACGTACAGGCGCTTGGCGTACCTGCTGGCGGCCATGAAGAGGCAGGCAAACGGGAAGGCGATCAGGCCCACGCTGCGGCCGATGTTGATGGCTTCGTAGAGGACCAGCAGGCTTGCCGTGATGGTGGCTGCCACAATGACGGTGACAAAGACCAGCGCCCTGGCCTCCTGGAAGCTGCCGAACGGGTAGCGGCCGCGGTACAGGGCCAGGGAGTAGCCGGCCAGCATTTGTACGACGACGGCGATCGCGGCAATGGCGAAGGCGCCGGCGAACTGTTCCACCCGGATGCCCATCTCGTAGCGCAGCAGCAGCGCCAGGACGATGGCCACGACCCAGGACATGGAGTCCAGGAGGAGCTGGATCCAGATCCATACGGCGGGCTTCTCTTCCCGTACTGCGGCAGGTGCGCGCGTTTCAGATTTCGTACTCAACAGAAGATGCAACCGACTTCCACTACCACGGCGGCCAGCGCCTTTATTAAAAATCCCCTCCGCAAAAGCTGTCGGACGGCGCAGGGGCTTAGAACGATACTAATCTCTTCGGCTTCCGCTTCCCGGATGTGCGGGCAGCGGCGGCATGGGTTTCCACCCCGCGTCCGCCAGGATGTCGCGTGATTCACGCCATCCACGCCACAGGGCGCCGGCACCTTTGAGGGTCTTTTCGACCAGGACCAGCCGCGCAATCTCCTTGAGGAACGTCAAGGCGGTTCCGGCCGCGAACCCGGCACGGTTGTATTTACCGTAGGCCTGCAGGTAATGCGCCACGTGCCCCCGGTTGCGCATCACATAGCGGCGGCTGAGGTCGGACGAGTCGTTCAGGTGGCGTACCCCGAGGTCCACCTGCCGTTGAGCACGGACCTTCTTGATCACGAACGCGTTGACGTACACCACGGGGGTGCGCTGGGCAGCAAGCCAGCCGTAGATCAGGTCGTCCCAGGTGATGAAGAAGCGCGGGTCCGGCAGGCCGATGTCCCTGGCCACGGAGGCCTTGACCAGCATGCCTTCGAAGTTGCCCACATTGGTGCGGAACACGTCTGAATGCTTGAACACGTCGCGTGAAACCGGCAGGAAGACGCCCAAAGCCTCCACGAAGTGATGCTGCCAGAAGAATGGTTTGCCGTTGGCGTCATACCGTCGGCCGATAATGCAGGAGTAGTGCGGCGTGAATTTTTCCAACGCTTCAACGGCGCCAGGGAGCACTTCAACGTCGTCATCCATGAGCCACAGCCACTCGGCGCCTGACTCAAGGGCCAACTCTACGCCGCGGTGGAACCCGCCGGCACCGCCGACGTTCCGTTCCAGCCGCTCGTACCGCACGCCCGGCCCCTGGGCGGCGATCGCTTCAGCAACAACTTCCGCGGTGTGGTCCGTGCTGGCATTGTCCACCACCAGGATGCCCGCCGGTGGAGTGGCCAGCCGGGCGAAGGAAAGGAGCAGGTTCCGCAGGAAATCCGCCCGGTTATACGTGACGACGACGGCGTACAGGTTCTCCACGCGGGCCTAGTTCCTGCCGGCCATAAGTTCCGCCGGTGAGCCAAAGCCCTTGCCGCGGAAGCCGGTCGAGTAGGCGCCGAACCAGTGGGCCAGGCCCTTGAAGTCGCCGGTCTTCAGGAAGTAGTAAGGAAACCCGACGATGTCCGCACTGAACCAACGCAGGTTCCGGTACTTGCGCGTCAGGTAGCCGCGGTTGCGGAAGTAGCAGTAGCGCTTGAATTCGCCCTCCGGAATGACGGGCGTGATGAACCCGCCGAATACCGGCTTCATCTCGGTCCAGGTTGCCGGGTGCTGCACGGCGACTGTGGCGAGCGTGCCGTATTTGAGCCCGGCTTTCTTGACCCGGGAGAGGAAGTCCACTTCATCGCCACGGATGAAGAACTTCACGTCCGGAATCCCGATTTTGTAGAAGACCTCGGTGCGGATCAGGGCGCCGTTGAAGAAGTGCACCATGTCGGGAAGGTAGCCCATGGGCTCCAGGCGGGACCGGTCGTTGGTCAGGAGGCCGTTGAGGCGGAAATTGAAGGAGAGCCGGTTAGGGTCCGCAGTGGCGGCGACAAGCGGGCTGATGATGTCCAGCTGATGTTCTTCCGCGGCGCGGAGGAGCTCGGCCAGGCACCTGGCGTCCTCCGGATGGCCGTCGTCGTCCATCATCCAGATCCACTCCGCGCCGCTGGCCATGGCGGCGAGGATCGCGTAGGCAAAGCCGCCTGCTCCGCCCAGGTTGGCGTCGGAGCGCAGGTAGTTGATGTTCGTGGCTCCGCCGGCCTTGACGACGTCGCTGGCCGGAACCGTTCCTGAGTCCACCAAAGCAATGGAGTGGATCGGGGCCGTCTGCGCGGCCAAGCCCTTCAGGAGCAGCGCCAGTTCCTCGTGGCGGTCGAAAGTGACGGCCGCGACGGCTACCTTGCGCGGCATCTCAGTTCCCTGCAACATGGTCGCTGTCGCTTACGGCGCTGCTGCCGGAACCGCGCGCGGAATCAGCATCAGGTGCAGCCGGCTCCTCCAGCGGTTCCGGTTCTTTGGCAGCCTCCGGGACTTCGCCGAGTCCAAGGACACCGGGGACGTGCTCACGCAGGCGGTCCAGGCTGACAGCGCCGTTGCGGACCACCCGCAGGACGGGGCCGGTGGCATCCACGATGGTTGACGGCACGCCGGCTTCACCCTCCAGCGGGCGCGGGCCGCCTTCCAGATACACCTCGACGGACTCCGCCAGCTGCTTCCGTGCAGCCGCGGCCGTGTGGCCGGGAGCGTGGCCGGTACGGTTGGCGGAGGAAACGGCAAGTGGGCCGGTCAGGGTCAACAGTTCCAGGGCAACTTCGTCGGCGGGCATGCGCAGCGCAACTGTCCCCTTGGTTTCGCCGAGGTCCCAGTCCAACGATGGCTGCGCGTGCAGGATCAGGGTCAGGCCGCCGGGCCAGAAGGCCTCCGCCAGTTTGCGGGCGTCCGCCGAAACCTCCGTGGCCAGGCCGTCCAGCGCGTTGATGCGCGGAATCAGGACGGGCGGCGGCATGGTGCGGCTACGGCCCTTGGATACGAGCAGCATGGTGACGGCCTGCGGCGAGAACGCGTCCGCGCCAATCCCGTAAACCGTATCCGTGGGGAGCACGACGCACTTTTGTTCGCTGATGGCGCGCTGGGCGTGTTCCAGGCCGCGTGCCCGCTCGTCGTCAATGGTGCAGTCATAAGTTGTGGTCACTGGCCCATTCTTTCATTCAGTATGGTTTGGTCCGCGGACACGGCGCTGGTGGCGCGCTCCTTGCCGTTAAGGTCCCGGTGCGTGGTGATGGCTGTCCAGGCGCCGGTCCTGGCGAGCATGGCCGCGATCCACCCGGCCTGGACCTCCGCATGTTCCATGACGAAGTAGCCCCCGGGGCGCAGCAGCCGGGCAGCGGAGGCGGCTGCCGCCGTCGGAAGTTCCATGCCGTCCGCTCCCCCGCCGTACAACGCCTCAGGCGGGTCGTGCAGGGCTACTTCGGGTTCGTTGGGGATGGCCTCGGCAGGGATGTACGGCGGGTTGGAAACTACGACGTCGACAGTTCCGTTTAGTTCCGGAAAGGCGTCACGAAGGTCCCCCAGGACAAGGTTGACGCCCAGCGGCGCCAGGTTCTTCGCAGCCCAGGCGTGCGCAAACGGGCTGAATTCGACGGCATGGACTTCCGCGTCGGGTACTTCGTACGCGATGGAGCCGGCGATGGCACCGGAGCCCGTGCCGAGATCCACGATCCGGGGATGCGGCGTCCCCCTGAGGTGGTCGATGGCCAGCTGGACCACGGATTCGGTCTCCGGCCGCGGGATGAAGACGCCGGGCCCCACGGCCAGCTCGAGGTAGCGGAAATGCGCCACCCCGGTGATGTGCTGCAGTGGGATGCGGCGCGCACGCTCGGCAACGAGTTCGGCATAGCCCTCGGGCGCGGGTGTATCACCCAGCATCAGGGAACGGAGGCGTCCCAGCCCGACATTCAGGAGGTGATCCGCCAGCAGCTCGGCGTCGACCCGGGGGCTGGGCACGCCTGCCTCGGCCAGGAGCGCCGCAGCCTCACGGACCGCTTCGGCCAGGGTCTGGGCGGACGCCGCGTGGGTGAGGTCGGTCATGGGTGGCAGTTTCCGGTCAGTCGCCGATGGCGTCGAGCCGGGCCTGTTCGTCCATCTCGATCGCGGACTGGATCACCGGTTCCAGGTCCCCGTTCATGACCTGGTCCAGGTTGTAGGCCTTGTAACCGGTGCGGTGGTCCGCGATCCGGTTTTCCGGGTAATTGTAGGTGCGGATGCGCTCGGAGCGGTCCATGGTGCGGATCTGCGACTTGCGCTGTTCCGAGTTGGCGGCGTCGATCTGCTCCTGCTGGTGCGCCAGGATGCGCGCCCGAAGGACGCGCATGCCGGCTTCGCGGTTCTGCAGCTGGGATTTCTCGTTCTGCATGGCCACCACAATGCCGGTGGGAAGGTGGGTGATGCGGACGGCGGAGTCGGTGGTGTTAACCGACTGGCCACCCGGGCCCGATGACCGGTACACGTCGATCTTGAGGTCGTTGGGGCTGATTTCCAGCTCTTCCGGCTCGTCAACCTCGGGCAGGACCAGCACACCGGCAGCGGACGTGTGGATGCGGCCCTGGGATTCAGTGACGGGGACGCGCTGGACGCGGTGCACGCCGCCCTCGAACTTGAGCCGGGCGTACACGCCTTCGGCGGGGTCGTTGGAGCTGCCCTTGACGGCCATCTGGACGTCCTTGTACCCGCCCAGGTCCGACTCGGTGGCGGAGATGATTTCGGTCTTCCAGCCGCGGGACTCCGCGTACCGGGTGTACATGCGCAGCAGGTCGCCGGCGAACAGGGCAGCCTCATCGCCGCCTTCACCGCCCTTGACCTCAAGGATCACGTTGCGGGCATCGTCAGGATCACGAGGAATGAGCAGGCGCCGCAGCTTGGCAGCAGCAACCTCCAGCGAGGCCTCCAGTTCAGGCACCTCGGCGGCGAACTCGGGATCCTCGGCAGCCATCTCCTTGGCGGCAGCGAGATCGTCGCGAAGGCCTTCCCACTTGTGGTAGGCATCAACAATGCCATTGAGCTGAGCCGACCGCCGCCCAAGCTTCCGGGCAAGCCGCTGGTCAGCATAAACAGCAGGATCCCCCAGCTGCGCCTGGATAGCATCATGCTCATCAAGCAGGCCCTGTACGGACTCAAACATCTATAAACCTCTTTCGACTTGGATAAGTCTAGTAACAAACAAAAACGGGAAAGCGGCTGGTGACTTAACGACGAAGCCGCACGGATTTTTCCGCCCCGGGAGTGGCATCGGGCCTGCCGAAGCTGGGAGGCTGACGATCGAAGATCGAAAGCCTCCCAGCGTAGGGGCGGGGGCGGAAAAATCCGTGCGGCGTCAGCACCAGGGCAGCAGATCAGCCGCTCCCCAATGCGTTATTTGTCGTTATCCGACTTCGCACCAAGCGTCGTCTTCTGCACCTGCATAAGGAACTCGACGTTGCTCTGGGTTTCCCGGATCTTGTTGGTGAGCAGTTCAAGGCTCTGCTGGGTCTCGAGTCCGGAGAGGACGCGGCGCAGCTTCCACATGATCTTGACTTCTTCGGGCGAGAGCAGGTTTTCCTCGCGGCGGGTGCCGGACGCGTTGACGTCCACAGCCGGGAAGATGCGCTTGTCAGCCAGCTGGCGGGACAGGCGCAGTTCCATGTTGCCGGTGCCCTTGAACTCTTCGAAGATGACCTCGTCCATCTTGGAGCCGGTCTCAACGAGCGCGGTGGCCAGGATGGTGAGCGAGCCGCCGTTTTCGATGTTGCGGGCGGCGCCGAAGAAGCGCTTGGGCGGGTACAGGGCTGCGGAGTCCACACCACCGGACAGGATGCGGCCGGAGGCCGGTGCTGCCAGGTTGTAGGCACGGCCGAGGCGGGTCATGGAGTCGAGGAGGACCACCACGTCCATGCCCATTTCCACCAGGCGCTTGGCGCGCTCGATGGAAAGTTCGGCCACCGTGGTGTGGTCGTCGGCAGGACGGTCGAAGGTGGAGGCAATGACCTCGCCCTTGACGGTGCGCTGCATGTCCGTGACTTCTTCGGGACGCTCGTCAACCAACACCATCATGAGGTGGACCTCAGGGTTGTTGGTGGTGATCGCGTTGGCGATGGACTGCAGGATCAGCGTCTTGCCGGCCTTGGGCGGGGAGACGATGAGGCCGCGCTGGCCCTTGCCGATCGGGGCCACGAGGTCGATGACGCGGGGACCGATCTTCTTGGGGTCGGTTTCCAGGCGCAGGCGCTCGGACGGGTACAGCGGAACGAGCTTGGCGAACTCGACGCGGTCCTTGAGCTCTTCGGGAGTCTTGCCGTTGACCGAGGTGACGCGGACCAGGGCATTGAACTTTTGGCGGTTGGACTGCTGGTTGCGGTCTTCGCCTTCGCGGGGTGCACGGATTGCGCCGACAACGGCGTCACCCTTGCGCAGGTTGTACTTCTTGACCTGGGCCAGGGAGACGTAGACGTCGTTGGGGCCGGGGAGGTAGCCGGAGGTGCGGATGAACGCGTAGTTTTCCAGGACGTCCAGGATGCCGGCGACCGGCAGCAGGACGTCGTCCTCGGTGACCTCGACGTCGTCGACGTCCGGGCCCTGGTTGCGGCCGCGGCGGCGGTCGTTGCGGTCCCGGAAGCGGTCGTTGCGGGAGTTGTCCCGGTCCTGGCCGCCGGAACGGTCGTTGCGGTCATTCCGGTCGCGGCGGTTGCGGCGGCTGCGGCGGCTTCCACCGTCGGAGTCGTCGTTGTCGCGGTTGTCCCGGCCGCCTTCGCGCTGGCCGGCCTCACGGCTGCCGCTGTTGTCGCGGCCGCCGTCCGAATCGCGGGTGGTGTTGTCGCGTCCGCGGGTGCGGCCTTCACGACGGTCCGGGCGCTGACCCGCTTCGCCTGCTTCAGTTGCGGGAGCTTCGGCACGCTGCTCGGCGGGACGCTGCTCCGCGGCGGGCTGTTCTGCCGGGGCCTCGGCCGGGGCTTCCTGAACGGAGACGGCAGCGGCTTCGCTGCGGCGGCGGTTCCGGGTACGGGGCTGACGGCGCTCGGCGCCACCTTCTGTTGCCTCGGTGGTTTCTGCGGGTGCGGCCGTCGGCGCCTCGACAGTTGCGGCGGCGGGAGCGGCTGCGGTTTCCACAACGGGAGCCTCGGCTGCCGGAGCAACCACACCATCGCTGACGGCGCGGCGGCTGCGGCCGCGTCCCCGGGCACGGGTGCCTTCCGCCGGGGCAGCTTCCGCGGCAGGGGCATCCGACGCGGCGGCAGGTGCAGCCGAAGCCGGAGCCACGATGCTTTCCGGAGCCTTTTCAGCCGACTTCACGGGGGCCTTGGCGGTCAGGGTCCCGGCGCGGTGGGCGGAGATGGCCGAGACCAGGTCCCCCTTGCGCATGCGGGATCCGCCTGAGATACCGAGCTGGCTGGCAAGCGCCTGCAGCTGGGCGAGCTTCAGGCCGGCGAGGCCGCTGCTCTTTGCGGGTGCGGCCGTTGGTTCGGCAGCAGAAGTTGTGTGTTCCACAGCTGGTGACAGCTCAGTGGTTTCGGTCACGAAGGATCCTTCCCCCTCGACGGCGTCCAGACTGGGAGCTGGGCGCGATGATTTGATCTGGGCTGCAGTTCAGATCTGCAGCCGGGATTTTTCGGCCTTGCCGGTTGGATTTCGGCCAGCAGGGCCGGATACTGATTCACCTTGCGCTGCGCCCACGGCGCAA
>Ga0308170_10004506_pt1 | contig 10965 bp, 9 predicted proteins | sample PhyBR2_2_FD_202136 | JGI IMG/M metagenome (GOLD analysis project Ga0308170, IMG submission 202136) | Phyllosphere microbial communities from UC Gill Tract Community Farm, Albany, California, United States - DLSLSB.R2 | ecosystem: Host-associated > Plants > Phyllosphere > Unclassified | place... | reverse complement strand
TTCCTGGCCTATCTTGGCTTCCTGGCGGGTTATGAGTACATCAGCGACTGTATGGCCGATCCGCATTTCCGCGCCGCCGCCCGTTCACTGATGGTCGATGAGCAAGCCCCGACGCTGCGCACTCAGGGCGTGGATCTCAATGCATACGCTGATTCGCTGATAGCCCGTTATGAAAACCGTGCGATTAAACATCGCACCGGACAGATTGCCACTGACGGCACCCAGAAATTGCCACAACGTATGCTCGATAGCCTGCGCTGGCACCTGCAGCGCGGCAGCGACTGCGACCTGCTGCTGCTGGGCGTGGCGGGCTGGATGCGCTATGTCGGCGGCATTGACGAGAAGCATCAACCGATTGAGATTCGCGACCCGATGCAGAAGCAACTGGCTGAGTGCGTTGCCGCCAGCGACGATGGCGAGGCTCGCGTGCGGGCGTTACTCTCCCTTCGCGAAGTGTTTGGCGAGGACCTGCTGCAAAATGGAGACGTGGTTGCCCGACTGACTGCCTGGTATCAGCAACTGACCACGCAGGGCGCTCGCGCCACGGTCCATCAGTGTCTCAAGCGTGGATAATGGCGGTTAACAAAGCGCTGGCGCAGATGCAGCGCCCTGATTAGACTGACACTTTCCCATCGTGCTGGCCTTAGCCAGCCGTAATATGGATATTGCTGCATGTCGATCGCCTATACCATTACCACCAGCGAACCGGTGAATCAGCAGATTTATCGTTATCTGCGCAAAGATATCGTTACCTGTGCCATTCAGCCGGGTTCGCTGCTCTCTGAAAAAGAGGTTTCCGCGCGCTTCAACGTCTCGCGCCAGCCAGTGCGCGAAGCGTTCATCAAGCTTGCCGAAGCCGGACTGGTACAGGTATTACCGCAGCGCGGCACCTTCGTGCGTAAAATCTCCGCTAAGCGGGTGGCGGATGGCCGTTTTATCCGTGAGGCGGTTGAAGTGTCAGTGGTGCGTCGTGCAGCGCTGGAGATAGACGATTCAGCCCTGATGGCGCTGGAACATAACCTGCAGCTGCAGCGCATGGCCGGTGAGCGCCATGACAGCCAGGGTTTTCTGACTCTGGACGATGAGTTTCATCGCCTGATCGCTGAAAGTATTGACTGCAAGCTGGCCTGGGAGACGGTGGAAAACATTAAAGCCGCCATGGACCGGGTACGGTTTCTGACGCTGAGTGAAGTCTCTCCACCGGAGAAGCTGATTGAGCAGCATGAAGAGATTTTTGCCGCGCTGAAACATCACGACGCCGACGCCGCCGAAGCAGCGATGCGTCGCCATCTGCAGGAGATGATCTTCTCCATCACCCCGATTGCGGAGCGTAACAGCGCCTGGTTTGAGGCACCCTAATCGCTCATCGCCCGCATCGCCTGATTAAAAGGCTGATGCGGGCCTTTGCCGTCACCACCATTGATGAAAATGGTGAACCGGCCCGATACCCTTCCCGACCTCCAGCGAATCCGCCAGTAATAACGCCTGTTGTAACCAGTTTTTGGCTTCCCCAATCGTCGCTGCCCAGTCAGCATGGCGCGGCCGCAACGCGGCTAAGGCGGCCGACAGCGTACAGCCGGTGCCATGCGTATGACGGGTATTCACGCGCGGTGTGCTGAATCGCTGCTCTGCTGAGTACGTGATCAGCCAGTCCGGACTTTCCTTCGCCGTCAGATGCCCGCCTTTCATCAGCACAGCCTGACAGCCCAGAGCCAGCAATGCCCTTCCCTGCTCGCGCATCTCTTCCTCATCGCTGGCGACAGCACAATCGAGCAACGCCGCCGCTTCCGGCAGATTAGGTGTAATCAGCGAGACCTGCGGCAACAATAGCTCCCGAACGCTGGCCACGGCATCTGGCGAGAGCAGCGCATCGCCACTTTTCGCGACCATGACCGTATCCAGCACCACGAACGGGATCGCAGCTCGCCTCAGCCTTGCCGCAACCTGCTCTACAATAGCGGTTTCTGACAGCATGCCGATTTTTGCGCTGTCGATGCGGACGTCGTCCAGCACCGAATCGAGCTGGGCGGCGACAAAGTCAGGTGCAATGCGATAGACCGACTGAACGCCGAGCGTGTTCTGTGCCACCAGCGCGGTGATCACGCTGGTGCCGTAGGCTCCCAGTGCTGAGAAGGTTTTGAGATCGGCCTGAATCCCTGCGCCGCCGCTGGGATCGGTACCGGCAATTGTCAGGGCATTAATGCGCTTCATGCTCCACCTCCAGCGTCCAGAGTGCATCAATAAACGCGGTGGCGAAACTACCCGGTCCGGTGGCCAGCGCCGCCGCCTTTTCACCCGATAGAGCCATTACCTGACAGGCCGTCGCAATGTTCATCAGCCGATCGCCCGGCAGACTGCTGAACCCCGCTACTACGGCCGAGAGCGCGCAGCCGGTCCCGACCACCCGCGTCATTAAGGGGCTTCCACCGCTTATGGCGAGGGTCCGCTGACCATCCGTGGCATAGTCCACTTCACCGGTGACGATAACCAGTGTGTTCCAGGTCTCAGCAAGTTGCTGTGCCGCATCGAGTGCCGCATCGAGTGCCGCATCCGCCTGATGCAGCGTATCGACACCGCGTCCGCCGCTGGCCTGCTGCGCCAGCGCGAGAATCTCTGACGCGTTACCGCGAATCACCGCCGGTTGCTGGCTTAATAGCTGCTGGCAGAAGTTACTGCGCAGCGTCAGCGCGCCGACAGCGACCGGATCGAGTGTCCAGGGCGTGCCCGCCTCCTGGGCCGCGATTACAGCAGCCTGCATCGCCTGCTGGCGCTCGCGGGTCAGGGTGCCCACGTTGATCAGCAGCGCATCAGCGATGCGGCTAAACTCTGCCGCTTCTTCAGCATCAATAACCATTGCCGGTGAAGCATTAAGTGCCAGCAAGACGTTGGCGGTGAAGTTCTGCACCACGTCATTAGTCATGCAGTGCACCAGCGGTGAGTGAAGGCGGAAAGTGTGCAGAACGGGCGCGAAATGCGCGAGAGAAAGGTGTTGAGATTGATGAGTCATCGTAGCTCCCAACCGGCGAACAAGAAGGCGAATGCGGTCAGGCATCAGACTTCCCTACGCTGGCATTATCCAGTTCAGGTCAGCGGGTTTTTCTCAGCCCTTTCCGTGTGGAAAGCGGCACCCCGAGTCATATAGATATTACTCCATCTATTAGCAGCTTAAGGGAAGGGGCTTGTTTGCACAAGCCTGCTTCAGGGCAAAGACACTCCGTCTTTTCAGCTTGCTGAAAACGAGTGCGGGTTACAAAACAATGAGGGCAATGCAAATCCGCCTGTTAGTGATGTATGCGAGCCTATAACAACGCTGGATATGACCCTTCGCCCTCTTTTTCAAATCGTTGTTCAACCCTATAGTAAAAATGGGTCTGCTGGGGCAGGACAATTATTCGATTTCTTACCACTATCTTCAGACGGGTGTGCTGCTGTTTATGGCACTTTATCCACTTCAGTTCCATCACGTCTTGATAGCCATTTTTGATGATCTGTTCGTCGGAAAATACATTCAGAGGGTAATGTATTCATGCTTCTGATGAAGACATTACGAATATTGAGGGTATTTAATCAATGTGATGTTTTTCAGGCTCAAAGCCATATTGATTGTCGGGAACCTACAAAACTGAGTTTCACGCAGAGTAATCTCCAGGGGAGACAAAGAATATGTCGCAAAAAATCTGATCGGAAATTGACCGGTTCAGAGAAATGCCTGCACTGTAAGCGGCGATAATGTTCACTGTCGCAATCTCTGCAGTGTCATTACGCTTTTCTTCATATGGGTCACAACCCTAACTGCATTACGATTCTGGTCTCGCTGATTAGTCACATGAAATTGTGGCTGTCATATTTCCTTTATATTTACCGGACGTTGTTGGATCAGGAATATTATCCAGTTTCAGCAAGTAATCACCCAACCCTCCCGTCCATTGCCCTGTGCCACTATTCCACGTTGTACCCGGTACAGAATAAGTCAAAAAATGTGTTCCGTCAGTAATCGTCCCTTTGCTGCCATTATTAGCATTGGGTTTGAAAGCGAGCATTCCAGTTCCCGTTGACGCAGACGTAATTTGTATCGCGTTGACTGCTTTGCCTGGTACAAGGTCAGGGATGGCTGGAGAGGTGACAACATTTACAGAGCAGGTTCTGTTTGCGGGTACAGTTACCCAGTCGCCACTGAATATGCCAGGCGCCTTTGTACTCCACAAACCCACATACCGCCGAAGTTCATTATTACAATGATTACTCAGCGTTGCTGAATAATTAAGTGAAGCTCCCCATGCCAGGGATGAGGTTAACGCCCCCCAACCTGTAATAGTGATTCCGGTCATTGTACCCGAGACGATATCCAGACATTGCTCTGCTGCCCTATCACGAACAGCATTGCCATCGGCGGTAGCTTTGAGCGCAAACGTATAGACGCCACCGCCACCAAGTACAACAGTAGTATTTTTTCCCACCGCGGCTAAACCTGGAGAGTTAGCCTCAATGGTTACAGCGTTAACGGGCAATGAATTTAACATTGTCAGAAAAACAAAAACTGATCCGCTGAATTTATAGATTTCATTTTTTCTGGATAATACAGCAATCATAAAACTCTCTCTGAATAATAAATAAACAGGCAGTGATCTAAGGACCACTGCCTTTTGAATTACTCGTAGTCGACAGTCAGTGTAACGATACTTTTCAGATTACCTGCGGTAACGGCTTCCGTACCCGTTTTCATCAATTTGGTTAAAAACGTCATATTGACAGCATTGTTTGACACCGCATATTCAACGCTGTTATTACCTGCTGGATTGAGCTGAGTTGCCTGAGTCGGACCTCCCCATACCCCAACACCTACTCCAGACGCACCTTCAGCCAACGTATTGGAAAAAAGAGTGCTGTCGGTAGTATCAGCTATACCTGAAGCAGTCACTTTGACTTTGGTTGTACCCGCCCCACACTCTGTCAAATTGAGAGTGAATTGCTGAGTGGCACCAATTTTGTCACTCCCAAAATCATCTACCGATACCCGGTTCATGTTCACGTCTTTTCCAGCCGCTGTCCAATCCGGCGTACAGGTATTCGCTACTACGTTGGCGGAGATATTAATCGTTGCGGATTCGGAAGCAGCCTGCGCCCCAATAGAAACCGTTAACATTGCAGCCGCAATGCCACCCATAACAAAAGCATTTTTAAATTTAATAAACTTCATATTGTGCAGAGCCTTTTTTAAAATTTGATAGTTAAATGAAATTCACATCACCGCGAATGGGGTGTGAATAAAAAGCCAATCCTTTAGCCACTAACGACAGACTTCCTGATGCTGAACGAGAACGGACTGCGTTTTCACTGGCAACACATATCGCACCGTACATTGCTGTTCGGCGCCCTGTCCCCACTTCGCTTTCAGTTCTCCTTTCAAAGCCATTCCAGACAAATAAACCTGTCCCCCATCCCCAACCAGACCACTGTTTTCTCCACCGACGATGCTGACGGTAGAACCAAACGGTAAGGGTTGATTCTTATGCATTAGCGTCATAAGAACGCGAAATCCCGTGCGAGTCTTAAAATCTGCTCGCACCAGCGCCCCATGCGTAGGGACAACACGGGTTACTGCGTTATCGATTTCTGTGTGGTCATCCAGTTGATTAACGTCCAGCGCGATTCTGTTTTCCCGATACATGCTGGCGTAAGGCAGCAAAGTATATCCCCTGGCGTCCGTGCGGATGCCTGTGGCATTTGCTACCGGAACACCGGCAGCGCCCGGCGCCGCCACCAATACATTGGTGATACCCAGCGGCTGCCCGAGTGTTAACCCGCCGCTATGCAGAACTGCACTACCAGACAGCCCGTAACGGTACTGCTTATAGTTACGGCTGTAGCCATATCCCGCAGAGGCATTGCCATAGGTCCCCTGGTAGGCCAGGGAAGCATCACCGCTTCCGCCATCCCGACGTCCATACCCTTGAGAAACGGCCCAGTTGAGATTTCCTTCCTCCAGTGCGGTACCGCTCAGACCAACCTGATTAGTGATATGTCCCTGATCGTCTCGATTCGCACTGTAATTCGCCCACAAAGAGCGGTTGTTGCCGTCTGCAAATAAATCATTCAGTGGCACTGACAGTGTGAGATAAAGCGTTTTATCGGCACTCTTTTGCCCGCTGTAGCGGGTTTGTCCATAAGAAACGCTGTAATTAATCTTTTTAAAGACGCTGCTAAAACCAGCCTGAAGAGAATGAGTCGTTGATGCGTTGTTCCAATAGGTCTGACGGGTCCCCGTGAGATACAAGGAGCCCATATCCCCCAGACGTTGAGTGATATTTGCCTGAAATCGGTCACGTTTATTGCTGTACAGATCGTAGTGATCAACCCAGTTTTGCTTCAGCGGACGTCCTGCCGCATCCACATCCAGGGTGTTATTCATCCATCCCGACATTCTCTTCAGTGCCGTTTCATCCAGCGTGTGGAATCCCTCTGTAGAATAACGGTATCCAACTAATTGAAACGTGGTTCCTGTGGAAACCAGCGAGCGACCAAAAAGAAAACGCAACGACTGCCCCTGGTGCCTGGAACCGTCTGCCAGCGTACTGGTTGCCTGGGTAATATCGGCAGATGCCGCCCCCCACATACCTAAATTTACCCCTGCACCCAACGCGAACGCTCGGTATTGATCCGCCAGTTGAACACCGCTATAGGCGGTCAGATTATGAGGCAAACCCATAAGGAGAGTTCCCTGCATAAATGCCGGTTTATCATAGCGATCTGACGTATTGCGATAGCGACCAGCAGTCATACCGTAGCGAATATGCCCTGCACGTTGCAGCACCGGTACAGAAGAATAAGGAACCGTAAATACCCTTACGGAGCCATCGGCCTCGGTCACTGCCACCTCAAGATCGCCACCCGAAGAGAGTGGATATAGATCGTTAATAACGAAAGCCCCTGCGGCAACATAGGTACGGTAAATAACACTACCATTCTGCCGAATACTGACTTCTGCATTACTCCCTGCTATTCCTTTTACAACAGGCGCATAGCCACGCATGGTCTCCGGATACATTTCATCATCTGTTGCTATTCTCACCCCGCGAAAAGCCAGAGGATCAAACACATCGCTACTCGTCGAGCTGTCGCCAATCGTCAGCTCACTACGCCACGGGATAATAGCGCGCTGGAGGTAGGTGTTAATGTGTTGCCATTGCTGTTTACGGCTGTAACGATTTTCGTAAAAACTCCAGGTGCTATTATCCCGCAGACGCCAGGGGCCAACATTAAACCCGCTCATCAGGTTCAGATATTGACTGCGGCTGTTACCATACTCGCCATGGTTTTCACTTCCGCTGAATTGCCAGCTCATTAAAGCTGCACTGATGCCTTCATCCCATTGCTCAGGTGGAATCCAACCGCGAGGATTATTCTGTAAGGCGACTTGCGGAATGCTGATGTCCAGGCGCATTTTCTGAAAATCAAAAATAACCCTGGCATCAGGAATATATCTGCCCGGAGAGAGGCACTGATCCACTGGACGCCTGGTTAACTCAGGAAACGCAGTAGTTTTCACCCCCATTTCAACAAGGTCTTTTGTGGTAAGGCATGGCATCAGACCGGTTGAATCACGCAAATTATTTTCAGGCTTTTCATCATCGGCGGAAACAAACCGTATATTCCGGGAAGCAATGCTATTTCTGTTCAGATAAACATCGACGAAATATGTCCCTGGAAGCTGAGCCCCCTTGCTGGAAAATCGTGATAAATCCGCCACAGAATTAATATCATTGGAAATCATTGATGCGTCAAACTGGAGTTCAGCATGAACAACGCCGGAAATTGCCATTAAAACACCCCAGGCAGAAAACGCAATGCAAGATATCCCCTGTTTATTATTTTTCAAAATAAAACCTGTTCACCCGGATAAAAATTACATTGGCAAAAGCATTATCTTTTATAAAAAATTATTTTAATTTTATCATTTCATTATAACTGTCTGGGGTTTAGTAATGGCTCCGCTATCATTGATAGTACTAAAAGTCAGCGTATTATTACTATCTGAAGGGGTATCTAACAGCATGGTGCCAATAGGTGGAACCATTACTCCAGCGATAGAACGTCCGCTGTGTTTAATCTCTGTCATCGTAATATAATAGGGTGTAGGGTTAGTAATTTCTATTTTTTTACCCAACCGTTTAAAGCTGAGTTCAGCGGGTGCTTTCTCTGGCTTTATTTTAAGGCCAGACGGGCGAATAAAGAGTTTAATTCGACTTGCTGCAGCAATACGAATAACACTTCTCCCGGAAGTGTCCTTGCTATCAATAGAAGGGATCGCTTTGGCCACGAAATAGTATAAAACCTCTCTGTCTCCCGCTATATCAGGTGCGGCAAGCATCAATCGCAGCGTATTCTCGTTTTTAGGGCCACTGAGATATAACGGAGGCGTAACAATAAAGTCTTTTGATTTTTTCCCGTTGGCATTTTCTATCCATGACTGGACCAGAAACGAATCCGTTGCAGAGGAATTTCGTAGAGAAATACTTTCCTGACGGGAGTTCTGAGGATAGATAATACGCGTGCCCTGTATTGAAACGCCACCTTCAGCCGAAACAGAAAAAGAAAAAGAAGAAAATAAAAAAGCCGTTACGAAAAAAAATGAAAACTTTCTGATTAAGTAAAAAAAAGCACCTGGCAACCTCCAAAACGACATTACTGAAATTCTATCAAGAGAAAGCATTATGTAATTATTTATAGAATCATAAATTAAGAGACTTATCCCGTAAAGGATATCTCCATCAAAATAAAAAATCACAGGGGGCAGGAGATATAGCTTTAAGTCAGAATTTAACCCTAAAATTAATTAATTTGTTAGCATACAATATTATTGTGTATGAAAATAAGAAATATCAATATTCATTTGATATTTCTTTTATTGCTTTATTTTCGAACCAACATATCAAATAAGATAAAATTTCATTGATTTAGTGTTAAACCAATGTGATAAATAATAAGGTCTATTACTCTACTCAAGCAAATTTATCATAAAGTGTTTTTTCTTAAAAATATTAACCATGCTTTAAGCCGCTTTATAAGCACTCTGTTATTACTCCTTATATCGTCATGAAATGATCTGAACGTTAAATGTGATCCACGCCAGGATTCAGACGCTGTTCAGAACCAGATTTTTTCAGCTTTACCCTGCTGAGATCCGTCCCGGGCTCGTGTTCCGCCGTAGTGAATACAAGAAGACGTAGCAGAAAAAACACGATTGCATAGTAATTAATCGGCCATGCAACATTTCCTATGATCCTGATCAACGCTTAGCGATGCAAAAAAAGGCTTAATGCCGCCGGTCTCAAAAAATACCTATTTATAGGTACCCACTGTTTATCAACCTAACCGGTAATATTTTCCGGATTATTGAGACCGCCCCATAATAATTAACCTGCGCGCAGCATCATCGTAAAAAACACTTTATTTCATGGAGTTAAAAGCTCCTGAAGCGGAACTTCATACTATTCAGGATGTATGATGCGATTTTTAGTGCTTATTCCCCACCGCCATCGATGGCAGGACATTATTATTGAACGTCAGGGTGCCGTCGCACCCAATGGCAGACATTACTTCTCCACCTATATTTCCGCCCATTGCATGGGCTGCGGCGAAATCATTCACCGCGTCTATTATCGCGACATCAGCGATCAGCAGGCGCGTCGCTGGTTGGGTTAGCGTCCCGGCAACGCTCATTCCAGGCACCGTTACAGTTAACAGTTAGTTAGCAATTTGTTAGTCTGGTAACTAATCATCGTCTGATCAGACTCTCTCTATGCCGCGCCTCTTTGAAAGCTTAAGCCATCAAATTTATCTGTCAGCTCCGCTATTTATCCTGATTCTGCTGGGATACTGCCTGACGCGCCTCGGAAAATGGCCTGCCAGCATCAGCGAAGGGATGAACCGCTTTGTGTTTAATGTCGCGCTACCCTGCATGCTGTTCCGGGTGATGAGCACCTTTTCGCAAAGTCCGCCGGTGGATGCGCGCCTGTTACTGGCCTTCTTTGGCAGTTGCCTGCTGGTGTTTATCGTGGGGAGAGTGCTGGCAACCAGAGTGTTTAATCTGGATGGCGTGGCGGCTTCGGTCTTTGCGCTGGGCGGCATCTTTTCCAATAACGTGATGCTGGGCATCCCGGTGGCAACGGTACTGCTCGGGCCTGAAGCCCTGCCCCCGGTGGCGCTGGTGCTGGTATTTAACAGCCTGATCCTCTGGACCTTACTGACCGTTTCGGTCGAGTGGGCAAAACAAGGCAGCTTCTCGCTGGAAGGTCTCTGGCGCACCCTGCTCGGCGTACTGAAGAATCCGCTGATCATTGGCATTCTCAGTGGAACAGCCTGGAGTTTTCTGCAACGTCCGTTGCCGGTGCTGGCCGCAGAACCGCTAAAAATGCTGGCCTCGCTGGCCGCGCCGCTGTCGCTGGTGACGCTGGGCATGAGCCTGGCGCACTATCGGGTGCGGGATGGCCTGAAAGAGAGCTATACCATTTGCCTGCTGAAGCTGGTGCTGCAACCAATGACGGTATGGGCTATCGCGTGGCTGACCGGTCTGCCGCCGCTGGAGAGTAAAGTGGTGGTACTGCTGGGGTCGATGGCGGTCGGGGTTAACGTCTATCTGATGTCGCAGAAGTTTAATGTCATTACCGGCCCGGCGGCGGCCAGCATGCTCTTTTCTACGGTACTGGCAGCGGTGACGACGCCAGTCTGGATGATGCTAATGACCCTGGCAGGCTATTAACAGGTTAAAAAAAAGCCCCTCAGCACGGAGGCTGAAGGGCTGTTGTCTGGCTGGCGAAAGTTATTCAGCCGATTGAGTACGAATCAGATAGTCAAAAGCACTCAGTGAGGCTTTTGCACCTTCGCCGCTGGCGATGATGATCTGCTTGTACGGCACGGTGGTGCAGTCGCCCGCTGCGAACACGCCTTTCAGGCTGGTTTCGCATT
>Ga0308170_10004504_pt1 | contig 10966 bp, 8 predicted proteins | sample PhyBR2_2_FD_202136 | JGI IMG/M metagenome (GOLD analysis project Ga0308170, IMG submission 202136) | Phyllosphere microbial communities from UC Gill Tract Community Farm, Albany, California, United States - DLSLSB.R2 | ecosystem: Host-associated > Plants > Phyllosphere > Unclassified | place... | reverse complement strand
CTGATGGAGGCCAAGGCGCCGGGGAAGTCGGTGGAGATCCGGGTCCCGCCCTTCGCGGCGGTGCAGTGCATCGAGGGCGTCCGCCACACCCGCGGCACGCCGCCGGCCGTCATCGAGACCGATGCCGCGACCTGGATCGCGCTGGCCACCGGCGACCAGTCGTGGGACGGCGCGATCGGCGCCGGCACCGTGCGCGCTAGCGGCGAGCGCACTGACCTCGCGCCCTACCTCCCGCTCGGCTGAGACCGCTTACTACAGTCGAGGCATGAGCGACCTCAAGGCGACCGTCCGCGACCTCATGCCCGCCCTGCTGGAGGACCTGGAGGACCTGGTCCGCATCCAGTCGGTGAGCGCCGACCCGACGCGACACCCGGAGGTGGAGCGCAGCGCCGAGCGCACCCGGGACCTGTTCGCCGCCGAGGGCTTCGAGGCCGAGATCGTGCGCGCGTACGACGGCGCCCCGCCGGCCGTCGTCGGCGAGCTGAAGGGCCCCGAAGGCGCTCCGACCGTGCTGCTCTACGCCCATCACGACGTCCAGCCGGAGAACGATCCGGCCGACTGGGACTCCGCGCCGTTCGAGCCGACGATCCGCAACGGCCGGATGTACGGCCGCGGGGCGGCGGACGACAAGGCGGGCATCGCGATGCACCTCGGCGCGGTGCGCGCGCTCAAGGCGGCGACCGGTTCGGTCCCGGTCACGCTGCGTCTGTTCATCGAGGGCGAGGAGGAGGTCGCCTCCGCGACGCTGCCCGAGCTTCTCGAGAAGCACCAGGATCGCCTCAAGGCCGACGTGATCATCATCGGCGACTCCGGCAACTGGGACATCGGCGTCCCCGCGCTGACGACATCGCTGCGCGGGATGATCCGCGTGGACGTCGAGGTGCGGACGCTCACCCACGCCGTCCACTCGGGCATGTGGGGTGGCCTGGTGCCCGACGCGCTGATGACCCTCACCCGCCTGCTCAACTCGCTGTGGACCGAGAACGGCGACTGTGCCGTCGCCGGGCTGGTCAGCGGTCCCGCGGCCGACGTGGACTACCCGGAGGAGCGGCTGCGCGCGGAGTCGGGCGCAGCGCCCGGCACCGCGTGGATCGGCTCGGGCTCCGTCGTCGAGCGGCTGTGGACCAAGCCGGCCATCACGGTCACCGGCATCGACGCCCCCAAGGTCGACGGCGCCTCGAACACGCTCACGCCGATGGCCCGCGCCAAGGTCACCATCCGGATCGCGCCCGGTGACACCGCCGAGAACGCCGTCGCCCGCCTCCAGGAGCACCTGGACAAGCACGTCCCCTGGGGAGCCCAGCTCAGCACCACCGTCACCGACACCGGCGAGCCGACGGTCCTCGAGGGCACCGGCCCGGCGTACGACGCGGCCCGCGCCGCCTTCACCGAGGCCTGGGACGGCGTCGCCCCGATCGACATGGGCGTGGGCGGGTCGATCCCGTTCATCGCGGAGTTCAAGGAGGCCTTCCCCGGCGCCAGCGTGCTGGTCACCGGCGTCGAGGACCCCGACACCCGCGCGCACGGCCCCAACGAGGGCCTGCACCTGGCGGAGTTCGAGCGCGTCGTGCTCGGGGAGACGCTGCTGCTGCGCAATCTCGGCTGAAGACCGGTCGTGCCGGCATCGTGCCGTTCCCGCGTCAGTCAGCGGCACGGGGCAGCACGACCCGGAAGGTGCTCCCCTCCCCGAGATCGGACTCCACGCTGATCCGGCCGTGATGACGCTGCACGAGGCGGTCGACGATCGCCAGGCCGAGCCCGGTCCCGGGGCGACGGCGCGCCTGCGGGTCGGCGGAGCGGAAGAACTCCTGGAAGATCAGCGCCTGCTCCTCGCGCGCGATGCCCAGACCGTGGTCGGTGACGCTCAGCTCGACCTCCTCGGCGCGCCGGCGTACGGCGACGACTGCACCGTCGTCGTCGCTGTACTTCAACGCGTTCGTGACCAGGTTGGTCACCACGGTCTCCAGCCCCTGCCGGTTGCCCATCACGAGAACCGCCTCCGCGGGGAGGTCGAGCCGGACCAGGCTGGCGGACCGGGGGTCCTGTGCCATGGCGTCGCGGACCAGCGCGACCAGGTCGAGCTGCTCGATGGGGAAGTTGGCCGGGTCGGCCGCGGCGGCGAGCTTCAGGAGCTCCTCGATGATCAGGCTCGCCCGATGCGCCCCGCGGTCGATGGCGGCCAGCGCCCTGCTCGAGGCGGCTCCGGGCGAGGACAGCAGCTCCTCCTCGAGGTTCGCCCGGATCACGGCGAGCGGGTTCTTCAGCTCGTGCGCCACGGTGGCGATGAGGCGGCTCTTGTACGCGTCCAGCTCGCGCAACCGCTCCGCAGCCCGGCGCTCGACCTCGAGGGCACGCCGGATCGAGAGGATGCGGCCGAGGTCGCGGCCGATCTCCTGTGCGATCGCGCACTCGGCCCGGCTCCAGTCCGGCATGTCGGCGCGTCGATAGAGGGTGAGTGCGCCGAGGACCTGGGTGCCGGACCCGAGTGGCGTGACGAGGATCGAGCTCGCGTCGAAGCCGGCGAAGAGCGCCTGCAGGAACTCGTCGTCGCCGGGGACCAGCGGGAAGTCGGTCTGCTCGGTGGCGGTGGTGATCGCCACGGTGTGGTGCTCCCAGGCATACCGGGCCACCCGCATCCGGATCGCCTGCAGGCGTGGATGCTCGCTGTCGACAACCGTTCCCGAGGAGGCGAAGACGGTCGGGGTGCCGCTCTCGAAGAGCGTCGCGCGCAGGCCGAGCAGGCCGAGGCCCTCCACCAGTCCGTCGGCCACCATGCTGAGCGTCTCGCGGGGCGAGTCGGCGCCGTCGGCGCGGGCCAGCACCTGGCGCGTGGTCTCGGCGAGCCGGAGCTTGTCGGCGTACTCCGACCGCTCGAGCGCCGTCAGGAGGACCCGTGCCGCCTGGGCGACGTACTCGTTCAGACGGGCGCGGGTCTCGTCGTCGGGGACCCGCCCGTCAACCGGGCCGTCCATCCGGATGAGCCCCCGCAGCCGCCCGCTCGGATCGCGCACGGGCACGGCGAGCCCGCTGTGGACGTCCCACTCCGCGTCGCTGTAGTCGTGATCGACCTTCCACTCGTTGCGGTAGATGCCGCGCGCCTGGTCGAGGAAGTGCAGCGCTCCCCAACGGTCGGCGCTCGCCAGCAGCCGCTCCGCGAGCGCGACCGGGAAGGACACGTCGAGGAACGCGCGCAGCGGGGCGGCGGCGCCGGTCGCATCGATGAGGCCACCTGAGCCGGCGACCGTGACGTTCTGCATCATGTCGCCGCGCACGACGGCGATGGACACGACCAGGAAGCCACCGAAGGCGCAGAGGCTCTCGGCGGTCAGCGCCAGCGACGGCGCCAGGACCGGGTCGGTCCAGTTGGTCACGCTGACCGGGCGCTCGAGGCGCTCGCTCACGACCGGCCCCGCTTCTCGGCGGCGGCGAGGACGACGCGGAAGACGCTGCCGACCCCCGGCTCGGACTCCATCTCCATGCGACCGCCGTGGCGGCGCACGATCTGATCGGCGATGGCCAGGCCCAGTCCCGTGCCCGCCTGGGCGGTGACGTGCGGGTCGGCGCTCCGGAAGAACTCGTCGAAGATCCGAGCCTGGTCGGCGGCCGAGATCCCGATCCCCTCGTCGCGGACGGAGAGCTCGACCTCTTCGGCGACCCGCCGGAGGCCGACGGTGACCGAGCCGCCCGCGGGCGTGTACTTCAGCGCGTTGCTCACCAGGTTGATCACGACCCGGTCCAGCTGACTCGCGTCGCCCACGACGGTCAGGGGGCCGTCCTCGGCGATCTGGACCCGGAGGTCGAGATCGTGCTGATCCGCACGGGTCTCGGTGAGATCGCACGCGTCGCGGATGACGTCGGTCAGGTCGACCAGGTCGGTGCTGACGGGGCGCTCGGGATCGGCGGCGCGTGAGAGCACGAGCAGGTCGTCGACGAGCTGGGTCATCCGGCGGGCGGCCCGGTCGACGCTCGCGGCCGCGCGGGTCGCCGTCGGGTCGCCGATGATAGCGTCGTCGAGCAGCTCGAGATTGGCCATGATCGCCGTCAACGGGTTCTTGAGCTCGTGGGAGACCATGGCGACGAAGCGGCTGCGGTAGACGTCCAGCTCCTCGAGCCGTCGTACGTTCGCCTGCTCGTGCGCGAACGCCTGGCTCAACCGGAACACCTGGCCGAGGTCGCGGCCGATCTCGGCGGCCGCCTCGACCTCCGCCGGCTCCCATCGCGGCGCGCCCACCGGACGGGCGAGCGACAGCCCGCCGATGCAGGTGTCACCCCAGCCGAGAGGGACGAGCGCCTGTGAGGAGAGGCCCGACCCCTGCACCCAGTCGATGAGGACGTCGATATCCGGGCCCGCCGGAAGCCCGACCAGCTCGCCGTGGGCGTAGAGGATGCCGACCGACTGGCGCCGCCACAGCTCGTGCGCCTTGCCGACCGGGTCGCCGAGCCGGCTGTTCATGTCCGGCGGCTGGAAGGCGGCGGCGTCGGCGACCCAGACCGCCTCCCCGGCGTCGGGGGTGGCGAAGATCCGGGCCCATGCGTTCTCCAGCCCGAAGGTGGCGAGCAGGGTGTCGCTGATCCGGGCGAGGATGCTCGGCGCGTCGAGGTCGAGGCTGGCGGCGCGCACCATCGCACGGGTCGCCTCGGCCAGCTCCAGCCGACGCATCACCTGGGCGCGGGTGAGCTCGTCTGGCCCGGTCGGGCTCGTCGCGGTCGGGGCCGGCATCGGGGTCGCCTCTAGGGTCGAGGGTGAGAAGGAGCGTCCCGAGAGGGCCCCGGGTAAAGGGGGCGTACTGGTGGAGCCTACGACCTCATCGGCCGCTTCGTCCGGCGACTTCGGGGAATCGGCGTACGTCTGCGCGGACCGTAGACTGGTCGCGTGCCGTTTGTGAGCCTTGACGGAGTTGTGGACACCGGACGACGAGCTGGCGACGGCCGTCTCACGATGGCCCTCGACCCCCAGGACCAGGGTCCCCAGGACCAGTGTGGCGTCTTCGGTGTCTGGGCGCCGGGCGAGGACGTCGCGAAGCTGACCTACTTCGGTCTCTACGCGCTCCAGCACCGCGGCCAGGAGTCGGCCGGCATCGCGGTCTCCAACAGCCGCCAGATCCTGGTCTATAAGGACATGGGCCTGGTCTCGCAGGTGTTCGACGAGTCGACGCTCGAGTCGCTCAAGGGCCACCTCGCGATCGGCCACGCCCGCTACTCCACCACCGGCGCCTCCACCTGGGAGAACGCGCAGCCGACCTTCCGCCCGACCGCCGACGGCTCGATCGCACTGGGCCACAACGGCAACCTGATCAACACCCACGAGTTGCGCGACCTGGTCGCGGCCCTCCCGGAGCGCGCCAGCGATCCCGTACGGGCCGCGGAGCCGGTGTCGACCAACGACACCTCGCTGCTCTCCGAGCTGCTCGCGCACCACCCCGACACCTCGCTCGAGGAGCGTGCGCTCGAGCTGCTGCCCCAGGTCAAGGGCGCGTTCTGCCTGGTGTGGATGAACGAGAACACCCTGTACGCCGCGCGCGACCCGCAGGGCATCCGCCCGCTCGTCCTGGGCCGGCTCGCCAGCGGTTGGGTGGTGGCCTCCGAGGACGCCGCGCTCGCCACGGTCGGCGCCAGCGTCGTGCGCGAGATCGAGCCCGGCGAGATGATCGTCATCGACGAGAACGGCCTGCGCTCGCACCGCTTCGCCGAGCCCGAGCGCAAGGGCTGCGTCTTCGAGTACGTCTACCTCGCCCGACCCGACGCCAACATCGGCGGCCGCAACGTGCACGAGGCCCGCGTCGAGATGGGTCGCCAGCTCGCCCGCGAATTCCCCGTGGACGCCGACGTCGTGATCGGCGTGCCCGAGTCCGGCATCCCGGCTGCGACCGGGTTCGCCGAGCAGTCGGGTGTCCCGTACGGCCAGGGCTTCGTGAAGAACTCTTACGTCGGCCGCACCTTCATCCAGCCCTCGCAGACCCTGCGCCAGCTCGGTATCCGGCTCAAGCTCAACGCGCTGGAGCACGTGATCAAGGGCAAGCGCGTGGTGGTGATCGACGACTCGATCGTGCGTGGCAACACCCAGAAGGCCCAGATCCGGATGCTGCGCGAGGCCGGCGCCACCGAGGTGCACGTACGGATCTCCTCGCCGCCGGTCAAGTGGCCCTGCTTCTACGGCATCGACTTCGCCACCCGCGCCGAGCTGATCGCCAACGGCCTGGACGTCGTCGAGATCGCCGCCTCGATCGGCGCCGACTCGCTGGGCTACATCTCGCTCGAGGGCATGATCGCCTCCACCGAGCAGGCCACCGAGAAGCTCTGCACCGCCTGCTTCACCGGCGAGTACCCGGTGGCCCTCCCAGACGAGAGCCTGCTGGGCAAGCACCTGCTCGAGGTCTCCCTCCAGTCGCCGACCGCGGGTAAGGCCCTGCCGGTCCTCAACAACCCCTGACCGGTGGTTGAGGTGCGAGCGAAGCGAACCTCGAAACCACCCCTCACGAAGGAACCAGCATGACGAACGCGTACGCCCAGGCCGGCGTCGACATCCACGCCGCGGACGCCGCCATCGAGATGTTCAAGGGTGCGGTCGCGAAGACGAAGCGTCCCGAGGTCATCGGGGGTCTCGGTGGGTTCGCCGGCCTGTTCGACGCCAGCGCGCTGAAGGACTACGACCACCCGGTCCTGGCCACCTCCACCGACGGCGTCGGCACCAAGGTGGCCATCGCCCAGGCGATGGGCGTCCACGACACCATCGGCTTCGACCTCGTCGGCATGGTCGTCGACGACCTGGTCGTCTGCGGGGCCGAGCCGCTCTTCATGACCGACTACATCGCCACCGGCAAGGTCGTCCCGGAGGTCATCACCGCGATCGTCACCGGCATCGCCGACGCCTGCGCCGAGGCAGGCGTCGCGCTGGTCGGCGGCGAGATCGCGGAGCACCCCGGCCTCCTCGAGGCCGGCGAGTACGACGTCGCGGGTGCGACCACCGGTGTGGTCGAGAAGGCCGGCATGCTCGGCCCCGACAAGGTCGAGGTCGGCGACGTCGTCATCGCGATGGCGTCCTCGGGCCTGCACTCCAACGGCTACTCCCTGGTGCGCCACGTCCTGCTCAACACCGCCAGCATCCCGCTCGACCAGCACGTCGACGAGCTCGGCAAGACGCTCGGCGAGGAGCTCCTCGTACCGACGCGGCTCTACACCAAGCCGTGCCTGCGCCTGGCCCGCGAGACCGCGACGCACGCCATGTCGCACGTCACCGGCGGCGGCCTGGCCAACAACCTCGAGCGTGTCCTGCCGCCGAGCGTGGCCGTCACGATCGACCGCTCGACCTGGACCCCGGGCGCCATCTTCAGCCTGGTGAAGCGGACCGGTGACGTCTCGCAGCCCGACATCGAGGCCACGCTCAACATGGGTGTGGGCATGGTCGCGCTGACCGCCCCTGACGCTGTGGACGCGGTGCTGGCGATCCTGGCCGAGAGCGGCATCGACGCCTGGGTCGCGGGCGAGGTCGTCGCGGCCGGCGCTGACAACGGCGGCCGCGTCGAGCTGATCGGACAGCATCCCGGCTGGTGACGCCCACCCGAGAGGGTGAGGTTGACGACCTTCTGTAGGCCTGTTCGCGGGGCGCGAACATCTTTTCGATCCCTCGGTGTGCGTTCAACGCCACCGAGCAGGTAGCGTTGGGCCCACGACAAGTGTTGAGGCAGTCCGGGAGCGATCCCGGCCAAGTGTGCGAGGGGGCTGGACCCTATGGGGCGCGGCCGAGCGAAAGCCAAGCAGACCAAGGTCGCTCGCGACCTGAAGTACCGCACTCACGAGACCGACTTCGGTGCTCTCGCTCGTGAGCTGCACGGTGGCGAAGGCGAGTCGGATGACGTCGATGCCACCGACGAGTCCGACCAATGGTCTGACTACCCCTCGCGCGACTGACGCCTCAGCCCCGGTCAACGGCCGGGGCTGACGCTCCTCGCGATCACCACGTCTCCGTGGGTGCCGTAGCCGAGCAGGCTGCCGCCCCACGGACGTCCGTCGAAGCCGACCATCAGCAGCTCGCTGCCGGGGTCCGCGCCGACGGGCACCAGCGTGGGCCACGGGATGTTGGTCGGGTACGGCGCTTCCAGGGCGCCGATCTCCCGCATCGACAGATCGAAGACCGGGTAGCGTTCCTGCTGACCCCGGCGTCCGTCGCGCCCGTCGCTGGCCATCACCAACCAGTCCCCGCCCAGCCGAACGAGGGTGGTGCCCTCGGTGGCGCGCCGCCGAGGATCCACGCCGCGGACCTCGAGCCGGTCCAGCCCGGGGCCGCTCGCGACGACCGGGTGGAAGCGGAAGAAGCGGCGTGCGCTGACGTACCCCACCAGCCAGCCGTCGTCCGTCCGGACCAGGTGCGGATCCCACACGCCCACTGACGTGAACCCCGTCGTCGGCAGTGGCAGCGGCTCGGTGTCGAGCACGTGCTCCCCGTCGAGCAGGTCCGCCTCCGTACGGGCGAGCGTGATGTCGACCCGGGCGTCCTTGCGCGAGCTGTCGAAGTCGCCCCAGGTGCTGGTCGCGACCAGCCAGTGTCCCTCGGTGGTCGAGCCCGTCGGGACCCGCACGAGATGGGTGGCGTGGTCCCCGAAGACACCACTCCCGGTGGGGCGGTGGAAGTAGAGATCGCTGAGGTGCTCGAGGGCGAGCGTCTGGGTGTCGAGCGCCCAGACGGAGGTGTGGGCGGTGTCGAAGAAGCCCGGCCCCGCGCTGGTCGCCGCCAGGACGGCACGTCCGTCCTCCAGCCGGTACGGCGTGCCGTCGGCGTACGTCGAGACCCGCAGGTCGCGCAGCCCGAGCTGACCGAAGGAGCCGGCCTCGAGCACCTCGACGGCCCCGTCGTGCTCGACATAGAGGCCGGCCAGCCAGGCCGGGTCGCGGGTGTCGATCGGCTCGCTGAGATCGACGCGGCCGCGGGCCTCCCAGGACTCGTCGCCGGTCCGGGTGAGCACGGTCAGGTGGGTTCCGGTGAGCGTCAGCGCGATGTCATCGGCAGGGCGGGGGAGGCGGGCGCGGCGACGGCTGGCGTGGGTGGTCGTCCGCCCGCCGGTCGTGACGTGCAGCCGCACCCGGCCGGCCGCGTACTCCGCCTGCAGCACGTCGGCACCGGAGCGCCAGGCGAGGGTGAGCCGGCCGTCGCTGGCTGCGCCGACACCGGACGCGACGGCGCTCGCGTACGGCGCCGGGCGTGGGCACGGCGCCATCGAGCGCGCGCCCCGGGTGCGGACCTGGACGTGCTGCACCAGCGTGACGGGCCGGAGCCGGGCGGCGGGCTCGAAGCGGGGCAGATCCACCGGAGGATCTTCTCATCGGGCCCACATTTCGCCCGATCGGACAATTCCCGCCGGCGTTCCCCGTCGGTAGATCTAGGCACATCATTCACGCGGTCCGGAGGCGCGATCCTCCTTCTCGGGCCGGTACCGGCAAGGAGATCCCATGAGGCGACCCCTTCTCGCGGCAGGCATCGCGTCGGCCGTCGTCGTTCTGTCCGGCTTGGCCGGGCTGGGCGACGGTCCCGCCGCAGCGACCAGCGGCCACACCCCGTTGCACGCAGCGAGCGTGTGCGCAGCATCCCGACATGCCGACGAGGCGGCCTGCCACGCCAAGATCCTCGTCGACGCCAAGGGCGTCGTCCCGGCCTCCGCGACGCCGTCGACCAGCGCCCTGACGCCGGCCCAGCTACAGTCCGCCTACCGGCTGAGTGGGCTCACCTCGGGCGGCAAGACCGTGGCGATCGTGGACGCGTACGGCTACACCAACCTCGCCCGGGACCTGGCGACGTACCGGTCGTACTTCGGGCTCCCGGCGTGCACGACGGCCTCGGGCTGCCTGCGGATCATCAACCAGTCCGGCGGCACGAGCCTGCCGCGGATGGACACCGGCTGGGCCGGTGAGCAGGCGCTCGACGTCGACGCCGTCTCGGCGATCTGCCCGGACTGCGAGATCGTGGTCGTGCAGGCGAAGAGCACCTCCTTCGCCGACCTCGGCGCAGCGGTCAACACGGCCGCGAAGCAGGCGGGCGTGGTCGCGATCTCGAACTCCTACGGCTCCAGCACGGACGCCGCCGACGCCAGCTACGGCAGTGCCTACAACCACCCGGGCATCGCGGTGACCGCCTCGACCGGGGACAACGGCTACCAGGGCGGGTCGTTCCCGGCCTCCTCGACGTACACCGTCGCGGTGGGCGGCACCTCCCTCAAGGCCGCGCCGGGCACCATCCGCGGCTGGACCGAATCGGTCTGGAGCGGTGCGGGCTCGGGCTGCTCGACGTACAACGCGAAGCCGTCCTGGCAGACCGCGGCCACCGGCTGCGCGAAGCGGGCGATGGCCGACGTGGCCGCTGCTGCAGACCCGAGCGCGGGCGGGATGGCGGTCTACTACCCGACCAGCTCCACCAAGTCGACGTGGGCCCAGGTCGGCGGCACCTCGGAGTCCGCGCCGATCATCGCGGCGACGTACGCGCTGGGCACCAAGACCCTGCCCTCCTACCCGGCTGCCCTGCCGTGGGCCAACACCGCCTCGCTCAACGACGTGACCAGCGGCTCCAACGGCACCTGCTCGCCGGCGCTGTGGTGCACCGGTACGGCGGGCTGGGACGGCCCGACCGGCCTCGGGACGCCGAACGGCGCCGGGGCGTTCTGATCCGGTCAGCACGGTGAACGCCGCCTTCGCGCCTGTGGCGCGGAGGCGGCGTTCGTCTTGTCTCGGGGCCCTCGCTGCCGATGGGTGAGGCATGACACTCATCCAGAATCCGCACCCTCACGCCGAGGTCGTGGCCTGGACCGACGCGCGCGTGGCCATCCACCACGCGGCCGCGTGGGACGCCTGGCTGCACGGCACGGTCGCGGTGATGCACGACGGCGACCACGACGTGTTGGTGGTCCCGATGGAGGTGCTGCCCGACACCGCGCAGCACTACGCGGCGCGGCTCTACCAGCTCGGCTCCGTCAAGCACCTC
>Ga0308170_10004501_pt1 | contig 10972 bp, 6 predicted proteins | sample PhyBR2_2_FD_202136 | JGI IMG/M metagenome (GOLD analysis project Ga0308170, IMG submission 202136) | Phyllosphere microbial communities from UC Gill Tract Community Farm, Albany, California, United States - DLSLSB.R2 | ecosystem: Host-associated > Plants > Phyllosphere > Unclassified | place... | reverse complement strand
GCCACCTTGCCGCGAGCGGCCTTGACGACGGTCACCGGGGTGCTCTCCAGCGCCCGGTCGGGGGCGACCTGGGGGTCGCGGCAGAACTCGACCAGGGGAGCGATCGCCTTCTCCCACGTGAAGTCCTCGCGGACCCGCGACACGGCCGCCCGCGTGGCCTCGGTCACCTCGGGGTCGTAGAGGACCGACTCGAGGGCGTCGGCCAGGGCGTCGACGTCGCGCTCGGGCACGGAGACTCCCATGCCCTCCGCGCCGACGAGGTCGCCGAAGCTGTCGCCGCGCGTCGTGACGATGGGGAGGTTCGCCCACATGTAGTCGAGGATGCGCGTGCGGAACGAGAAGGTGGTCTCGATGTGGTCGTAGTGCGTGCTGACGCCCGCGTCGGCCTCGAGCAGGTAGTTGGCCCGGTCGTCGAGGGCGACCCACTGCTCGTTGAAGAACACGTTCTTGCCGGCGACGCCGAGCTCGGCGGCCAGCTGGCGCGTCTTGGACACGATGGCCATCTCGGGCACGTCGGGGTTCGGGTGCGCGACGCCGAGGAAGAACAGGCGCACGTCGGGGCGACGCTCGGCGAGCTGGGCGATCGCGCGGATCAGCGTCATCGTGTCGAACCAGTTGTAGATGCCGCCGCCCCAGATGACGACCTTGTCGTCCTCGCCGATGCCCGGCACGACGCCGCGGATCGCCTTGCGGACGTGCTTCGGCGGGGTCGAGTCCATGCCGAACGGGGCGATCGCGATGAGCTTCTCGAGGTTCTCGTCGGCGGCGTAGTTCTCGGGGTTGATGCGGCCGAGCCCGGCCAGCTGACCGAGCCAGAACAGCCGCTGGCGCTCGGAGGCGCAGAGGAAGAAGTCCGCGCGCAGCAGCTGCTCGTTGAGGACGTCCGTCGCCGAGGCGACCTGGTTCTTCCACTGCGCGAGGCCCCACTCGCGGCCCTGCTCGAGCTGCTCGAGGTGCATCGGGTCGTAGATGTCGGCGACCATGATCTTCGACGAGCGCTTGAGCGTCGTGAAGTGGTGCAGGGCGTGGCCCTGGAAGACGATGACGTCGGCCCACTCCTCGTGCTGCTTCATCTCGTGCTCGTTCTGCAGGCGCACGCGGGCGACCTCGAACTGGTCGGAGCGTCGCGCCGCGACGTTCCAGGTCAGGAGGCGCACGTCGCTGTGCTCGGAGAGCGCCTCGCTGATCTTCCAGGCGCGCATCGCGGGGCCGGCCATCTTGTCGCCGATGGCGTCGCCGGTGATGACGAGCACCTTCGTGCGCTCGGTGTGCTCGCGGATCTCGAACGCGTCGACGATCGAGCGGAAGCCCTCGAGGTAGTACGGGTCGCCGAACAGCGGCTTGAAGATGTCGCCGAACAGCCGGAACACGTCGGCGTCGGTCTTCGTGCGGCGGGCCTGCAGGTCGTCGCGGGTCTGCTGCAGCTCGGGCAGCTCCTTGACGAACTGGTCGAGGGCGAAGAGGCCGGCGACCGTGTCCTTCGAGACCGGGGTCTCGGGCTCGAACTCGTCGGCCGCGCCGACGAACCGCCGGATGTCGAACGACTCGGAGTCGAGCCCGCTCTTCGCCACCGCGCGGCGGGCGAGCAGCGCGAGGGCGCCGGGCAGGAACTTCGCCAGGCTCTCGTCGGAGAGGTTCTTGAAGAGCAGCATGAGGGCGTTGCGCTCGAGCAGGTACATCTCGCGGTACTCGCCGAAGCTCTTCATCGAGCCGTGGTGCTTGTGGAAGACGATCGACTGCGGGGCGAAGCGCACCCGGTAGCCGAGGATGTTCAGCCGCCAGCCGAGGTCGACGTCGTCGTAGAACATGAAGAGGCGCTCGTCGAAGCCGCCGACCTCGTCGAAGACCGACTTGCGGACGAAGAGCGCCGAGCCCGTGCCGAACAACAGGTCTTTCGGGGTGTCGAAGTCGCCGTTGTCGAGCTCGGTGACCCGGTCCTTGTAGCCCATGCCGAACCAGGTGAGGCTGCCCTGGACGAAGTCGATCGCCTTGCCCTCCCAGTCGAGCACCTTGCTGCCGACGGCGGCGACGCGCGGGCTGACGTTGAACTGCGCGAGGCCCTCGGTGATCCAGTCGGGGTGCGGCTTGGCGTCGTTGTTGAGGAAGGCGACGAACTCGCCCTTGGCCTTCGAGGCCCCGAGGTTGCTGCCGCCGGTGAAGCCGAGGTTCTCCTTCGAGACGACGATGCGGACGTTCTCCTGGCTGCCGAGGGCGGCCTCGAGGCGCTCGCGGCTGTCGTCGCCGGAGCCGTTCTCGACGACGACGATCTCGAGCTGGGCGGTGGGCCAGTCGACGTCGTTGAGGCGGGAGACGCACTCGAGGGTGTCGTCCGTGCCGCGGAAGTTGACGATGACGACCGAGACGATGCTCGACGTGGAAACAGACAAGACGCGAACTCCAAGACGTCGACGACGGGGGTGGTGCCCCGGGAGGGCGACCTCACTATAACGGCAGGGTCTCGGCTCGCCCTGCTCGTCGCCCGGCACCACCGCGTCGGACGACCGCGCGCCGGTGGGAGGATCGACGCCATGCGCGCCTCCGTCATCGTCATCGACTGGCACCGACCCGAGCTCACCCGACGGGCGCTCGCCGCGCTCGAGGCCCAGCGGGGCCGTGTCGACCTCGAGCTGGTGCTCGTCGTCAACGAGGCGCGGCCGGGCGCGGCCGAGGCCTTCGCCGCCGAGTTCCCCGACGTCGTGGTCGTGGCCGAGGCCCGGAACACCGGCTTCGCCGGCGGCGTGGCGGCCGGCGCCGCCCGGGCGGGCGGCGACGTGCTGGTGCTCGTCAACAACGACGCCGTGCCCGACCCCGACTTCGTCGAGCGGGGGCTCGCGCGGCTCGCCGCCGAGCCCGACCTCGCGGCGGTGGCCGGCCACGTGGTGCTCGAGGGCGCCTTCCGCCGGGTCGACGACGACCGGTCGACGGACGACCTCGTCGCCCTCGGCGGCGCGGCGTGGCGCCGGAGCGACGAGGGCGTCGAGCTCGTCAACTCGACCGGGGTGGTCGTCGACGCCTCCGCCAACGGCGTCGACCGCGACTGGCTCGCCCCGGCGGGCGCCGCCTCGGCCGGCGACGACCCGTTCGCGTTCTCCGGGGCGGCCGTGTTCCTCCGGCGCCCGGCGCTCGAGTCGGTCGGCGGCTTCGACCCCTCCTTGTTCATGTACTACGAGGACGTCGACGTGTCGTGGCGGCTGCGCCTCGCCGGCCACCGCGTCGGCTACGAGCCCGGTGCCCGGGTCGTGCACCGGCACGCCGGCAGCTCGTCGAGCTCGGGGCAGCTCGTGCGGTACCGCAGCATGCGCAACCGGCTCGTCGTGACGGCGCGCAACGGCTCGCGGCGGCTCCTGGCGCGGGTCGTGCTCCGGACGGTCCTGCGCCTCCTCCGCGACCTCGTCGGGGTGCCCTACCTCGACGGGCGGCATCGTCGCCTGCTCGTGCTCGAGGCGGTGCCGGCGGTCGTCCGGGCACGTCGGGCGGGCAGGTCCGCCCGGCGCGCGGCCGTCGTGCGACCGCGCGATCTCGAGAGGATCTGGTTCGGGGGACACCCGGACTAGGGGGTGAGGGGGGCTCCCGCCCGGCTCACCCCGTGGGTTAGCCTGTCCCGGTCGGGGGCGTGATCGTCTCCGCGCGGACGGGGCGGGAGCACCGAGACGTCCGGTCGGCCGGGGGGACGTCCCCTCGTCGACGCCCAGAGGGAGGCGTTCAGGTGAAGAAGTTCATGGCCATGCTGGCGGCCGTCGCGGTCGTCTCCGCCGGTCTCGTCGGCTTCTCGGCGGCGGTGTCGCCCGACCGGGCCGAGGCGCTCTCCGGCGCCGAGTTCGACCCCGGCTTCATCATCAGCGACGCCGTGTTCTTCAACGGCCGCGCGATGGACGAGGCGAAGGTGCAGTCCTTCCTCGAGCAGCGCATCGGCGCGTGCACGAACTCCAACTGCCTCAGCGCGAAGCGCGTCGACACGACCTCGCGGAAGGCCGACGCCATGTGCGGGGCCTACCAGGGCGCGTCGGGCGAGCGGGTGTCCCGCATCATCGCGAAGGTCGGCGCCGCCTGCGGCGTCAACCCGCAGGTGCTGCTCGTGACCCTCCAGAAGGAGCAGTCGCTCGTCTCCGGCCAGATCGCCAAGGGTCCGAGCGACGCCCGCCTCGAGCGCGCGATGGGGTACGCCTGCCCCGACTCCGCCAACGGCGGCTGCGACCCGACCTACGCCGGCGTCTACAACCAGCTCTACCGTGCCGCGTGGCAGTTCAAGCGCTACGCGAACCCCGCGGGCACGAGCGCCTACTTCACCCAGTACCGGCCGGGGGCCACGCACCCCGTGCTCTACTCGCCGAACGCGGCGTGCGGCACCAAGTCCGTCTACGTCCGCAACCAGGCGACGGCCAACCTCTACTACTACACGCCCTACACGCCCAACACGGCGGCGCTGTCGAACCTCCGCGGCACGGGCGACGCCTGCTCCGCCTACGGCAACCGCAACTTCTGGGTCTACTTCAACGACTGGTTCGGCACCCCCACCGGCCAGATCGACCCCTTCGGCGGCATGGACGTCCGCACGGCGGGGCCCGGCAAGGTCGCCGTGGGCGGCTGGGCCATCGACCCCGACACGAAGAACCCGATCAGCGTGCACCTCTACGTCGACGGCGCCCCGAAGGCCGCGGTGACGGCGTCCGCCAGCCGCCCCGACGTCGGGGCCGTCTACCCGGACAAGGGCTCGAACCACGGCATCTCGGCCACCCTGGCCCTCTCGGGCGGGCGGCACCAGGTCTGCGCCTACGGCATCAACGTCGGTCCCGGCAGCAACTCCCTCCTCGGCTGCGGCACGGTCACGCTGCCGACCGGCGCGCCGTTCGGCGGCATGGACGCCACGTCGAAGGGCAAGGGCAGCATCACCGTCGGCGGCTGGAGCATCGACCCCGACACCACCGCCCCGACGCGCGTCGACGTCTACGTCGACGGCAAGGGGGCCGCCAGCACGACGGCGAACGCGAGCCGGCCCGACGTCGGCCGCGCCTGGAAGGGCTACGGCGACGCCCACGGCATCGCCACGACCTTCGCCGCGGCGGGCGGCACCCACCAGGTCTGCGCCTACGGCATCAACGCCGCCGGGAGCGGGGGCAACACCCTCCTCGGCTGCCAGACCGTCAAGGTCGCCGACTCGTCGCCCTTCGGGGGCATGGACGTCTCGCTCTCCGGCTCGACGGCCACGGTGCGCGGCTGGACCATCGACCCCGACACGGCAAAGCCGCTCCGCGTCGACCTCTACGTCGACGGCAAGGGCGCCGCGAGCACGACGGCGAACGTCCGTCGTCCCGACGTCGGACGGGCCTACCCCTCGGCCGGTCCCGACCACGGCATCACCGCCGCGCTGTCCCTCGCCGCGGGACGCCACCAGGTCTGCGCCTACGCGATCAACGTCGGCGCCGGCCAGAACGCGCTGCTGGGCTGCCAGACCGTGACCGTCACCGGGGCGTCCCCCGTGGGCGGCATGGACGTGTCGTCGCGCTCGGCCGGCACGGCGACCGTCGCCGGCTGGACCTTCGACCCCGACCAGCCGCGGACCAGCCTCCGCGTCGACGTCTACGAGGGCAGCCGGGGCGTCGCCTCGACGACGGCCGCCGCCTCGCGTCCGGACGTCGCGCGGGCGCACCCCTCCGCGGGAGCGGCCCACGGCATCGACGTGACCTTCGCCGCCTCGGCGGGTCAGCACACGTTCTGCGCGTACGGCATTAACCTCAAGGGCGGGTCGAACGCCCTCCTGGGCTGCCAGTCGGTGCTCGTCCGCTGACCCGTGCGGCCGAGGGACGGCCCGGCCCCGAGCAGACGAGGAACGAGCACGACGTGACCACCAGCACCACCGGAGGGTCGCGCGCGGCTCGTGGCCCGCTCGCCCTCGCCGTCGGGCTGCAGACCCGGCTGACCGTCGCCACCGCGCCCCGCGCCTCCGGCCTCCCCGCCGCGTGGGTGCTGCTGTGGTTCCCGATCGTCGTCGTGCTGGGCACGGTCGTCCTGGTGGTGCTGGGCGTCTCCGGCAGCTCGACGGGCGTCTGGTGGCAGTCCTTCGGGCAGGGCGCCGATCCCGACCTGCTCGCGGGCACCCCTCGCGGCATCCGCAGCGACGAGTGGCTGGTGCAGTCGAGCTGGATCGTCTCGCAGTCGCAGCAGGGCTTCCCGGCCGTCAACGGGACGCTGCCCGGCGGCATGGACGCGACCATCCAGAACGACCTGCCGTCGTGGGACTGGTCGTCCCTCTTCCGCCCGCACGTCCTCGGGTTCCTCCTCCTGCCCCTCGAGCAGGGCATGGCGGTCCGCTGGTGGCTCCCGATGACGTTCCTGCTCGTCGCCGCCTACGCCTTCGTCGTCGTCGTCGCTCCCCGGCGGCCGCTCACGGCCGCCGCCCTCGTCTCGGCCCTCGCCCTGTCGCCGATGATCCAGTGGTGGTTCCTGCCCACGACCATCCTCCCGGTGGCGTGGGCCTTCGCGGTGCTGACCGCCGTCGTCGTGCTGCTGCGGACCCGTCGCCGCATGGTCCGGTGGGGGGCCGCCGCCGCGGCGGGGTACCTCAGCGTGACCGTGGCCATGAGCATCTACATCCCCTACCTGGTCCCGCCCGCCGTGGTCGTGGTCGGCGTGACGCTCGGCCTGCTCGTGGCGGAGCTCCGGTCCCCGCGACGCCTCCGCGACGTGCTCCGGGCGCTGCTGCCGCTCGTGACGGCCGCGGTCGGGGCCGTCGTGGTGCTCGGCGCGTGGGTCGCCACCCGCCTGGGGACGGTCGAGGCGGTCCTCGGCACCGTCTACCCCGGTCAGCGCGTCGAGCGCACGGGCACCCAGGGCGAGCTGGGGCTGTCGGCGCTGTTCTCCGGGCCGTTCCAGCGGGCCCTGCAGGGCGACGTGACCGGCATCTTCGCGCCGAACGCGTCCGAGTCGTCCGCGCCGCTCCTCCTCTCGCTCTTCCTCGTCGTCCCGGCCGTGTGGTCGATCGTCCGGTCGCGGCGGTCGGCCCGCGGCCTGGACTGGCCGCTCGTGGCCGCCGTCGTGCTGGTCGGGGTGTTCCTCGCCTTCCTGTTCGTCCCCGGCTGGGACGCGGTGGCCCACCTGCTCTTCCTCGACCGCACGACCGCGGCCCGCTCGAAGCTCGCGTTCGACGTCCTCAACGTCGTGTTCGTCGCCCTCCTCGCCCGACGGCGCGACGAGGACGGCGACCGCAGCCCGTGGCTGATCGCCCTCCTCGCCGGCGCGCTGGCCTCGGCGGCGGTCCTGGCCATCTGGTGGCAGCTCCGCGGGGAGGAGTCGCCCGTGCTCGGCGCGTCGGGTGCCTGGAGGCTCGTGGCCGTGCTGCTCGTCGTGGCCGTCGTCGCCGTCTCGCGGCGCTGGCTGCTGGTCGGCACCGCGAGCTTCCTCGCCGCGTCGTTCGTCGTGGGTGCGGCGGTCAACCCCGTCTACCGCGGCGTCTTCGACCTGACCGAGACCGACGCCGGTCGCCAGGTGCAGGAGATCCGCCGCGACGACCCGGACGCCGCGTGGGTCGGCGTGGGGTCGTACGTGCCGACGGCGCTCCTCGTCGAGTCGGGCGTCGAGGCCTACAACGGCGTGCAGACCTACCCGCCGGAGGAGATGTGGGACGAGATCGACCCCGACGGCGACGAGGAGCAGATCTGGAACAGGCTCGCCAACGTCAACTGGCGTCCCGGCGTCGGCGAGCCCGACGCGGAGAACCCGCAGCGGGACCAGATCCTGCTGACGTTCGACGGCTGCAGCGACTTCGCGCGGGAGCACGTCGGGTACGTGCTCTCCGACGTCGCGCTCGACGAGTCGTGCCTCACGACGGTCGACGACACCCGGCAGGGCGCGTCGCGGCTCTGGATCTACGCGGTCGACCGCTGAGCCGCGGCGGCCGGGAAGACCCACCGGCCGTAGGCGACGTAGCGGAACGCCGTCGCGAGGACCTGCCCGACGAGCGTGCCCGAGACGTTGTCGGCGACGGGACCGTCGAGGCCCAGCACGTACCGCGAGAACCCGAGGCACGCCAGCTGCAGCAGGATCGCGACGACGTTGACGGCGAGGAACGCGCCGAACGACCGTGCCGACACCGCCGAGCTGCGGTCGCGGAAGGTCCAGAAGTGGCTGCCGAGGTAGGTCACGACGCTGGCCACCGCGATGGCCACGACCTTCGCGACGAGGGGCAGCGAGAACAGCGGGCCCTGCCCGCCCCAGAACACCAGGCCGTTGTAGACGGCCGCGTCGACGAGGAAGCCGATCCCGCCGATGACGAGGAAGGTGCTGCCGCGCCGGAGGTGCTCCGACAGGGCCTGGGTCAGTCGCGACATGGGGGCCTCCCGGGCTCGTGGTGGGCGACGGGGCTGCTACCGTCTTCGGGGCGGAAAGGCTCCGCCCCGACCGCTCCGCGAGCGGCCTGCCCCGGAGGACCATACCGTGACCACTGACGACCTCGTCATCGCCGCCGTCGTGCCGTGCCACAACGAGGCGCACACCGTCGCCAAGGTGGTCACCGACCTGCTCACGGCGGTCCCGGGCATCCACGTCTACGTCTACGACAACAACAGCACCGACGGCACCGACGAGCTGGCGCGCGCCGCCGGCGCGACGGTCCGGTACGAGCACCGCAAGGGCAAGGGCAACGTCGTCCGCCGGGCCTTCAGCGACATCGACGCCGACGTCTACCTGCTCATCGACGGCGACGACACGTACGACGTCGACGACGCCCCGGCCATGATCGAGGCCCTGCTCGACGGTCCCTACGACCACATCCTCGGCGTCCGGCGCGAGCTCGACCCGTCGAGCTCCGCGTACCGGCCGGGCCACGAGGCGGGCAACAAGGCCTTCAACCGGCTGGTCAGCGGTCTCTTCGGCGTGCCCGTCACCGACATGCTGAGCGGCTATCGCATCTTCTCCCGGCGCTTCGTCAAGTCGTTCCCGGCCCTGTCGCGCGAGTTCGAGATCGAGACCGAGCTGACCGTGCACAGCATGAACCTGCGCGTGCCGCAGCGCGAGGTCGAGGTCGGGTTCCGTGACCGGCCCGAGGGCAGCGAGAGCAAGCTCAGCACGGTCAAGGACGGCGTCAAGATCCTCTCCTTGATCGGCCACCTCATCCGCTACGAGCGTCCGCTCGCGTTCCACGGCGTCGTCGGGGCGGTCTTCGCGCTCGTCAGCGTCCTGCTGGCGATCCCGCTCTTCGTCGAGTTCGGCGAGACCGGCCTCGTCCCGCGCTTCCCGACGGCGTTCCTCGCGGCGTCGCTCATGATCATCGCCTTCCTCACCTGGTCGGTCGGCCTCGTGCTCGACGGCATCACGAGGTCGCGGCGCGAGTCGTCCCGCCTCGTCTACCTCGGCTTCGGGGCCCCGCTGCGCGAGGCCGCCCAGGGGCGCCTCGACCCGGTCGCCTCCGTCGACGAGGCCGGCGACCACCCCGCACCCGCACCCGGCGTCGCCACGGATCGCGGCCCCGCCTCGACGAGGGCCGCCGAGCGCCCCGTCACCCGCTGATCCCCAGCGAGCGCTGCCAGGCTGGACGAGCTCCGTCCCGAGCCGCCCCCACGACGAAAGACCACACGCTCATGCCTCCCCACGCCCCCACCGGCGCCGGTGCCCTCGTCGTCCTCCCCACCTACGACGAGGTCGGCAACCTGCCGATCATCCTCGGCCGCCTCTTCGCGGCCGTGCCCGAGATCCACGTGCTCGTGGTCGACGACGGCAGCCCCGACGGCACCGGCGAGCTGGCCGAGCGGATGGCGGCGGACGACCGGCGCATCCACGTCGAGCACCGCACCGGCAAGCTCGGGCTCGGCTCGGCGTACGTGCTCGGGTTCCGCTGGGGCCTCGAGCGCGACTACGCCTTCGTCATCGAGATGGACGCCGACGGCTCGCACCCGCCGGAGGCCCTCCCCGAGATGATCGCCCGCGTCTCCGGCGACGCGCCGGGCACCCCGAGCCTCGCGATCGGCTCGCGCTGGGTGCCGGGCGGCTCGGTCGTGAACTGGCCCGTCTCGCGCCAGGTGCTCAGCCGCGGCGGCAACCTCTACGCCCGCCTGGCCCTCGGCCTGCGGCTCAAGGACGTCACCGCGGGCTTCCGCGTCTACACGCGCGCCGCCCTCGGCGCCATGGACCTCTCGAGCATCGACTCGAAGGGCTACTGCTTCCAGGTCGACATGACGCTCCGCACCCTCGACGGCGGCGGGACGGTTGTCGAGGTGCCGATCGAGTTCCGGGAGCGCGAGATCGGCGAGTCGAAGATGAGCCAGGCGATCGTCGTCGAGGCCATGGCCCGCGTCACGCGATGGGGGCTGCAGCGGCGGCTGGCGACGCTGCTCGGGCGTCGGCCCGGCCCGGCCTGGGTCGTCGACGAGGGCTGAGGCGGGGGCGGGGACGACCCGCGCCTCCTACCGTCGCTGCGGGGCCTGCGCCAGGCGCTGCCGCCACGACCGCTTGCGGGCCGCGATGGTGGCGATGGCCACGAACGTCATGAGGGTGCCCTCGAAGAGCAGGAAGCTCTCGCCGACCGCGGTCACGCCGACGAGCACGAGCACGAGGGCCGGCCACACGTAGGCGACGATCGGGTGGGCCGACGCGATGACCCAGCTGCGGACGAACGCGAGGGTCCCCGCCGCGACGAGCAGCAGGAGCCCGACGAGGCCGAGCTGCAGCGAGACGTCGAGGAAGGCGTTGAGCCCCGTCGCGTACGGCCGCCCGCCCGGCGCGATGACGGTCGAGTACGGGAAGATCTCGTCCGGCCACTGCCCGACGAAGCCCCAGCCCGTGATGTCGTTGACGCCGGTCAGCACCCGCATGCGCGCCCAGAGGGCCACGCGCACCGACACGTCGCCGCCGGCGCCGAGGCCCTCGAGGAGGCGCGTGCGGCCCGCGTAGGCCAGCACCCCGCCCAGCACCACGAGCACCGCCAGCACGATCTGCATCACCGGTCGCCGTGCGGCCGGTGCCCGGCGGAGGGCGTTCAGCG
>Ga0308170_10004500_pt1 | contig 10973 bp, 9 predicted proteins | sample PhyBR2_2_FD_202136 | JGI IMG/M metagenome (GOLD analysis project Ga0308170, IMG submission 202136) | Phyllosphere microbial communities from UC Gill Tract Community Farm, Albany, California, United States - DLSLSB.R2 | ecosystem: Host-associated > Plants > Phyllosphere > Unclassified | place... | reverse complement strand
CTTGGCGCCTGCTCCTCCTCCTCGCGCGCCCGAGCCCGAGCCCGACGCGCCGAGGCCGAGCCCGAGCGCGTCGTCGGGCGCCGACGCCGAGCTGTCGGGCGTGCCGGCGTCGTCCTTGACCTGGGGCGAGGGCGCCGGGGCGCCGCGGTCCTGCTGCTGCTGGCTCTGGTCGAGGACGTGGCCGCCAAAGACGCCGGCGAGGAACCGGAGGATCTTGTTGATCGTCTCCTCCTGCTTCTTGTGCTTCTCGCGGCTCTGGACGGCCTCCTGCCACAGGGCGTGGTTGCGCGCCTGGAGCTCCTTGAGGTCGGCGCTGATGGCCGTCTGGTGCTTGCGGATCGCGGCGAGGTCGGTGATGAGCGACGAGAGGTCGAGCGTGCCGTCGGTGCCGGTCGAGGGCACGACGGCGCCGTCCGTCTTGACCTTGCGGTGGATCATGCACAGCAGGTCGGGCTGGCCGCGCTGGAAGTTGGCGTTGCAGAACTCGACTGCGGGCGTGCGTTCTCGAGTCAGCTGAGAGGGCGCGAGAGGAGGCGAGATAAGCTGGAGAGAGAGAGAGAGGGGACGCACGCATGTCGCCGTCCTCCGAGTTGTCGCGCTTGAGGACGCCCTGCTGGAGGTGGGGCACCTTGTGGAAGCCGTACATGTTGAGCTGGCGGACGAACGAGCCAAAGTTCTGGTGCTTGAAGTAGAGCGGGAGGAGCTCGGTGCCCATCCTGTCGGCCGAGGGGACTGCGCGCGGGGAGCAGGGTGAGGGGTGGACTCGGCGCAGAGGGTGAGAGGACAGGGAAGGGGACGCACCGAAGAAGGACTCGCCGTCGTCGGACCAGCGGATCAAGTCATCGGTGCCCGGATCCGACACCATGCTGCACGAGGAGGAGGAGCAACGAGGTCAGCGGCCGAGCTGAGTGAGGAGGGGGAGGGGGAGGGAGGAGAGAGCGGGACGGACGTGAAGAGTTTGGTGAGGAAGGCGGGGACGTTCTTTGCCGTCTCCTTGTTGGGCTTTGCGCGCATGGGCTGTGCGGGCGGGGCGAGCGGGAGCTGGCGAGAGCTGAGGGTGAGTTCGAGGCCGGGGCGAGAGGGGCCGGCTGTTGGCGGTGGTGGGTCTGCTGGAGGCTGGGTCGCGGTGGCTTTGCGCGGGCGGGGCATGGCAGCAGTGCGGGTGCTCGTGGTTGCGAGTGACGCGGAGGGAGGAGGAGACCAACCTCGGCGAGCGAGCGAGCGAGCGAGCGAGAGCTGATGAAGTCGAGCCACCCTCGTCCCTCGCCCTCGAGCTGCGCGTTGCCATGCCAGATCAACACCCTGCAGCAGCAGCAACCGCCTCGGGCGGCGCCCCCCCCCCCCCCCCCCCCCCCCCCCCCCCCCCCACCCCCCCCCCCCCCCACCCCCCCCCCCCCCCCCCCCCCCCCCCCCCCCCCCCCCCCCCCCCCCCCCCCAACCGCCTCGCCCGCCCCTCCCGCCCCTCCCACCGCACCCGCCGCACCACCCACCACCACCACCTCGACCGGCACCACCCCGTCCCCGCTCGACGCCCTCTCGCAGACAGACCTCCGCATAAAGCTCGAGCACGCCCGCAAGACCCTCAGGAACCAGCTCGACAAGAAGCGCAAGATTGACCGCGACCTCGTGCGTCCCTCCTCCCTCTCCTCCCTCTCCTCGCCCCTTCTGACCCACTCTCGCCCACCCCCACAGGCCACCCTCGAGCAGTCCATCTACGCCTTCGAAGGCTCGTACCTCTCGGACGCCCTCTTCTCCACCTCGTCCTCGTCCTCCTCGGGCGGCGCCAACCCCTCGTCCTCGTCGTCCATCTCGGGCGCCCAGTTCGGCAACATCATCCGCGGGTACGACTCGTACCTCAAGGCGCCCTCGAGCAGCGGCGGCGACCGCCGCAAGATGGGCGGCGGCGGCGGCGGCGGCGCCGGTGGGGGAGCGGGAGGCGCCAACGACAAGGAGCGCATGTTCAGCGCGAGCAGCGCGACGTACCACCGGGTGCGTCCCCTCTCTCTCTCTCTCTCTCTGTGTGTGCTGCGTCGCGCGTGCACGCAGGACCCGCACTGACGCCCGCCCGCGCCCCCCTGCCCGCCCGCAGTCGATCGAGCTGCGCGCAGCCGAAGCAGCCGCATCGGTCGAGCCCGAGAGCGACGACGACTCGGCGCGCGGCAACAACAAGAAGCGGCGGCACTGAGCGGCGCGAGGGCGAGCGGGGCGAGCGGGCGAGAGGTGCGACGGGTCGGCGGGCAGGGCGGGGCGGGGTTGGGTAGGCGCTCGAGGCGCTTGTTCAGGCTCTCGAGGTGGGCCCCGGAGGAGGAGGCTGTACGATCCAGGCGGGCTGTGCAGTGTTGTAAAGCGTGTTCTCCTTCTCTCGGCGCGTCTGCGCTTCTCGAAACGGAGCGAGAGGCACTGGCTCGTTGCAGATCAGCTAGGAGGAGACGACGCGCGACTCGTCCGGCTCGCGCCCTCTCCTTGCAGCCGTCCTCTCTCGCTCGCTCACCTGCGCCCATAGCTGATGAAAAGCGCACAGCTCGTCGGGTACTTGGCGTGGCGAGCTTGCGCAAGCGAGTGGTCGTCGAGAGCTGCGCGGGGGAGCAGGGTCAGCACGAGCTGCGCGAGCGAAGCGAGGCTAGAGCGAGAGGGACGGGACACACCTGCAGGACGCTGAGCTCGAGCTTGTGTAGGCTCGCCGTTGTCGGCGACCGGCGAACGCTGTCGCAGCTGCGGCGGGCGGGTTGTGCGGCCGGCCTGCTCGTGCCGTGCGGGGCGGCCGTCGAGAGCGCGGCGTTGGCCTGCGCGGGCCGAAGATGTTCGTCGAGTTGAGCGATGAGGCCTTGCGACATCGCTCTGTCAGTGCAGCTCGCAAGAGACCGCGCACGAGGGAAGAGAGGGATCGGCGCACGCACCTTTCAGCCCGCTCGTCCCTCGTGGCCATCCCCTCCCTCTCGACCAAGTACCGTCTGCCGCCCCTCGCCCTCTCGCGCCCTCGCGACAAGCCCCTCAAGCGCGCGGTTCCAGCTCGCGCTGACGAGCCTCGCCCTGACCGTTCCCGCGCGCGCGCGCACCCAGTCGTGCGCTCCCCCGTCGCCGTCGCCGTGGTCGCGCACGGGCTCGAGGTGCAGCAGCGCGAGCGGGCGTGCGCTCGAGCGGGCGTGGCGGATCGCGGCCTCGGTGAAGCCGCTGAGGGCGACGAGGAGGCCAATGTGGGGCTGGGGCGCGGACGAGGACGAGGGGGAGGGGTGCTGGGCGGCGAGGGTGCCTTCGAGCTCGCGGACGGTCGAGGGCCCGATGCGGGACGACTCGGCTTTGCACTGGACGATGACCGGGTGCAGGTGCGGGTGCTGGTGCGAGGAGGAGGAGGGGGACGAGGCGAGGTGCCAGCGCGCGCGGAGGTCGATGCCCTGGTCGCCCTTGCCGCCGACGCGGACGATGCCGTCGAGGCGGTACTGGGTTGCTCGGGCGAGGAAGAGGGCTGTGGCGCGCTCGTAGGCGGTTCCGAGGGCGACAGTCGAGGGGCCGGGAGGAGGAGGAGGCGAGGTCGTGGAGCGCGAGGGGCGGGCGAGGGTGCGCAGGGTGCGGTGTGTGGCCATGCCTGGATGGCTGTGGGTGCTGCAGTTGGCCGGGCTTCTACAGCGAGGGACGAGAGCGAGGCGCAAGTCGAGTGAGGCGGAGCGAGCCTCTCCTCCTCTCGCCCTCGAACAACCGCGACTACAGCCCGCCAGGATGCGGTTCGGCCTCGACGACCACGAAGACAGCTCAAGCGACGACCCAGACTCGCCCCTGCCCCGCCAGCCCTCGTCCCAGTGCGTCCCTCCCCCCTCTCCCTCCTCATCACCCTCGCCCCTCAACTCACCCTCCTCCTCCCTCCCACACAGCTCGAGCCGCCCCACCCCGACGCGCACCAAGCCGTCACATCCGGCCTCGTCACCGGCCGCCCCGCGCGAGCCCTTCAACCCGACCCCGCTTCGCCTCGTGCGCCCGCCCTCGCTCAAGCACCCCAAGCACCGCCCGCGCAGCCTCGCCCCGCCCTCGCCCGACTCCGACTCCGACAACGCCCACCTCGCGTACGCCGACAGCAGCGACGACGACGTCAGCAGCGACGACGAGGGCGACGGCGGCGACGACGACTCGGACTTTGACAGCGAGGAGGAGGCGTGGCCCGTCGGCCCTGTCAACAGCGTCGGGCCAGCGGGCTGGCGCAGGCCGGGCGCACCCTCGTCGAGCGCACGCAAGGGCAAAGGGTGCGTCCTCGCTCTCTCCATCCCTCTCTCGCTCGACCTCCTCCTGGAGCCGACTGACGCCCTCCTTCCCTCTCTCCTTTCCCTCGCTCGCACCGACACAGCCGCGCCGCCGACTACCCGTCCTCGAGCTCCGAGCCTCGCCGCCTGTTTGGCGCCCCGGACGAGCTCGACGTGTGGGACGACAAGGCGCGCGCCTCGAGCTGGGCCGCCGCCAACCGCACCTTCCACCTCTCGCTCGCGCGCTCGCACTCGCACTCGCTCTCGCCCGCGCTCCACCCGTCGATGTCCTCGTCCTCCACCACCGCGCGCCGCCCCGCCACCTCATCGAGCGCCGCCGCAGCCGCAGCCGCCGACCTCGACTCGATCTCGGGCCTCCTGTCGCAGCTCGCGCTGCAGCACGAGCGCGAGTCGGCGGCGCTCGTGCGCGGCTTCGAGCAGCGCAACGCGGCGCTGTGGGACGCGATCGAGGCGAGCATCCGCGCGGCCGAGGCCGAGGAGGGCGAGCGCCAGCGCGCTTTGGTCGAGGCGCGCGAGCGCGAGGAGGCGCAGCAGCGCCGGGCCAAGGAGATGCGCGAGGCCGAGGAGCGGCGCGCCGAGGACGAGAGGAAGAAGCGGGAGGAGGAGGAGCGCGTGAGGGAGGAGGAGCGGGTCAGGAGGGAGAAGGAGGAGGAGGGGAGGCGCGCAGAGAGGGCCGAGGAGGAGCGGCAGGCGGCGGCCAAGGCGAGCGCGCTCGGGCTCGCGCCGGGCGGCGCCGAGGGCTCACCCGAGGCAGACTTCAAGCGCTGGACGGCCAAGATGCAGGTGCGCTCGCCTCTCCCTCGCCCTCTCTCCTGAAGCTCGCGCACGCCCCTCTCTCGGTCGTCGCACTGACCTCGACCCTCTTCGCCTCGCTTCGCCTCGCCTCGCCCGCCCGCAGCACATCAAGCAGGCCGTGCTCCCCGTCGTGTCGCAGAACCCGGCGTGGCGCAAGGCGTGCTTCCAGGCCAAGCGCGCCATCACGCCCAAGATCGGCCAGCTCACGTCGTCGGCGTCGGCCATCGCGCGCATCACGGCCCAGCTCGACGACGTCCTCTCGTCGATGCGCGCGCCGCCGCCCGCCGGGCCCGGCGCGCCCGAGCCGTACACCTGGACGCTCAACCACCTCGCAAAGGCGCTCGTCAAGCAGGCAGAGACCGAGGTGACGGCCAAGCTCGGCACGGCGTACCCGCTCGCGCGCGTCGTCGTCGGCTTGCTCCTCCGCGGCCACACCGAGCTCGGCGACGTCCTCATGGCGCGCCTCGTCAAGAAGTGCTTCTGGGTCACGGGCCACTTTCCGCGCAAGCAGCCCGTGCGTCCTCCTCTCCCTCCCTCTCGGCCGACTCGAGGATCCGTCCCCTCTCTCTGAGGCGCTCGCTGACCCTCTCTCCGTGCCTCCCGCTCGCAGGGCGTCACCGACGAGGCGCACCAGAAGACGCTCGGGCACGCCCCGCCGACCTCGTCCGAGACGCTGGTCCAGTACGCCGAGCGCATGTCGGGCCTCGTCGCCCTCTACGCCGCCATCCTCCAGACCTCGCCCCTCTCCCCGCCCCAAGGCCCCCCTCCCTCGCCCGACGCCCTCGCGCACGTCCCGCCGCACTTCCGCCCCGCCGCAGGCTGGCGCTGGCTCGTCCTGATCCTGCGCGCACCGCTCGTCGCGCTCGAGCCCGCGCCGCTCCTCGTCGTCACTTTCCTCGAGGTGGCCGGCGCCGCCCTCGTCGACGTGTACGGCAAGCAGATGCGCAAGCTCCTCGAGTGCCTCTTGCGCGAGGGGGTGCGCGAGCGCAAGGCCGGGTTCTCGGACAAGGCGAGGGGGAGTCAGGTCAGGCTCTTGCTGTGGCTCGAGGAGTGGGAGAAGACGGGTGCGGCCGAGTGCGCAAAGGGGAGGGAGGTCGACCCGTAGCGAGCGCGGGCGCAAGCTCTCCTTCTTCCTCTTCTCCTCTCGCTCGCTCGCCGCTGCCCATTTCCTCGAGAGCTCGAAAGAGTCAGAGAGAGAGAGAGGCACTGCTGGTTTCCTTTACACAACTCGCTCGGTCGTCAAGCCCTCCTCGTCCGCCGTCGCTACAAGCTTCCAAGCCCGCCTCGCCGCCGCCGCTCTAACTCGCTCTACTCGTCTTTCTTGTGCGCCGTCGTGCGCCGCTTCTTGCGCGCAAAGCTGTCCTTGTATGCCTCGAAGAAGGCCGTCGGCTCGGTCAGGTCCTGGCCCGTCACGCTGCGGAACGTCGGCCGCCCGGCGACGTAGTTGGTCTTGCCCTCGCGCACGAGCGAGTAGTACCTGCGGGCGGCGCGACGCGAGAGGGCGTCAGGAAGAGCTCTTGAGAACAAGAGAGAAGGACAAGCGCGCGACGAGCGAGGAAGAGGGATAGACGCACTCAAGGAGGTAAGCGCGCTCCGAGTCGTCGAGCTCCTGGCCCTGCGGGCCCTGGAGAATCTTCTTGGCCTCGCCCTCGCGCACGCTGTGAAACTTGAGCGGCGCGCCGAGCGCCTGCGACGCCGCCTCGGCGAGCTCGGGGCCCGCCGTGAGCTGCGGACCTGCGAGGAGGAGGAGGACCGTGCGGCGCGTCAGTGCTCGTTCTCGGCTCGGCGGGCAGGCGTGGGAGGGGGCGAGAGGGCGGGACGTACCCGTAAGAGGAATCATCGAGCCGCGCACGTCGTCAGCGAGGCCATGCTCGCCCGTCGAGGTGAGGATCTTGGCGAGGAGGAGGCACACGTCGCCGAGCGCGACCTGCGCACGAGCCCCTCGCTGCGTCAGCACCTGCGCGCTAGAACTTCGAGAAGCGGCGAGAGAGGGACGCACAGGCGCAAACTTGTGGTCCTCGTCGATCGGGATGGGCAGCTTGCCCTCGCCCTGGGCCTGCTTCGAGTCTGCGGCGGCGAGATTTGGGAAGGTCAGCTCGACCGGGCTCTCGACGGTCACGGATTCGACACGGCGAGCAAGACGACGCACAGAGGAGGAGGTTCTCGAGGTAGAAGCCGGCGCTGCAGGATGGGCGAACGGCGTCAGCGCCGGCGAGGCCGGGCGAGCGCAGAGGGGAAGAACGCACCGGACGATGCAAGGCGAGTGGCCCGTGTCCTCGGTCGACGGGTCCGACTTGGGCGCCATCGCAAGGACCTGTAGCCGTCCATGCGTCAGACCGAGAGCGCCAAGAGCTGCGAGACGAGGGAGGGCGAGCGCACGCACCTCGAGGTCGATGAACTCGCGCAGGTGCGGCTGCTTGTCGCGCTCGGCATAGTCGCACCCGGCGCTGCTGACAAAGACGAGGTTCTGGACGTTCTTGGCCTTCTTGCCGACCTCGAGGACCTGCTTGACGAGGTCGAGCTTGTCCTGCGGGCGGCGGCGAGACGGGCGGAGCGTCAGCGTCGGACGGCGAGAAGCAGCAGCGACGGGACGACGAGAGGGACGCACCTTGCGCGCAGGCGGAATGAGGCACAGCGTGTCGACGCCGAGGTCCTTGAGCTTGGCGTCGTCGAGCGCGTCGGCGGGCATCGTCTCGACGCCGTACTCGTCGAGGACGTCCTTGGCGTCGGGCCCGGGCTCGCCGAACGAGAGGCCGACGACCTTGGCGAACCTGCCCTCGAACGCAGGGTCAGACAGGAGGAGCTCGACGAGCGACGAGCCCGTGTGGCCGTCGACGGCCGTGACGGCGATGACCCGGTCCGACTTGCTCGAGCTGGCCGTCTGCGAGTTGGACTTGGTCGAGCCGTTCTTGGCGGCGTCCGAGTCGGCGGTGCGCTTCTTCTGAGTAGGCATGGCGAGCTGTAGGAGAGCGCACGTCAGCTTGCGAGCGAGGGGAGAGCTGGGTTCGCCCAGGTCGCGGAGCGAGATGTGGGGGGAGCGGGGAGGAGAGGTGAGGCTCACCTGAGAGGGCGGGTACGCTTGCTGTGTGTCGGTGCCGAGGCGTGTAGCAGAGCTGTCAACGAGGGAGAGCTGAGAGCGAGGAGCAAGAGGGAAAGGAGGGAGAGAGGCGAGGCAACGTTCGCTCCGACGCAACCGGCTCGCACGGCGACACCAAGTGACGGCGAGTGCGTCCGTCCTGCGTCTCAGCTGACGACCCGCAGCTCCAAGTCTCGCGGTTTCCTCGCAGCCTCTCGATCCTGCTCGAGGCTAGAATGCGACGTACTGATTACAGGGGTAAGACGGACGACGAACGAGAGCGAGAGAGGAAGAGGGGAACAAGGGGTATCGACGGATCAGACCACCGCTCGGCGCTCGCTCACCGGCGCCCCGCCTCAGGGCGCACTGCCGCCCCTCGTAGCCACCTTGTACAGGAGGAAGAGCGCGACGAAGCCCGCGACGATGCCGAGCTGGATCCTCCCTGCGCCGCTGCCCGTCTGCACCGACCGGGTGAACCGCGACGTCGTGTTGGACAGCGACGTCTTGAAGCTATCGAACGCGCTGCTCTGCGCGCGTGAGAGTCGAGGGTGTCGCATTCGCGGAAGGAGGGCGTGGCGAGAGAGAGCGGAAGGAGAGGAGGAGGAGGAGAGGGATGGAGGTCAGCCACGCGTCCCGCCTCGTGCGCCACACAGCAAGAGGGACCACGCACAGTGCCGTCGAGGAGCGAGTTCTGTGCCCTCGAGTCCTGGTAGATGTCGCTCGTCACCTGCGAGGGCGAGAGGGCGAGCGAGAGGGCGGAACGCGGGGGTGGAGCCGATGAGGAGGAGAGGCGACGAGCAAGAGTCAGCTCTGGCTGCTGGAGCCTAGGAGAGAGAGCAGGACGCACCCCTCGCAGTGCAGAGATCTTGGAGTGGAGGTCGTTCAGGTGCTGGTCGTTCTGCGACTCGAGGTCGACCTCGGATGATTGCTGCGTCGTCTTGCCGCGGCCCCAGCCTCTGTCGAGCGTGCGCAGGCGTCAGCACCGAGTCCAGTCGCGCACAGCGAGCACAGCGAGCGAACGCACGACATGGCACGAGAGCGGCGAGGCGAGGTCGAGGCGGTTGTGTGAGGAGGAGCGGTGCACCGCCCGCCGCGAAGAGGACGCTCTCAGGGCAGCGCTCTCTCACGAGCTCGAGAGCAGATACACAGTCCTGCAATGACACGTTGCTCGTCTACTTGGCCGCCGCATGCAAGCTCTCCGCCAAGTGCGCAAACCACTCGACCTCGCCGTGCTGCTCCTCGCGCATCGCCTCGGCAACGACGCGCGCCCGCATGCGCACAATGTCCCTCCACCTCCTCGACATGGCCCGCGCCTGCCGCACGAGCTCGTCCTCGCCGACGGCGACGACCCGCCGCACGAGGTCGTCGACGCGCGGCGACGAGCGCTCGCCCGACCGCAGCGCGGCGGCGAGCGTCGACAGGCCGACGAGCGCGTCGTGCGGCGCCGAGGTCGGCGCGTTCTGCGTCGCGAGGCCGTGCAGCGCGAACGCGACGTCGGCCGGGCTGCGCGACTCGAAGCGGTACGCGCCCGGGCTCGCTGCGGCGACGACCGGTGCGGGTGCGTCGGCGGGCGCATCGGCGCCTTCTGCGGCGGCGGCGGCCTGCGGGCGGCTGACCTTGGCAAAGACGGGGTACAGCGCCTCGAGGTCGGCCGGCACGTCGACGCCGAAGAGGTCGCGGTTGAGGAGGACCTCGACGGCGGCCTGGCCCTGGTCCGCCTCGAGCTGGACGAGGCGCTTGACGAGGAGGGCGGCGGTCGAGGTCGAGAGGGCGGGGAGGGTCGCCGAGCGCCACTTGGCGACGAACGACAGGACCTCGGGGAGCTGCGACGGCTCGGCGGCGCGCACGAGGTGGTCGACGAGCGAGGGCGAGGGGAGGTGCGACCGGCCGTCGTGCTTCTTGGCGCGGCGCAGGGCCTGCTGGACGTTGCCGAGGGCTTGCGCGTATAGTGCGCTGCGGCTCTTGGTCTGGTCGGCGGGCGCAGAGGCCGAGGGGGACGAGCCAACGTCCTCCTCGAAGTCGTCGAACTCCTCCTCGACGAACTCGTCGTCAAACTCCTCCTGGGCCTGCTTGCTCGCCTTCTTGAGGACTGCGTGGGAGGCCGGAGTGAGCTCAGGTCTTTGCGTGCGGGTGCGAGCCCGTGAGAGCTTGGCGAGGAGCGGAGGAAGATGAGGCGCACCTGGTGCGGCCGCAGAGAAGGCTCGGGGCGCAGGGCGAGCTGCTGGGAGCGCTGCCGGGCGCACGAGCTGGCGCGCAGAGCGCACGCACGAGGTACACACGCGAGAGAGCATGGTCGGTGAGCGGGCGAGCTGCTCCTCCTGCTCCTCCTCGCGCTGAGTGCTTTCCTCGCCGCCTCGCAACTCGACCAGATCCAAGAATGAACTCGATACAGCGCGGTATTAAGTACTGAGAAAGCTGGAGAAAATGCAACACGGAGGAGGAACAGCGCGGATAAAGGGGTATGTCGAGCGAGGAAAATCGAAGAGAGGGCAGGAGCGAGCTCGCTAGCCTCGAGGCCTGAAGCCCGTCGACTGCGGCACGAGCCCTGGACCCCTCGAGCCAGCCGCCGGCGCGCCGAGCGACGGCGACATCATCTGCGCCGCGCCCGCCGCCGCCGCGCCGCCTCCCCAGCCCGCCGGGATCCGCATGCCCTGCTGCCCGGCGCTCGCGCCAAGGAACGACGACGAGCCGTTCGAGCCCGTCGACGCCGAGAGCGGCGTCTGCGCGACCGCCGCGCCGCCGCCGCCGCCGCCGATCGTGCCCGAGCGCGCGCGCGAGCCTCCTCCGCCCGTCATCTGGGCCTTGAGCGGCTGCGACGGCGTTGCCGCCGCAAAGCCGTAGTTCGAGTGGTC
>Ga0308170_10004498_pt1 | contig 10977 bp, 7 predicted proteins | sample PhyBR2_2_FD_202136 | JGI IMG/M metagenome (GOLD analysis project Ga0308170, IMG submission 202136) | Phyllosphere microbial communities from UC Gill Tract Community Farm, Albany, California, United States - DLSLSB.R2 | ecosystem: Host-associated > Plants > Phyllosphere > Unclassified | place... | reverse complement strand
TGCGGAAAGGGGAACAGAGGGAGCTGGTGGAGGAGGAGGAAGTTGAGAGATTGAAGTTCGCTGAGGGGTCGAACGAGTACCGGAAGAGTTTGCATCGGATAGAGTTGGTCGATGTCCAGATGAAGAGGATTGACGTAGCATTGGAGGGGGTTCGGGATGCTGTAGAGATTTGAGTGCCTCCAAGTCGACGAACGGCAGTGTCTCGATCGAATACGCCAATGCATCGTCTTGAGCGTACACCTCGAACAACCTCGGCAAATTGAACAACCCTTCTCCTACTCTCGAGATCGTTTCTGTTGGTGAAAGCGAGAAAGTCGGAATCGAGAGGTCGAAAGCTCCTTTCCCACCAGGTCGATCCGTTGAGGTTGTCCAACACGAAAGAGAAGCGTAGTCGTTGAGGTGAGAGAGAAGTGGAGCGAGGATGGTTTCGTGAAGGAATAGTTGAGTGGTTCTAGTGAAATCCGTCGAAGCTCCTTTCCCTCTCGGCAGTAAGAATCCACCTCCTGCTTCCAACCCTCTCATCATATCTGCCAATTCCGCCGAGTTCAACGTACTCTGCCTCAGTAACAAGATCTCCCCTCTGGTCGTACCAGGAATTGTAAAAGTCGAAGGTTGTTCCCTAGCTTGACGAATCGAGTGATTGAGTATGACCATCCTACTTCTCAACTTCCCCTCGAACCCAATCAACTTGTCACTGATACTCCTACACGCATCGAGTAACCTCAATCCGAACTGGAAAGTCTCCCAATCTTGACTAGAGTACTCCAACCCCTCAAGTACCATCTCTTCTCCACCATCTCCAAACAACCCTTCATCCTCCCCTCCCGCTTCTCCTCCCATTCCGTTCCCTTGTCTCCTCGATTTCCTTCTCGCCGCAACTTGTCCACGACTCCTCGAAACCTTGACTAAATCTTCTTTCCTCTTGTCCAAGAACGCGACCAACTGTTCATCCATCACTCCTACACATTCTTTCGCTGCGTACCCATGAGTCAACCCGAGGTTCCTTCCCACCGCATCTTCCAAATATCCAAACACTCTCCCCACCCTCTCCAACAAAACTTTCGGTCCCTTCTCACTAGGAGCTCCTGATTGACCCGAAATCGAGGTTGGATTAGGCGGCAAGAGAGAGTCAATCCAATCTGAAGGGTCTTGACCGAGGGATCTAGAGATGAGGTGAGAAAGGTAGGATCGTTCGAGGGATGGGTAATCGACTTGATGATCCAAGAAAGGTTCGAATAATGCCGTTTCCCACGCTCGAACGTGAGCTGAACCTCTTCCTCCTCCTTCATCTTCTGTCTCGTCTTCGTGATCTCCGTTGTTTATAAAGTCTGGACCAGATCCGAGGGCGTACGAGATTGATCTTGAAGAGAGTCGTTTCGAGAGAGAACGTCGTTTTGAGAGACGTCGTTTTGAGGGGGTCGAAGGAGGTCCGTTGGGTGATGGGGAAGAGATCGAATTGGAATGGTTGGGTTTCGAAGGTGAAGCGGGAGGTACAGAAGGGGAAGAAGGTTGAGAAGTGACGATAGTTGGAGGTGGTTCGAGTTTGAGGAAGATTCGTTCTACTTGTACGGCAAACTCTTCGGTCGCTTTGAAGGAGGCGATGAGTTCGGGAAGGACAGTTGGACCGTAGGATTCAATGATTGAGTTCAATCGCTGAGGGAAAGAAGGGGAGAGACCTTCGAGAGTCGTTTGAATGAAAGAAGAGAGAGTCGGGATCGGATCGGGGAAGATGGCGGGTAGATAGGTACGTTCTTCGGTGAGGAGAGAATGAAGTTCCGAGTAGAAGTGGGAGAGGAAGGAAGAGAATTTCTGAGGACCTGGAGAGGAGAGTCGAGCGGAAGTGACGATCGAACTTGACAGAGAAGGAATAGGTGGAAGTTGTTGTAGAGTCGCAGGTTCGTCGGTACAATCGACGAGTCTCGCAGTCGACCAACCCTCGATCAATCCACTCCTCCTCGAACCGAAATAATAACTCCTAAACTCTTGTTCCCTCTGAATCATTCCAAAGATGTTCCAAAACGTCTTGCACCCGTTGACATCCCTCTCCTGAATCGCTTTCACCAACCCGCTCGACAGGCTCGCCTCCAACTGATTCTGTAATGAAACCATGAGCGCTCTCCTCCCTTCGTATTCTGCCGTATTTTGGAACACGACCATTGATCTCGCTGCTTCAGCTAACCGTTCTGCGGCTTTGAGGAACTGTCCTTCCGAAACGAGTCCCGTCACTTCCGATTCCAACGTACTCCAACTCTCTGCTTCCCTCAATACATCCCTCGCTGCCTCCATTCTAGTCTTGACCAAATCCAACACTTTCATCCTCTCCATTACTTTGCCTACTTCACTCTCTGTCCCGAATCCTCCACCTCGTTTCCTGATCCCATCCAAAGTGAACCTCAATAACAATGCGTTCTCCCTCATTAATTGTAAATCAAACGTCAACCTAGGTACACTCGATGATATATCCCCAATCAAACGATCTACGAAAGAAGTCGTATCGTTGAGATTGAGTTCGAGAGAGTTCAAAGTTCGTTGAAGACTCGATTCGATAGTTGAGAGTGGGTTGAATCCATTCGGAGTGTTTTCGGGGATTGAAGAAGAGAGGGTTGCGTTGAGCCAATCTGATTCCGAAGTGAAATTGGGAGAGGTTAGGAATGAGTAATTGAGGTCGTGTTCGAGTGGATTCGGAGTCGAGGGTTGAGAGGAAGAGGCAGAAGGGGGGGAGAGAGGGGAAGGCGAAGGAGAAGGAGAGAATCGGAGAGGAGATGGCAGTCCTCCCGTACGGATAGGAGGTGCGCTCATTCACACTCTCCTTCTCTCTCTCTAGCTAGGGGTTTGAGGGGGCGGGAAGAGTTGATGAGATTAATGAATCAAGGGCTACGTTGATCCATTTCAAACGAGGTCAGCGGTCGACAGACTGACGCAGGCAAATTGGGGTACTCACCTGAGCTACTCAGAGCGTAGTAGTGTGTCAAAAGAGAGCAACAGAGCTGGTAGAAGTGAAGAGTAACAGACCAACTCGCTCAGAATGCACTCTCATTGGTTCTCAACCTGGTCACTCAATCTATAAAGTATTGCATTAACAAGTTACAATCTATTCGTACTAGTACTCCCCCATTGTCATTCCTCGTCTTGCTCCTCTCTGAATAAAACCCCACCTCTATGTCTAACTCGACTGAAACTAGCCAAACTCATTTCTTGATCAATCGTCCTAATCCAACTCGGATAGAAACACGGCTGATTGTCAGCTATTGCTCCCAGCTTGGGAGAGAGTGGTAGGTCGACTCTAACTCACCTTTTCGACATTTCGTTGGCCCAAGTCACTCCTTTCAATTCAGGCGCACTCGCCAAGATCCCAATAGTAAGGAATAAGAAGCTTGCTAAGACTTGGATGATGACCTGTACGTCAGACAAAAGAGGGCGAAGTTGAGTGAGTAATGATGCCTAACTTCTTTTGAGAGATAAACCCTAGCCTGAGACGTACGGGTAATGGTACAGGACTTCCATAGCTCAGTTCAGGTGCTTTCCCACTATGTAACACGGCTGCTCGAGCTAGTGGAGAGTAGCAAAAGGGAAGTCAGGATTCCCGATGAATGGAGGGAAGATTGGAGGAGACTTACCGAGCCATGCTAGGTATGCCGAGTATAGTAGTGATATAGAAGAGGCGAAAATGACGAGTCTTGCAAACATTTTCGAGATAAAGTCAAGTGAGAGAGAGAGAGAGGAGAAGGTGACTCTTCGCACAGGGTTCATATTCGACTCATTGACGAAGGTCGTTGGCAAGGGACTGCTGAACAAGACGCAAACCACAACGGGCCGCGGATGGCCAATAGAACAGGCGGAGCGGTTCACGGATTTTTCTTTCTCGCAATGTTGCGAAATCGCAAAAATCAGTCGTTTCAAGCGCCTCCTCTCAATTCAAGTCGCTTCACGCTGAGAGGATGAAGTACATGACTCTCCTATCTCTACTGCGTCTTCTTCTCCGCCTCCTTACCTGCTCCTCCGCCCCGCCGTTTCTTGACTTTCTCAACCAGCATACTCATTTCTTTCCGCTTTGTGGCAGCGCTGCAAGTTGCCGAAAATATCGATCAGTCGAGAGCTTTCAGCCGAGATAGAAAGCTTCGAGCAACTCACACCACACCCAAACACGAGATTCCAACAATTGCTCCAATCCCGAAATGTTCACCTAGTGCTCTCAACCCTCCTCCCTTGCTCACTTCGTCCGCCATCGTAAATGCCCATCTCTTCTCACTCGACCTACAAATCCTAGCAGCAACGACGAACGCAACGATAGTGTAAATCGACGGAATCCAACTCGACCAATTCAAGTTTGTCCAAATTTCCTCGACTCGCTCCCTTTCTCCACTTCTTTCACCTGCCTTCGAATAGTAATCCTCCTTACTTGATTTTGAGAGCTCCTCAATTTCTCTATTGAAGTAACGATAGAGGAAGTTAACCGAGAACCCAATCCTCATAACCATATTAACGCAATTTCCCAAAATCAATCCTTTACTCCCCCACCCTTCACCCTCGTCATATACATGGCGTCCCATTGTAATCCAAACAGTCGTCGCAAACCCCAACGTACAAACTCCCATCCACCAACTACCCCATTTCAACCATTTCCTCCCGGCCAAACTTTGAAACGCTGCTTCTAGTAAACCATTGAACGCCAAGAAGGGTAAGGAATATAGGTAGGCTTTGAGGGTTGGAGAAGCGGTCGTGGACCATGAAGGACCGAGGAGGAGTGAGAGGAGGGGAGTGATGTAGGGTGGACAAAGGAGGATGAGGATTAGGGAGAGGTGAGTGTAGAATGTGAGGATTAGAGAGAGGTGGGAAGAGATCGAGAGGAGGGAGAGGAGGGAGGGGGAAGAGGAGAGGGAGGAGAAATAGAGTCGAGACGATTCTTCGAGCGGTTGAAATAGGATTCGAGCGACTAATGAACCTGTTCACGAGGTCCTCTGATCGTTAGCTGTTATTCAATCGAACTGATGAGGGAGTCAAGACGTGGGCGTACCGTAGTTGAGCGCGACAGCGTATCCACCCAAATCCTCTGCTCTCCCAAATTTACTTACCGCCAATTTATCCCCCTCCGTCAGCACTTGTTTCACTACACTCTGTTTAGTTAAAGCCCATCCAACCTCCTTCATTTCCTGATCAAAGTAAGCTCCATCTTTCTTGACCAGGCTCCAACTCGTTTCCTCCTCGTTCGCTTTCCTCCTGATTGAATAATTGAGGCCGACGAGCAAGGTCAAAGAGTAGGCGAGTTGTCCCCATCCGTAAGCTTCGAGTGCTTTCGAGGGGTCGAGAGAACGGAGAGCGAATAAAGTTCCGAGTGCTTTCGAGACTACCGCTAATCCTTCGATTCTCACTCGGGATGAGGTGAGAGTTTCCCAAGATTGCAGCGTCAGGAGATAGGATGGTTCGGAGAAGAGTTCGAGGATTGTTGAAAGGGCATAGAGGGCCAAAGTGAGGGAGTAAGAAGAATCAGAGGGTTTAGGACAGGTGTAGAGGGAGAATGAGTAAAAGATCGGGAGGATTAGGGGAGCGAGGAGGACGGGAACAAGTCGTGATTGTCGTTGGAGGATTGAAGAGGTCGATTTAGATCGAGTACGCTGCGATAAACATTCAGGTTAGCGAATTTTGGAGGTCCAGTCAAAATAAGAGTGAACTCACGACGACAGCCCCTCTTATCCCTTCCCGCAACAAGAACAGTACTGTATCCCTCAAGGTATCGAATTGAATAGTAGCTACTCCAAACGCGAGTGGTGTCGTCGAGCGGAGGAGAAGTTGATTGAGTCCGAAAGAGAAGAGTCGTGAACCGAGTTGGAGTGCTACGAGGGATAGCGTAGTCGATAGCAGGGCATTGTTGGACATCTTTCCTATTGTACATGAAGCTGAGCGACTAGATCAAGTGAGAAGTGAAAGAGAGAAAGAAGTGTCATATCAAACTCTCCCTTGAACCTCTCCCTCATCACTCTCAGACTCGAACGAGAGCCCTCGAACCACTTCAGAACACTATAAGAAGACTCTAGACGCATCCAAAAAGTCGCTTGCAACTCTCCTCGCTCTTCCCTCTCACCTCCCAATTCTTCATCTCATTTGCAGATGTCTGATCCCTCTTCCGTCTCTGCCGATCTATCTCAACGACCATTAAGAGATCTCACAGATGAAGAAATAGCTCAACTCACTGCAAACCTCAAAGAAGAACAAGCGAAAGAGAGGCCTTTACTTGGAGAAATCGAACCCCTCGAAAGGTTGTTGGAAGAGTATCAGGATGGAACAGGGTATAGGATGAAAGTGAAGAAATTGATAGACGATGGTTGGAGTGGGATTAGGAGATCGAGAGGTGATGGAGATTGTTTTTATCGAGGTTAGCTCCTCCCCTCTCTCTTCGCAAAGCTGCTTCCGTCGAATTGAGCTGACCTCATTCTACATTCCCATTATTCAGCTTTCATCTTCTCACTCTTGTCGACCTATCTCGCTCGTCCCGCCGCTTCATCTGCTCAACTGCTCTCGACTTTCGAATCCCTCTTGCCGCTCCTCTCAGCTTGTGGATTCGAAGAGATGGTTTGGTCAGACTTCTGGGAACCATTGAGGGACATTATGAGACGAATGGGACCTGAACAGAAAGATGGAGGAGCGAGAAAAGACGGAGAGAAGAGGTTGGAAAGAGGAGAACTGTTTGAACTGTTCAACGATATGGAAACCAACAGGTGCGACTGAAAGCTTTCTCTCAATCAATTATCGCTGTCGACTCACTGCACTCCCCTCCTCCACACAGCTGCATCATTGTTCACCTTCGACTCTTGACTTCCGCCTACCTTCGAACTCATTCCGATGACTTCACTCCCTTCCTCTTCGCACTCGAAGACGATCCTCGATTCTTACAAGAAGGTGGCTCACGAACGATGGAGAACTTCTGTCAATACCACGTCGAACCTGTCTCTCGAGAAGCAGATCACCTTCAAATCGTCGCTCTCACTCGAGCACTCGGAACTCCTTTGAGGATCGCTTACCTCGATCAAAGTGGATTAGCTGGTGTAGGAGGAAGCGAAAACGGAGGAGGAGGAGAAGTCAACTTTCTCGAATTTGAAGAAGACCGAGCGAAGGAGGATGGAATCGTCTCAGTAGAGGGAGCTCTCCTGTATCGACCAGGTCACTACGATGTGTTGTATCGCTAGCCATCGTGGTTGAGCTCAAACTTTGCGAAGAAGACTGCGGACTCTCCTCGAGCTGCTTTTTGTCAAAGAATGAGCGAGAAGAAGGTCCAGAATGGGCTCCTACTGTGGTTAGAGCCAATACTCTTATTCTCCCGGAACCTGCTCGGCATCTCTTACACTCAATGTATTCTTCTCTCGTCTCGGTGACGAACCATTCCAGATTCTCGTTCTTTCAACATTCTGATTATTTCTTGACATTTCCCCTCCCTCTCCTTCCACACTCTCTCCTCTCCGCTTCTCCTCGATTCTCTTAACGACAACGCAATTGACCACTAACGACTAACGACTAACGACTAACGACCTCGAGCAACGACACTCAACAAGCACAATCCAACACTAACGAACCAATTGATCTCACCGTCTTCTCCCATCTCCAACAGCGCTTCAGCATTGACGTCACCTGCAGCTAGTTACTTGAGGATCCTACAAGCCGAATACAAATGGGTGATAATGGTCTTCCGTCTGGAAGTTCGGATTTCATTCGTCTTTTACACAAGTTAGTCCATCTCTCACTGTCATCGATCTGAACGAGGTGATTAGGGCTGGCTCCTGATGATATTGGTTTACCGTAGCCAACTCGAGAACCCTCAATACCCTTTCGCACTTCGATGGAGAGCAGACGGTTCATTCATCTTCCAAAGTCAATCTGCGCTCGAATCGATGGCGCTCGAGCAGCTAGGTTTCGCAGATCGTCTGACCTTCTTCGTATGTTCTGATCCCTTCCGGAGTCGTCTGACGTTGGTCGATGCAGAGTGCTGACATCGAAACATCTCGTCGAATTCCAGAACAAACTTCACTTTTGGGGATTCGAACAGCTTACGATCCAGGTAGTCGGTGTGACTCGAGGTCAAGACGAACCTATCTTCAGGTGAGTCCCTCTACACTACTGGTCTGTCTTCGGAAGAAGCTGACTTGAGAATGCTTCGCAGGCATCCTAGTGGAGACTTCGTTCGCGGCGATTCGAGTCGACTTCAGTTCATTCGCCCTCATTCGAGATCTTCAACTTCACGCTCTTCAAGCCTACCCTCTCAAAGTACTTCATCTCAGCCGCTTCGACCAATCGCGATCGCTCCTTCTCGTCTTCCACCTTTATCACCTCGAGCATCCGTTTCCTCTCAATCACAGCAGCCAAGACGAGTCTACAGTACATCGGAGCCCTACCGAGACACTAGGGGAGATCCGCCATACGGAGCCGTCAGTTCACCCATGATCAGATCAGTCGGTAGCTCGACTTTTTCGAGTTCTTCTCGCAGCTGGTCTCCTATCACCCCTACGACTCAATTCCCTTCGCCAACGATCGATGGCTATTTTCAATTCTCTCCCACCTTCCCTACCGTCGACACTGTTCCCCTTAACTATACCGAAGAACCTTGTTTCGCAACTTGGCTTCGCGACAATCGAGATCAAACCGAGGCACCCGTTCTCGACTCTTCACTCGATCCTTCAGGGTCGCATACGAGTGCTATCGGAGGTCTTGCGGGACTCTCGTTCGATGAATATCAACCTTCGCTTTCTGGACTGCAGATGCAACCACCGACTCGGACTCCCCTCTTCGTCCTTCCTTCGCATTGTCAACATTCGACCAGTACACCTGAGCATCCTCACGCACCTCAAGCACCAGCTTCACACTCTTTCGCTCCTCCTTATCCCCTCCCTTCACGTCCTTTCGTCCTACAACAACCTCCTCCCCCTCCTCTCTATTATCCTTCGGTTCTCCAACCTCCGACGATCTCAGTCTTTGCGACCTCAGTAACTCCAACCTCAGCAACACCTTTTGATACTCCAGTCGTTCAGCGCAAGGAGAAACGCTCCACCACCAACCGTCCTCAAATTGCTTCATCGACTCTTTCGTCCCAGCTCGGTCACAATACCTCCCAATCTCGCTCTACCACCTCCTCTCTCGCTCTCCTCGCTTCCGCCGCACAACAGGCTCCCCTTCTTTCGCGCTCGACTTCCTCGGCATTCAACGCAAGAGGTAGAAATCGAGGGAAACCTTCCCGCTCGCCCAACGCCTACAACCCTTACCGAGTTCAATCTGAGGCGAACAAGTTGACCGAGGACTCGAACTCCGTTCAACACCTCTCTGTCCCTCGATCAGCCTCAGCAGATCTCGTGCGCTCGAAGTCGGTTGGATCCACACCTCGTCACGGCAGATCCCTCGCTCTACCCTCTATACGAGGTCTCGTCGGTCCCGCATCCTCCTTCTCCACGAATTTGAGCTTGCCAATTGCCGATTCTCGCGCTTCGTACTGGAGTCTCGGAGATCATTACTTGACGAATCCGATTTTACGCACAACTCAACGACCGACCAGCTCAGTTCGGGACTCTCCGCGACCCGTGCCGTCGACTAGACTGACTCAATCTGCTCACGACTTCGAGATGTCTACCTAGGATCTGTCTCTGCACGTGAGTGCTTTGCGCTTTCAGGGAATCTCGAAACTCGAAGCTAATCTGTCTCTCAACGACAGCTCATTCGCAACTGCCCGTCTTCATCCTGGTCTCCTGTTCAGCGTTCTCTCCCATTGTCTTGTCTCAGCATTCCTACATTGTCGTTTTACCATTACTTTGCATCGTGTTCTTTGCATTTTCGTTCATCGTGCAATCCGCTTCTTTCCTGATCGTCTTCTCCCGTTCTCGCATTGTCGGATCTCGATGAAGAGCACAAGCCGATCTTCCGAGAGACGATTCTCCGTCGGGAAAGTGAAAAAACTTGAAAAATGCTATTCCGAAAAAAGTACGAATTGCTATGTAACCGATGAGTATGTCTAGTGAAATGATGGGGACGAATGGCAGATGCTCAAAAGAAAGCCCTAGGAGAGAGAAGAACGGCATACGAGTGAGAAAAGAGGGATAAGGTGAGGGAAATAAGGCGAGGTCAGGTAAGGTGAGAAAGGGAGAAAGTGAGGAGACGAGTAAGTGTCTGCGGAGAGAGTGTCTGCGGAGTGTGTCGATGCAAGGAGGGGGAGGAAAAGATATTGACAGGGCGAAATAGAAAGGATGTTGGGGAATCTGTGAAGGCAGTCAAGATCAGCTGTGTCTGAGCGAGGAGAGAGCTGGAGGATGCTCACAATCAGGAGTCGAGAAGCTCAACGAATGTCTCGACTTCGAGAGCGTCTTTCTTGATGCCTATCCAAGGCCGCTTTCTTCTCTCCTTGTCGCTCGACCGGCATGTCCCTCTTCTTCCTGGTTGCAGCCGTACTTGTGGGAGCTGAGCTTGCCGCTGAATCGGTCGGAGGTACCCTGAACCTCAGATCGGAAGTGAACGATCCCTCTCCGCTCAGCGAAGGGAGAACGACTTGTTGTGTGAACTGAATCCTCCCGTCCTCGCGAGTGAAGTACGAAGTAGGTATGGTGTACGAGAGAGGGACGACGGTAGTTTCGGATCCGATCCTGTATCCGAACGTCGTCGAGAAAGCTTCTTCACCGTTGACGGTCTGCGAAGGGGATTCGGCGGATCTCGAGGGGGAAACGAAGGAGGGTGACGACGATGAGGCGGAGCCAGGGAGAAGCACCGATTTGGAAGGTGGATCCGAATCCGATACTCCGACGACTCCATCCGAAGAATCGCTCTGAGGTTTTAGGTTTTTCAGTCCAACTCCCAATCCCGCTCCGAGTGCGATTCCTATCACCGCCAACACTGCCAAGAACCACAACAACTTCCTATTCGCTCCTTTCTTGACCGGTACGATCGAACCCAATCTCGAAGGACTTTTCTCGTTGTTGTCGAGAGTGAAGCGATGATTTGATTCGTCTCCAG
>Ga0308170_10004496_pt1 | contig 10980 bp, 16 predicted proteins | sample PhyBR2_2_FD_202136 | JGI IMG/M metagenome (GOLD analysis project Ga0308170, IMG submission 202136) | Phyllosphere microbial communities from UC Gill Tract Community Farm, Albany, California, United States - DLSLSB.R2 | ecosystem: Host-associated > Plants > Phyllosphere > Unclassified | place... | reverse complement strand
CCTCGGATTCCGCCTCGAGCCTGTCGCTCTCGAGGTTCTCTGCTCGCCCGCTCGTACAGCTCTCGCCTCGTCGCAGCTCGTGTGCAAAACACAGACACGCTTGTACAACCGAGCTACGACCCGCTCCACGACCCTCCTCGCCGCTCAAGCAAGCCTCAGGTCCCACACCTGCCCGGCCGCCCTGCTCCCCTTGCACACCCTCGTCGCGATCCGCGCCGTCACGCTTGTCCTGCTCATGTACACCGCCGAGAGGCACTGCTCGTCGGCGGCGACGGACCGCAGCGTGCAGCCGCGCGCGAGCACCGTGCCTGTAGGGGCGTCGGTCGACGAGGCGGTCTGAGCGGGGCACGAGAGGCACGAGAGCTCGAACTGTGAGGCGTGAACGACGTCAGCTTCGAGACACTCACGACGGCGAGAGCGAGCGAGAGGGAGAGGGAGGAGAGCGGCGCACCTCTGCTTCGAGCTCGTCGCACGAGCCCATCGTCGCCGCCGCCAGCTTGCTCGGCGCGCTCACGCATTGCACGCCCGGGTCCTGGCTACCGAGGCTGTTGCGTCGTCGAGTGCAAATCATCAGCTCTGCTGCCGGCAGCGTGCGCATGAGAGAGAGGGCGAGAGAGCTCGAGGGGATCAAGGCGCACCTGAGCGTCCACACCGGGTCTTCGTGCGCCGGGTCGAGCGACGCCCGCTCGACGATGTAGAACGCGCCGTCTTCCGGCGTGTCGGTGCCGCTCTGCGTCGGCGAGGTGGGCGGGGTCAGCTTGGCGCTCGAGAGAGATCCGCAGAGCGTGGGAGGGGACGAGCGCACGAGGTACAGCGCGCCGCCGCTCTTGGGCCACGACGGCGACGGCGGGACGTACTCCCAGCTCGCGACAGCTGCATCGAGGCAGGAGGGGGAGAGAGCGTCAGCACTCTGTGCGCCGCTCGAGGTCGGGCAAGCGCGAGACGCACCTCGGCTCATGGCGAAGACGTTGACGAGCCCGTCGGCGCCGGCTGACGGCGCAGGGAGTGACGGCGTGCAGGTAGTGAGAGCCGCAGCGGCGCTGCTGAGGAGGGTGACGGCGAGCCCGAGGGCGCTGAGACGGAGGGCGGGCATGAAGGCGGGGTAGCTCGAGGAGGGCGGGCGCGCGGTCGACGAGGCGGAGAGGGGATGTGGACGGGCCGAGAGGGCCTGTCGAGCTCGAGAGGATGCTGCAGGACAGCTGCGAGGAAGCGAGCAAGAGAGCAAGGCGAGGGCGAGCGACAAACAAGCTTCGCCGCTCGTCACGCGGGGTCGGACCTCAACACCGCGTCGCGACGGGCCTGCTGCGGCCCGAGAAGGTGCAGCGAGTGCTGGCGCGGCTCGGGCGCAGCCGACAACAGCTGCAGCAGAAAGTAGTGATCGAGAAGCGCAAGCAGTGCGGGCCCGAGCAGAGCGCAGAAGGGCGAGCGAGAGCAAGTAGGCTCGACGAGGGCGAGGGCCGCAGCTCGTCGATTCCGGCTTGCCGGCTCGGGACGAGCGCAGCATCGCCAGGAGAGCTCGTCGCCGGGTAGCTCGGCGAGAGGGCCATGGCTGCGCTGAGCCAAGCGGGGCAGCGGAATGAGCAGCGAGGGCGAGGTGGGACAGCTGCGAGCGCAAGGGGAGGCAGGTCAGCTCGCCATCGTTCAGGTGAAAAGGACAGGCGCGAATGGACGTACTGGGAGTATTTGGGCGGCGGCAGAGCCCTGGACGATGAGCGACCGCGCTTAAGGAGAGGGTCGAGGGGGAGAGGGTGAGGATAGGCGAGCAGAGAGGTGCGGTCATAGCAGCTTCGAAGGCTGCGCAAGCCCGCGCGGGACGAAAGCGGACTTTGAGTCGCCTTGGTGGGCCGCACGAAGCTGGCAAGGGCGAAGCGCGCTGCTGAGGCCTTGTCGCATCCTCATCAGCCGGCTCGAAGAGGTCGAAGACGAGGAGTGCTGGGGCCGGGCCGCTCCTGCTTGGTGTGGATCGAGGGAGCTCTAAGCGGCTCAGCCAGGCCACCAGCAGTACGGCTAGGCGCAGGGGCGAGGCTTGGTCGAGGACGAGACGAGGGAAAGATGAGGAGACGAGGTTCGCTCTCTCACCAAGTCGCCCGAGTTGGCCAGTTGATGCTGCAGAGGAGCGCACGCCTACTCCAGACCGCCACTCGACCCTTCTATCCGCGCCACACTCCGCCCAGAGCCGCCGCCGCCATGTCGACCGTCGCCGACCTCAACGCCCGCATCGTCGAGCAAGGCAACCGCGTCCGCCAGCTCAAGGCCGACAAGGCCCCCGCAGAACTCGTCCAGCCCGAGGTCCTCAGCCTCAAGGACCTCAAGGCCGAGCTCGCAAAGCTCTCGGGCGCCCCCGTCGACAAGAAGGGCGGTGCTCCCGCCGGCAAGAAGGCCGCCAAGTTCACGCTCAAGACTGCCAAGGTGCGTCCGTTCGTGCTCCCTGGCAGCTCGAGAGAGCGATGACTCGAGCTGACCTCGTTCGAACCCACTCCCGCCGCCCACAGGGCACCAAGGACTGGCACCCGAGCGACATGTACCTCCGCCAGGCCATTTTCCGCAAGATCACCGACGTCTTCGAGCTCCACGGCGGCGTCACGATCGACACGCCCGTCTTCGAGCTCAAGGAGATCCTCGCGGGCAAGTACGGCGAGGACAGCAAGCTCATCTACGACCTGCAGGACCAAGGCGGCGAGCTGTGCTCGCTCCGCTACGACCTCACGGTGCGCATTCTCTCTCTCTCTTCTCCTCGAACAGTGCACACCGAGGTGCAGGTTCTGACTCGATCCCTCCCCTGCAGGTCCCCTTCGCGCGCTTCCTCGCCATGAACGGCTCGCAGTACCCGAACATCAAGCGGTACCACATCGCCAAGGTGTACCGCCGCGACCAGCCGGTCATGACCAAGGGCCGCATGCGCGAGTTCTACCAGTGTGTGCGTCCTGCGCCTGAGCCGCTCTCGACAACGCGAGCTCGTGAAGCTGACCCTCGACGTCTCGCTCGCCCGCAGGACTTTGACATCGCCGGCGTGTACGACCCGATGCTGCCCGACGCAGAGGTCCTCGCTATCGGCTGCGAGGTGCTCGAGGCGCTCGACATTGGCGAGTTCACGATCAAGGTGCGTTCCTTTCCCTCCGCCTCCCTCAGCTTCCAGTCGAGCCTGACCTTTTCTCCCTCTCGCCCGCAGCTCAACCACCGCAAGATCCTCGACGGCCTCTTTGCCGTGTGCGGCGTCCCGAACGACAAGATCCGCACCATCTCGTCGGCGGTCGACAAGCTCGACAAGATGGCCTGGGCCGACGTCAAGAAGGAGATGACCGAGGAGAAGGGTCTCGACGGCGAGGTTGCCGACCGCATCGGCGAGTACGTCAAGCTCAAGGGTGCGTCTCTTTTCACCTCTCCTTCCTGCGCCAAGAGAAAGGTACAGCCGCGCTGACTCGGTCCTCGCAGGTGGTCCCGAGCTCGTCGAGCAGCTCAAGCAGGACGCGCGCCTGACGGCCAACAAGACGGCGCTTGAGGGCCTCAAGGACATGGAGCTCCTGTACAAGTACCTCGACATCTACGGCGTCACGAAGCGCGTGCGTCCCTGTCCTCAGCTCCCTTCCCCTCCCTCGTCTCCTCTCGCCGACTCACGTTCGCCCTCTCGCCGCTCTGCAGATCTCGTTCGACCTCTCGCTCGCTCGCGGCCTCGACTACTACACGGGCGTCATCTACGAGGCCGTCACCGAGGGCTCTGCGCCGCCTGCGCCCGTCGCGCCCAGCCCCGAGGCGGCCCCGACCGAGGCCCAGAAGAAGGCCGACGTCAAGGGCAAGAAGCCGGCGCTCAACGCCGACGAGGAGGCCGACGTTGACGAGTCGACCGTCGGCGTCGGGTCGATCGCGGCCGGCGGCAGGTACGACGACCTCGTCGGCATGTTCGCCGGCGACAAGAGCGCCGCGGGCAAGATCCCCTGCGTCGGCATCTCGTTCGGTGTCGAGCGCCTCTTCTCGCTCCTCCTCAAGAAGGCCAAGGAGCAGGGCGACGCTGCTGGGCGGGCAAAGGCGACCGAGGTCTTTGTCATGAGCCTCGGCGACGGCCTTCTCGAGGAGCGCATGAAGGTCGCCAAGGAGCTGTGGTCGGCGGGCATCAAGGTGCGCTCCCTCTCTCTCTCTCTCTCTCTTCCCTTCCTCTTTTCGCGCTCAACGTCGCTGACTCGAGACGTGCAACAGGCCGAGTTCATGTACAAGGCCAAGCCCAAGCTGCCGAAGCAGTTCGAGATCATCGACAAGGAGCGCATCCCCTTCGCGGTCCAGGTCTCGCCCGGCGAGCTCGCCAAGGGCACGATCCGCGTCAAGCCCCAGGTCGGCAAGGAGCAGGGCGCCGGCAACGACATCGAGATGAAGCGCGAGGAGCTCGTTCCGTGGCTGCTCGAGAAGCTCGGCAGGAAGTGAGGGGTCTTGAGCGTGAGCAGGATTTGATAGACGTAATGCAGCGAGCCTAGCAAGCGTGCTCTCGAGGCCTTTGAGAAGAGACAGCGAGAGCCAGAGCTCGACGAAGCGAGGAAGAGGCTCGAGCGCGACCAGTTCCTCCTCCTCATGCTGGATCTGGCTCGCTCGCTCGCTCGCTCACCTCGACGGCGCGACAGAGAGACAGAGGACAATGCTGATGATGATGATGCAGATACAGAAACAATGCTACGCGCCTCGTCGCTCACAGCCCGATCCAGCTCGTCTTGCCGCCCGGGTTGTGCAGCCTCGTCTGCGAGATCTTGATGCGCCCGCCGGCCGCGCCGCCGAGCACGCTCCCCTCGAGCAGCGTGTTCTCCTCGGCGATGCCCGGCATGCGCCCGTCGCCAAAGCTCGCACCGAGGTGCGGGCTCGGCGCGCTCGCGAACGCAGCTTCGCTCCCGCCGAGCGTCGGGCTCAGGGCGCCGCCGCCGCGCAGCGAGAACGACCCGCTCGTCGCGCTCGTCGGCGGGCTCGTCATGCTGCTCCTGCCGCCCGGGCCGCGACCGCCTGCGCTGCCGGGTCCGCCGCCGAGAGCGGCGAGCGGGAGGTACGCCTGCGCCGCCCACTCGAACCAGACGCGCCGCTTGGTGTTGTCGGTGAGGCGCCAGATCTCGACGTCGAGCTCCGAGTGCGCGGGGAGGTACAGCGGCTCGGAGAGGGGGAAGAAGATGGGGAACCACGAGAGCATGTCGCCCGCCGCGCGCTCGGGGTGGATCGAGAGCATGACGTCGTCGTACAGGACGGCCTCGAAGTAGCCTGCGAAGCCGTGGCAGACGCCGGCGCGCGGGATATGGAACGAGAGGTGCGCCGAGCGGGCGTTGTGGTGGTTCGTGAGCGGGAGACCTGCGAGGGGTTCGAGCGTCAGTTCCTCTGCCCGACCTGCTCGACGAGGAAAAGAGACAGCGAGCGAGTGCGCACCTTGCTCGTCGACGACGACGTCGGGTCGAGGGTGGTCGAACGTCCAGCACTCCTGCACCTTGTCGACGCCGTTGCGGCCGCCGGCCGCCGAGAGCGTGTCGAACGCCGAGAACATGACAACGTAGGGCTGCTCGGCCGGCTTCGAGTCGACGACGGTCGACGACGACGCGACCTGCGGGTTGGTGACCTCGGTGTGCAGGCGCGAGGTGGCGATGGGAGCGAGGAACGAGGTGTACGAGGCCGGGATCGAGATGCCGTCGGCTGCAGGGTCCGTGCGGCGTCAGCTCGGCGCTCAGGCCCCGCCGGCGAGGCTCTGCAGACGACAAAGAGAGAGAGGACGCACGCTTGAGGGTGCGCATGACGCCGTCGAGGCATTCTGGGCTGAGCTCATTGTCGCCAAAGCTGCCGAGGAGCTCCGAGACGATGATGTCGGCCTTGTCCTTGGGGTTGAAGCTGCGCATGTCCGAGTAGACGAGCTTGACCTGGCTGCCCCACTCGAGCGCCGAGCGCTCCTGCAGGCTGTGTGCGCGCAGAGAGAGAGGGCGAGTCAGCCGAGTCGACCTCGGGGAGAACGGCCGAGCGCGAGCAGGAGGGGACGCACATGACGAACGCGGCCGGGTTCTTCTCGACGGCCGTGAGCGAAATGCGGCGCTGTGACCGCTCGGCGGCTCGCAGGCACCCGGCGACAAGCGGTCCTCGTCCTGCGCCAACGACGAAGATGGTCCTGCGCGACGGCGAGCCTTCGAGTCAGCCAGGGCACAAAGAGAGGGAGCACGCCGATGGAGAGAGCAGACGACGCACGTGACACGGTCTTGTGGCCTGTCGAGCAGCGCGCGGTACACGGCCTCCTCGTACTGGCGGTACTTGATCGGGTCCTTCTCGAAGCCCTCGTACGTCTCGCCCTCGAGGTTGTCCATGAGGGGTTGCAGCGGCTGCTGGAGGTGGTCCATGTACCCCTGGGCGTACTCCTCGACGGGCAGGAGCTCCTGCGCCTTGCGGTACAGGAACCGGACGTACTGGGCGTAGGCGAGGTGGCCGCCGGCCGAGTGGAGCGAGCGGTGCGTGCCCGACAGGATGACGGTCGGCCGGAACTGCAGACGACGAGGAGGAACGATGCGTCAGTCGCTGTCGCTGCAGGAGGAAGGCGAAGGTCGAGGAAGGGAAAGAGGAAGGAAGCGCACCTTGAACGCGCTCTTGAGGAAGGCCTGCATGCTCTTCGAGAGGACCGGGTAGCCCTTGGCGTTCGGGATGAAGCTCGTGCAGGGGAGGAACATGTGGCGGACGGGCTCGGCGGCCCATCGGGTGAGGCTCTTGGGCGAGGGGAGCGGGTTGGTGAGGTCGAGAGCTGCGAGTGCGTCGTCCGAGTCAGCCCTTGCGCGCCGACGAGCACCTCCAAGCAGGAGAGGGACGCACTGAGGGTCAGTCGAGGCGAGTAGGAGCACATGCCGCGCAACGTGTTCCACATCTCCCACGTCTCGTTGCGGTCCGAGTCGCCCGTGAGCGCCTGGAAGGCGGGCGTGCCGGGTCGTGCGGCGAGCTCGGCCTCCGAGTACTCGGCGACGGGCAAGCGGATCGAGATCTGCAGGGTGATGTCGGCGTCAGGCGTGCAAGGACGAGGGAGAGGGAGGGAGAGAGAGAGAGAGGGACGCACGTTGATGTGCCAGCTCGAAGCGAGGGCGCCGTTGATGGCGCGCGCGTAGTCGGCGAGGCATTCGCGGTTCTCGAGCTTGGGCGGCGGCAGAACGATGCTCGTGATCGACAAGTAGGACGCGTAGCTGATCTCCTGGCGGAGGGCGAGCTCCGAGTCGAACCGGATGCCCTCGACGGGCGAGTCCAGCTCAAGCCAGTCGCTCGCGAACGAGATGAGGCTGCCCGACTCCTCTGCGAGCGACGAGATTCACATCAGTGAGCCGTTACGAGGGGTGACAGGCGAAGAGAGAGGGGGAGAGGGACGCACCGCTCCTCGTGATGTTGACCTCGTTGCGAAGGAAGCCGCCTCCCGCCCGCCAGCTCTCGGCCTCGTCGCGCTGCGTGTCGGCCTGGGCCGCCGCGACGCCCAAGTCGGCCTCGGTCGCGCTCGCCGTGATGGTGCACATGCGGTCCCAGCGCTCCTGCCAGTTGCCGTTGGTGAGAGGCATGGCGACGAGGTCGTACTCGGTCCTCGTCGGGCGCTGCTGCTGCGCCGGGGTCCAGCCCTGCGCGGCCTCTGCAGGCGTCGGCTCGCGCGCGGGCGCGTACAGGACGGACGAGACGAGGCGGGAGAGCGGCGTGCCCTCGGCGGGGAGGGGAGGGCCGTAGCCTGCGCCCGAGCCGACGACCTTGGACGGCTGCTGGCCGCGCGCGCCGCTGCCCGAGCCCGACAGGGGCAGGTGGTCTTGTGGAAGGTGGAGCGCGATCGGCAGGCGGTCCATGGCGGGCGAGAGTCGCGTGAGAAGGGGCGGGGAGGGAGATGAGGGCGAGGTCGAGCGAGACGGCGGTGGGCGAGCTCGGGGGTGGCTCGAGGCGAGTGCTGGTGGTGCAGGTGCGCCGGTCGAGTGGCTCGTCTGCTCGGCTGGGAGGAGAGACGGCGACGAGGAGAGAGGTTGAGCTGACCGCGCCTCGACGAGACGAACCGACTGCGACGGTCGACGTCGAGCGCAGCCTGCTCCTTTGGGGCTTGCACTGCCTTGCTTCCACACAGCTCTAGCAGAAATAGCGAAGCAGGCCCTAAAGCAGAGCGTTCTCCTCTCGCCCGGCTCGCCGCTTCGTCCTCTCGCTCGCTCTTCGCTCCTCGCGCGTCGTCCACAAGCAGAGGCGCGCTCTCGAAGCCAGCGCGAGCACAGTGCAGACCTCGCTCTGCTCACCAAGAGAACAGACACCGAGTAGAACCGCAAGCTCGATCCTCGTTTCAAGCTGACCCTCGAGCGACTGACGGGGCTGACCAGGAACTGGGAAAGAGGCTTTACGCCTCGGTGCGGGGACCGCCACGGCCGACACCGCTGCGAGCGTGCAACGAGGGGGAGGGGAGAGGGTCAGCGCTGCGGGTGGGACGAGCGGGGCGAGGCGAGGGAGAGAGAGAGAGAGAGAGGGGGGGACGCACGCGAACCGGGGGCGGAAGTCGCCGGCACCCTCCTCCTTGCCACCCTGCTCGCGGCGGCGGTAGCCCTCGGCACCACCCTCGCGGGGGGCGCGGTAGGCACCACCCTCGGGGCGCTGCTGGCCCTGACCGGGGCGAGCGGCGCGGACCTGCTTCTTGTGCGTGGCCGGGACGATCTGCGGGACGGGCAACGGCATCAGCTCGGCGCGCTCGGCGGTCGGTGCAGGGGAGGAAAGGAGGAAAGGGGCGCACCTCGGCGGGCAGGTGGAGGTACTCGCGGAGGTAGTCGATGCCCTCGGGGGTGAGGGTGTACTGCGAGTCGAGGCGCGCACGAGGGTCAGCGGGGGCTCACACTTTCGCTGCATGCGCTCGAGCTCGAGAGAGAGTGAGAGGGGGAGGACGCACGTAGTAGTACTGCCACGAGAAGTGGGTCGTGAGGTAGCCACGCGAGGTGAGCGACTGGCACGCCTTGATGACGAAGAGGTTCTTGACGTCAAGCTCCTGGTGCTTGGGCGCGTTGAAGTCCTTCTTCGCGACGAGAACGCCCTCTGCGCGAGCGGGACGAGGGTCAGGGTCAGCGTCTTGCTGCTGGCACGGTCGGGGAGGAGGGGAGGAGACGCGAGACGCACCCTTGAAGAGGTTCTCGTAGATGGTGCGCCGGTCGGCCTTGGGGATGATCATGCTGGGCCTGTAAGTGACGGCGCACCAAGGAGCGAGGAGGGAGGGGAGGGAGGGAGGAGCGAGGTCAGCTCGTCGTTCCTGCGCGGAGGGGTCCGCCCGAGCGGCCCGCATCGTCGAGCTGCTGGTCCCTCCTGCCGCCCGTCGTTGTCCTGCTGGACCACGAGTTGCCCTGCCTGCTCCTGCCGACCGCTCAGCTGGCCCTGCGGCCGTGCGAGCGTGGCCTCCCCCGGCCCATGCTCACTCGGCCGCTCGTCTCGCCGTCCCCGGCACAGCCCCAGCGGGTCTGCACGTGTGCGCTTGAGCGCAGGTGTCGGTGTGGGTGGTCGTGGCTGGCTCGAGACGCACAGCGGGCGAGGCGGGCGAGGTGGTGAGGGAGGGGGAGGGCGTGCGACGTTTGCGAGGCGAGGCGGTCGACGGCGAGGCTGGCGGTCGCGCGGGCGCGGGCTGGCGCGTGTGGCTGTGGAAGGGTAGCTCACAGAAGGTGACGCCTGGGCGGATCGAGGCTGTAAGGACGAGCGTTCGATGGAGGGAAAGGGACGAGGCGGCCGGGCTCCAGCGGCTCGCTCGTCCTCCTCCACGCTGCCTCACGGACGGCCTCCTCGTCTCGCCTCGCTCTCGAGCAGCTCGCAAGCTACACAGACGCACTGCTGCGCGCTCTCTCGACCATGGCCGCCCCGAAACGCTCCTCTCTCGGCCCGCCCCCGCCCTTCCTCACCCCGAATCGCAACGCGCTCCACTCGGCTCTCGCCGCCCTTCAGGAGCGCGAGTACCTCCGCCGCGCCTCGATCAGCGACACCCGCATCCACAAGCTGCAGTCCGCAGGCCGCTTTGCCGCCCAGGCCAAAGACGACGACGAGCGAGACTGGTTCTCCGTCGGGGCCGCCTCGAGCCGCACCAACCGCGACAAGAACAGGTGCGTGCGCCTCTTCTCTATCCCCGAGACCTCCCTTTAACCTTCCTCCACCACCCCTACAGGTACGGCGACATCCTTGCCTACGACCGCACCCGCTGCCTCCCGCCGCTCCGCACGACCGACTCGCCCGCCGAGCCCGACTACGTCAACGCGTCGCTCGTGCGTGAGCCCGACCTCGGCTTCGACGACGACGTGCTCCCGAGGAGGTGGTGGGTGGCCGCACAGGTGCGCAACCGTCCTCACTCTCGCTTCGAGCGCTCTCGCCGCGAGCCCGCTCGTTCCGCTTCGTCGCCTTCCTGACTCTGTTCCTCCTCCTCCCTCTCTCTCCGCACGCAGGCTCCCGTCCCACACACCGTGCACGACTTTCTTTCGCTTCTCCTCTCGCCGCCGACCTCCCTCTTGCACAAAGCCTCGTCCACCCCGCTCGAGCCGCTCCCGCTCATCAACCTCGTCGTCCAGCTCACGCCTCTCGTCGAGGGGCGCCGGCAAAAGTGCCACCCCTACTTTCCGAGCAACGTCGGCGAGACGGCGCAGCTCGCGAGCGAAAGCGGGGAGCGAGGCCAGGGCGTGTGGGTGCGGCTCGACAGCAAGGAGGAGCGGGACGGCGCGAGGACGAGCAAGCTGCGGGTTGGACGAGAGGGCGACGCCGAGGGACGACGAGTTGTCCATGTCGAGTACCTCGGGTGGCGAGATCACGGTGCGCCCGCTTCTCTCTCGCTCATCTTGAGTCGCGCCCGTCGCTGACCTTCTCGCCCTCACCGCTCGCAGGCGTCCCCGACTCGCCCGCCCACCTCATCCGCTTCATCCACCGCCTCCACGCCCTCAACGCCTTGCTCTCCTCCCCGACCGGCACGACCGCCGCGCCCATCCTCGCGCACTGCTCGGCCGGCGTCGGCCGCACGGGCACCCTCCTCGCCCTCTC
>Ga0308170_10004495_pt1 | contig 10982 bp, 7 predicted proteins | sample PhyBR2_2_FD_202136 | JGI IMG/M metagenome (GOLD analysis project Ga0308170, IMG submission 202136) | Phyllosphere microbial communities from UC Gill Tract Community Farm, Albany, California, United States - DLSLSB.R2 | ecosystem: Host-associated > Plants > Phyllosphere > Unclassified | place... | reverse complement strand
CCGGTGCTCGCCGCGGCGGCGGCCGCGCGCACTACCCGCATCCGGGTCGGGTCGGGCGGGGTCATGCTGCCGAACCACTCGCCGCTGGTCGTGGCCGAGCAGTTCGCCGCGCTCGAGGCGCTCGCTCCGGGCCGCATCGACCTCGGCATCGGCCGGGCGCCCGGCAGCGACCCGGTGATCACGCAGCTGCTTCGGATGTCGGGCACCACCAGCGACGTGGAGCGCTTCCCGCAGCACGTGCACGACATCCGTGCGCTCGTGTCTGCGAAGGGCGCGACGGTGCAGTTCACGAGCGGCGGCACGTACGACATCCACGCGACCCCCGCCGCGACCGGGATGCCGACGGTGTGGCTGCTCGGCTCCAGCGACTACTCCGCGCAGCTGGCCGCGGCCTCCGGTCTGCCCTACGTGTTCGCGAACCACTTCTCCGGCGAGGGACTGGAGCGCGCGCTGGCCCTGTACCGGCAGGAGTACCGGCCGTCCGAGGAGCATCCGGAGCCGGTGACCTTCCTCACCGCGAACGTCGTCGCCGCCGAGACGGATGTCGAAGCCCATGCCCGCGCCCTGCCGCAGATCCGCATGATGGCGCGGCTGCGTGGCGGGATGCCGCTCGTGGCGCTCGAGACGGTGGAGCAGGCGGCGCAGGCCGACGCATCCGACCGGCTCGCAGCTCCCGTGATCGAGCGGATGAGCGAGCGCTGGTTCATCGGCACGGGGCCCGACGTGCGGTCGCGACTGGAGGCGTTCGCGGCGCAGTGGGGTGTCGACGAGGTGATGATCTCACCGGTCGCCGGATCGTATGACACCGAACCGCTGGATGCCGCACCCGGCCGCACGCAGACCGTCGAGCTGCTGGCCGCCCCCGGTCGTTGAGCGAGCCCTGCTGACCGCGGCACGAGACGAAACGCGCCGTGGATGCGGCCCACCGATCCGTCACGAATGCACCGTACCGAGGGCCACTCGCGACGGATTCGCCGAGACCTGCTCGCTACGTTTCGTCTCGCTTCGCTCGCTCAACGACCGGGGGCTGGCCCGGCTCTCCGACCGGGGGCTCGCGCGGCTCAGTAGTCGGGTTCGCCGGAGAGGATGCCGCGCAGCCAGTCGCGCGCCTCGACGAACACGTCGTCGGAGTAGCGCTCCGGGTACCGCACGATCGCGCGGTCGGCACGCGGGTAGCTGCCGAGGAACGTCACCTTCGGGCTGAAACGCCGCAGGCCCAGCAGGGCGTCGGCCATGCGCTCGTCGCGCACGTGGCCGTCGGCGTCGATGACGAACCGGTAGCGGCCGAGCTCGTCGCCGATGGGACGCGAAGCCAGCAGCGACAGGTTGATGCCGCGGGTGGCGAACTGCTCGAGCATGTCCAGCAGGGCGCCCGGGTGGTCTTCGGGCAGCTCGACGATGAGAGACGTCTTGTCGGCCCCGGTCGGCGACTGCTGCGGCACGGCGCGGCTCACGAGCACGAACCGGGTGACCGCGTTGGGATTGTCGCCGATGTTCTCGGCGAGCAGCTCCAGCTCGTGGTGGTCGAGGATGCCGGGCGGGGCGATCGCGGCATCCGCATCGCTCGTGCCGTCGAGGATGCCGAGGGCGGATGCCACGTTGCTGGCGGCCGGGATGTGCGCGTGGGCCGGAAGCTCGGTGCCGAGCCACTGCAGGCACTGGGCGTACGCGACGGGATGAGCGGCGATCAGCGAGACGTCCGCGAGCGTCGTGCCGGGCTTGCCCACCAGCACGAACGACACCGGCACGAGGTATTCGCCCACGATGCGCAGCCCCGGGATCGTGGCGAGGGCGTCCTGCGCGGTGGACACTCCCCCGTCGACCGAGTTCTCGATGGCGATCATCGCGGCATCCGAACGGCCCTCGGTGACGTCGGCGAGCGCCTCGGCGACGTTGTGCACCGGATGCCACACCTGCCCGCGCGCCTCGGGAACCTGGGCGAGGGCGGCCTCGGTGAACGTTCCGGCCGGACCCAGGTAGCTGTAGGTGCGTCGGGGCGCGCCGGAGTCCCACATGTCGCTCGTCACTCGCCAAGCCTAGCGGCGGGATCCCACGACTTTCTCGCCCGACGGCTGACACGACGGACGCGGCGCGGCAGACTGGGGGGCATGACCCGCGCCGGACAGCCTGCCGAAGCCAGCGACCTCATCGACATCGACGAGCTCATCAACGCGTATTACGACCGCAAGCCGGACCCCGCCGTCGCCACCCAGCGCGTCGTGTTCGGCACGTCGGGCCACCGCGGCTCGAGCCTGTCGACGAGCTTCAACGAAGACCACATCCTCGCCACCACCCAGGCGATCGTCGAGTACCGGGCCGCGCAGGGCATCACCGGCCCGCTGTTCCTCGGACGCGACACCCACGGACTGTCGCTGCCGGCGGAGCGCACCGCGATCGAGGTGCTCATCGCGAACGGCGTCGACGTGCGCACGGACTCGCGCGAGTCGTGGGTGCCGACCCCGGCCCTCAGCCACGCGATCCTCACCTACAACCGCGGTCGCGCGGCCGACGACCCCGGCCGGGCCGACGGCATCGTCGTCACCCCCAGCCACAACCCGCACCGCGACGGCGGCTTCAAGTACAACCCGCCGCACGGCGGACCGGCCGACACGGATGCCACCGGCTGGATCGCGAACCGCGCCAACGCGCTCATCGCGGCCGGACTCGACGGCGTCGAGCGCACCCGGTTCGCGGACATCGACGCCGATGCGGTCGGCGAGTACGACTTCCGCGACGGATACGTGCGCGACCTCCAGAACATCATCGACATCGACGCGATCCGCAGCGCGGGCGTGCGGATCGGCGCCGATCCGCTGGGCGGGGCATCCGTCGAGTACTGGGCGCTCATCGCCGAGATGTACGGCCTCGACCTGACGGTCGTGAACCCCGACGTCGACCCGACGTGGCGGTTCATGACCCTGGACTGGGACGAGAAGATCCGCATGGATCCGTCCTCGCCGTCAGCGATGGCGTCGCTCGTCGCTCGTCGCCACGAGTACGACGTGCTCACCGGCAACGACGCGGACGCCGACCGGCACGGCATCGTCACGCCGGATGCCGGCCTGATGAACCCCAACCATTACCTGGCCGTGGCGATCGACTACCTCTACTCGCACCGTCCGGGCTGGCCGCAGGCTGCCGCGATCGGCAAGACGCTGGTGTCGTCGATGATCATCGACCGCGTCGCCGAGTCGCTCGGCCGCCGACTGCTGGAGGTGCCGGTCGGATTCAAGTGGTTCGTGCCCGGGCTGCTCGACGGATCGGTCGCGTTCGGCGGCGAGGAGTCGGCCGGGGCATCCTTCCTGCGCAAGGACGGCACCGTCTGGACCACCGACAAGGACGGCATCCTGCTGTGCCTGCTCGCGTCCGAGATCATCGCGGTCACCGGCAAGACCCCTTCGCAGCGGTACGTCGAACTCGAGGAGCGCTTCGGCGCGTCCGCGTACCAGCGGGTGGATGCCGCCGCGACGCCCGAGCAGAAGTCCGCACTCGGCAAGCTGTCGCCGGATGCCGTGACCGCGTCGGATCTCGCCGGCGAGGCGATCACCGCCCGGCTCACGAACGCGCCGGGCAACGGCGCCGCGATCGGCGGGCTCAAAGTGCAGACCGAGAGCGCGTGGTTCGCTGCCCGGCCGTCCGGCACGGAGGACGTCTACAAGCTGTACGCCGAGTCCCTCCGCGGCCCGGAGCACCTGAAGCTGGTGCAGGACGAGGCCCGCGCTGTGGTCTCCGCCGCGCTCGAGGACGCGTAGCCCCGGAGTGCCGCGCGCGCTCACCCCGTGACGGCGCCCCGGTCGACCTCGAAGGTATGAAGGCGGCCGTCGGGCGCCGTGACGCGCACCGTCGCAACGCCCGAACCACCGGGGAAGACCCGCATCTTCAGGCCCTCCAGGTAGTCGTAGTCCGGGCGGTCCTCGTGGGCACCCCACGGCAGCACGGCCCCGGGTCGCACATAGAGCGGCAGGGAGTCGAAGCCGTGCCGTTCGGTGCGCCAGCCACCCCCGGTGACGACCTCGCCGGACAACAGGTGCGTCCATGTGCCGGCCGGCAGGTAGAACGCGACCTCGCCGCTCTCCGAGAACACCGGGGCGACGAGCAGGTCGGGTCCGAGCATGTACTGCCGGTCCAGGTGACCGACCGCCGGGTCGTCGGGGAACTCGAGGATCATGGGGCGCATGAGCGGGATGCCGGTGGCCGCGGCATCCGCCCCCGCCTGATACAGATACGGCATGAGCCGCATCTTCAGGTGGGTGAACACGCGGGTCACCTCGACCGCCTCGTCGTCGAACTGCCACGGCACCCGGTAGGACTGCGAACCGTGGAAGCGGCTGTGGCTCGAGAGCAGGCCGAACGCCGTCCAGCGCTTGAAGACCGCGGCATCCGGCGTGCCTTCGAATCCGCCGATGTCGTGACTCCAGTACGCGAAGCCGCTGAGCGCCAGCGACAGACCGCTGCGCAGCGTCTCGGCCATCGACGGGAACGTGGAGGTGGAGTCTCCGCCCCAGTGCACCGGCATGGTCTGGCCGCCCGCGGTCGCGGAGCGGGCGAACAGCACGGCATCTCCCGCGCCGCGCGCATCCACGAGCACGTCGTGCACCACCCGGTTGTACAGCTGCGCGTACAGGTTGTGCATGCGCGCCGGGTCGGATCCGTCCGCCCACACCACGTCCGTGGGGATCCGCTCGCCGAAGTCGGTCTTGAAACAGTCCACGCCCTGGTCGATGAGACGCTGCAGCTTCGAGCGGTACCAGGCCGCGGCGTCCGGATTCGTGAAGTCCACGAGTCCCATGCCCGCTTGCCACAGGTCCCACTGCCACACCGACCCGTCGGCACGGCGCACCAGGAACCCCTGAGCGGCGGCCTCGGCGAACAGGGGCGAGCGCTGCGCGATGTACGGGTTGATCCAGACGCAGATGCGCAGGTCCTTGCCGTGCAGCCGCGCGAGCATCGCGTCCGGATCCGGGAACACCCGGGGGTCCCACTCGAAGTCGCACCAGTTGAACTCGCGCATCCAGAAGCAGTCGAAGTGGAACACCGACACGGGCAGGTCGCGCCGGGCCATCTCGTCGATGAAGGCGGTGACGGTGTCCTCGTCGTAGTCGGTCGTGAACGACGTCGACAGCCAGAGGCCGTACGACCAGGCCGGCACTGCGGGCGGGCGGCCCGTGAGCGCGGTGTATCGCGTCAAGACGTCCTTCGGAGTCGGGCCGGCGATGACGAAGTATTCCAGCACCTCGCCGGGGACCGAGAACTGCACGCGCTCGACCGCCTCCGATCCCACTTCGAACGACACGTGGCCGGGATCGTTGACCAGCACGCCGTAGCCGCGCGAGGACAGATAGAACGGCACGTTCTTGTACGCCTGCTCGCTCGAGGTGCCGCCGTCCGCGTTCCAGATCTCGATGCTCTGCCCGTTCTTCACGAGCGGCCCGAAGCGCTCCCCGAGCCCGTACACCAGTTCGCCGACACCGAGGTCGAGCTGCTCGTGCACGAACACGGACTCGAGCGGGATGCCGTTCTCGGTGCGGTCGTTGGCGACGACACCGTGGTCCACCGAGGCATCCGCGTCCAGCCGCAGATACCCGGCCGCGCGCGCGCCGCTGCCGGTGATGCGCTCGCCGTCGACCTCGAACCACAGGTTCCACGGCGCGCCGGGCGCGATGCGGGCGGTGAGCGCGCCCGTGGTCAGAGAGCCGCCGGCTTCCGTGACGACGGCGACGCCTGCCGGAGTCTGCTCGGCTGCCACCGCGAACCCGCCGTGCCACGGCCGCCCCTCGTGATGCGCGATGCGCACCCGCACGACTCCCTCGAGCGGAGACGACAGGGTCACGGTGAGCACCGGCCGGTTGAGGGTGTCGCCGCGGCCGCGGATGACCGCAGTGGGGGCGGTCACCCGCACGGCGCCGTCCGCCGCTTCGATGTCGTGGGCCACCTGCGCGTAGAGCGCCGTCACGCCCGGACGCAGCTGCCAGAAACCATCGGTGAACTTCATTACTTGACTGCTCCTGCGGTGATGCCCCGTGCAAGGGTGCGCTGGAAGATGAGGAAGAAGACGAGGGTCGGCAACAGGCCGAGCAGCGCCGACGCGCTCGTGGTGGTGACGTCCATGATCTTGTCGCCCTGCAGCAGGCTGATCGCGACCGGCACGGTCTGGTTGTCGTTGCTGATGAGCATGGTGACCGGGATCAGGAACTCGTTCCACGTCCAGATGAAGAAGAAGATCATCATCACCGACAGCGTCGGCCGCACGATCGGCACGATCACCCGCCAGAGGATCTGCCAGCGGGATGCCCCGTCCAGGGCCGCCGCCTCGAGGATCTCCTTGGGGAACGTGCCGAACACGCTCGACAGCAGATAGGTGCCGAAGGCGCTCTGGATGACGGTGAACACGATGATGATCGACCACGTCGTGTCGTACAGGTCGACCTGCTTGAACATGTAATACAGCGGGTACAGCAGCCCTTCCTGCGGAATCGTGTTGGCCAGGAGGAACAGGATGATGATCCAGGTGCGGCCGCGCACCCGCCCGATGCCGATCGCGAACGCGTTCAGCACCGAGATCAGCACGGCCAGCAGCGCCGCAGCGGCGCTGGTGTAGAAGCTGTTCCAGAGCTTCAGCGGGAAATCGACGTAGTTCCAGAAGTCGGCGATGCCCTTGAAGTAGAGCGCCTTGGGCAGGCTCAGCGGGCCGTTGGCGGCGTAGTCGCTCGGCGACTTGAACGAGTTGATCAGCACCAGCAGGAAGGGCGAGGCGATCAGGATGCCGATGACGACGACGCCGGTCAGCAGCACCCAGTCGGCCGCCGTGCGGCGGGAGGTGCGCTTGCGCAGCTTGAACGTGCTCTCGAGCTGGTCTTCGTCGCGCCTGCTCGGCGCGAGAATGGCGGTCATCGTTCCTCCTCCGCCCGCTCCATGCGGTCCTGCGCGCGGATGAACGCGATCGAGAGCACCACGATGATGATCGTCATCGCCGTCGCGATCGTCGCGCCGTACCCCACCTGCTGGGCGGTGAAGAACTCGGTGAACGAGTAGTAGCTCGGCACGAGCGTCGCGTTGCCGGGGCCGCCGCGGGTCAGGGTGAACACCGGGCCGAACACCTTCAGCGCGGCGATCGTGCAGGTGAGGGTGACGACGAAGATCTCCGGGCGGATGATGTGCACGGTGATCGCGCGGAACCGTTGGAACCAACCGGCACCGTCGAGTTCGGCGGCCTCGTACAGCTCAGGGTCGACGCGCTGCAGCGCGGCCATGAAGATGACGACCGGGTAGCCGATCTGCACCCACACCATCACCGCCATGACGCTCAGCAGCGCCGTGCTCGGGTCGCCCAGCCAGTTGTGCTCGAGCGAGCTCAGCCCGACGGCCCCGAGAATCGTGTTCAGAGCTCCGTTCTCCGGGCGCAGCACCCAGCCGATGACGACGGCGGCGATGACGCCGGGCAGCAGCTGCGGCAGGTAGTACGTCGCCCGCAGGAAGCTCGCCACCCGTCCGCCGAACTTCTTGCCGATGAGGTCGAACAGGATCGCCGCGACGACGAGTCCGATGAGCGTCGGAATGACGACCATCGCGATGATCATGGCGATGCTGTTGCGAAACGACAGCCAGAAGTCGCCGTCGTGGAACAGCTGCACCCAGTTGTCCAGGCCCACCCACACCGGCGCGAGGATGCCGCGCCAGCTCGTGAAGCTGAGGAAGACGTTCCACAGCATGGGGATGATGACGATGACGGTGAGCAGCACGAAGCCGGGCACCAGGTAGAACCAGAAGCTGCCGCGGCCGCTGGCGGGGAGAAGACTCCGCGAGATGCGGCGGGGCCGTCTGGAGGTCGGCACGGTGACCATGTCGGGTTCCCTTCGATTCGGTTCGGGATGCCGCGTGGCCGGGCGACTCGCCCGGCCACGCGGCACGCTGTCAGCCGGTGATCTGCTTCACACCGGAGGCGTACTCGCCGCCGAGTTCGTCGAGCACGCCGCTCACGCCCTCGGTGCCGTTGACGAGCTTCTGCAGGGCCGAGTTGATCTGGTCGTAGAAGGTGGGCGTCGGCCAGTCCGGGTAGAACGCCAGGCCGTCCCGCTGTGTGAGCGTGTTGAAGTTCGAGATGAGTTCCTTGCTCTTCGCGTCGGTGATCGACGATGTGTCGGCGGAGACGGGGATTCCACCGTTGTTGCCCATCAGATCCTGGATCTTCTTGCTCATCGTGATGTCGATGAACTTGTAGGCGAGGTCCTTGTTCTGCGCCTTGGACGGAACCACCCAGATGTTGCCCGAGGACCCGGGCGACATCTTCGCGTCCGGGAACAGCGCGGTGCTCCAGCGGAAGCCCTTGATGCCGTTCACGAACGTGCCGTACCACCAGCTGCCCGAATAGAACATCGGGCTCTGACCGCCCTGGAACTGGTCACCGGCATCCTGGGCCTTCATGCCGGTGGCGTTCTTGGAGATGTAGCCCTTGTCGACCCAGTCCTTGATGGTCTGCGTCGCGAACGTGAAGTCGGCGTCGTGGAAGTCGACCTTGCCCGTGTAGGTCTGGTACTCGGTGACCCATTGACGGTCGGCGTGCATGAGGGCGAGCTGGTACCAGAGCTGGCCGAGCGGGTACTCGACGGCCGACTCCGAGAGCGGGGTGATCCCCTTCGACTTGAAGGTCGCCATGGCCGACTCGAGCGTGTCCAGCGAGGTCGGCAGCGGCACGCCGTACTTCGAGAAGAGGTCGTTGTTGTAGTACATCATCACGAACTCGCCGTAGTTCGGGATGCCGTACCAACTGCCCGAGCCCATGATGCCCTTGGCGTTGTACTTGGCGGTGGTCTGCAGCGAGCTCGAGAGGTCCTTGTCCCAGCCGTACGCCTTGACCGCACTGCCGAGGTTGGTCAGCAGGCCCTCGGACGAGAGCAGGCCGGCGGTGGCATTGCCCTTGTTGTACTCCATGACATCCGGCGCGGAGTTTGAGTTGAGCACCTGGCTCGCGGTCGACTGGATCTGCTCGAAGCTCTTCGCCTCGAACTTCACGGTCGCGCCGGTCTCCTTCTCGAACTCCGAGATCGCTTCCTTCCAGGCGATGCCCATGGCGCTCGTGTCGCCCTCGTAGTCCCAGACGGTGAGCGTCTTGCCCTTGCCGCTGGGGTTCTTGTCGACCGTGCCGCTGCCCGCGTTCGCCTGTCCGCCTGCGCAGGCGGACAGCGCGATGGCTGCGGTCGCGATCATCCCCACGACCGCCAGGTGGCGGGCGCTCTTCCTGCTGTGATGTGCCATCGTCGGCACTCCTTTCTGGATGGTCCATGAACGGACGTGTGGTGCCCACAGCGAAGTCGAAGCGCTTCGATGATTGGCGGGCGGATGGATGTTCTGCGGGTATGTGCGTCAGTCGCCGACGCGCGGCGCGCCGGGCGGAGCGATCGAGCCGACCGACCGGAACGTCGGCGCGATCAGGTGGAGACCGGGGTCGGCCCGGCCCTCGTCGACCCACCTCAGCGCGAGCTCGACCGCGAGATCGCAGGAGGTGGACGGGTACAGCGGGATGTCGTCGATCGGCGTCGACAGCGCCGCGGCGTCGAACGAGTCTGCGACCGACACCAGCGAGACGTCCCGCGGTACGACGCGTCCACGGGCTGCCAGCTCCGCCAGCGCAACGGCGTGCGTCTCTTCCGAAGCGTGCAGCACGATGCCGGTCACGCCCCCATCGAGCAGGTCGTCGACCGCATCGCGCACCGCGGAGAAGCTCGTGCGGTCGGTGCCCGTCGGCCGGAAATGATGCCGGACACCGCGTTCGTCCGCCCGGCCCTCGAACCCGCGTCGCACCCGCGGCGGGAAGTTCGACTTCTCGTACGAGATCTGCGGCTGCCCGATGAGTCCGAGGGAGCGATGCCCGGCATCCGCCAGCCGGTCGACGGCCAGCGCAGCTGCCGCCTCGAAGTCGAGATCGACGCAGACGAGCCCGTCGTGGTCGTCGGGCACGCCGATGAACACCGTCGGTACGTCGATCGCGCGGGCGATGGCGACGCGCTCGTCATCGGGGGCGACATCCAGCACCAGGATGCCGTCGACGAGGGCGTTCGCAACGACCCGGCGCATGCCTGCGGATGCCTCCTCCTCGGTGAGGAGCAGGATGTCGTAGTCGGCACGGCGCGCCGCGACCGTCGCCGCGAGCACGAAGGCCATGTGCGTGGGCGCGTGAGAGTCCGGGCGCAGCGGCTCGGTGAGCGCGAAGATGTTGCTGCGGCGCCCGGCGAGCATGCGCGCGCCGGCGTTCGGCCGGTAACCGAGCTCGCGAATCACGTCGTCGATGCGAGCCTTGGTCGATGCCGCGACGGGGCGCTTGCCGCTGAGTGCGTACGAGACCGTGCTGATCGACACGCCCGCCGCCTTGGCGACCTCGTCGATCGTGGGCATTCTGACTCCATCGTCGCTGTTCGGAGCATCCTCGCGGCTTGTCAGCGAGGTGTCGAAGCGCTTCCGCGAAACGCTTCGACACCGATGTTCGCACGCGCACGCCGTCCGCGCAAGTGGTTTGTGGAATTTAACAACATATTGTTTTCAGGCCGCCCGCAACGTCGTGTGGCCCGCACGAGGGCGCGGGATCGACGACCCCGCGCCCTCGTCGCGTCAGTCCTGGGCGGGATCGAGCCGGACCGTGGAGGTCTGCGTCGTGGCGCCGTCTGCGGCGACGACCTGCACGACGACCTGCCGGCCGCTGCGGGTGGTGGTCACCGTCGCATCCTCATCGGTGGGAACCGCCACGACCGGTGTCGCCGCGCTGGGAACGGAGACCGTGTAGGAAGTCGTGCCCGGTGCGAACCCCGCGACGGGCGTGTTGCCGACCCGCAGCGCCGCGAGCGTCGCGACATCGGCAGGCTGGCCGACCACCTCGTTGATCGCGACCTCGGAGATCTTCGTGTAGAAGTCCAGCGAGAGTACGAGGCGGATCGCCGTCGTCGTCACGGGGGTGAACGCGACGTGGGTGATCGTGTCGACAGCGAGGCCGG
>Ga0308170_10004493_pt1 | contig 10985 bp, 5 predicted proteins | sample PhyBR2_2_FD_202136 | JGI IMG/M metagenome (GOLD analysis project Ga0308170, IMG submission 202136) | Phyllosphere microbial communities from UC Gill Tract Community Farm, Albany, California, United States - DLSLSB.R2 | ecosystem: Host-associated > Plants > Phyllosphere > Unclassified | place... | reverse complement strand
CCGGTGTTTTGGGGTCCCTTGTAGAAGCGGACGCCGGTGACGTTGCCCGGAACGTCGCTGCGGAATTTCATTCCGAGTTCAACACCGTTGGGGTCCGTGTCGCTGATGGTGGCCGGTGTGGAGGTGGGGTTGAAGACGCTGCAGGGGCAGACCGGTGCTGCGGCTGTGGTGAAGGTCCAGGTGTAGGGGGAGGCCATGGTTTGGCCGCTGGAGTTGGTGGCCCCGGACACGGTGGCGGTGTAGGTGGTGCTGTAGGCGAGTTTGCTGCCGGGGGTGAAGGTGGCGGTGTTCGTGGCCGCGGTGTAGGTGGTGTTGCCGGCCACTGTGGCGTTGTTGGCGTCCTTGAGGCTGAAGGCCACCGAGGACCCGGTTACCGATTGGTTGAAGGTGGCCGCGGGAGCGGTTCCCGGATCCACCCCGGTCGCCCCGGATGCCGGAGCCGTGGACGCCACGGCAGGGGCCGGCAGGGCGGTTGCGGTGAAGGCGATGTCGACCCAGTAGTTGGTGTTGTTGTAGGTGTCGGTGGGGTAGGCGGCGTTGCCGTAGCGGTAGACGCCGTTGGGTCCGTCGGTGCCGCTGGCCAATCCGTGTAGGGGGCCGTTGTCATTGGCGGTGGTGAAGTAGCCGCTGTTGGAGGAGTAGTAGCCGTTGGGTGCGTAGTAGGAGACCACGTAGGTGGTGCCGGCGGTGATGCTGACGGGGGTGGAGAAGTTGGCTTGTTGCCAGCCGCTGGCGGTTTCGCCGGTGAAGGTGACGGAGGCGAGCAGGGATCCGGTTCCGGACCAGAGGTAGCCGGTGTGGGTTCCGGTGTTTTGGGGTCCCTTGTAGAAGCGGACGCCGGTGACGTTGCCCGGAACGTCGCTGCGGAATTTCATTCCGAGTTCAACACCGTTGGGGTCCGTGTCGCTGATGGTGGCCGGTGTGGAGGTGGGGTTGAAGACGCTGCAGGGGCAGACCGGTGCTGCGGCTGTGGTGAAGGTCCAGGTGTAGGGGGAGGCCATGGTTTGGCCGCTGGAGTTGGTGGCCCCGGACACGGTGGCGGTGTAGGTGGTGCTGTAGGCGAGTTTGCTGCCAGGGGTGAAGCTGGCGGTGTTCGTGGCCGCGGTGTAGGTGGTGTTGCCGGCCACTGTGGCGTTGTTGGCGTCCTTGAGGCTGAAGGCCACCGAGGACCCGATTACCGATTGGTTAAAGGTGGCAGCCGGAGCCGTTCCCGGATCCACGCCTGTCGCCCCGGGCGCCGGAGCCGTCGATGCCACGGCAGGCGGCGCTGGTGCGGCAGCCGTGCTGAAACTCCAACTGTAGGGTGCGGCCATTATCTGTCCTGTGGCGTTGGTGGCACCCGAGACCGTGGCCGTGTAGGTAGTGCCGTAGGCCAGGCTGGCCGAGGGCGTATACGTCGTGGTATTGCTGCCGGCGTTGTAACTGGAGGCGCCGCTTATGGTCGCATTGTTGGCGTCTTTCAGGGTGAACGTGACGGATGATCCGGTCACGGCCTGGTCAAAGGTCGCTGCCGCTGCGCTGGCCACCGCGACTCCGGTTGCCCCGGATGCGGGGGAGGTCGAGGCAACGGTGGGCGGCGAAGGGGCCTGGACAGTGGTGAATGCCCAGCTGAAAGGTGCAGCCATGGTTTGTCCGCTTGCATTGGTGGCACCGGAAACGGCAGCAGTGTAGGCGGTGCCGTACGCCAGCGCAGTGCTGGGGGTGAACGTCGCTGAGTTGCTCGTCGCGTTGTAGCTGGTGCTCCCCGGGACGGCCGAGTTGTTAGGCCCCTTGAGCGTAAAGACCACTGATGATGCTGTCACTGCCTGGTTGAAAGTTGCGGTGACGGCGGTGCCGACAGCTGTGCCAGTGGCGTCGGCGCGTGGCAACGTGGAAGTAACTGCCGGGGCCGAAGGAGTTCCGGTAGGCATGAAATTCACGTCAACCCAATAGTTTTCCGCATTGTAGGTCTTTGTCGGAAAGGTCGATGCACTCGTATACAGGTACAAGCCGTTGGGACTGGCCGCGGTGTTGGCCAAGATGTGCAGAGGACCGCTGTCCTTGCCCCCATTGCCGAGGGGCATGGGGGACGGGTTGTTGTACATGTACCCGGACGCCTGGGCATAGTGGCCCTTGGGGGCATAGTATCCCGCCACATAGACGGTGCCGGCCGTGATGCTGACGGGCGTGGAGAATGAGACGTTCTGCCAGCCCGTGGCACTTTCGGAGGTGAAAGTCGCTGAGGCAAGCAATGTCCCGGTGGAGGTCCACAGGCTCCCCACATGGCTGCCGGTATTGGCGCTGGACTTGTAGAACCTGATGCCTTGGATTGTTCCATTCACATCGGACGTAAACTTCATCCCCAGTTCCACAGGGCTTCCGTCACCCGCGTCCGCGATGGCGGGAGTGGTGGAACCGAAGACGGAACACGGGCAGGTAACAGTCAAGGCAGTGGCTCCGGGCGTGGATTGGACATTGCCGCTGTCATCGGTGGCGCGGACCTTGATGGTGGTGCTTGGGTTGCCGTGCGCCACCCAGGAATAGGTCCAGCTGGTGGTTCCATTGGCAGGATGCCAGCTGGAGCCGTTGTCCGTCGATACCTCAACGCCCGCTACCACGCCCCCGCCGGCATCTGAGGCAGTCCCGGAAATGGTGGTTGCCGCTCCATCCGGGATGGACGTTCCTGGCACCGGGGATGTGATGACGGCAGTAGGCGCCGCGGTGTCCGGCGACGGATTCGCTGCGGTCAGCCCGGTCAGCAGTGTTGCGGGTTGTACGCCCATGTCCGCGAACAGGTTGACGGTGGCCTGCTGCATGTTCTTGTCCGTTGCCTTGCCGGTGGTGTAGTTATCCAGCCCCCACGCCCACTGGACGGTGCCTGCCCCAAAAACGAGGGCGCCGCTGGGAGCTTTATACATGGTCAGGCTGTGTGTCGCGGTACCGGGGGCAACGGTGGAGCCGTAGTCTGTGAAGACCTCGGGGGCGCTGTAGGTGGTGGAAGACATATCAATCAGCCCTGCCGGCCTGAAACCGTCGTCGGCATCCACGTCCCACTCATACCCCAGAGTGCCCAGCCCCGAGCCCAGCGTCACCTTCTGCGTTCCGGTCAGGTTTGCCACCGCAGTGTTCCGCCACAGCCGCAGCTTACTGAACTGCGCCGGAACCGTGATGTCCGTCGTCCCACTGTTGACCACAAAGATCTGCCCGGTCAGGGCGTTTTCCGGATTGCCGCCGCCGGTGGCAGTGCCGAACCTTGGATCACGCCAGCTACCCGTCCAGCTGACCGGGTCGGTGGGTGCATTGAAATGGGTGTCCTTGTAGGCGACCAGGGTTCGGTTGGGTGTGGCAGTCCCGGCTTGGCTTGGCTCCCAGCGCGTGCGCCAGAAGATTTCGTTCGCGCTGAAGAAGGCCAGATTCACACCCTTGTCCCGTGCGCTTTCCACATTGCTGCGCTGATTTCCGGACCAATACTCGTCGTGCCCGGATGAGACGAACACCTGGTGGTTCAGCAGCAGCGAGCCTTGCGTTTCCGTGTCCAGGCCACTGATATAGCTAACATCGTAGCCGTTGGCTTCCATGAACCGGATCATCGGGTACTCCGCGTACATCAGCCAGCTTCGCCCCAGATCGTCGTCGGCGGAGTGGAAAGGTCTGTTGTAGGAAACTTTGAAGGCCGCCTTATACGCCTGCGGATTCCCGGGCGGGCAGGCTACGGTGCAGCTGTAGAGGCTATTGCCACCGTAGGTGTTGTACGCCTGCCAGGTTTCGTCGGACGTCTGGACCACGATGTTCGAGGTGCTGGCGTCATTGCGGACGACAAAGGGAATCACGCTGTCACCGCCGGTGTCGTCACGGACCAGATGGGCAATATATACCCCGGAGACCGCTGTCGCCGGCACGGCCCAGTTTGCCGAGACCGCCCAGTTGCCGCAGTCGATGAGACCCGTGGCGGAGAACGTGAGGCATGCCGGCTGGGTCTGCGGCAGCGTTACCGACGGTTTGATTCCGGCCGCCAGCTTCCGGGCGCCGAGACCCTGGTAGTAGCCAAGACGCAGGATATCGATGTGGTAGGACTTAGCCGTGGATTTGATCTTGAAATTGATCGTCCCCCCGACGTTCACGCTCATGCTGGTCCCGTAGCCCTGGATCGAGGGATCACCCGATCCGCTCACGGACCAGTCGCTCGGAGGGGTCCCCGGGAGTGTGTTCTCGCAGGCGACGGCATTAACAACAGGTGGAGTGCAGGGGTTGCTGGCAGCCTGGGCGGCCGGCAAGGCACTAGGGGCCGCTATCGCTGGGAGGGCGACCGCGAGGAGTCCAAGGATGGCGGGGGCGACGGTGTGGCGGACCAAGCGGCTAAACGGGGAAACCTTCGCTGACAACACATTGACTCCAGGTTCGAGAGGAGAAATCGACGGTCGGACCAGAGGCGTCTGCACCGCCTAAGATCCTTCAGACGACGCCGCCCAGCCGACATCGAACCAAAGTGCTATGTAGTTATCAGCAGGTTTGGCGGCGTTCGGAAGAAGTTCTCCTGGAAGCCGGTCCGGGACTGGACCGATCCGCCGTGGGACGCCTGCTTGTCTGAAACACTCTAAGCGCCCTGTGCCTCTGGGGCCAGTCTTTTTTGCTGTGTTTTCACGCGGGGCTGGTATTCATCTCGGCTCGTCTACTGCCAGCCTCACAAAACCAGTACCGCCTCATCGGTGGCGGTTTCCTCGCCCACCCCGCCCGGCAGCTCGAACCGCACCGTGGTCCCCACCCCCGGCTCGCTGCGCAAAGAAATGCTCCCGCCGTGGCTTTCCACGATGGCCTTGGTGATGGCCAGTCCCAAACCCACGCCGGGAATGGCGGTGCGGCGTACGGCGCCGGACCGGAAGAACTTGGAGAAGGCCTCTGCCTGCTCGTCGGGATCCATGCCGATGCCGGTGTCTTGCACCTCGCAGGCCACTGACGCGTCGGTCAGCCAGCCGCGGATGGTGACGGTTCCGCCGTCGGGCGTGTACTTGACGGCGTTGGAGACCAGGTTGTCGAGTACCTGTCCGATCCTGCCGATGTCCCCAAGCACCGGAAGGGCGGTCTGGCATTCGTTGACCAGGGTGACGCCGTGTTCCGTGGCGGCGGGGGCAGCGGAGTCCAGGCTCTGTTCGACGAGTTCAGCGAGGTCGGTGGGCCGGGGCCGGATCTCAAAAGTGCCTGCCGCGACGGAGAGCAGGTCGGAGACCAGGGTCAGCAGCCGGTCGGCGTTGCGCTCGGCCACCTTGAGGTAGTTGGTCAGCTCGGGTGGGAGGCTGGCCGGGTCCTCCAGCGCCAGGCCCAGGAAACCAAGGATGGAGGTCAGCGGCGTGCGCAGTTCGTGGGAGATGTTGGCGACGAAGTCGTCTTTGGCGGCGAGGGCTGTGACCAGGTCGGTGACGTCGTAAAAGGCGACGACGGAGCCGTTAAAGTGGCCTGCGGCGTCGCTGATGGGCCGGGCGGTGGAGGACAGTGCCCGGGCGCCGGGGCCGGTGCCGATCCAGATCAGGTTGTCCGTGAAGGCTTCCCCACGGACGGCGCGGCGGATCGGCCGGTCCTGGGCGGGGAGAAGGGTGGTCCGGTCCGCGGCGTAGATGAGCAGGTTCGGTTCTCCCGGATCATGGTTGCCGGTCGGGGCCGCAATCGTGTGGAATTTGCGCTGGGTACGGTTGAGCAGGACGTCGTGTCCGTCCGCGTCCACGGCCACCAGACCGACGCTGACGGTGTCCAGGATGGCGTCCAGCAACTGCTGGCGTCCATGGCTGGCCTGGAGGGCTTGGCGCAGTTCCAGGTCTTTGGCCTCCAGCGACTGGCGCTGGGCGTCCATGCTGTTGGTCATGACGCTGACCGAGACGGCGATGCCCAGCATCATTAGCGGGAGCAGGAACGGGTGGGAGAGGTCTTCCAGCGTCGTCCGCCCGGTGGCCAGCAAGGGGAGCCAGGCCAGCACCGCGGTGCAGGCAAAGCTTGCCAGCACCGCGGTCCGGCGTGCCAGACCGGAGGCAGCCAGCCAGAAAACCGGAAACAGGACCAACAGGCCGAGGTTGGCCAGCAGTTCGCCGCTTCCTTCACGCGAGAGTGCTATGGCGACAAAGTCCAGGTAGGGGATGGCCAGGAAGCTGGGAAAGGGCAGTCTGTGCCAGGGAACCAGTGCGCAGGCCAGCAGCAGCGCCGCGTGCAGCCAGAGCCCCGCCTGGAAGAGCGGGTCCTGCAGGGTGGCTGGCCGGATAACGACGACGACGACCAGCACCAGCAGCATGCTGATGGAAAGCGGCAGTTGGCTGAGGACGACGCGGGTCCGCAGGCTGCGCTGGTAGAAAAAGCGGGCCAGTATGGCGCTGGCGGCGCCGAAGGTAGTGGCCGCAGGAGTGGCGCTCATGGCAGTATCCGGAGCTGTTCCAGGTGGGGCATTCGGCAAAACCTTCCAGGCACCCGGGGCCGCAGGGACTCCCATATCGCCAAGGCCTCAGTGTGTCAGGCTCAATATGTCAGGCCCAGTATAAGCCGGACGGTATACTTCTCAGCGGGTCATGCCGGCAAATCGGGGGCCGAGTCGGCGCAGAATGGGGTTTTGCGGTATGGACAGTCCTCGGGTTGCTGTGATTATTGAGGACGACCGGGACATCCGTGACCTCATCCAGGTGGTCCTGACTCAGTCCGGCTTTGAGGTCCATGCCGTGGACAACGGGGCCGACGGTGTGCAGGCGGTCCGGACCTATAACCCCGCGGTGGTGACCCTTGACCTGGGACTGCCGGACATCGACGGTTTCGAGGTCGCCCGGCGGATCCGGTTGTTCAGCGACAGCTACATCATCATGCTCAGTGCCCGTGCGGAGGAACTGGACACCCTGATGGGGCTGGAGTCAGGTGCGGACGACTTCATGACCAAGCCGTTCCGGCCACGGGAACTGCGGGCCCGGGTGGCCGCCATGCTTCGTCGGCCCCGAAGTGGCGAAATCCCGGCCGAACCGTCGGACAGCAACGCCGCCGTCGTCGTCGTTCCTCCGGCCATGCATGAGCCTGGCGGGGTGCGGGAGTCCGCGGAGATGGCCGGGTCTGCCGGCAACCAGCACGGACCCACGCTCACCGTGGAAGCCGGCAGCCTGACCCACAACGGGCTGCTGCTCAACGAGGCAACGCGCACCGCCCAGGTGCACGGCTCCGAGCTGGAACTCACGCGCACCGAGTTCGACCTGCTGCATGCGCTGATGGAAAGCGGCAAGCGGGTGCGGACCAAGGCAGATCTGGTGCGCCGGCTGCGTGCCGAGGACTACGGCACCGGCGCCTACATCAGCGAGGCGGACGAGCGGACCATCGAAGTACACATGGCCAACCTGCGGCGCAAACTGGGCGATGATTCCCGTGCCCCGCGCTGGGTGAAAACGGTCCGCGGCGTCGGATACCGGATGGCACCGTAGCCCAACGTTCAAAGTTTTATTTGGCCGTTAGTCGAATCTTGCGTCTTTCTTGACGCTTCCCGTACCCGGGCTTGAGGGAGGGCAGGCACATTTGTATCTGTCAGTCGAAGCTGGCAGTACAACGGCCGCCCACAGGCGTTCTGCACGGGAAACGGAAATCAGCATCATGGGAATCAGCCTCAAGACCACCACCGGTAAGGTCCTAGCCTCCCTGGCCCTGATCGGCACAGCCGCAGCAGTAGCAGGAATGGGTACCTACGGTGGGTGGACGACCACCACTACACCGGCTACCCAGTCCGTCAGCGTGGCTACCGTGTCCATCGCTTTGGGTGCAGGCGGAACGCCCAATAATCTTTCCGTTCCGATCAACGCCATTCTTCCGGGGGACCGGATCGAACGACTGGTGACCCTCTCCAACAACGGCACGGCGGCGCTTGGCGGGGTTACCATGAGCACCTCCGCAGGCACAAGCCCCTCGGTCCTGACCACCGATACCACCAACGGATTGCAGCTGATCGTGGAGTCCTGCTCCGTAGCCTGGTCCGGATCGGCCGCACCGTACACCTGCTCCGGTACCACGAAGACCGTACAGACCAGCGCACCGATCATCGCGGCCAACGCGTCGTTGCCGGGGCTCAACTCCCTCGCTCCCGGAGGAACGGACAACCTTAAGTTCTCTGCCATCCTGCCGGCCTCCGCTCCGGGCTCCTTCCAAGGCGTCGCCAGCACGGTGTCGTTCACCTTCACGGCAACCCAGCGTGGCGGGCTTACCCAGTAACCATGGGCGGAACCCGGCATCCAGGCCGGTCTGGAAAGGGAACTCCATGACGCTGCTGCGAACCTCCCACGATAGCCTGAGCGGATTGCCCAGCAAGCGCACCCGAACCAAGGGTCCGGCTCATCGTGCCGCGCCCGCGGCGCGCCTACCCGAGGATCGGCGGAGCGCTGATCTGCTGGGACAGATGGTCAGGCGGGCTACGGCAGTGCTGCTCGTCGGCGCCGTCATTGGATTCCTTTTCCTTGCCGTAGCGCCACGGATTTTGGGCTACCAAACGCTGACGATGCTCACCGGATCCATGTCGCCGCTCATTGGGCCCGGGGACGTCGTGGTCACGGCTCCGATTCCCGCCGGGAACGTCAAGGTGGGTGACATCATTACCTACCGCATTCCCGTTGAGGACCATCGGGTGGAAACGCACCGTGTGGTGGATGTAATGCGGAATGCGGACGGGGCTATAACCGTCCAGACAAAGGGCGATGCCAATAATGGCCTGGATCCGTGGCTGGCGACCTTGGATGGGAACGTTGCCTACAAGGAGGTCGCTTCCATCCCCTATCTCGGCAACGTGATACGGATGCTCCGCGAGCCCATAGTCATGTCCGTATTGATGTACGGCGCACCGGGAGTCCTGGTCACAGGTCTGCTGATATCTATCTGGCGCCGGACACCGGAATCCGCCGTGCTAGAAAATGTGTGACTCCTATGGGCAGGTCCTGGACCGAGTCGCTCTTCAACGGCTTTGCGCTGATGCGGGCTACATCTGCGCCTCGAATTTTGCATCTACATTTCTTTCGATGCTGCCAAGGCGCGTGGCCAGAATAAAGGCTTCGCTAGGTGCGATGGACTCGGAATCAGCGCTGGAAGCTGTCCTGAGTCTTAAGATCAGCTCTTCAATGGCAGGCGCGGTCGAAATGGAGCATCTGTGCTGCGAGCTGGAGACGCGGCTGCGTCAAGGCAGGCGACCAAATGCCGGCCTGCTTTGCCCGCCCTTCAGACGGCTGGAGACGGCGCTGGCGGATCTGCTTGTCGTCGGGCCGGAGCCGTCGTCGTGACGTGGCTGATCGTGCTGCTGAGGCGTGCGGCTATTGCTGTGGGCGTCGTCGCGGCCCTGGTCTTTGCCCCGTCCACAGCGTTCGCAGCTTTCAGCGGAAGCACCCAGTCCCAGCTGACGGTTTCCGCGGCGAAGCTCCTGGCGCCCGCTGCCTCAGCGACGAAGGTCAACACCAGTTGCGGAGTCGGCAACTGGTGGGGGTCGGCCAACATCATGGTCAGCAGCTACGGAAACGTTCCCGGCGCCAATTACTACGAGCTTAAGGTCCTGGACCCCCATGGCGCGGTGGCTTTCACCGGTGACCTCAGTTCAGCCGTGGGCAAGCAGTACTCGTTCCTGAACTGGAGTTCGAACATCCGCGGGACCTGGACCTACGAAATCCGGGGATACTACAAGGTCCCCGGGAGCACTAACGCATGGGCGGGGAGCGCGCTGTCAGGGATTATTCTCTGCTACTGATATCCGGTGGCAGCAGCGGTCTTGTACGGGCGGGCCCTTCCGCGCTCGCATCAGCCGTCGCGTGTCGGCAGGACAGCTAGCGGCAGCCGCAGGACCGCCGTCGTGCCCTTCCCGTACGTGCTGTTCAGCCGGATTGAGCCGCCGTGCCGGTCCACGATGGATTTCACAATGCTCAGGCCCAGGCCCGAGCCGGGCGCCGAGGAGACCCGGGCGCTGGATGTCCGGAAGAACTGGGTAAAGACCCGTTCCTGCTCGGCTGCGGTGAGGCCGACGCCTTGGTCCTCGATTTCCAGCACTGCCTGCGCGGCCCCACTGTCGATGCAGGAGCGGACGGTGATGGTGGTCCCGGGACTGCTGTACTTGACGGCGTTGGAGAAGAGGTTGTCCAGCACCTGGCCGATCCGTTCCGGATCCAGCAGCGCCACCACGGGATGGTGTGCCTGGTTGTCGATGATGATGGAGCGGCGTGCAGCGGCCGGCAGGATGGAGTCCACCGCATTATGGACGGCGGCGGCCAAATCTATCCCGACCGGTGTGATGCTCAGGGTCGATTCCGCGGCGGACATCAGATCCTGGACGCGGGAGCGGAGCTTTTCCGCGTTCCGTTCGATGACGTCCAACTCAGGCGTGTGGGTAATTCCGGCTTCGTCCAGCCGCTCGCGGAGCAGGTCCGCGTAGCCCACGATGGAAGTCATCGGGGTGCGCAATTCATGCGAGACGGCGGCGACGAATCTTGTCTGCGCTGCAGAAGCTTCCAGCAGGGGTGTGACGTTGGCGAAGGCGACGACGAAGCCGGCACTGTCGGCGCTGTCGTCGTCGGGCGTCGCGTTTGGGGTGACACCCTTGCGGTTCGCGGTGCCCTTTGGGCCGGCGCCTGTGGGATTTGTGGTGCGGATGGGGCGGGCGGTGGCGGAGTAGGCCCGGCGGGTACCCTTTTCCTCCACCCAGATCAGGTAGTTGCTGTACATTTCGCCGCGGCTGGCCCGGGCGATGGGACGACGGTGTGCCGGAATCGGCGTGCTGCGGTCCGATTCGAACATCGTCTTAGTCGCCTCGCCCAGAAATTGCCACTCGCTGGCGGCAGCGCCGCCCCGCCGCGCCTCCTCCGCGGCACGGCGCTCGCTGGCCAGACCAGCGTTGTTGGTGAGGATCGGCGCGCCGGAGGAACCTACGGCCACCACGCCGACGTCGACTGCTTCAAGGATGGACTCAAGCAGTTCACGTTGGGACCTGCTGTCCGCAAGGGCACGTTCCAGCCGGTCGGAGGTGGCACGGAGGTCGG
>Ga0308170_10004492_pt1 | contig 10986 bp, 11 predicted proteins | sample PhyBR2_2_FD_202136 | JGI IMG/M metagenome (GOLD analysis project Ga0308170, IMG submission 202136) | Phyllosphere microbial communities from UC Gill Tract Community Farm, Albany, California, United States - DLSLSB.R2 | ecosystem: Host-associated > Plants > Phyllosphere > Unclassified | place... | reverse complement strand
TTCCTGATCGCACTGACGCATCCGGACAGCGGCGAACTCAGCGTGCCCTACTACGTCGACGAGAAGGACCGCTACGCGCCGAACCAGCGCTTTCCGCTGGGCGCCGGGCTGGTCTCCTATGTGCTGCAGACCAAGCAGGCGCAGCTGCACGACGCCGGCAGCGTCGCGCGCCTGCGCGCGGCCGGCAAGATCCGTGAGCCGCTCGGCAATACCGACATCGCCAGCTGGGCCGGCGCACCGATGCTGGTGCACGACAAGGCCATCGGCGTGATGGTGGTGCAGAGCTACGACCCGACCGTGGTCTATACCAAGGCCGAACTCGACCTGCTGGCCTTCATCGCCAGCCACGTCGCGGTGGCGATCGCGCGCATGCAGGCCGACCGCGCGATCCGCAAGGCCAAGGAGAGCCTGGAAACCCAGAACGCGGCGCTGGCCCAGGCGCTGACCCAGCTGCAGGAAGCGCAGACCGAACTGGTGCGCCAGGAAAAGCTCGCTTCGCTGGGCCAGATGGTGGCCGGCGTGGCGCATGAGATCAACACCCCGCTCGGCATCTGCGTCACCGCGACCAGCCACCTGGTGCAGGAACTCAAGCTGACGAAGGAAGAACTGGCTGCCGGCGAGATGACCGAAGACAGCCTGAACGCCTTCTTCGACGTGGTCGACCAGTCGCTGCGCATCATGACCACCAATACCCAGCGCGCAGCCAGCCTGGTGCGCAGCTTCAAACAGGTGGCGGTGGACCAGTCCTCGGACGACATCCGCAGCTTCAACCTGGGCACCTACCTGAACGAGGTGCTGCTGTCGCTGCAGCCCAAGCTGAAGGGCCGCCCGGTCGAGGTGGCGGTCGACTGCCCGAAGGACCTGACGCTGGAGAGCTTCCCCGGCGCGGTGTCGCAGATCGTGACCAACATGGTGGTGAACTCGCTGGTGCACGGCTTCGAACGCGAGCAGCGCGGCCACATCACGATCGAGGCCCGGCTGGACGGCGAGCAGGTGCTGTTCGAGTACGCCGACGACGGCGCCGGCATGGACGCCGACACGCTGGCCAAGCTGTTCGACCCCTTCTTCACGACCAAGCGCGGCAGCGGCGGCAGCGGCCTCGGCGGCCACATCCTGTACAACCTGGTGACCGGCGCCCTGGGCGGCACCCTGCGCGCCGAGAGCAGCCCGGGGCAGGGGCTGCGCTATCACCTGCGCTTCCCGCGCAAGGTGGCGCGGCAGGAGCGGATCGCGGCTTGAGGCAGCCAGTCACTGCCTGAGCCGTCGTTCCCGACCTCGCCGGCCGCCTTGGCGGGAACCCAATTTTGCCAGCGACAACGCTACGCATCAAACTTGGCCCCCCGCCTCCGCGGGGGCGACGGATTGTCTAGCGGGTGCTATTCACGTTCCCGCACCACCAGCTCCTTGTATCCCGTCACCGGATCCTCCTCCCGGCTGAACCTCATCTCCGGCAACAAGCCCACCAGCACCTCCGCCGTGGTCCGCACGATGCAGCCCGGCCCCACGTGCCCGCCGCTGACCCGGCCATCCGCGTCTGCCACCGTCATGTGCAGGTGCGGCCCATCCGGCGACAGCGAACCGCCCAGCGTCAGGATCTCCAGGTCGCCGCGCAGCTCGACGCATGCGTCGCGCCCGGCGTAGCGGATCGCCGCGACCTCCAGGCTGCCGATCCCCTGCAGCACGAAGGCGGCGCCGACGCCATGCCGGGCCGGCAGCCCGGCCAGCACTGCGCGCAGGTCGGCGCCGGCCGGGATTCTCAAAACCAGGGTTTGCATCATGTCCTCCGGTCGGCTAATAATTTCCATGCGGAAATTTCAACAATATTTCATCCAAAGGCTGTGCTTATTGGGCGAGAATTAACAAATGTTGCAAAAAAGTAATAGCCTTTATGCATGACTGCCGGTTAATATCGCTTTTTCCGAATCAAGAATTACGAGAAAAGCGGTCATTTCGCCATCATGTTCATCAAAGTTACCTTCGCTGCCTGTCTCGCTGTCACACTTGCTGCCTGCTCGAGCTTCACCCCGGTCACCGGAAGTCATTATGTCAGCGCCAAACGCGACCTGCAGATCCGCGGTGAGCTGATCGACAGCACCGACGTCAGGATTTTCGTGAACGACGCCAAGGTCATCGACGACCGCGTCTCGCTGCTGCGTGGCGACGGCGAATTCGCCGGCAATTATCAGGGCCGCCCGGTCAGCGCGCGCTGCGCGACGCCCGCCGGCCTCAAGCTCAACGCCACCACCTGCACCGTGGCGTTCGACGGCGAACGCGTGACGCTGACGCTGTAAGAACCCTCAGGCCGGCGTGGCCAGGCTGGCGAGCAGCTCGACCAGCTGGGCGATCTCATAGGGCTTGGCCAGCACCTGCACCCCCGGGATGTTGGCGCGCTGGTCGGTGTAGCCGGTGGCCAGCACCACCGGCAGGCGCGGACGCCGCTCGCGCAGCAGCCCGGCCAGGTCGATGCCGCTCACCCTGCCCGGCATGACGATGTCGGAGAACACCACGTCGGCGTCCAGCCCGCCCTCGAGCATGGCCAGCGCCTGGTCGCCGCTGGGCGCCACCACGACTTCGAAACCCGCTTCCTCCAGCCCGCGCGCGACCGCCTCGCGCACCAGCGCATCGTCCTCCACGAACAGTACCCGGCCGCTGCCTTGCGGCCGGCTCGCGCTGGCCGGGCGGGCCTGCAGCGACAGGGCCTGGTGCGCGCGCGGCAGGTAGATGTCGATCGTCGTGCCCTGTTTTTCCGTGCTGGCGAGCTGCAGGAAGCCGCGCGACTGCTCGGCGAAACCATAGGCCTGCGGCAGGCCCAGGCCCGAACCCTGGCCCGGGGCCTTGGTGGTGAAGAAGGGATCGAGCGCGTGCGCCAGCACCTCCGGCGGCATGCCTGCGCCGGTGTCGGCGACGGTCAGCTGCACATAATCACCACCCGCGCCGCCCGCGCGGTCTTCGCTCGCGTCGAGCACGCGGTTGCGCAGCGTGATCTGCAGCGTGCCGCCGTCCGCCATGGCGTCGCGCGCATTGATCGCCAGGTTCAGCAGGGCCAGGTCGAACTGCAGCGGATCGACCGTGACCGGCCAGGCGTCCGGGGCGCAGTCGAGTTCGAGCCGGATGCCCTGGCGCAGCACGTTGCGGATCAGCTGGGCCGCGTTGCGCGTCTGCTCGCCCGGATCGATGGTGAGAAGCTTGGCGTCCTGCACCCGCCCGAAGGAACCGAGCCGGGTGGTGAGGGCGGTGGCGCGGCTGACCGTGCGCTTGCAGGTGTCGATCAGGCTCAGCACCTTGGGCTGGGTCGAGGTCAGCGCCGCCAGCTGCAGCGCCGTGGTGAGCGTTTGCAGCAGGTTGTTGAATTCGTGCGCGATGCCGCCGGTCAGGCGTCCCAGCGCTTCCAGCTTCTGGCCGCGCACCAGCGCCGCGTGCGCGCGCTCGCTGGCGCTCACCGCTTCGGCGACGCGCTGCTCGAGGTCGTGCTGGGCGCCGCGGATCAGCCGGCTGGCCTCGGCCATGCGCTGCGCCACCGCGTCCAGCTCGGCCACGCCCTGCGGCTGGTACACGAGCTCGCGGCCCTGGCCCAGGTCTTCGGCGCTGCGGCCCAGGTAGGCGATCGGCGCCAGCGCGTGGCGCGAGAAACGCCGCGCCGCCAGGGCCGCCAGCACCAGCAACAGCAGCATGATCGCGGCAAGGAAGGCGGCCGCATGCAGCGGCACGCGGCGCAGCTCGGCTTGCGGGATGCTGACCAGCACCTTCCAGCCGGCGTTCGGCACCGTGCTGAAGAACGCCTGCACCGGGATGCCGGCTAGATTGTTGTTCGAGAACGACCCTTCGTCGTGGCTGGCGAATTCTTGAATCGCTGTCTCGCTGACCGTCCGTCCGCGGTACTGGTCGGCATCGCGTGAGCGTGCGACCACCCGGCCCTGGCGGTCGAGCACGGAGACCAGCCGGCCGGCCGGAAGGCGCTGGTCCGCCATCAGCGTCTGCAGGCTGCTGGCGTTGACCCCGGTACTCAGGAAGTAGCGGATTCGACCATCGATATGGACCGGCACCTGAATCGCGAAATCGTAGCGTTTGCCGACCGGGGCCATGAACATGTCGGAGACCAGCGTCCGGTCTGCGCCATACTTGACCATCAGCGCATCGATGTTGGAGGAGCGCCGGGTTGGCAGCGGCGCGCCCAATGGGACACGGGTATTGATCAGCTGGCGCCCGGTCAGGTCGTGCAGGATGATGGTGGAGTCCGACGTCGGCGCGAGCGATTTGGCGTAGCCGTAGAATTCCGCCAGGTTACCTTCCGCTAACGAGGGAGAATGGGCGAGGGCACGCAGCATGCCTTCGCGGGTTTCGAGCTCGTTATCGACCAGCAGGGCAAACGCGCGCACGGTCTCCTTGACGCTGTTTTCCTGCGCGCGCCGCTCCTCCACATAGACGTAGCCAGTCGCCAGCAGCGCCGCGACAAAGGCAGGCAGCAGTACGGAAAGGATCAGGAGAAGGAGTCGGGTTCGGATGCGCATGAGGCGATGGCCGACTGGTGCGCAGGTCGGCGAGTTCCGCACGAAGCCATCTGACATGGCGTCTATGCAAAATTGCTACGAAGGCGCAATCTTACCCGACAATACCGGACTTGTCCTGCAAGCCCATGTAAAGCTTCAGTCGGGCCACCGCCGGTTGATGTCGGCCGCCTTGTCCAGGTTGCGGATCAGGAGGTCGACATACTTCGGGTCGAGGTGCTGGCCCGCCACTTCCTTCATGTAGTCGCGCACCTGCTCGATCGGCCAGGCCTTCTTGTAGCAGCGGTCGTGGGTGAGGGCGTCGAACACGTCGGCCACCGCGACGATGCGCGCGTACGGATGGATGTCCTCGCCCTTCAGGCCTTGCGGATAGCCGCTGCCGTCCCATTTTTCGTGGTGCTGGTGGGCGATCACCGCGGCCGCCTTGAGGATCGGGCGCTGCGAGCCATCCAGGATCTGCAGGCCGATGGTCGGGTGCTGCTTCATGATTTCCCATTCCTCGGGATCGAGGCGGCCGGGCTTCAGCAGCACCGCGTCCGGGGTGCCGATCTTGCCGACGTCGTGCATCGGCGCGGCGTGCATCAGCACTGCGGTTTCGTCCTCGGGCATGCCGGATTCCTGGGCCAGCATGTGGCACACCTGGGCCATGCGGCGCACGTGGTTGCCGGCCTCGTTCGAGCGCGATTCGACCACGTCGCCGAGGCGCAGGATCAGCTCGGCCTGGGTATCGGTGATCTCCTGGTTCAGGAGGATGTTGTCGAAGGCGATCGCCACGCCCGAGCAGAACACGTCGAGCAGCTGGTAATCGACCTCGGAAATCTCGTCCACGCCCTTCAGGACCAGCAGCGAAGCCTTGCCGCTGCTGTTCGGGAAGTAGCCGACATAGGTGTCGCCGTGCAGCTTGGAGATGCGGTTGTGGCGCGCCTCGTCCAGTTGGGTGACCAGCTCGGGACCGATGGTGCCTTCGCCGAGCTCGCCGATCTGGGCCAGGACTTCGTACTGGCTTTCTCCGGTGATGACGCTGGCGCCGGCCACGCGCAGCAGCATGCTCTGTTCGAGGCGCAGCAGGGCCACGACCTGCTGCAGCAGGCCGCTGGCGAAATCCTTCAGGTTACGCTGCTGGAACAGGTGGGCGGATGCCGCGATCACGCGCTCCAGGCCTTCGCGGTAGGTCTCCTGCACGCGGCGGGCGTCTTCGACCTTCATGATGTCGCGGTAGGCGCGCAGCGCGGCAAAGGTCGTGGTGAACAGCTTGGTGCGGTCGAGCTCGGTCTTTTCCTTGTAATCGTTGATGTCGTAGTCGACGATCACGCGCTCTTCCGGCGCCTGGCCCGGCTGGCCGGTGCGCAGCACGATGCGGGTGAACTGGTTGTCCAGGTCCTGGCGCATCCAGCGCGCCACTTCCAGGCCGCTGTCTTCACGTTCCATCACCACGTCCAGGAACACCAGGGCGATGTCCTTCTCGCGCGACAGCACCTCCTTGGCCTCTGCGCCACTGTGGGCGTGCAGGAAGGTCAGGCCGCGCCCATCCAGGCGGAAGCGCGACAGTGTGAGCTTGGTGATGTCGTGGATGTCCGGTTCGTCGTCGACGAGCAGCACTTTCCACGGAGCAAGTTTCGGCACAGCTGAGGACAGGAATGACATAGGACAATCCGGATCAGAATTTTGAGCGAAGAACAAAACTTGCCCTAAATCAGCAAGGTTTTAAATTGATTGTAGTATGAGCAGTGAGCATTAACAACAGGAAATATTGAACCTGAGGGCGAAAAGTCACAAGGGCGCAACGGACAAAACGGCAATTTTGGTCGATGCACAAGAAATGGGCGCCGGAAAGCGCTCCCGCCTGCTGTTGGGACGCTCAGCCGTAGCGTTTCTGGCAGCGTTCGCACCAGAAGCTTCTGCGGTTGCTGCGGCCGAGGTTCGCCTTGTGGAAGGGGATGTGACAGCGCGGGCACATTTTCTGGGCATGCGCCAGCCAGTGCTTCTTGAGCGTGAACTCCTTTTTCCAGCCCAGGAAGTCGAAGCTGTACTGGCGCGCTTCCTGTACCAGCGCGCGCAGCTTGGGCGCCGGCAGGGCGCCGACCGTGGAGCGCGGGTCGATGCGGATGCGGAACAGCACCTCGTTCTTGATGATGTTGCCCACGCCGGAAAAGATGTCCTGGTCGAGCAGGGCGTCGCAGGCCAGCATGTCTGGATTGGCGCGCAGTTTCTTGCGCGCCTTCGCGGGATCCCATTCGTCCGCCATGACATCCGCAGCCCAGTCGTAGTAGGCGTCGATGTCGCAGTCGATTTCCTTGACCGAGCAGGCATAGAAGTTCATCACGCTGCCGTCCGCGAAGCCGAGCGACAGGCGCGGCGGCTTGTCGCGTCCTTCGTCGATGCGGTAGGTGCCGAACAGCAGGAAGTGGATGCGCACGACCATGGTCGGCATCTGGATCAGGAAGTGCTTGCCCCAGGTGCGCAGCGCGACGATTTTCTGGCCGACCAGGCGCGAGGTGTCGATCGCCCAGGTGTTGCCTTCGGCGCGCACCACTTCCTGGCCCACGAAGCGGGCCGTCTGTTCCTTCAGGATGTATAGCGATGGACCTTCGGGCACGGCATTCTCCCCCTTCCGCGGTGCGCTTGACCTTCAGTTCGATTCTCCTTTGGACTGGCTTGGGAGACCTGTGCGGGGACTAACATTTCGATACAAACTTCTACACACCACGTACCGACAGCGAGCTATTAACGGGCGTATATTGGTGTTCAAAATGAAGGTAAGCGAAAAGGAAACGCAGATGAAAACGAGCATGACCAACTGGGCCCTGGCGGGCCTGCTGGTGCTGGCGGCAAGCGGGGCGTCGGCTGCGACGACCGTCCACTACGTCGAGCCGGAGCACTTCACCGACGTACCCTTTACGCCATGGGAGCGTGAAGACGTGCTGCAGCATATCACCGACCACTTCGTGGAGCTGGGCAAGGCACTGCCGCCAGGCCAGGACCTGCGCATCGACGTGCTGGACGTCGACCTGGCCGGCCGCGAAATCCCGAATCTGCGCAATGGCCGCGAGATTCGCATCTTGAAGGGCGCCGCCGACTGGCCGCGCATGCGGCTGCGCTATGCGGTCGAGCAAAACGGCCAGGTGATCAAGAGTGGCGAGGCCCAGATCCAGGACATGGATTACCAGAACCACCTGAACCGCTATTTCGACAGCGAACCGCTGCGCTACGAAAAGCAGATGATCGATGACTGGTTCGAGAAGACCATCGGGCCGATCCGCCGCCGCTGATCATTTCTCCCTGCGCTCATTGCGCTCCACGCGCGCCTGCGCCTGCGGGTCCGTGATCGTGTAGTCGGCCGGGACGGTGAACAGGGCCGCCGGCGGTTCCTCGCGCTTGAGCTTGTCCAGCTTGAACACGAAGTCGCCGCTGCGCGGATCGCTGTGTTTCGTGAACACGGTCACCTGCAAGTCCGGCGCATACCAGGTCTCGTCAGACACCACGATAGGATTCCGGTTGCCGATCGCGCCGGCCGGGATCTCGTAGCTGCGCAGCTTGCCCTCGGCCTTCACGCCGTCGAACTCGCGCGTGCCCAGGTCCTTGACCGCGGCTTTGGACGACCATTGCGCGTCCTCGAAGGCGCCGCGGGTCAGCGGCGCCAGCTGGATCCGGAGGTTGCGCAGCGCCGCCGAGTTGGCCGCCAGCGCCTGTGATGCCTGGATACGCACGTCCTGCTGGATGCGCTCGCGCGCCCGGCCGTCGATGCGCTCGACGCGCTTGACGATGATCTCCTCGCTGCCGTCAGCAAGCTTGCGCCGCTCGACGGTCGGCAGGCTGCCATCCTTGCGCATTTGTTCGACCTGCGCGCGCGCCGCATCGGCGTGGGCGTGCGCGACGTCCGCCGCAATGCGCGCTTCCTGGTCGGCGCCGGCGATCTTCATCGCCGTGCGCGACTGCGGCCTGAGCACCAGGCTCTGGCCGGCCACCGGATCGTTGATGGTCACCACGGTCTCGCCATCGCCACTGCGGGTTTCCTCGCGGGTGCGGCCGGCGCTGTCGCGGTAGCGCATGCTGGTCGTGCGCCGGGCGATCTGGTTGCCGTCGCCGAGCTTCTGCAGGCGTTCGGTGACCTCCTGGGCGCTGTAGGGGGCGTTTTTCACCCCGGTCGCCATCACCGTCCTGCCGGCGCGCGCGTCGAACCGGGGCGAGTCGAAATGGAACACCATCGCACCACCGGTGTCGCCGGTTGTTCCCGGCGCCGGCGTGACGACGGCCTGGACTTCCTCCGCCATCGCCGGCCCGGACAAGCCGGCCAGCAGCGCCGCAAGAACGATTTTCTGGTGGTTCATGACATCCTCTCTGTGCTCAATGGGTGGAACTCAGGCGCAGCGCCAGCGGCTGGCCGTCCGCGGCGACCAGCATTTCGGCCTTGACCGGCTTGCCGGCGTTTTCCGGCGTCAGCGGCACGCCGAGCTGGGCCAGGCTGGTGCGCGGCACTTCGGTCTCGACCAGGCGCGGATTCGGTTCGCGTTCGATGCGCTCGAGCGAATCGAGGGCGATGAACAGGCCGCCGTGGTCGCGCGCGACCACTGACCGGCCGATCTCGCCCGGGTGCGGCGCGTGCGCCGTCAGCGCGAACACCAGCACCGCCGCGGCGATGGTCGACAAGCTGCCGGTCCAGGCCCAGGCCTGCGCGGGAATGCGTTCGAACCAGCGCCGCTTGCGCGGGAACTGGCGCGCGAAGGCCTGCATCAATTCCTTCTCGACGCCGCGCGGCGCGTTCAGCTTGTCCATCTCGGTGCGCAGCGCGTCGAACCGGGCGGACAGGCCATCTTCGTCATGAATATCCATGGTGCTTCCTCAAACGTGGGCCGCCAGGCGCTTGGCCAGGGCCGCGCGGGCGCGCGACAGGCGCGAGCGCACGGTGCCGATGTCGACCTGGCAGATGTCGGCGATTTCGGCATAGGACAGCTCGTGCATTTCGTACAGGATCACGACGTCGCGGTAGTGCGGCGCCAGCAGCGACAGGGCGCGCCGCACTTCCTCGGCCGCCTCGTTGTGCAGCACGCGCGCCAGCGGGCAGGCGTCGTCCGCCGGCAGCTCGGGGGCGTCGTCGTCTTCATCGCCGTCGGCCAGGGCGACGGGCTGCTGGCGCGGCGCGTCCAGCTTCAGGATCAGGTTGCGCGCCACGCCGAACAGGAAGGCGTGCAGCTGGCCGCGCAGCGGGTCGAAGGCGAAGCGCCCGGTCAGCAGGCCCATGAAGACTTCCTGCACCACGTCGGCAGCAATGGCAGCCGAACCGCAGCGCAGCAGGGCGAAGCGGTACAGCGGACCCTGGTGGCGCCGGTACAGCGCCGCGAAGGCGTCGGCGGCGCCGCTGCGCATCTGGCGCAGCAGGTCGGTGTCGGTGGTGGAGGGTGAGGTGGTCATGGGTGAGCGTGTTTTACCCATATTCCACCGAGACGAGAAAAAAGTTCCAGATTTTTATTTCTGGGCGTGCCAACTGAATCTACCTGTCAGGCTTACCCCATTGGCATGTCCACTTCTGGATAAAGTCGCGGAAAGAGCATTCCAAGTGCGTCGATCGGCAATCCCATTCGAACCGGTCCCTTCGGCTGGTCGCTCGCCAGAAGACCGGCATCGAGAAGTCTGGACATCAGGCTACGTGCAGTACGCTCCTTTAGGCCTCGATACGGTTGCTGTAGTAAGAATTCATTTGTCTTACCAGCTCGCGCAGGGTGGCCCTGGTCGTCGAGTGCGCCGTGGCGGTCAGGCGGAGTGAGCGCTGTACGATGCGCTCGATGAGCGGCTGTAGTTCGACGGCATTGCGGTCGCTCAGCAGAAGCGGTTCGAACTGATGAGGAGAATGGTGCATTTTGCCGATCTCGTTGCCGGTATATGATCGACGAGCGCGTTTTACTTGAGGAGAGCGGGCTTGAAACGCCAACGGGGCGGTGATGTACACAAACATCACCGCCCCGTTTGGACAGGAATCGTTTACGTTGGGTGCCCGTTCAATCCACCCAGTTCACGTGCTCGAACTTGGTTTTGAATTCTTCCGGCATGGCCACGACCTGGCTGGTCTTGTAGTTGTAGAAGACGAAGCCCTGCTTGGCCATGGCGATCGATCTCTTGTCCTTGGGGCGGGTGATGCGGAAGATGATGTCGCCGCCGTATTTGTTGAAGTCCATGACGCCGACTTCGAACAGCAGCTGGTCGCGCGCGTGCGCCTCGGCCCGGTAGGTGGTGGCCAGGTCGGTGACGATGATGCCAGTGCCGTCGCGTTCGGTCTCCGCGACGCCGAACTCGAACAGGAAACGCGCCCGCGCCTCGGAAATCATCGAGATCATCGAGTCGTTGCCGAGGTGGTTGCCGGCGTTGATGTCGGTGACGCGCACCGTCAGCAGCGTCGTGTAGCAGTACTGGTCTTCAGGAAACGTGAGCTGTAATCGGGCCATATCCGGATTCTAGCGCGTCAGGCGGTAGATCAGGAGCGCCGCCC
>Ga0308170_10004489_pt1 | contig 10995 bp, 9 predicted proteins | sample PhyBR2_2_FD_202136 | JGI IMG/M metagenome (GOLD analysis project Ga0308170, IMG submission 202136) | Phyllosphere microbial communities from UC Gill Tract Community Farm, Albany, California, United States - DLSLSB.R2 | ecosystem: Host-associated > Plants > Phyllosphere > Unclassified | place... | reverse complement strand
AGCGGCACCGTCGTGCGCGTGCGCACGAGCGACGGGTCGATGTACAACCAGCGCGGCTCGAACTGGGAGCTCGCCGCCGACGGAATCCGCGTGCTCGGCACGGTGCAAGGCATTCCCGGATAGCACGCTCGTCCACAGGCGCGTGCGTCGGCGGGATCGTCCACAGAGCCTCCGGCAGCCTGGTGCCGCTGCCCGCATGGCCGCACGATCGGGGGATGACGCCGCATCCCGCGCTCCGGGCCCGCGTCCGCCTCGTAGGTCGGGCGGCGGCGGAAGCCCTCGCGCTGATCCTGCCCGTCCGCTGCGCCGGCTGCGCCACGGACGGGATCGCGCTGTGCGACGGATGCCGCGGTGCCCTGACTCCGCACGTGGTGCGCCGGCCGGTCGCCGGCTTCGCCGTGCACGCCGGACTCGCCTTCACCGGGACGCGCGCCCGGGTCGTCCGTGCGCTGAAGGAGGAGGGGCGCACCGGCCTGGCACGGCCGCTGTCCGGTGCTCTGCGCGCCGCGGCGGCGTCCGCCGTGGCTGAGGCGGTGGAGGCCTGCGGGGTGTCCCCGCCCGGCGGATGGACGGTGGTGTGCGTGCCGGCCTCGCGGGCCGCCCTGCGCCGCCGCGGCTTCCGGGTCGTCGAGCTGCTGGCGCGCCGCGCCGGTCTGCGCACCTCGCCCCTGCTCATGCCGACACGGGCGACCGGGGACCAGCGCGGACTCGACCGCCTGGCGCGGGCCCGCAACGTCGCGGGCAGCCTTCGCGCCGGGCGCGTGCAGGGACTGTCGATCCTCCTGATCGACGACGTCGTGACGACCGGTGCGACCCTCGCCGAGGCGCGGCGGACGCTGCTGGATGCCGGTGCCGCAATAGTCGCCGTGGCCGCCCTCGCCGCCACGCCACGCCGGGACGAGACCGATGCCTCCACTCGGTGACGATCAGGGGAATCCCCAGGTGAAATGATCCGAGAAACATCGTGACAGGGGCCGGAGTCGCGACTACGGTGGGGGGCACACAAGGCGACCGATGTCCGGTCCCTCCCCGGCCGGACCGGAGCAAGGAGGTCAAGGATGGAAACCAGCATCGTCGGCGTGGGCGTGAGCATCTCGGATCGATTCCGCGGAATCGTGGACGAGAAGGCCGCCCGCATCGAGCACCTCGCCCCGCGCGCTCAGCGTGTGGACGTGAAGGTCACTCACCGCGCCTATCACAACGGGCAGCGGGAGGACTCGACCGTCGAGCTGACGCTCACCGGCAAGGGACCGCTCGTGCGTGCCGAAGCAGTGGACGGTGACAAGTTCACGGCTCTCGACCTCGCCGTCGACAAACTCGCCGAGCAGCTCCGGCGCGCGAAGGACAAGCGGGTCGGTGCCCGCAAGCATCCGCGCGGGGCCCACCTCGACAAGGGCACCGGAGCCATCCAGGGAACAGATCTGCACCCGGCGTCGGCCGACGTGCTGCATGCCGTCGCCACCGGCGAGGTGCCGATCATCACCGGAGCGGAGGATGAAGAGAACTACACGCCGGTCGTCATCCGCACCAAGCACTTCGACGCGGAGTGGATGACGGTCGAGGACGCCGTCGACCGCATGGAACTGGTCGGACACGACTTCTTCCTGTTCATCGACGTGCGCACCGACCACCCGAGCGTCGTGTACCGGCGCAAGGGCTGGGACTACGGCCAGATCTCGCTGGCGACCATCGCGCCGCCGGCGGAGGAGCTCGCCTCGTAACAGGGGAGTCAGGATGCCCCGGGCCCGTGGCCCGGGGCATCCTCGTCTTCGGATGGAATAATCGTCTGATGAATATCCGCAATGTGCGCCCGTGGGGCGAAGGCCTGTCCGATCTCGTCGTCGACGGGACGCGCATCGTGCAGGTGCGCCCGGCGACGGAGGCGCCCGTCGGGGCGGACGAGGTCGACGGTCGCGGACGTCTCGTGCTGCCGGCGTTCAGCGATGTCCACGTGCACCTGGATTCGAGCCGTGTCGGCCTGCCCTTCCGTCCGCACACGGGTCGTCCCGGCGTGTGGGGGATGATGATGAACGACCGCGAGAACTGGCGCACGACCGACATCCCGCACGCGGAGATCGTCGCCGGGACACTCGAGCGGATGATCGCCCGGGGCACGACGCGGGTGCGCAGCTACGCCCAGGTCGACGTCGACTGCAAGCTGGACAAGTACCACTCGGTGGTCACCGCGAAGGAGCGCTTCGCGGACCACGCCGACGTGCAGATCATGGTCTTCCCGCAGGCCGGCATCCTGCGCGAGGAGGGCACCGTGGACGTGCTCGAGGCGGCGCTCGCCGAAGGGGCCGACGTCATGGGCGGCATCGACCCGTGCCAGCTCGACCGCGATCCGGTGCGGCACCTCGACATCGTGTTCGGCCTGGCCGAGAAATACCAGGTCGAGGTCGACATCCACCTGCACGAGCCGGGCGAGCTCGGCGTGTTCAGCACCGATCTGGTGCTGGAGCGCACGCGAGCGCTCGGAATGCAGGGCAAGGTGACCATGTCGCACGCCTACGACCTCGGCGCCGTGTCCGAGGCCACCTCGCGTCGCCTCATCGACGAGTTCGCGGCCCTCGACATCGCCATGGCGACCGTCGCGCCCTCGACGAGCAACCACCTGTCGCTCGTGCAACTCGTCGAGTCGGGCGTGCGGGTCGGGCTCGGCGAGGACGGCCAGCGCGACTACTGGAGTCCCTACGGCGACTGCGACATGCTCGGCCGCACGTGGCAACTCGCGTTCACCAACGGCTACCGTCGCGACGACCACATCGAACTCGCGCTCGCCGTCGGCACGATGGGCGGTGCGAGCATCATGTCGCCTGACGTGCCTCGCGTGACAGGCGTCGGCGATCGTCCCGGCGTCGCCGCCGGCGACCGCGCCGACCTCGTGCTCGTCGACGGCGAGACGCCCACTTCCGCAGTGATGGACCGCGGCACCGACCGCACCGTCATCCACGACGGCCGCGTCGTCGCCGACGGCCTCGCGGTGATCGGCCGTTGAGCGGGCCGGGCGGGACGAAACGGAAGGGAGCCGGAGCATGCAGTCCGATCTCGCCAACGTGATCCTCATCACGGGGCTCGGCACGATCGTGGCGCTCCTCGCCGCCGCATACGCCTGGTGGAGCCGCCGGCGTCGGTGACCTCCACGGTCAGCACCGGCCCGCTCATCGTCCCGCTCCGCGCGCGTCGGCGGGTGCAGCCGCGGGTCGGCCGCGCTTGGGCCGTGCCGTCGAGAGTTCCAGCGCGAGGGCGCGCTGGGGATGCAGGGCGAGTCTCTGCTCGGTGTGGTCGAGCCAGCGCACCTCTGCCTCTGCGGCGAAGATCATGGAATCGACCACGAGCGACCACGCCAGCTCCTCCGGTCCTTCCGGGTCCTGCCCGGCGTACTTCGCCCGGTTGAGCTCCTGCAGCTGCGCGAGCGACGCGTGGCGCTGGCGCTGGATGACCTGCGCGACGTCCACGCCGGGCAGAGTCGCGGCGATCGCCAGCTTGATCGCGAGCTCGTCGCGGGTGCCCGCGGCGCGCTCGACGGGGGAGTCCAGCCAGTCGCGCACTTCGATGCGGCCGGCCGCGGTGATCTGCCAGTAGACGTGTCCCTGATCGTCGGTGTCTCCCTTCTCGACGAGCCCGTCGCGGTCCAGGCGTTCCAGCGTGTTGTAGATCTGGCCGACGTTCAGGGGCCAGGTCGACCCGGTGCGCCGGTCGAACTCGGCGCGCAGCTGATACCCGTAGCAGGGTCCCTGATCGAGGATCGCGAGCAGCGACTGACGGACCGACATGGTGCCTCCTGGGTGTATTCCCGGTATGTAATTGCCGAGTATATACATTCCGGGAAATCCCACGGCTGCGGCATCCGGCGTGTCGACGTCGTGCGGACGGCTCCAAGCGACCACAAAGTCACGGGCGGATAACATGGGCAGGAGTATGCGCGTGGATGCCGCGCGCCTGCGATCGCGAGCGCGACCCGCCCGATCGCTCCCCGACAAGATGGAGATGCCCCGTGGCGAACCCCTTCGAGAAACTGCTCCGCGCCGGTGAAGGCAAGGTGCTGCGGCGCCTGCAGCAGGTCGTCAAGGCCGTGGCGGCCCTCGAAGACGAATGCACGAGGCTCTCCGACGAGCAGCTGCGCGACGAGACCCGCGTGCTGCGCGAGCGGTACGCGGCGGGCGAGACGCTCGACCAGCTGATGCCCGAGGCCTTCGCCGCCGTGCGGGAGGCCGCCAAGCGCACGCTCGGCCAGCGTCCCTACGACGTGCAGGTGATGGGCGGCGCCGCGCTGCATCTGGGAAACATCGCCGAGATGAAGACCGGTGAGGGCAAGACCCTGACCGCGACCTTCGCCGTGTACCTCAACGCGATCGCCGGCCAGGGCGTGCACGTCGTCACCGTCAACGACTATCTCGCGACCTATCAGTCCGAGCTCATGGGCCGCGTCTACCGCGCGCTCGGCATGACCACCGGCAACATCGTGTCCGGCCAGACGCCCGAGGTGCGCCGCGAGCAGTACCAGGCCGACATCACGTACGGCACGAACAACGAGTTCGGCTTCGACTACCTGCGCGACAACATGGCGTGGCAGCGCGAGGACCTCGTGCAGCGCGGCCACTACTTCGCGATCGTCGACGAAGTCGACTCGATCCTCATCGACGAGGCCCGCACGCCGCTGATCATCTCCGGACCGTCGTCGGGCGAGGCCAACCGCTGGTTCACCGAGTTCGCGAAGATCGCGCGCACCCTCGAGCCCGGTGTGGACTACGAAGTCGACGAGAAGAAGCGCACCGTCGGCGTGCTGGAGCCCGGCATCGAGAAGGTCGAGGACTACCTCGGCATCGACAACCTGTACGAGTCGGCCAACACGCCGCTCATCTCGTTCCTGAACAACTCGATCAAGGCGCTGGCCCTGTTCAAGCGCGACACCGACTACGTCGTGATGAACGACGAGGTCATGATCGTCGACGAGCACACCGGCCGCATCCTGGTCGGGCGTCGCTACAACGAGGGCATCCACCAGGCCATCGAGGCCAAGGAGGCCGTGCCGGTCAAGGCCGAGAACCAGACTCTCGCCACCGTCACGCTGCAGAACTACTTCCGCCTGTACGAGAAGCTCGCCGGCATGACGGGCACCGCCGAGACCGAGGCGGCCGAGTTCATGTCGACGTACAAGCTCGGCGTGGTCCCGATCCCGACCAACCGGCCGATGATCCGCAAGGACCAGGCCGACCTCGTCTACAAGAACGAGACGGCGAAGTTCGACCAGGTCGTCGAGGACATCGCACGCCGTCACGAAGAGGGCCAGCCGGTGCTCGTCGGCACGGTCAGCGTCGAGAAGAGCGAGTACCTCTCGCGCCTGCTCAAGAAGAAGGGCGTGAAGCACGAGGTCCTGAACGCGAAGAACCACGCCCGTGAGGCCGAGATCGTCGCGCGCGCCGGTCGCCTCGGTGCCGTCACCGTCGCGACGAACATGGCCGGCCGCGGCACCGACATCATGCTCGGCGGGAACGCCGAGTTCCTCGCGGTGTCCGAGTTGAAGGCGAAGGGCCTCGACCCGGTCGAGACGCCCGACGCCTACGAGGCCGAATGGGATGCCGTCTACGAGGCCGTGCAGCAGCGCGTCGACGCCGAGGCCGAGAAGATCCGCGAGGTCGGCGGACTGTATGTGCTCGGCACCGAGCGCCACGAGTCGCGACGCATCGACAACCAGCTGCGCGGCCGCTCCGGCCGTCAGGGCGACCCGGGCGAGAGCCGGTTCTACCTGTCGCTGACCGACGACCTCATGCGCCTGTTCCAGTCCGGCGCCGCCGAGGCCATCCTGCAGCGCACGAACTTCCCCGACGACGTCGCGATCGAGTCCGGCATGGTGACCCGCGCCATCCGCAGCGCGCAGAACCAGGTCGAGGGCCGCAACGCCGAGATCCGCAAGAACGTCCTCAAGTACGACGACGTGCTCAACCGCCAGCGCGAGGCCATCTACGCCGACCGCCGGCACATGCTCGAAGGCGACGACATCGCCGACCGCGTGCAGCACTTCATCGAGGACGCCATCGGCGCGATCGTCGACGACCGCACCGGCGAGGGCAGCAACGAGAGCTGGGACTTCGACGCCCTGTGGACGGAGCTGAAGACGCTGTACCCGGTCGACGTCACGATCGACGAGGTCGTGGCGGATGCCGGCACCAAGGGCCGCATCACCGCCGAAGGCCTCAAGCGCGAGATCATCTCGGACGCGCAGGTCGCCTATCGCCGCCGGGAGGACGCCCTCGGCAGTGCCGCGATGCGCGAGCTGGAGCGTCGCGTCGTGCTGCAGGTGCTGGACCGCCGCTGGCGCGACCACCTGTACGAGATGGACTACCTCAAGGAGGGCATCGGCCTGCGCGCCATGGCCCAGCGCGATCCGCTCATCGAGTACCAGCGCGAGGGCTACCAGATGTTCCAGGCGATGATGGGCCAGATCAAGGAGGAGTCGGTCGGATTCCTCTACAACCTCGAGGTCGAGGTGCGTCAGCCCGACGCCGAGCACACCGAGGTCGAGGCCAAGGGGCTCGGCGGCATCGCCGCTCCTTCGCAGGGCCTGGAGTACTCGGCGGCCAACGACGCCGGCGAGGTCGAGGTGCGCAACGACCGCGGCCAGGTGCAGCAGGCCGCGACCGCCCGCGTGCGGGATGCCGTGGCGGCGGCCGTGCAGCACGCACCGGCCGAGGCGGAGGAGCCCGTGCAGCGGGGCGCGTTCGGCCAGCCGACCTCCACGGCTCCGGCGTCGAACCGCGCCGAGCGTCGCGCGCAGACCAAGAAGAAGTAGGCAGCCCGACAGCGCGATGGCCGGTTCCCGCGGGGAACCGGCCATCGCGCTGGATGCCGACCGTCAGGCGATCGTGTCCGCCAGGGCGCGCAGCGCCTTCTGGAAGGCCTCGACCGGCGGGTGCGTGATGCCCGCGCCGATCATGCCGATGCCCGGATCCTTGTGCGCGATGGCGGTGTTGATGATCGGAAGGATGCCGGTCTCCATGACCTTGCGCACATCGATGCCGGTGGGCACGCCCATGAAGTCGAGCGCCGGGATTGTCACGTTCGGGTTGTTGCCCGTCGTGATGGCGTTCATGGTGCGCGAATAGCCCATGGCCTCGTCCACGGTGCCGCCGACGAGGGCGACGATCGCGGGGGCCGCCGCCATCGCGAAGCCGCCGATTCCGAACGTCTCGGTGATCGCCGAGTCGCCCATGTCGAGGCCCGAGTCCGCCGGGGTGTAGCCCGCGAACATCGGACCGATGACCTCCTGCGCGGGGCCGGTGAACCACTGGCCGCCGGTGCCGGACACGCGGATGCCGAAGTCGACGCCGTTGCGGGCCATCGTCGTCACCACGGTGGAGTTCTCGATGCCGTTCGCAGCATCCAGCGAGGCCTTCGCCGTGACCATCCACGTCGGACCGGAGAAATAGTCCGAGGAGGCGACGAAGTCGAACACCTCGCGCTTCTCCTTCGTGGTGAAGTCCGTCTCGAGGATGTACGGCGCCAGAGCCTGGATCAGCAGGGTGGTGCCGGCCACGTTGCGGTTGTGCGCCTCGTCGCCCATGTGCAGCGCCTGCGACAGCATCAGCCGCAGGTCGATGCCGCCCGTGTTCAGCTCCATGGCTCCCGCGAGCACCGGTCCGAATACGTCCCGCATCCAGGTGAGGCGGTCGATGACCGACTGATCGTTCGCACCGAAGCGCAGGATCTTCGACAGCTGCTCGGACAGGTTCGTGTAGGCGGTGTTGCCGTGCGTGCGGTTGGTGACCTCGTGCACCCACATGCTCGCGCTCGTGACACCGGCCATCGAGCCGACCGACTGGTGCTCGTGGCACGGCGAGAAGGTGATCTCGCCGGATGCCGCGAGCTCGAACGCCTCGTCGATGTCCTTCGCGAGGCCCTCGAAGACCAGTGCGCCGGTGACGGCACCCTTCATCGGGCCGGACATGCGGGGGAATTCGATGGGCGGGCCGGCGTGCAGGATCGTCGTCCTGGTCATGCCCGGGACCGTGTCGATCGCCTGGCCGAAGCCTTCGAGGAAGGGCTGCGCCGAGAGGATGCGCTCGAGGGCGACCTCGTTGGCGGCGTCGATCTTCGCGGCCGTGGCCGGGTCCTCGAGGCGGCTCAGCGCCGCGATGACCTCGGGGTCGCCGCCGCCAGGCGGGGTCCAGTCCATCAGCACGGGCTCGACGCCCTGCGTCTTCAGGTCGTCGGCGAACATGTCGAGGCCGAGGTTGACCGGCTTCAGTTCGGTGCCGAAGAGTTCGTTCACGCTCATCAGTTGTCACCCTTCGCGACGAATTCGCGGGCGAGGAGCCCGAGGTTGGTGGAGGAGGAGGCGATGGTCACGCCGGCGGCCTCGAGCATGGCCACCTGGTCGGCCATCGCCGGCGTGTCGAGGTCCGTGCCGAGCACGTAGCCGAGGATCTCGAGGTGCCGGCCGCGGGCGGCCGCCTTCTGCTTGGCCTCGGTGATCGCGGGGATCGTGACGCCCACCGGGTCTTCGTGCGCGCCGAAGCCGAGCACGAAGTCCATGGCGATGACGCCGACCTCGGGGTCGTCCGCCTCGTGGACGAGACGCTGCAGACGCAACGATGGGTCGATCATCGGGTGCGGACGGCCGTTGGTGAAGTCGTCGTCGCCCATGTCGAGGAAGGTGTGCTCGCGTGAGGCGTCCATCGCGCCCAGCTTGTGGGCCGGGTCCTTCTGGATGTTGGAGTACACGTTCGGGTACGCGCCGAGCGCCGCGAACATCGACTCGTCGCAGAGCGTGCCGCCGCAGAAGAGCCCGCGGATGTACTTCTGCTCGGGGGCGAGCTTGGCGCGCACCTCCTCGATGAGCGGGACGTTCAGCGGGTGCGTGTCGAGGGTGGACTCGTCGATGCCCGAGGCGACGACGGCGGCGAGGGCGGCGGGCTTGGTGCCGGCGACCATGGTCACGTTGTCGTAGCCGGACTCGGTGCGGTCCGAGCCGAGGAAGGTCACGAAGACCGGCTTGGATGCCCGGCCGGCGACGGCGAGCACCTTCTCGGCGACGTCGTCTGCCGGGGGCTTGGAGACCACGACGATGACCGAGGTCTCCGGATCGGCGTCGAGGGCGTTGATGCCGTCGATCATCGAGATGCCGCCGATCTCGGTGCTGAGGTCGCGGCCGCCGGTGCCGATCAGCTGCGAGACGCCGCCGCCGAAGTCGTGGATGCGCACCGAGAGCTCCTGGCTGCCGGTGCCGGAGGCGCCGACGATGCCGATGCCGCCGCGGCGCACGGCGTTGGCGAACGCGAGCCCCGTGCCGTTGATGATCGCGGTGCCGCAGTCCGGGCCCATGACCAGCAGGCCCTTCTCGTGGGCGAGGTTCTTCAGGGCGAGCTCGTCCTCGACCGACACGTTGTCGGAGAAGATCATGACGTGCTTGCCGGCGTTCAGAGCCTTGCGGGCCTCACGGGCGGCGAAGGCGCCGTTGACCGAGATGAGCACGAGGTTGCTGTCCGGAACGTCCTCGAAGGCGCCGTCGAGGGTGCGGTAGCGCACCTCGGCCGCGTTGCCGGCGGACTTGTCCTTGCGGGCGAGGATGTCGTCGACAGCCTGGATCGCCGCCTCGATGGTGTCGTCGGACGCGTCGACCACGATCATCAGGTCGCTGGGCTTGGCCTCGTCGATCGCGGGGTCCTGGACGCCGACGTTGCGCAGCACCTCCTTGTTCATGGGCGTGGCCATGCCGAGGAGGGCCTGGGTGACGCCCTCGACGGCGTTCGCCTTGGTGCTCATCGACATGAGCGACACGGAGTCGAGGTAGGTGTTCTTCCTGATTTCGATGTGTCTGGTCATCGGTGTCCTTTCGAGGGAGTGTCAGGCCTGGGGGCGTTCGAGGATGGCGACGATCTCGGCGAAGCCGCGCTCGCGCGCGAGCTCCACCGGCGGGACGCCCCACGGGTCGGGCATGCCGGGCTTCGCGCCGTGGGCGAGCAGCAGCTCCACGATCTGCTGCCGGACCGGTCCGCCGTCGCCGAGGATGATCGTCTCGATGAGCGCGGTCCAGCCGAGGTTGTTCGTGAGGTTGACGTTGATGCGGGTGTTCTCCAGCAGGTACCGCACGACCTTCAGGTGGCCCTTCTCGGCCGCCGGGGTGAGGCCGTTGCCGCCCATGCGGGTGAGCCGCTTCAGGTCGGCTCCGGCCGCCACCATGGTCTGCACGAGCTCGAGGTCGTCGTTGATGCAGCCGAAGAGGAACGGGTTCGAGCACGTCTGATCCTGCGCATCGATGTCGACGCCCTCGGCGATGAGGGCGCGGACGACGTCGAGGTGGCGACCCCGCGCGGCGTGCAGGATGGCGGTCGCCTCTTCGCGGTCGACCGCGTTCTTGTCGGCACTCGCGGCGAGTGCGGCGCGCACGCCGTCCAGGTCACCCGCGGCCGCGGCGGCCAGGTAGCGCTCGTCCGCGGTGGCCGCGGCGAGATCGCGCATGTCGGCGGTCTCGATGCTGGTCATCGGTGTTCTCCTTCTCATCGCGGGGGATCCGCCGGTCAGCGGGTGCCGTCGCGGAGGTCGGTCTCGAGGTCGAGTGCGAGGCGGATGCCGGTGAGGATGTCTTCCCCGGACGTGTGGCCGATCTCGCGGATGCGCATGACGGCGAGTTCGACGAGGGCGGCGTCGCCGTCGCCGATGCCGCGTGCCAGGTCGTGCAGGCGCTGCCGGCCGCGTCCGCGGACGGCATGGCGCACGGTCACGGCCCCGAGGAGCGTCGTGGCGTCGCGATCGGCGGCCGCCGCGGCGAGCGCGGGCAGGTGTGCGCCGAGGCGCATGCCCGGGTGCGCGGCGAGGAAGGCGAGACCGGTGAGGATGTCGTCGCCGGTCGGGGTGAGTCCCTCGCCGAGTCCGAGCAGGCCCCGGGCCGCGGCGGTGATCGCGTCCGGCGCACCGGCGAGGACGGCGTGCCGCAGCGCTTCGACCCCGGCGGCGAGGAGCGTGGCGGCGGCGCGTCCGAACGGCGTGGCCGGC
>Ga0308170_10004482_pt1 | contig 11001 bp, 7 predicted proteins | sample PhyBR2_2_FD_202136 | JGI IMG/M metagenome (GOLD analysis project Ga0308170, IMG submission 202136) | Phyllosphere microbial communities from UC Gill Tract Community Farm, Albany, California, United States - DLSLSB.R2 | ecosystem: Host-associated > Plants > Phyllosphere > Unclassified | place... | reverse complement strand
GGGGGTAGGTCTCCATGATGCGGGAGCGGTCCACGCCCTCCCGCACGGTGTACAGCACCACACATTCCATGCGGCCGAACGTACCACGGCATCGGCCACCTCGTCCGGGGCCGCGTTGCTGGAAGGGGCGACGACGGCGGCGGGCGGAGTGCCACCGTCGTGCCTTGCTTCGGGGCTGCTTTCCTCCAGGACTGTCAGGCTGTAGCCGACGCCGTGGGCGACTCCTGCCGCTGGGTGACGCGCTGGATGAACTCGACGGTCTCGCGTTCCGTTTCGGCGCGCGTGGTGGGTTCGTTGTGCACCTCGTGCCGGACGCCGGGGAAGACGCGGGTGCGGACGTCCGCGTGGCCCGAATCGGCCAGGCGGTTGGCCACGTGGTAGGCGCCTTCGCCGTAGTTGGTGACGGGGTCCTGGTCGCCGGCGAGGATCAGGACGGGGAGGTCTTCGGGGAGCTGCTTGTACCAGTCGTCGCAGGTGACCTGGTCGTAGAGGTCCACGAAGCCCTGCAGGAAGCGGGCGCTGAGCGGTGCGCCGAAGTTGTTGAAGGGGTCCCTGCCGTGGTTCGAAACCACGTCTGCGTCCAAAGCGACCCAGGCGGTGGGGCCGGCGCCCTCGCCGAAGCGGCCCAGGAAACCGTCGAACAGCTGTGCCACCAGTTCCTGGGGCGCGGGCTCTGCGCCGCGCTCGCTGGAGGCAAGCCGGGCCAGTTCGGGGCGGTCGATCATCTTTTCGATGCCGCGCATCTGGGCGGCGATTCCGCAGAGAATCAGGCCGGAGAGTTGTGCGCGCGGGTCCACGGCCATGCCGCGGGCGATCATGGAGCCCCAGCTGTGGCCGAACACCACGTAGGGAAGCTGGGGGAGCGCCTCCTTGGCCTTGGCCTGGAGGGTGACCTCGTCTGCGACCACGACGCTGGCGGCGTCCTCGCCGGCGTCGCCCCAGGTCCCCTGCTGCATGGCCGTGCGCCCGTGCCCGGAGTGGTCGCCCGCCACCACGATGAACCCCGCGTCCACCAGGGTGGAGATGAGGTGGAGGTAGCGGCGGGAGTGCTCGCCGAGTCCGTGGATCAGCTGCACAATGGCTTTGGGCTGGCCGATGGGTTCGTAGACCCAGGCCTGGATGGTGTCGCGGCCGTTGGCGGACGTGAACTCGATTTCCTGCAGTGACATAGATTCCTCCCGTGCCGGCGCCGTCGCTGGCTCTTGGCGAGCCTAACCCTGAGCAGGTTGATGCCGTCAAGGTTGGGGGCGTTTCACGGACTATTGATTTGGAGGGTTCCAGCTACAGCCGTGGGGTGGAGATTCTTGGGCGGCCTTGTTCGCCATACTTGTCAGGATTGAATCTAGGAGTGCTTGGCCGCGGGTGCAGTAAGTGCCGCACGGGACTCTATTCTGACGCTATCCACACCCCAATCTGACGTCAGGTTGGGGTGTGCTTGGTCGACGGCTTGAGACTAATTTGCAAGCTACTTCCACATACCACCCGGAGGGCCGCCTGCCCTCGCTCAATCTGAACCAGCCGAATCGGAAAGCCAGCGCAGGGCGCCTACCGCACGTTGGAGCGCTTGGGCCGTCAGTCCTGGCCGCGGTAGGAAAGGCTGTGGACCAGGACTTCCCCGTCAACCGCGTAGACCCCGAACGTCCGTCCCGTGAAGGCCTTGGCCGTTTCGAAGGTCCAGTGCCTGCCATCGAGTTCAGCCAGCAACACTTCGGCACTCCCTGCGGAGCCGGCGGCCCGCGCGAGCAGGCGGATCCTGTCGCCGCCCACGGACCCTTCACTGAAGCCTGACGGCGGCGGCGTGGTCACGACTGCCAGCTCAACGTCGCTGGTCGGCAGTACGGCTTCCCATGTGCGGTCCAAGCCGGCGATGACGGCACGCGCTGTGACCGTCAGCGCGTGCCCGGGGGCAGAGGCCTCCACGGCGAACCAATTGTCTTCGGCGTTCCGCACTGCGATCCCGCCAACTCCGGAGCTAACGTGGAGCACAGCCCGGAATTCCATGCCGAGGTGGCGTTGCCGCTGGGCAAAGAAGGCGGGCCGGGGCGACGCGAGGGTTTCGCCGTCGCCCCTGACTACGAGCCCCTTCGACGTTGGGACCGTGAATGTGGAAGGCAACTGCCGGACACCAATCCAGGCCCTGTCGTCCAATCGTGCGCCATTGGTGAAGTCGTAGTCGACCCGCTCCGGACGTCCACCGGAAAGACGCGGTAAGCGCGGGTGCGGCCAGTCGTTGATCCATTCCACCCCGGTCAGGAAGGTTTCGCGGCCTAGGGGTGAAAACGCCTGGGTGAGGCCTACTGGACGCACGCCCAGCAGGACCATGGCCGTGCCGCCGTTGGGAAGCTCGACCAGGTCCGCGTGCCCGGTGTTCTGGATGTGCGAGCCGGTGCCTGCTGCGGTGAGGACAGGATTGTGGGGTGCTGATTCGAACGGCCCGTCTGGGCGCCGCGAACGCGCTACCGTAACGGCATGTCCGCGGTCGGTTCCGCCTTCGGCAGCCAGCAGGTACCACCAGTCCCCGCGCTGGTAGAGGTGCGGGCCTTCCGGTGAGTATAGACCGCTTCCGGACCACAGCTGCCGCGGCCGTTCCAGTGCTTGCCCCGTTTCAAGGTCCACCCTGACCTGCTGGATGGCGTCCGGATGGCGGGCAAACGTCACATAAGTGGTTCCCTTCTCATCCCAAGCGAGATCGGGGTCGATGCCGTCTATTGCTTCGATGACGGTTCCGTCGCTCCAGGGGCCGGCTGGATCGGTGGCGCTGAACACGACGCAGCCTCGGCCGCCCAGGAACACCGAAACGATGAGGTAGAAAACGCCCTCCCGGTACCGCAAGGTGGGCGCCCAGGCTCCACCAGGCGTAGGCACGTTGGCGAGCTGAACCTGCTCCTCCCGCGTAGCCACATGGCCAATCAGTTCCCAGTTCTCCAAGTCCCTGCTGTGATAAATCGGCAGGCTGGGAAGGTACTCAAAGGAAGAGGTCGCGATGTAGTAGCCGTCCGGCGTACTCACAATGCTCGGATCCGGATTGAAGCCGGAGAGAATCGGGTTGGGGCTCATCCGATGGATTTTTCCAGTTGAATCAGGGGTATTCGTGCCGCGATTTCACCCTTTGGAAAGGATCCTTGAGGGCGGACCAGCCGGCAGCAGTGCAAGAGGATAAAGGGGAGTTGTGGCCCGCAGGTCTCCGCGCCCCGTGCCAGGCGGGGGTCCATAGCGGTCGCCCGCATGACCCGACTTCCAGTGAATGAAAACCATCGCTTTGCAGGGCCGCGACGTCTACAAAACTGGGGGCGTGAACATGATTCGGGTTGAGCCCCGTTGCCGGGTAGTTATAGACAACGACTGGGCGGGGGACCCGGACGGGTTGGTCGCCTTGGCCCACCACGCATTATCGCCTGCCAATAGGGTCATCGCCATCACTTGTTCCCTGACCAACCCTATGTTTGGGCCGCCCGAAGGCAGGGCGCAGGCCGGCGCCGACCTTGTGTTGGATCTTCTTCAGGTACTGAAGTTGCCCGACCTGGCAGGTGTGCACGCGGGGCCGGATACTTCGTTCACCGGGCAACCGCGGAACAGTCCTGCTGCCCGGGCAATCGTTGACGCAGCCGCTGATGCTGCCGGGGAAAACCTTCCCCTGTTCCTCGTCTGCGCGGGTCCCCTGACCAACGTGGCTGACGCGCTCCTGCTGGAGCCCGCCGTCGCCCGTTCCTTCACCCTGGTGTGGGTGGGCGGTGCCGACAAGGATGAGGAGGAGTACAACTACTTCACGGACCCCGCGGCTGCAGACTTTGTGCTGGGTAACCGGGAAGTCGCCGTGTGGCAGTTCCCTATGGAGACCTACCGGAGGGTGGTGGTCCCGGTTGTGGAACTGGATGCGGCGTTCCGAAGTGCCGGCCCGTGTGGTGCATGGCTGTGGGAGCACTTCAACAGCCTGGAGGTGCCGGATTTCGTGAAGTTCGGCCCGCTCTGGTGCCTGGGTGACAGTGCGCCCCTGGTGGTGACAGGGCTGGATGACCTCACGTCCACGTTCGTCCAAACGTCGGCCGAGCCCCAGCGGCGGAAATATATGTCAGTGGACACGAGGCTGATCATGGCCGATTTTGTCGCCAAGCTGCGGCTGCAGGTTTGAGCGCGTGCGGAAGACATATGGGCCGGACCTCTCATGGAGATCCGGCCCATGCATCGTTGTTAAGCGGGCTGGGTGACCTGGGATGCAGCGTGCTCCTGGGCCAGGTTCCCCAGCCAGCGGGCGCTGTCCTTCGGGGTCCGCTCCTGCGTGGAGCGGTCGACGGCGATCAGGCCGAACTTGGGCCGGTAGCCGAAGATCCACTCAAAGTTGTCGAACGCCGTCCAGGCGATGTAACCCCAGACGTTAATGCCGTCGGCAAGGCAGGAGGCCACGCCGTCGACCGCGGCCTTCAGGTAGTCCACCCGCTGGGTGTCGTCCTCGGTGGCCACGCCGTTCTCCGTGACGATCACCGGGACGCCGGCCGTTCGGTGGGCCTCGCGGATGGTTGCCTCCAGCGCCTGCGGGTAGATTTCCTCGCCCATCTGGTTGGTGGGAACGCCCTCCGGCGCGGGGGCGTTGCCTTCAGGGCCGTATACCGTGCGGCCATACGTCTGGATGCCCACGAAGTCGTCATCCCGGGATGCCACCAGGAACCGCTCATTGACGTCACGGCGCACGCGGTCCGCGAGTTCTTCCCCGCCGGGAAGGGCCTGGATATCGGAGTTGGCGAGCGTCCAGCCCACCTTCAGGTCCGGGCGGTGCGCCTTGATGGCTGCGGTAGCGGCCTTGTGCGCTGCCAGCTTGACATTGAAGCCGGCCTCGGTGGAGCAGAACTGGAAGGGCGCAATAGTGCTGGCGTCAACGCCGAGCCGCCGGGCGGCGGCAGCCCACATGGGGACGTTGCCGCGGTTTTCCGGTGACTCGCCGCCAATGCCAAAGGATTCCAGCAGCCACGGAAGGTTGGGCTCATTCAGCGTGCAGGCGACGCCGATCAGGTCTCCGAGGTGGCCCATTACCCGGTTGCAGTAGCGGGCGAAAAGTTCCGGTGTCCGGTCGCCCTCCCATCCTCCCAGTTCCAGGAGCCAGCGCGGCGAGGTGAAGTGGTGGAACGTGACCACCGGCGTCAGGCCCTGCCCAACACATTCCTCCAGCACACGCCTGTAGTGGTCCAGCTCAGCCAGCGAGAAATGGCCTTCCTCCGGTTCGATCCGAGCCCACTCGATGGAGAAGCGGTAACTGGTGAAGCCGAGGCCGGCAATCAGCGCAATGTCCTCGCGGTACCGGTGGTAGTGGTCCACTGCGTCACCGGAAGGCTCCGCGAAGATGGTGCCGGGCAGGTGCTCCAGGAGCCAGGTGTCGCTGTTGACATTGCTGCCTTCCACCTGGTGGCCGGCGGTGGCCACTCCCCAAAGGAAGTCCTGCGGAAACGGGTTGCTCATGTGGTTCCTTTCGTGACGGACGCGCACCCGCGTCCAGGCCTGTCTGCCTGCATCCATCCTGACGAGGCGCGTGACCGCCGCCACAATACTTTTTCAATCAATGACATTGTCATGTTTGGCGCCACCGGCTCCAACGGATTCTGGAGAGGAGCCGGACACCTCCGGCCCCCCGAATTTCCTCCGTTTGTCACCGTCATAGAATGCGAAGGCGCACTAGATGAAACTTATGACCTCCACCGCACGCGGCAGCGCGGCCGTCCTGACCGGCGCCCTGCTGATGGGTTCCCTGGCCGCCTGCGGCGGCGGGTCCAGCCAAGCCGCCGCCAAGGGCGATACCACCAGCCTCACCCTGGCCATCGACAGCGACTCGGCCTCCTTCGGCTTTGACCCGCTGCGCGTCTCCGCAGCCCAGCGCCAGTTCTTCGAAGGCCTCTACGACAGCCTGATGACCCTTCAGCCGGACGGATCCACGGGTCCCGGGCTGGCCAAGGACTTCAGCTACAACGCTGACAACACCGTCCTGACGCTGAACCTCAAGGACGACGTGACGTTCACCGACGGCTCCAAGCTCGACGCTGCACTGGTGAAGGCCAACCTGGACCGCCGCTCCGATCCGGCCCTCAGCGCCTACTCCGCCGTCGCCAAGGGCGGGGCCCAGGAAATCACGTCGGTTGACGTGGTCAGCCCCACCCAGGTGACCCTGACCTTCGCCAAGCCGCAGCCCGGCTTCGAAAAGAACCTGGCCTCCACCACCGGCATGATCGTGGGCAAGAACGGCGTCACGGACGCCGCCAGCCTCGCTGCAACCCCTGACGGTTCTGGCCCATACACCCTTGACTCTTCCACTGTGAAGGGCAACAAGTACGTCCTGGTAAAGAACGACAAGAGCGCGGACGCTGCCAACTACGCCTACAAGAAGGTTGTCTTCAGCGTCGTCATGGACCCCCAGGCCCGCGCCAACGCTTTGGTCTCCGGCCAAGCCGATGTTGCCATGCTGACCTCCTCCACGGTGGACTTCGTCAAGTCAAAGGGCGTCAGTGTTTCGCAGATCGGCGGCACCGTCAACACCATGATCTCCTTCGACAAGACCGGCAAGACCGCCCCGGCGTTCGGCCAGGAGAAGGTCCGCCAAGCCATCCAGTACGCCATCAACCGCCAGGCCCTGGTGGACGCCCTGCACAAGGGTGACATTCCCGCCTGGAACGCCCTCCCCAAGGATTCTGCCGGCTTCACCAAAGACCTGGAAACCGAGTTCGCCTACAACCCGGACAAGGCAAAGAGCCTGCTGGCCGAGGCCGGCTATCCCAACGGCTTCGAGTTCACCATCATCGCCGGTGCACAGACCCAAACCGACCTGCAGGCCGTCCAGAAGGACCTCGCCGCCGTCGGCATCACCATGAACGTCAAGATGGCGGCCTCCACAGACGAAGCCTTCGCTGCCGTTGCCACCACACCTCTGGGTTACGCGCCCCTTAACTGGGACAACCCCGTCGGCGTGATGTACGGCGCCATCCTCAACGGTTTCACCAACGTCCAAAAGGCCACTGATGACCAGCTCAGCGCCGCTACCGGGGAATTGGCTGCAGCCAAGGACGATGCTGCCGTAAAGGCCGCAGCCACCAAACTGAACACCCGGCTGGTCGAGTCCGGCTGGATGATCCCGTTGTACGAGGCCCTGACCAACCAGGGGTACAACACCAAGAAAGTCCAGGAAGTGAAGTTCGCCGGCACCAACGCCTACCCCCTGCTCTCCTCCTACAAGCCCACCAACTGATCACCCTGGCCGGGCACGCTCCCCCCACGGAGGGCGCGCCCGGTCTGACCAATGGAGGTCACCCCCATGGCATTGTTCGTAGCCAAGCGCCTGCTCATGGCGCTCGCCACGGTGCTGGTGGTTGCAGTGCTGGCGTTCCTGCTGGTGCACGCAATGCCCGGCAGCCCCGGAGCGGTTTCGCTGGGCGCCGGCGCCTCCCAAGACGCAATCGACCAGCTGAACCAGCAGCTCGGCTGGAATGACCCGTTGTTCACGCAGTTCTTCCGCTGGCTGGGCAACGCGGTGCAGGGAAACCTGGGCGTCTCGCTCATTGACGGCCGCTCCATCAGCGTGGACCTGACCGACCGGCTCCCGGTCACCGCGTCCCTCGCCGCAGGCGCCACCCTCCTCAGCGCCGTCCTGGGCATCGCCCTGGGCGTGACCGCAGCGGTCCGCGGCGGGCTGCTTGACCAAGTCATCGGCGGCTTCGTCGGCCTCCTGGTCGCACTCCCGGCCTTCTGGGTGGGCATCATCTTCGTGTACCTGTTCGCCGTCCAGTCCTCCGTCTTCCCGGCCACCGGCTACGTGCCTTTCGAGGTATCGCCGCAGGACTGGGCCATGTCGCTGGCGCTGCCGATCATCACGCTGGCCGTGGGCGGCGCCGCGTTCATTGCCCGGCAGACCCGTGCTTCCATGCTGGAGGCTCTACAGCAGGAGCACATCCGCACGCTGCGCGCCACGGCCACCCCCACCTGGAAGATCCTCTACGTCCACGCCCTGCGCTACGCGAGCCTGCCCATCGTGGCCGGCATCGCCCTGCAGTTCATCGGCCTGTTCGGCGGCTCCGTCATCGCGGAACAGCTGTTCGCCATGCCCGGCCTTGGCCAGGCCGTCCAGTCATCCGTCAGCACCCACGACGCCCCCGCCGTGCAGGGCGTGGTGGTGATCGCCACCGTGGTGGTGGTCGCCGTCAACCTAGTGCTGGAACTGGCCACCAAGTTCCTCGACCCGAAGTTGCGTGCCTCATGATTCCCACAGTTGCCCCGGCCCCCGCGGACGCGGACCAGGCAGGAAGTACGACGGCGGCAGGAGCCTCCGCACCCCGCGCCGGCAAGGCAGCCCTCACCAGGTTTTCCAGGCACCGCCTGTTCGGGTCGCCGGGGGCCGTCGCCGGCCTGGTGTGGCTGGCGGCGCTGGTGATCGCATCCCTGACGGCTCCGCTCTGGCTGCCGTACAAGACCGAGGACCAGGACTTCACCGCAGTCCTCTCCGGCCCCACCGCGGCCCACTGGCTGGGCACCGACGAACTGGGCCGGGACATCCTCAGCCGCATCTTCGCCGCGGCCGCAGGCACCTTGGGGACGTCGCTGATCACGGTGATTGTCGGCGTCGGCCTTGGCACCGTCCTTGCCCTGCTCGCCGCGGGGGCCGGCGAACGGACCGAGGCAGTGATCAGCCGGGTCACCGAGATCATGATGTCCCTGCCGGGCACCGTGATCATCCTGGCCGTCATAGGCGCGGTAGGCACCAACATCCCGGTGGTCATGGCCATCCTGGGCATCCTGATGTCCGCCGGGATCTACCGCGTGATCCTGGGGCAGGCCAAGTCAGTGCAGTCCCAGCTCTACGTGGACGCGGCCAAGGTGGACGGCACCGGCCCGCTGGGCATCAGCCTCCGCCACGTCCTGCCCGGCCTGGCCAACACCATTGTGGTGCAGGCCGCGCTGATCTTCGCCGTGGGCATGCTGATCCAGGCCGGCCTGGCGTTCATCGGGTTCGGGCCGCCTCTTCCGCAACCCAGCTGGGGCGGCATGATCCAGGGCGCCTCCCAGCACGTCTACGACGCCCCCTGGATGATGGTTCCCACCGGTGCCGTGCTGGCACTGACCGTCTTGTCGGCCAATGCCATCGGCAATGCCCTTGGCAAGGCACCGAATGCGGCGGCCCCGCACCTGCCGTCCGCGGCGGCCCGCCGACAGCGCGCCAAAGCTGTTGCCACCATCGCCGCCGGTTCCCCGGCTCCCGGGGACGCCCGGAGGGGGACGCTGAGCGTCCGCAACCTGTCCGTCGGCGTCGATAATGCTGGTACAGGCAACGGCGTCCGCCTGGTCACCGACATCTCCTTCGACGTCCAGCCCGGAACCGTCCTGGGCCTGGTGGGTGAATCCGGCTGCGGCAAGACCATGACGGCGCTGTCGCTCCTGGGACTCCTCCCGTCCGGGGTGTCCGTTACCGGCGGGCAAATCCTGTGGAACGGACGAAACCTCGCCGCCACCAGCGACAAGGACATGGAAGCCGTCCGCGGCCGCGAGATCGCGCTGATCAGCCAGGAGCCCATGCGCGCCCTGGATCCGATGTTCACTGTGGGCTACCAACTCACCACCACGATTCGGCGGCTCCGCGGGACAGACCGGGCCGAAGCCAAGGCGGAGGCCCTGGGCCTGCTGGAGAAGGTGGGCATCGTTGATGCCGCACGGATCCTCAAGACCTATCCGCACCAAATCAGCGGCGGCATGGCCCAGCGCGTGGCCATCGCCCTGGCGCTTTCCGGCCAGCCGAAGCTGCTGGTGGCGGACGAACCCACCACCGCCCTCGACGTCACCGTGCAGGCCGAAATCCTGTCATTGCTGCGGACCCTGGTGAAGGACACCAGCATGTCCGTGGTGATGGTGACCCATGACCTGGGCGTGGTGGCGGACCTCTGCGATCAGGTCGCCGTGATGTACGCCGGGCAGGTGGTGGAAAACGGGAAGACCGCAACCACCCTGGACAACCCCCGCCATCCCTACACCCTGGCCCTGCTCGCCGCCGATCCGCACGCCAACCAGGCCGAGGAGATGCCCGAGAGACTGGCCACCATCAGCGGCCAGGTCCCGCAGCCCAAGGACTGGCCCACCGGCTGCCGCTTCGCCGCCCGCTGCCAGTTCGCTGGCTCCGCCTGCCTGGAACCGGTCCCGTTGCTGCCCTCCGGCGCCGGCGAAGGCCTGGTCCGTTGCGTCAAGGCGGACCAGCTCGCCGTCGAAGGCATGGACTGGCTGGCCACCGACGTGCCCGCCGCCAGGCTCCTCCCGGTCAGCCCGGTGACCCCAACGAACACCACCATCGTCGAAAAGGACCTGGCATGAGCACCGCAGTCACGGAACGCGAGACACAGCAGCCCCCAGCCAGCACCCCCGTGCTGGAGGTCAAGGACCTGGTGGTCCGCTACGGCCGGGGCCGGAAGGCAGCCGCCGCACCCGCCGCCGTCGACCACGTCAGTTTCAGCATCGCGCCCGGGGAAACCGTGGGCCTGGTGGGGGAGTCCGGCTCCGGAAAGTCCACCATCGGCAAGGCCATCCTGGGCCTGCAGAAAGTCTCCGGCGGCTCCATCAGCTACCAGGGCAAGGACATCACCTCGGCCAATGCCGCCCAGCGCCGGGCCTTGGGCGGGGAGCTGCGGGCCGTCTTCCAGGACCCCAATTCGTCGCTGAACCCGCGCAACACCATCGGCACCTCCCTGGCTGAACCGCTCCGGCTCCGCGGCGTCTCCGGCGCGGAGGCGCGGGCCAAGGCGGAGGACATGCTGGAACGCGTCGGGCTGCCGCGGGAGGCCGTAGACCGCTATCCCAGCCAGTTCTCCGGCGGCCAGCGGCAACGCATCTCCGTGGCGCGCGCCCTGATCTGCGACCCCCAGCTGGTGGTGTGCGATGAGGCCGTCAGCGCCCTGGACCTCTCCACCCAGGCGCAGGTCCTGAACCTGCTGGCGGACCTGCGCGACGAACGGGGCCTGAGCTACCTGTTCATTGCCCACGACATCGCCG
>Ga0308170_10004481_pt1 | contig 11002 bp, 10 predicted proteins | sample PhyBR2_2_FD_202136 | JGI IMG/M metagenome (GOLD analysis project Ga0308170, IMG submission 202136) | Phyllosphere microbial communities from UC Gill Tract Community Farm, Albany, California, United States - DLSLSB.R2 | ecosystem: Host-associated > Plants > Phyllosphere > Unclassified | place... | reverse complement strand
GCGTCGTCCCCTCTGTCGCTCGCGCAGGCTGACGGCTGACGCAGCTGGAGAGCGCGCGCGCAGGTCCCTCGGGCGCCGTCCTCATCAACCTCGGCGCGCGCTTCGCCGGCTGCATGAAGTACATCTCGAACGTGCGTCGTCTCTCTCTCCTCGGCTCGTGCAAACTCGGCGCTGACGCCGACTCGCTGTGCGCTGCAGGTGACCGACATCTCGTGGACCTGCCTCGAGGACACGAACAAGGCGACCCTCTCGTCGGCCGACCCTCTCTGTGCGCCTCTTCCCTCGCACGCTCACATCTCAGGTCAGAACTGACGCAAACTTGCGCAGGCACCATGTCCGACATCTGCGGCTTCGGCGGCTTCGACATCGTCGACGGGCCGAGCGGACCCGACCAGTCGTTCCGGTTCTTCGTCCCGATCTTCCTCCACGCAGGCGTCGTCCACCTGCTCCTCAACATGCTCGCTCAGTGCACAAGCTCCGCGCAGGTGCGTCACTCTCATTTTCATGCTCATCGCCCAGAAGGTCGAGGCTGACGTCGTCTCGCAACTCGTGCGCAGGTCGAGCGCATGATGGGCACGCCGCGCTTCCTCGTCGTCTACTTTGCGTCGGGCCTCTTCGGCTTCATCCTCGGCGCCAACTTTGCCCTCGTCGGCTTGCCGAGCGTCGGCGCGTCGGGCGCCATCTTTGGCACGCACGCCGCCCTCCTCGTGTGCGTCGCGCGCTCAGGCCTCGTCCGTGTCCCTCGAGCTTGTCGAGCTCCGACTGACTTTTTGCTGGCGACTACCGCGCAGGGACCTCCTCGCGCACTGGAAGATTGAGTACCGCCCCAAGCGCAAGCTCCTGTTCCTCGTCGTCGAGATCATCATCGGCATCGGGCTCGGCTGGGTTCCTGGTGCGTCCCCTCTCGCCTCCCTCCTCGCTTCCTCCAGCCCTTCCTGACGTACTTCTTGCTCTCGCACGTGCGCAGGTGTCGACAACTTCGCGCACCTCGGCGGGTTCCTCGTCGGCCTCCTCACGTCGATCCTCCTCTTCCCGATCGTGCACCCGTCGCGCACGCACAAGCTCGTCTTCGTCGCCCTGCGCCTCGTCGCGCTCCCGCTCATCATCGTCGTCTTTGTCGTCCTCACGAGGAACTTCTACACGGGCGACCCAGCGACGGCGTGCAGTTGGTGCAGGTGCGTCGGCTCGAGCGCGTTCTCCTTTTTCTCCGTGTCGCAGCCGCTCGGCAGCTGTGCTTGGTGTAGTGAACTCGTCGAACTGAAGCACTCGTCCTCCTTCCGCTTCACAGGTACCTCTCGTGCTGGCCGACGAGCTCGAACAACGTGAGCTCCCCTCTCGCCGTCCTCCCTCGCCTCCTCTCGCTGACTTCCTTCTCGCCGCGCAGCACTGCAAGGGCACGGGCCTCACGACCGTCACGGCCTCGTCCTCGACCATAACGTCCCTCATCACGATCCTCTTCTCGACCTTCGTCCTCCCTCTCCTCTGATCCTCCTCTTCGCCCTCGCCCGCATCCTCGCAACCGCCCTCCTTCACCTTCTCCAAGCAACCCTTTTGTCTTGTACCATCTCTGCGCTCGCACACGTCCTTTCTGCCCCCTCCTCGTTGTCGAGCGGCGCCGTGGCTGGTCCAGGTCCTCGTCTCGTCGCCCCTCGCACCTCTTTATCGTCTCTCGCGCTCTCCTCGCAACTATGGACACTTTGCCGCGCTCTAGACTTCGATGAGAGAAACGAACAGTGATACAGTGAGAGCACGAACGAGAGGCAACAAAGGGGAGTGTCTACGAAAGAAGAGGAGGCTCGAGCGAGAAAGGAGGGACGGCAGCTCAGGCCTGAGCGTCGCCGGCCTCGTCGCGGTAGTACTGCTGCGGCGCCGTGACAGCGCCCTCGGCACGGAGGGCCTGCTCCTCGCCCTCGAGCTCGCGCGACTCCTGAACGAGCGAGCACGTCGTGCAGAAAGCGCCTGCGCGCATCGCACTCTCGACATCAGCTCTCGTCGCTCGGGAGAGAGGAGAGCGCCGACAGAGGACCAGAGGGGGAGGAGCACGCACCGACAAGGACGTCCTCGACTGCGTTGCCGCGCACGGCGTAGCGCTGGCGCGTGTGGAAGCGCGCGACGCACTGCAGCGCGACTTGGCCGATGCCGGCGAGCTGCGGCGCGACGGCGTACAGGCAGGTCCAAATGCCGAGGCGCGAGGGTGCGGGGTGGGCTGTGGGCGGTGCAACGTCAGCTGTGCGCTCTGTAGGAGGGACACGAGGAGGAGCGAGAGGAAAGGGACGCACGCTCGCCGGTCTGGATCAGGTGAACGAGGCGCTCGCGGTTCTGGTTGAAGACGAGGCACGGGCAGCACGCCGCCTCGGCAGCGAGCGCAGGCCGCTCGTACCAGGCGCACAGGCCGTGCGACCAGTCGCGCTTGCCGTCGAGGCCGACCGGGACGGCGAGCGAGTTGCGCGGGCCGTCGAGGCGCATCTGCGGCGTCGGCATCTGCGGGGCGGTGGAGGCGCGTCAGGTGGGCTCTGTGGACCTAGGAGGAGGATGAACGCACAGGCTGGACGGCCTTGACCGGAGTGGCGCGGGTCGAGAGGAGGGCGACGTCGGCCTGGATGTTGCCCTGAGCGGCGGCCTCGTACGCGGGCGGGGCGGCGTCGTCGGCCGTCGCGAGAGGCTCGTAGTGCTGCTTGGTGTCGGTCATGGTGGTGCTCTGGCTCGGAGCGGGAGAGGCGAGCGAGAGGAGCTTGCACCGCCTCGACCTGATCAAGCCGTCGACCAAGTCTCGCACTTTCTGTCGCCTCTCGAAGCTCAAACGAGCGCAGGGGAAGCGGGCACTGAGATCTCTGTATTGCTCACAACTACGGACAAGGGAAGATCCAGGCGGCATGGTAGCCGAGGAGGGCGACCACCACCTTCGAGGCCGCCGGGCGAACAAGCGAAGGAGGACGAGGACGAAGACAAGCGAGGAGGGGTACGAGGAGACGACATCGTCGAGACGCCTTTTGCGAGAGGGGGAGAGAGGGGTGCGGCCGGAGGAAGACTGCGAGAGGGAGGAGTGGGAGGGGGGAAGGCTGCGCGTGTCCTCCTGCAACGCGCTGCGGTGACCGAGCGAGGGATACATACAGGCACGAAGTCGGATAGTGACATAGGAGGGAACGGCGAGGCGAAGACGAGGACGACAACCAGGTGGACCGAGAAGAGGCACGACGACGAAGGGCGAGAAGGAGAGAGGCGGCGAGGTGCGAGGTGCGGCTGCGAGTGCGGGTGCCGGTGCGAGGGACGAGGTGTCGACTCTTGAGGATGAGGACGAGTCGTTTTGGAGGTCGGAGGGGAGGAGAGGGTGCGAGGAAAAGGCCGCTCAGGCCCTGCCGTGGAAGGACGAGCCAGTCGTCGCGGGCGGGTCGTCGAGCGACAGCTCCTCGATCTCGGGCCAGTCGAGCGCCGACTTGCCGTGCTCGGCCGACATGGCGCCGTGCGACGTGCCCGAGAGCCAGTCGCCGCCGACGCGGCGCAGGATGGGCGACGCCGCCGCGCTCGAGAGGCTCGACGACGAGTCGTTGCGAGCGAGGAAAGGCGAGAGCGGCGCCGCCGCCGACGAGCCCGACGACATGAACGACGCCGCGCTGTTGTGGCGGGCGTGCGCCGCGCCCGTGAAGCACCTGCTCGACGAGGACGACACCAGCGCCGGCGCCGGCTTGATCGGGCTCGACGTGCCGTACCCTTGCGCGGCGAGCGAGACGAGCGACGCCGTCGAGCCGCGCGGCGCGCCCGAGCCGAACGACGAGATGGACCCACGAGGTCCGTGCGGGCCGCCGAGCGAGGCGAGCGACGAGCTCGAGCCGTGCGTGCTCATGCTCGCGAGGCGCTGCAGTCGGCTCTGCGGCGCGTCCTTGTACGTCGCCGGCGCCTGGCCGGGGCGCTCGCGGATGCCGAGGCCGAAGAGCGTCGACGTCTCGAGCGACGAGGCGGTCGACGACGAGGACGACGAGCCGCCGCCGAGGATGGGCGCACGGGCCCTCACCGGCGAGCTCTGTGCCGACGACGACGACGACGAGTGCGACGGGCTCCCGAGGAGCTCGGACAAGGCCGGGCCGAACGTGCGCGACGGCGCCGCCGTGACGGCCGTCGAGGTCATGCGGCCGTGCGGGCGCGGGCTCTGGGCGCGACTGCTCGCCGTCGAGCCCTTGCGCGACGTGCTGGGCGACGACGGCGTCGTGCCGTCGGGGACGGTGTGGACGAAGCAGCAGCGCTTGCCGTACGGGCACGCGCCTTCCTCCCAGAAGGTGCGGCAGATCTCGGACTTGAACTGCGGGCGCGAGGGGCGAGCGTCAGATCTAGCTCGCGCGCACGCAGAAAGCCGGCGAGGACGCACCTTGGGGTGGCGAGGAGCGTAGCGCATCTCGAGGACGCCGTGAGCGAACTGGCACTTCTCGCCGTAGCGGCTGCGAGCAGAGCAGGAAAGGAGGGGTCAGTGCGGGCTCGACGACGCTCGTCTTTTGCGACGGGCGAGGGGGATACAGAGAGAGAGAGAGAGACGCACCACCACTTCAGCTCGTCCCAGCTGCGGCAGCCCTCGGTCTTGTACAGCTCGTGCTTGCGGTTGTTCGGGCTCGGGCCGGGCAGGGGGACGCCCATGGCCGAGAGCTGCGTGCTCGCGAGCTGCTGCTGACGGCCCATCATGGCGGCGACCTTGAGGACGACGTCGTTGACGCCGCTGCTGTCCGGGTCGGCGAGGAGCTGGTCGGCGGCGTCCTGCGACAGGCCGAAGAGGACCGCGAGCGGGTGCAACTCGTGCATGGCGTGGTCGAAGTGCTGCGCCATCGTGTCGAGGTGCTCGTCCGTGACGGGCGTCTCGAGCGACGTGCACGTCGACTCGACGAACAGGTCGCGCGCCTCGAGGTAGAGCGGGTCGTCGCGCGTGAGGTTGAACGGCTCGGGGTGGGCGAGGGGAGGGTACGTGCCGGCGCCGCCGACGCTCGCCTGCGAGCCGCGGTGCGACCAACCGCCGCTGCTCGGCGTCGCCGGCGAGAAGGGCGGGTACGACTCGCAGTCGTCGGGGAGGTGCGCCGTGGACGAGTCGCCGCCCGTTGGCTCAAAGTAGGTCTGCAGCTGCGCCGCCGTCTGAGCACGCTCGAAGACGGGGCGAGCGCTCGTCGGCGAGAAGAAGCTGCTGTCCGACGACGACGCGATGCTCGCGCTGCGGGCGTGCGCGAAGCCGGCCGTGCTGGCGAAGCGCGACGGGTACGACTGCTGGAGGCGCCAGTGCCCGGCGCCCGTGGACGGGCCGAGGTCCTCGCTCGCGGCACGCATGCGCTGCGCATTCATCGCCTGCTCGTCGACGTCGGCGAGGACCTCCATGTCGTCGTCCGAGTAGAGCATGGTGCCGCCGAGCGGCGCCGACTGGAGCTGGAGGATCTCGTCGGCGATCGTGTACTTGGCGCCCTGCGACAAGAGGTGGCCGTCGTAGTCGAACTGGGAGCATCCGCTCGTCGTGCTGCTGAGCGACCAGTGGCGGCGCGGCGCCGAGGCCGAGGCCGAGGCCGGCGCGTGCGGGTCGAGCGGCGAGCTCGCGACGCTCGCCTGGTCGTTGTAGGCGTGCGCGGCCGGGAAGGCGTAGCGGCTCAAGGCCGTGTCGATGCCGAGGCGAGGAGGGCTCGGGCGCAGCGAGAGGGGCGTGAACGAGGTCGCGAACCGGGGCGAGAACGGCTCGGCGGTCGGCGTGAGCTTCTTGGAGCGAGTTGGGCTGTCGGGCGCCGCCTGCGGAGCCTCGGACGACGAGGTGGACGACTCCTGGACGCCCTCCGACGAGCTCTTGGCCGCCTTGACCTCGTCGTCGCCGCTTTGGACCTCGCCGCCGTGGCCGACGTCGTCGAGCGAGGTGGACGCCTCGAGGACCTGGTCGGGCGAGGCGTGCGGCGTGGGCGACTCGGTGACGGCGACGGCGGCGGCGGCGGCGGCGGCGAGCGAGGCGAACGAGAAGCTGCCGGCGTGCCACCCGGGCTCGCCCCAGAGAAGCGAGGTGGGCGAGTGGGAGCGGGGCGAGGGGCCGGCGGCGACTGTGCCCTTGACCTCGAGGGTGCGACCCCTGCGGCGCTCGTGCGGCTCGTCGCAGTCGGACGCGTCGGCGTCGTAGTCGTGCGAGACCTCGAGCATGGCGGGGGACGAGGAGGAGGGGATGTCGAGTGACGGCGGCGGCGAGGGCGAGTGGCGCGAGAGCGGGAGCTTCTTGGCCCGAGGGTGCAGGTGCGGTGTGGGCGCGTTTGGCGCGTCGGAGCGAGCTGTAGCGAGCAGATGGAGTCAGCGCCTGAGTCCGGGGGAACAGCTCGCCGGAGGGAGATGCGCGTGGGAGGCTGAGGGGAGGAGGAGGAGAAGGAGGAGAGCGCACTTGTGGTGCCAGGCTCCATCTTGGCTCGCCCTGGTGCAGGTCGGTCGAAGTCGAAGTGGGAGGAAGGGAAGAGAGAGAGGGAGGGGGAGCGGGGGAACGGCGCGTCCGAGAGCGCGAGCCGGGGCCTCGCCAAAACAGACGAGCGGCGGACAGAAACCAGCAAGCAAGAGGACTGAGCACCCGACCCGGATTTGACAGCGATGCCGCCAGCCTGGCTCTGTCCTCGACCGCGCTACTCGAGCACCAGCTGCAATCAGCACCCACTCGATCAAGGGCGACGCCGAGTGCACGAACCCGAGTCGACGAGCGACGAGGAGGAGGAGGCGCTCGCCCGCTCCGAGTCGGCGGCTCTCCCTCCTCCCTCACCGCTCCATGCTGGCTTTGCAGCCGTGCTGCACCTCTGAGCAGCTCAGCTCAGCCCCTCGACGCGCCCAGTACCGCCCATCAAGCTCGACGACGCCCCCGACTCGAGTGCTTGTATGCGCGCGCCGACGAGGCGAGCTGGTCGACGAGCGGCATCGGGCGGGCGAGCGAGGGCGGGCCGACCCAGCAGGGCACTCGAGGTGGCTATGCGCAAGTCGGTGCCGCGCTTGAGCATGTCGAGCGCGTGCGTCGATGGAGGACCCGCTCCTGCTCGACTCGCCTCCTCCGCACGCGCTCCGGCTCGCGACACTGCGCACACGGCCTTCGCCCCCAGAGGCCTCGGCTACAAGTGCTCTACGAGGTTGGTTGACGCGCCACGAGCTTCCTCGAGCACCGGCTGCCCGTCGCCGTTCTCGCTCGGCCTTTGAGCGTCAGCGACCGGTTCTGTCCTCGACGAGCGCGTTCCTGCGCGTGTGCTTCGCTTCGAGGTCGCCCTCGTCCCAGAGATAAAGGGGCGCACGCCCCCTCGCGGACCGTTGGATCGGGTCCATCACACCCGCTTCTTTGCTGCGCGCCGTCGTTCTCGCAGCTCGCGCAGCTACCCTCTTTTGCGCTCAAAAGGTCCCGCTCGACCGGCTCTCCTGTCTCCTCTCTCTTTCCTTCGTCTGTGGCCGCCGGTTCCGCCTCCTCTCGGTGCGTCCCTCCCCTCTCTCTGCAGCCGTTCGCTCGAGAAGGCTGACTCCTCTCGCCGCAGCTCTCCCTCTCTTCCCTCGACGAGCTGTGCTCTACCTGTATCCCTTCATCATGCACTTCACCTTCGCCGTCATCGCCCTCTCGCTCCTCGGCCTCGGCGTCTCGACCGTCGATGCTGCGTGCCACAAGGTCTCGCGCCGGGCTCTCGCCGCTCGCAACGAGCAGCCCGCCGCCCCTCGCCTCGCAGCCTTCCAGCGCACCTCGTCGAGCAAGCAGGTCGTCCGTCGTCAGAAGGGTGGCGCACGGCTCAACCGCCAGGGCGAGTCCTGGGGCGGTGCGGGCTCTGCTGCGCGCGCGAGCATGACGGCACCGGCGGGCGACAGCGGCAGCGGTGCGCCCTCGGCTGCCGCCTGGACCAAGTCGAGCTCGCAGACGAGCAAGGCGGCGCAGGCGACGGGCGGGGCGTGGACCGCTTCGTCGAGCTCGTCGGCCGCCGCTTCGACCTCGACTTCTTCCTCGGCTTCGTCGTCGAGCGGCTCGACCTACTCGGGCGTCGCGACCTTCTTCTACCGTGCGTCTACTCTCGCTCACTCTCTTTCCCTTCCTGGGCACGCGCTGACTCTCTGCCTTGCAGAGGATGGCAACGCCGGTGCGTGCGGCTCGACCCACTCGGACTCGGACAAGATCGTCGCCCTGCAAACGAGCATGTACGGCTCGGGCTCGTACTGCGGCAAGACGGTCGTCATCACCAACACGAGCAACGGCAAGAGCGTCACGGCTACCGTCGCCGACGGTGCGTCGCTCCTATCTCCCTCGCAGGCACTGGCTCGAGTCGAAGCTGACATCGCCGGCTTCCTCTTTGTCGGCCGCAGAATGCCCCGGCTGCTCGTCGTCCGAGTCTCTCGACCTTTCGACGGGCGCGTTCGACTCGATCGGGGACGAGGACACCGGCGAGCTGTCCATCTCGTGGTCCTTCTCGGTGCGCACGAGCCTCTCTTCTCGCCCTTCCTCTCGAGAAGCTGCTGACGCACATCATCTCTCCAGGACTAAGTCGTGACACTGCTCAAAGCTCGCTGGTCGAGCCGCCGACGCGCCTGCACATGGACGAGCGCTGCGCGCCCCATCCTGTAGCTCGTTCCCCTCGCTCTCGCACCTCCTCCCTAGACGACCTTTCGCTCTCTCTTCTCCTCTCTGCGCATGCTGCAACGACGCAGGACGTCCGTGCGATGAGTTTGAACAATGCAGAGTGCGAGGAGAGGGCGTGAGAGCAGAAGCAAAGGCCCGGCGAGAGAGGGAGAGCCGGCGCGAGTCGACGACGCTCAGAGCCCGGCCTTGAGCACGAGGCTCCCCTCCTTGAAGTCGGCGACGGCCTTGAGGAGCCCGCCCATCGCCTCCTTGTTGCGCTTGTCCTTGAGCGCGCGCCCAAAGTGCCGCAGCAGGTCCTTGGTCGAGCTCGTCTGGCCCGGGCGCGCCTTGAGGAACGCGACGAGGTCGGCCTCGCTCAGCAGCGCGCCCGGCGCGAGGCCGCCCGCCGGCCCAGGTGACGGCGACTTGCCCTTGCCCGAGCCCGAGCCGCCCTTGCGCCGCTTGGACCCGTCGGCGGTCGACGACGACGCGCCGCCCTCGCTGTCGCTCCCTGCGCCGGCGTCGCGCTTGCGCTTGGACGAGGGCGATGCAGCGCGTCGAGCGAGCATAGCAGCGCCCGAGGAAGAGGGCGAGGCGGCGCGCGAGGCGGGTCGAGAGGTGGACGAGCCGCGGCCGGGTGAGGCGGCGCGCGAGCCAGGGCGGGCGCCCGAGGCGTGCGAGGTGGCCGAGGCGTCGCTGTCGTTGTCGTCGTCCTGCGCGTAGAAGACCATGAAGGCGCAAGGGTCAGCTCGTGCGTAGGGAGTGACAGGGCACGCAGAGAGCGTGAGGGAGGAGGGACGCACACTCGCGTAAGGGTTCTCGACGTCGTCGTCCGACTCGTAGTTGCCCGTCTTGTCCGATTTCTTGACGAGCTTCTTGATCTCCTTGCCCGTGCGGTTGAGGCGGTCGCCCTCGCCCTCGAGCGCGTCGACCTCGTCGTCGTCCGGGATCTCGTCCGGCCGCTCGACGGCGCGCATCTCGCGGCGGATGCGCTCCTGCGGGCGAGCAAGTATAGAAGAGAAGCCGAGTCAGGTCGAGAGCGAGAGAGAGAGACAGGCAGAAGAGCTGGGACGCACCTCGAGCTCCTTGGTCTCCTCCTCGTCGGCGAGGTCGTCGATCTTGGCGATGCCCTCCTCGTCATCCTGGAAGTCCTCCTCGTAGTCGAACTCGTCGTCCCCCTGATCTGCCGCCCGACCCCTGCCCCTCGACCCGCCTGCGCCTGCTCCTGCGCCCGAGCTGATGACGGTGCGGACCTGCGGCCGCCCGCCGGCGTTGTCGGCGGCGTCGAGGCGCGAGCCGTGCGCCGAGTTGGCGAGCATGCGCGAGCGCAGCGACGACGCCGATGGGCCGGACGAGGACGCTGCGGCGCCGCGAGGGGTCGAAGCGCCCGAGGAGGACGAGGCCGTGGCACCGGCTGCTGCGGCGCCGGGCGGCGGGGCGATGCGGCGGTGCATGACCCAGCGCTCGGGGTCCTTGGACTTTTGCTGGCGGGCGTACTGCGAGCGCGGAGCGTAGAGTCAGCCGAGGAGCAGGAGGGCGAGCGACAGAGACGAGGAGAGACGGGCGGACGCACCTCCTCCTCGGCCTCCTCCTCGGCGAGCGTGAGGTACTTGGGGCCCTGGTTGAAGCGGTACCAGCGGTTGACGGGCAGGACGCGGAACTCGTCCTGGTTGTCGCTCAGGACGAAGGCGACGTAGGCGCTCCCGCCCGAGCCGGTCGAGTTCGAGTCGGCCGCCGGGCGCCACCCTTGTAGCCCGGCGCGGTTGCCGTTCTGCTGCTGCGGCGACTTGGCGCTGCTCTCGATCTCGCCGGCGCCGCCCTCGAGCCGACCGATCCAGCGCTCGCGGCCCTCGTCGTCCTCGAGGACCCAGGGCTGCCATTCCTCGCGCTTGAGGCGGCGCGCCTCCTCGGACGAGACGAAGACGCGGCGCGTCTTCTTCTTGAACATGCCGCCGGGCCCTCGACGCTGGACGTTGGTCGCGCCGCCGGCGCCCTTGCCGACGAGCGACAGGTCGAGCTCCTCCTTGTCGTCCTTGGCCGCCGCGTCGCCCTCGCCCTCGCCGCCGGCTCCTGCTGCACCGTCCTCGGCCTTGCCCGTGCCGTCGCCGTCGACCTCCATCTTGACGCCCGCGGCGCGCGCTGCCCGATCGATGGCGCGCTGGTTGTGGCGCTCGCGGTCCTCGTCGGTGAGGCGGCGCACGGTGCGCGGGTCCTTGCGGTTGAGCTTGACCGGGCGCAGGAACTGGCTCTCGTCCTGCGGGTCGATGACGCGGTCGCCGCCGCCGCCCGTGACGGCAAACTTCATGACGTTGTACTTGGTCCCGGTCGACGACGAGGGTGCCGAGGCGCGCAGGACAAAGTCGCGGTAGGACGAGGTCGACGGCAAGGGCGAGTTGGCAGGCGAGGCCGTGAGGGAGGAAGGGCCATCGGTGGGCTCGACCTTGGGCT
>Ga0308170_10004474_pt1 | contig 11014 bp, 13 predicted proteins | sample PhyBR2_2_FD_202136 | JGI IMG/M metagenome (GOLD analysis project Ga0308170, IMG submission 202136) | Phyllosphere microbial communities from UC Gill Tract Community Farm, Albany, California, United States - DLSLSB.R2 | ecosystem: Host-associated > Plants > Phyllosphere > Unclassified | place... | reverse complement strand
ATAGCTGTCATGTTCGCCGCCGCCATGGGAGCTGAAGTCACTGTACTCTCCCACCAAGCTAACAAGAAGGAGGACGCGCTCAAGATGGGAGCTACCGATTTCGTTTGCACTGCCGATGAGAAATGGCAAGAACCCCTCGCTTTGAAGTTCGACTATGTTCTTTCAACCATCGACATCGCCAGCAAGATGCCGCTCGATGAGATCATCTCCACGCTCAATGTGAACGGAAACCTTCACATTTGCGCTATGCCTGATGATGAGTACGTTGATCTGTCTCATTCCCTCGAAAGATGGACGAGCTAACCATACTTTTCGGTTTTCGTTTTTCGTTTTTCGCAGATTCAAGTGCGTTCCGGAAATACCCTCAAAGTGACTTGAGCTGCACCTGCTAACTCGTATCTTCTCTCCCGATAGGTTCCAATCCCAGACTCTCGCAGGCAACGGTGCCTCGATCTCTGTCAACCACATCGGTTCGAAGAAGGAGGCCAACGCTATGCTCAAGCTCGCCGCTGAGAAGGGAATCAAGACTTGGAAGCAGGTCATCCCCATGAAGGACGTAGGAAAAGGTGTTCAAGGTGTCAAAGACAACTCGGTTCGCTACCGGTGCGCTTTTCGTTTCTTCTCTTTCACTTTTGGGTTTTGCTGACTCTTTCCTCCTCGTTGACAGCTACGTCCTCAAGCAAGACATCAACGCTTAATCGGCCTTTCGAAAGTACCTGTTACTTAGTTGTTGTAAATACATACGTCTCTCTCGACATTGCAAAACGAAACATCAGTTTTCCGTTGTCTTTCGTTCTCGCACTTGTTTCGTTGTCGCTGTGGACTAGCGGAGATCTATCCTCGCATGACCGTCGCACTGTGATCGCTGCAGCTGGATGACTTAAGCTCATCAGCTTGCGAAATTCGTCGAGTTCGCAGATTCGGACAGTTTCGTTCAAGTCTCTATCGCAAAGAACGAGCATAGTGTAATCGAAGTAGGGGGAAAGATCATCTCGCTTACGTTCCAATCGGAAGGAAGAAGGCCGAAACGAACTTTTGCTGGGCGTTGGTTTTCAAAGCCGAGGAGGAGGAGGAGGAGGAGGAGTGACTCTCTCTTGCTTCCCTAGACCTCACTTTGTTGCTTCGAACTTCTCCTTTCTGAACGGCTTCTACCGTTTCCAGAGCAGCCTTGCCGCCGTCTCCTTCAGTTCCTCCGTTTCCCCTTCTCAACCTCACTGCTGCTTTGTTGACAGCCCCGTTTCCTTCTGCCGTTTCCGCCGTATTTTCCCGCTTACGACTACAGTCGATTCGGCAAGATCGCATTGAACGAGGAACGGGTCAGCGAATGGCATGAAGGGGGACGCGGAGGCTTTCGGCGGAGCGGTTTCGACACGCGGATCCGTCTTTTTTTTTTTTTTTTGTTGGTTCAATCGACTTGACTCCACTCCCTCTTCCTTCTACTTCTCTCCTTATATTCCTACCGACACTCTCCTTCCTTCCTTAACGTCGCTCAACCCTATCAAACCATGTCAACTCTCCCTCAGGTCGAAAAGGAGGGTCAAAATTCGCAAACTATCGCCCGTCGTCTCTCAACAACTTCGAGCAAGAGTACAGCTCCAGTCGATACCTCAGCTACGAACGATGCCGAGAAGCCGGGTCCGGACTTGACCTACATTCTACGAGGCAAGAAACTAGCTGTCGTATTTATCGCGATGTTGCTGTCTCTTCTATTGGTCGCCCTTGAGTGAGCACACCCTCCACTCCTATCTTAGCGTTGCTCGTCGAAGCTACGAAGCGCTGGAACGGAACAAGCGCTGACTCACTTCGCCTCTTTCAATTTTCAATTTTCAATTTTCGCTTTTCGCTTTTTCCTTTCCTCCCCGCTGTCTCCTTCCTGTCCCTCCCCGCGCGCGCCCTCTAACAGCACGACCATTCTTGCGACTGCGCTACCGCGTATCGCCAGTGACTTTAAAGCATTCGACAAGCAAGGATGGGTCTCTTCATCTTTCCTCTTGACTCAAACGGCATTCCTCTTGATCTTTGGACAAGTCCTTCGCATCTATCCTGCCAAGTGGTGTCTACTGTCGGGGATCACGGTTTTCGAGATCGGCTCTGCCGTTTGCGGATCAGCTCAGAACGTCTATGCCGTAATAATTGGGCGGTCGGTGTCCGGAATCGGGGCAGCGAGTATATTCGTAAGTCTCGCTTTGACCTGGCTATAATACAGCTAACTCCACTCTGAATTAACTTGTAGATTTCGATGCTATCAATCCTCGCTCAAGTAACTCTCCTCGAAGATCGGCCTAAACTCTTCGGAGCATTCGGAGCTGTATTCGGAATCTCTTCTATTGTCGGCCCCTTGATCGGTATGTCGCAAAGCTATTCGTGTCATGTATCTCTCGCAAAGCTATCCGTCTCATAGCTATCCGTCTCATGTATCTCTCGCAGGTTTGCTGATTTCTTGACTTTTCGCACAGGTGGAGCTCTCACTGATCACGTCAGCTGGCGCTGGGTCTTCTACATCAATCTTCCAATCGGTGCCGTGTCATTTACCGTAGTCTTCCTCCTGCTCAAAGCCGCTCCTCCTATGGGTGCCGATCTCGAAAAACGTTCCCCACGAGATCTTCTCCTTCAAACCGCTCGTATGGATTGGCTCGGTGGTCTCCTTGTCCTCGGTGGAGTCACCTCACTCGTACTCGCTCTACAATGGGGAGGGAATCAGAAACCTTGGAGTGACGGAGCTGTCATCGCCGTTCGCTTTCCCTCTTTCGCGACTTTGTTATGCTACAGACACTGACAGTTCGATCAACTCTCTGGCAGTGCTTCGTTGTTGCAGCAGTGTGCTTCGTCGCCATGGTCTTCTGGCTGCGCTACCTCGGCGATAGGGCTCTCGTTCCGCCAAAGATCTTCAAATCGTTCTCAATCTACGCAATCTGCATCACGGCTTTCATGACTCGCTGCTCGATGCTTATACTGTCTTTCTACATTCCGATATATTATCAGGTCGCCAAACACCACTCGGCGACCAAATCAGGTATCGACATTATTGCGTTGATGTTGGCGACGGTGATCGGCGTTATCGCTACTGGACGTATTGTTGGAGCCTGGGGACACTACAAGCCTTTCCTCGTCCTGGGACCCCTACCGGGAGCGATTGGAGCTGGACTTCTATACACTCTTTCGTCTTCGACGCCGAATGGTGAGTTTTTCGATCATTTCTCCCTGTACCTGATCCGACTAACTAACGAATCTTTCTCGATCTCTAGCGAACATTATTGGCTATCAGATTCTGGCAGGAGTTGGACTCGGTGTCCCTCTCCAAATGTCTCTCTTCGCGAGTGAGTTTCCCTATTTCCGCTTCTTTCTCGTTTCACCTGCCACCCGCTGACTGAACGACCTCTCCGACAGTGCAAGCCGAGTTCAAAGATACTCCTCGTCTTGTCGGACAGGTGAGCTTTGCCTCTTTCAATTTTCGGTATGCACCCGTTAATCCGTTTTTTCTCTTTCGTTTGACAGGCCACCGGTACCGCTTCGTTTGCTCAGTTCCTAGGGGGTACTATCTCTCTGGCGATCGGTCAAGCTACGTTATCCACTCAACTCGGTCAGAACTTCCGCAAGTTCGCTCCCGACGCACCCTTAGAAGTAAGTCCTCCTTCTTTCGCTCATCGACTTCAATCATGGCTGACCTCTTCGATCTCCAGCTCATTGAAGAGTCGCCTCTCAAGATCTGGGAGCTTCCGGTTGCTGTTCGAACTGGTGCGATCAAAGCATACGTCAAAAGTTTGGATATCGTCTTCGTGATCACTGTCGCATTCTTCCGTGAGCGCTCTTCTCTTTCCTCTACACAGTGGCGTCTTACTGAAGATCTTTGTGTACGCGTAGTCCTCGCTGCCCTATCCGCCATCTTCATCAAAGACATCAACATCAAACCGCCAAAGAAGACAGACGACAAGACCGCTTCTTCAGAACGAGATCTCGAAGGAGGAACTGCTGTCGCTTCGCTTTCCGGCGAGGAGAAGAAGGACAAGTCGGTGGTTGGAGCTGAGGGAGAGACTGCCAGAGCGGAGGGAGCTTGAGCTCAGATTTCGCATTCGGCTTACATACCTAGACATACCATATTAATCTGTTTCCGGGCCTCGATTTCCGTACCATTCTAAATCAGTTCTGTAACTTGTACATAGCTTCTTCTCATGTGTCGGTCGGACTGTCACGTCCTCCAAGTGAAGGGGCAGAAGCCAATCAACTGGAATGGTGAGAGCGATACGAAGCTTTCCGAGACTAGCAGCAGCAACATTTGGTGATTGACCGAGTAGGTGTTTCAAGCATCGAAAGCGGGATGAGGACCAGCGAAGAGAAGGAAGGAAAAAGAGAGGAATCGCCAAATTTCCATCAGTAACTCTCCACACTGAGTCCGAATGTCCGTGCGAACCTGATTGAGAGTTGACAGAATCAAGGAAGTGAGGGTACTGAACTAATCGATTGCGCGAAGGTGGGGTATCTAAGGAAAACTAGAGGAAATGGAAAGTGGTAAATGCAAATTTCGTCGCTAGAGAGGAAGAGGAAGGGTACTGATTGAGCGAATTCGTGAACGGGAGGAAGGGAAAGAGAATTATGTACAGAGATCTGAGATCAGACGACGGAGGTAAAGTGAAGGGAAGGGTTGAACGGGGGAAGGGAATGGACAACAAAAGAAAACGAGACGAGATCGAGCGGAAGGGAGGATTCAAGCGATGATAGAGGTTTCGAGGAAATCAAACTGTTCCGAGACGATGAAATGTTAGCTAGCTTGCCTTGATCGAGCTGAGAGGAAACAAGAAAACGAACTTTGGAATACTGATTCACTGTATTCTTTCCTACTCCTTCCTTCTTCACTCCTCAAGATATCGCCGATCTAGTCACACGCTCACAACTCGTCGTCAATGTCAGATCGTTCAACGGAAAGAAGAGGGGGAAAGAACAGTTGCGAAGAGAAAAGAGGATCTTACCTCTGGATCCGGGTTCAATCCCAATTTCTCTGCTCTTTCGAACCTCTCCAATCGGCTGCTCATGTCACCGATTACGACACATCAGTCCCTCACTTCTTCGCTGAAGAAGAGCTAGAGAGAAGAGACTGAAAACTCACCTGATTCTCGAACAAGGACCGAATTCTTCCTGCTGGTCGAACTGCCTTAAAATGATCTCTACATCGTCCATACCATCTCTATGAACTATTCTCCCTCGTCCGACACTTCATCAGTTCTCGAATTTCTCGGAAAAAGTGAGGTCACTTTGCCTCCTCCTCTGTTCTCTCGATCTAGAGAGTTGAGTGAAAGAAGAGAAGAGACTTACTGGCAGGTCCCATACGTTTCTTTGCATCCTTGTACAACCTCTGATACAATCCACTCAATTCACTAGTCTTCTTCTGTCCTTTTCCTGGAGAGGTGGAAGTTGAGGTGGCTTTTCCAGATTTGGATTTCGAGGGTAAAGAGGTGGAACGCTTGGAGGAAGCGAAAGCGAGCTCTTTAGGTGCACTAGCGGCTTTGGAAGTTGAGGAACGAGATTTAGTGGGCATTTTGTTGGAGAGTTGAGTGAAAAGTGGGAGGGGAAAGAGAGAAGAGAGAGACCGATCACAAATTGACTTCGACTCGTCCCAAATTTCGACAAACAGGACAGAGAGAAGAGAGGGATCAGTACAGGAAGAACGAGCTACGACAAAGTTTGAGCGCAAAAGAGACGAGAAGGCAAGAAAATCGAAAGAATTGTTGAGTGAAGGATGTCAAAAAAAAGGAGAGAAGAGAAGAGCGAAACGAGAATTAGGGATGCGATATCGAGAGCTAGTACAGAGAGAGATAGAAAGAGAATGCGAGGGAAAGAGTGTCTATGTCGAGAGAGAGAGAGAGCGATCATTTCGTAGGTACTTGATTCGAGAGGATTGATTCGTTCAACTCTGACAAAGGTGCCAATTCTTTCTTCTCGATCAAATTGAACTGTGCGTACTCGCGCAAGCTACTATCAGCACTCCGGGACCGAGATAGGGGCGAGGAGAGAAGCGTACCTCTGTGACGAATAGTAAGAAATGTCGATATGAAGTATTGATGTGAGCTGTTCACATCGAGACCCTCCTCAGTCGATACTCTCAGCATAGCCTGACAAGGAGCGGGAGCGTACCTTCGATAGATAGAGCACAAAGGATCGCGAAGTGGTGATTGTAGAGATGGGCGTAAACTCTGAACAATCTCCTCACGATGGATTTCACAGTCGAGTTGAAATTCTTAGGGAATGGAACACCTGCACAGCATCTCGATATTCTATCAGCTCCGAGATCAACGGAGGATAGGGAGAAGAGACCGATGTACCTGGTTGTGAAGGGAAGATTGCGTCGTCGTCTAATTGTTTCTGTACCCAATCCATCAAATAATCCACGTATTCTACACACTTGCCCGTTCTGTATTAGCAGCAATTCTGATGAATACAGAGTGAGAGGAGATGATGTACCAGGAGCGGATACTTTAGTAGGTTTCTTGAAATTGACTCCGTCTTGCCAATGATATTCGAACCTGGCTCCTGCAGACATGACTGGACATTCTTCTTTCGTACAGAACTCTGTGATGCAGCCATACTATATCCTCGTGCTCAAATCATCAATCGCGGGAGGTGATGAGAAGAGTAAGAAGGGCGTACGAGCATGTTTAATTGATTGAAGAAATCGACGGCTGTAGCCTCGACAGCCTATCAGTCCTTGTTCTTGCGGTGTACTGATAGTGACGACGAGACTCACTGTTGACCGCTAACCATTCATTCAAATCCTCTCCCTCTGGTAGCATAACTGCCAATCTCAAATTTCCTGAACCCAAACTGTTCAAACTCTACGTATATCAGCCTGCTTGATCTCGCAAGGGATAGAAACGAGCAATTTGAACGTACGTAGCATCGGCATATCTATATCATCGAGACCCACACTCGTCAATGACTCCTCATTCCTCCCGAAGATTCAAAGAGAGGGGGGTTTAAGGTGAACTCACTTTTTCAATTGATAAGCTCTCGTCGAATTATCTTGTTGGGTTCTCCTTGGTTTGAACGTTCTATTCTTTGCACCACTGTTTCACGAGAGAGGGGGGAAAGGGGGTTCGTGTTGATTGATTGATTTCTTCGAGATCAGGGAATGGAACGCGTTTAAAAGGGGTACTTACAATGCTCCTCCTACTGTACCGAAGAAAGACATATCCTATGAGTGAGTAACCGAAGCGAGATTGATATTCGGGAGTAAGAGGAAGGAGAGAGAGAGAGAGAGTTTCGATTCAAACTCTTACACTTTCAACAGTGTTGAGATGGAACTTCGAACGCGACGTGGATATACACAAGAATTAGATGAACCATCAGATGATACACCAGTACAAATCCTAGATAAACAAGGTCAGTTTCTCTCTCTCCCCCCTCTTTCTCACTTTGTTTGCCGTCATACTCACTTTTGAGAGTGTATCAGGAGCGTAGAACAACAGGAGACAGTATCTGAACTAGTCAAATTAGCACAACAATCCCTTGAACTACATAGGAATCTAGTGAGCGCTTTACAAGCTGGTCTAATCTTGTACGTTGCGAATCTCTCGCTACTTCCTCTCTCTCAAAGTAGTCGACTTAGCGTAGACGATCCGATCGTACAGGCTACTGCTCGTCAAGGCTCCCCCTAGCGCTTCGTCCTACTTCTTTACCCTCCCATTCCTCTTCCTCTCGTTCGTTCGCGCACATCTCTCAATTCCTCTCCCTCCTTCTTTCCCTCCCGTTTCCTTCAACCTCGCCCTTCTCGTATTCCCAGCACTACACTTACTGTATCTATACACCTCAGATGGGAGAGAGACGCTGGATTGGGTCTTGTGGGGAGCAGTACCGTTTGGAGTGATCGGCTTGAGGCTAGGGACGGAATGGGAGGGAGAGAGGGCGGTCAAGGAGGCGAAAGGGTTGGAAGGGTTGATGTACGAGAGTCCAGAGGCATGATTCAATCAGGATCTGAGACGAGGAGATGGCGAAGGGGAAGGGAAGGGAGAATATCTTGCGAAGAGCGGAATAATTCTGTATCTCTGAATGAATCTCTCGATGACAAGTTTGTAAACTCTGAAATCGTTCCTTACTGTATCTCTTCGGATCATCTGTTTATGTGAGGTTGGAAGAAGAGAGAGATTCGTAATGCGAGTTTTCAAAAGGTGGACTTGGGGAAGAATTTCTCTCTTTCTCCGGCATTCGACTATTTTTCGCCTCTTCTACCAAAATGCAGTTTGAAGATGCACCAGATGATTTGACAGCACCTTCAATACCGCCTCACCCTTCCTCGCTTACTCGGATCGATGATGAGACTGTAGAATCTCAAGCTCATCAACAAACCTCCCTTGCCTCTCCAACAACATCACAAACATCTCCAGAGGTATCAGAGGAACTAGAAGAAGAGTACGATTCGGATGATTATTACTACGACGAAGAGGAGGAAGAGGAGAGGTATGGATTAGAAGATGGTTTGAGAGAAGTTATGGATCAAGATTGGGCAGACGCTTCAGGAGGTAAGCACTCTCTACATTGCGAGTATAATCTGAGCTAATCGAGAAGAGATGGCGTTCACAGATTTCACGAAACGGTATAATCGAATGAAGCAACAAGTTGTCGCAACTCGTTCACCTTCCCTCGCTGTCCCTTCCACTGCCGCTACTTCCTCCGCTTCTAAACAACCTTCCGCTGCTGTCCTCCCCGCTAGAAATCGACCAAGACAACAACCTATCCTCGCATCTCAAACCGCTCAGAATACTGAATCAAACTCTGGAGGAAGCAACCCTTCTCACGCCAACAAAGTAGTCGATCAATTAACTCAACTTCAAACGAGATTCGCGAATCGATTACAGTTGGAACCTTTACATTCTCAAGGAACTGCGACTCGAAAGGGAGGAAGTGAAAAGATTTTAATCAAGGACAAATCTGACCGAGCTACGAACGAACAAGTCCTAGATCCCCGTACGAGGTTAATCATCTTCAAGATGTTGGGACGAGGTTTACTGGATCGAGTAGATGGATGTGTTTCGACGGGGAAAGAAGCGAACGTTTATCACGCTGTTAGTCCAGAGGGGAAACACCTAGCCTTGAAGATCTACAAGACGAGTATTCTGGTGTTCAAGGATCGGGATCGGTATGTTACGGGAGAGTTTAGGTTCAAGAATGGGTATGCGAGAAGTAATCCGAGGAAAATGGTGAGGCTTTGGGCAGAGAAAGAGTTGAGGAATCTGAGGCGGATGAGGACGGCTGGATTGAGGGTTCCCGAAGCGATCGAAGTGAGGGAAAACGTACTCGTTATGGATTTCATTCAGGAAGATGAATGGCAGTACGTTCCTCTTTTTCTCTCCCTCTCTTGCTTCGTCTTCTGCTTTGCTGACCTCTTGATGCACATTTCAGAGCTTCACCTCGATTGAAAGATGCCTCTATCCCTCCCTCGCTCCTCCCCTCACTCTACATCGAAGTAGTCCAAATCCTTCGAATCCTCTTCCATCGATGTCGATTAGTACACGCAGATTTCTCAGAATACAACATCCTCTACCACGATTCCCACTTATGGATCATCGACGTCTCGCAATCGATCGAACAAGAGCATCCGGCAGCGTTCGACTTCCTTCGATCCGATCTCAAGAACGCTGAAGAATGGTTTAGTCGACGAGGGGTCAAGACTCTTGGAGTGAGGAGGACTTTCGGATTCGTGACGAGAGATACTTGGGTGAAGGATAGGGAGGAGAGTGATGAGGATGTGAGAGTCGAAATTGAGAGGTTATTGGATCAATTAGATGAGGGCGAAGACGAGGAAGAGGAACCTTCGAAACTGGAGGAAACTCAGGGAGATCGAGAAGAAGCCGCAACGAATACGAAGAAGAAAGGAACGAGACAGAGTGAATCGGATGAAGCGGTTTTCGCACAATCTTATATCCCTCGAGCGTTGGATGATGTGTATGATCCGGAACGAGATGTACAACGGGTGTTGAGGGGTGAGGGAGGGGATTTGATTTATGCTGATATTACCGGCGTTGCGAAGATTCACAAGGAGGACGATGAGAAACGAGGGGGAGCTGAAGAGGGGAGCGAGCAGGAGGACGGCAGTGATGATGAGAGTGGAAGTGACAGTGGAAGTGAGGAAGGAGAGGAGAAGAGACCGCGAGGGAAGAAACATGAGGACAAGGAGGATAAGAAAGTGCGTTTTCATCCTCTAGCTTTATCTCCTTCACGATACGAGATCTGATCAAGTTGAGCTGTGGTCGTACAGAAACGACGAGCTGAAGTCAAGGAAAAGAATCGGGAGAAGAGGAAAGAGAAGATGAGCAAGAGTGAGAAGAACAGGAGGATGAAGAAATCTAGTGGGAAACGCTAAGGAGTCTCTTCAGAAAGAGCACATTCGCATTGTTTCGTCAGGTCGTTCAAGCAGCATTAGATTCTCGTGTGGAGTGTTGTAAAGAGTATCGATCCTTTGCTTTTCTCTTTCTCTCTCTTCTCTCTCTAATTTTCTCTCGAGACTGCCGCATCAAGTAGAGAGTGAGAGCACAAGAACAACTATTCAAGTCGTAGAATGACAAACCGCTAAATCTAGAAAAAAGCCTGACCCGAAAACCAGAAAAATATTCTCTCCTTTCCCCATCAAACTGCTGTTCCGATCCTCTGTTTCCCTGTCACTCCAGCGCCCAACGACTCCCGTCTCGTCGCTACAGGTCTCGGCATCTTTGGTAATTCGAAATCGAACCCTTTGTTCTCGTTTGCGAACGCTAAATGTTTTTGAATACTCGCGGCGAGGGCAAACGAAGCTTTCGTTGATTCGTCCGATTGAGTTGGGTGTGAAGTTGAAGGAGCGAAGGAAGAGAGTGGTGGGGGTGGTGAAGGAAGGGAAGCGGTTGACTGATAAGTTGGGATAGGAGAGGCGGAGGGGGAAATCGAGGTTTGTCGGTTGATTGAGGAAGGGAGGGGTTTGATCGCTCGATCAGTTCGTCTAGGTAACTGAGTCAAATCCATTCCTCCCGCCGAAGTGGAAGCGAGTGTATTATTC
>Ga0308170_10004471_pt1 | contig 11016 bp, 8 predicted proteins | sample PhyBR2_2_FD_202136 | JGI IMG/M metagenome (GOLD analysis project Ga0308170, IMG submission 202136) | Phyllosphere microbial communities from UC Gill Tract Community Farm, Albany, California, United States - DLSLSB.R2 | ecosystem: Host-associated > Plants > Phyllosphere > Unclassified | place... | reverse complement strand
ATCAGTCAGAACGAACTGAGCCAAGCGGTCGACATGCAACGCCGTCAGCTCATGCAACAGCTGGGCAAGGATTTCGACGCCTCCCTGCTGGACGAGAAAATGCTGCGTGATTCAGCACTCAAGGGCCTGATCGATCGCAAGCTGTTGCTGCAAGGCGCACACGACGCAAAATTCGCTTTTTCCGAAGCAGCGCTGGATCAAGTGATCCTGCAGACGCCTGAATTCCAGGTAGAGGGCAAATTCAGCCCTGAACGTTTCGACCAGGTGATCCGCCAGCTGGGCTACAACCGTATGCAGTTCCGCCAGATGCTGGCTCAGGAAATGCTGATCGGCCAGCTGCGCGCAGGTCTCGCTGGCAGCGGTTTCGTCACCGATGCGCAGGTGTTGGCGTTCGCCAGGCTGGAAAAACAGACTCGTGATTTCGCCACCCTGAACATCAAGGCCGATCCGTCGTCCGTGAAGCTGACCGATGAAGAGGTCAAGGCTTACTACGACAAGCATGCCAAGGAATTCATGACCCCCGACCAGGTGGTCATCGACTACCTCGAACTGAAGAAAGCGTCTTTCTTCGATCAGGTCAGCGTGAAAGATGAAGACTTGCAGGCGGCCTATCAGAAGGAAATCGCCAATCTGTCCGAACAGCGTCGAGCTGCGCACATTCTGATCGAGGTGAACGATAAGGTCACTGAAGCCCAGGCCAAGGCGAAGATCGAGGAGATCCAGGCTCGCTTGGCCAAGGGTGAGTCGTTCGAAGCACTGGCGAAGGAGTTTTCCCAGGATCCGGGCTCTGCCACCAACGGTGGCGACCTCGGTTATGCCGGTCCAGGCGTCTACGATCCAGAGTTCGAGAAGGCCTTATATGCCCTGAACAAGGATCAGGTTTCGGCGCCGGTTCGCACCAGCTTCGGTTTGCACCTGATCAAGCTGCTGGGCGTCGAAGCACCTGAAGTGCCGACCTTTGCAAGCTTGAAAGACAAGCTGACCCGCGAGCTGAAAACCCAGCAGGTCGAGCAGCGTTTCGTAGAAGCAACCAAGCAATTGGAAGACGCCTCGTTCGAAGCCTCCGACCTGGCGCAACCGGCCCAGGATCTGAAGCTGACCGTTCACACATCGGCACCGTTCGGTCGTGAAGGTGGTGACGGGATTGCGGCCAACCGTGCCGTGGTAACCGCTGCGTTCAGCCCGGAAGTGCTGGATGAAGGCGCTAACAGCACCGCTATCGAGCTGGACCCGGAAACCGTCGTGGTGTTGCGTGCCAAGGAGCACCGCAAGCCTGCGCAATTGCCGCTGGAAAGCGTCGCAGGGCCTATTCGTGCACAACTGGCCAAGGAGCACGCCAGTTCGGCTGCCAAGACCCGGGCCGACGAGTTGATCGCCAGCCTGCGTGATGGCAAGACGGTGCTGAATAAGCCAGTCGACGGCCAAGCCTGGAAAGCCACTGAAGCGGCGACCCGTAACCAGGAAGGCATCGACCCGGCCGTGTTGCAGGCATTGTTCCGTATGCCCAAGCCTGATTCCAAGGACAAGCCGACGTTCACCAGCGTGACGTTGCCTGACGGCGGCCTGGTGGTGGTGCGTTTGAACGGCGTGAACGAAGCGGCGGCACCGACCGAGGAAGAGAAAGCCGAGTATCGCCGCTATCTCGCATCCCGTGTCGGCCAGCAGGACTTCGCTGCTTACCGCAAGCAGTTGGAGAGCCAGGCGGACATCAAGCGTTTCTGACGCTTGAGGTCAATCAAACAGGACCCCGGCCGAAACGCCGGGGTTTTTTATGTCTGCTTTTTGCCTTTTGGGCAGGGTGTTCGTCGATCCGGCGGGTGAATGTCTTTTTCCTGCAAACAACCCCCAGTAGACTTGTAACCCCTTTGAAACAAGATTAGCCACGCTGCCTGGCGGCGTTCTGTTGCACAATACGCCCCGGACCGTTTTTCTCAGGATGTTCAATGTTCAAATCATTTCATACGCGCACCATCGGGCTTGCATTGGTGTTGGTCGCCGCAGCCGGTTGCTCGTCCAAGAAAGCTGCCATTTATGAGCACGAGAATTTCGACGACTCCGGGACGTTTTCGCGCACTTATCCGGTGAGTGACGCCGCGACCTGCGAGGCCGGGCGCCGGGCGCTGCTCAGCCAGGGCTACATCATTACCAGCAGTGATCCGAAGTTGGTCAGTGGGCACAAGAGTTTTCAGCAGACCGGTGACACGCACATGGAGATCAGTTTCAACCTGGTCTGTGCCGAAGATGGCGGAGCCGGGCACCGTGCAACCATGTTCGCCAACGCCTTGCAGGACCGTTACGCCCTGAAGAAGACCAACAACTCCGCCAGCCTTGGCGTGGGCGTACTGGGCTCGGTATCGATGCCGATCGGTTCCTCGGATGATTCGATGGTCAAGGTCGCCAGCGAAACGGTATCGGCCGCGAAGTTCTACGAGCGTTTCTTTGCGTTGGTAGAGTTGTTCCTTCCGCCAGAGGCGAAAAAGGCTCCCCAGGACGCCGAAAAACCGAAAACTGAGCTGGGGATCCCGGAAACCAAGGCCGAGCCGGCGGCGCTGGCGCCAGAACCCGCATCTGGCATCGTGCAGGACGCTGCGGCGCCAGCCCCCGTTGAACCGGCCGCCGCCGTGTCGGAACCGGTCGCACCGCCAGTCGAGCCAGCGCCAATTGCGCCGGCTGAGCCTGCCGCACCGGTAGGCCCGGAGTCGACAATGGAAGCGGTTACGCCGCCGCCTGCGAGCACCTTGCCGGCTCCGAGCGAATCGATCCAGGCGCTTCCCGCGTACTGAGGCCACTGGCGAGGAAGACATTCCTTGTCACGCCTTCAGGCGTTAACTTCCCAACGCTGTGCTACGTTTAATTGATGAAGCCTGTGCTTCATATTTTATTCATAAAGCAGCTTTATGCTGATTCCAGCGCCATCAGGGCATTGGTTTCGATAACAGGGGAAGGACGCGTAATGGACGATTATCAGGAAGAGCTGCTGGAATACCAGGCGTATGAACTGGACCCGCTGGAACCCGCCGAAGATGCCACGGAGCTCTGAGGCGACTGCTGGCAAGCGGCAAGCGGCAAGCTTGAAGCTCAGTTGATCCGGTGGCCGCGACGAAACTCTCCCGGCGTCTGGTCATTCCAGCGCTTGAAGGCACGTTGAAAGGCCTCGGCTGAGGCGAATCCCAGCAAGTAGGCGATTTCACCGAACGCCAGTTCAGTATCGCGTATGTAGGTCATCGCCAGGTCGCGGCGGGTGTCGTTGAGGATGGCGCGAAATTGCGTGCCTTCTTCGGCCAGCTTGCGACGTAGCGTCCAGGTCGGCAATTTCAGGCGAGCCGCCATTTCTTCCAGCCCGGGTTCCCGACCGCCGTTGAGCAATGGCCCCAGCATCTGGATGATGCGTTCACGCAGGCTGCGCGTGCGGGTCAGCTGTTCCAATTCCCGTTCACACAACTGAAGCAGGTGTTGCCAGGTACTGGGGCAATGCTGCGGATTGCGTTGGGCGAGGCTGTCCAGGCCCAGGCGCAGTTGGTTCTGTTCGGCGCCAAAGTGGATCGGGCAGTCACCGAGGCTGCGGTAGGCATCCATATAGGCCGGTTCTTCGAATTCGATGTCGATGCGTTCGGGGCGCAGCGCGACGCCACCGACGCTGGAGAGTTGCGCAAGCCAGCCGGCGATTATCGAATCCACGACGAAGCGGTTATAGGCGTTGTAGGGGTTGATGGAATAGAACCTTAGCCAGGCGCCGCGGGCATCCTCGTGAAAACTGGACTGGCCGCGGTAGTTGGAGCCATACAGCGGCTCGAAGCGGGTCATGCAACGGGCTGCCTCTCGCACTGTCGGTGCCTGGGCTGCGGTAACACCCGCTAGCCCTGCCTGGCTCAGACGGCTCAGCCGACCCATGCGCAGGCCCAGGGCCGGATCGTCGGTCAGTTGAATCGCGGCATGCCCCAGGCGCATGTAGCGTGGGATCGACAGCCTTGCGCCGGGCTCGGCCAGGCGCGCCGCATCGAGGCCGTACTGTTCAAGCAAGGGCAGGGGATCCTGGCCGTGGCTGGCGACCGCATCGGCCAGGCTGTGGACGAAGCCCACCGACAAGTCCCCCAGGCGCATCGGTTGTGGTTTCATGTTCACAGCCACAGGTTCAGCAGGCGGGCGCCACGGGCTTCGCCATCAGGGAACTGTTGGCCGTTGTGGCTGATAAAACTCTGGCCGGCGCTGCCGCTGTCCCAGAACTGGCCGCGCAGGAACACGCTGACGCCTCCGCGGGCCTGACTGATTGGCAACTGGCTGATCAGTGTCAGGCGATGCCAGGCCTGGCCTTCACTCACTTCTCCGGGCTTGAGGCTCACTTCGCTTGGCGTGGACAAACCTTTGTAACCGCCCCAAGGCTTGTCCCATGTGCCTCGGCCAGTGACGAACGCGGGAACCGCTATCAATTGGGCGCCCTGGTCGTTGAGCTGCCGGTAGTGGACCGGGTACCAACTGTCGCTGCCGATCAGCACGCCCAGACGTCCGGCGGGCGTATCGACGACGTGACTCGTATTCGGCGGGGCAGCCCCCAGCACATCCTGTTGCTCGAATACTGGATGACGCTGGCGTTGGGGCTGGCCGATTGGCCGACCGTCGCTGCCGAACACCACGCTGGCGTTGTACAGGGCGCCGCGGCCAATTTTCAGTTCGCCCTCGCTGACGCTGGGCTCGGGCAATACGATGGACCCTGCCACCAAGGTGACGCCGAATTCCTTGGCCAGCCCGCCGAACAGCGCCTGATAGTCATGGGCCATGCGGTCGGCTTTCATGCGCAGATAGGCATCGTCGAGTCGGTTATCCCCCTGGGCACTGACCAATGCTCGGATAAAGGCCAGCGGGTTGCTGGCTGCCAGCCAGTTCATGGCCTCCTTCAACGTGGCGGCCTGATACAGCTCGTCCTTTTCATCGTTGATCATCAGCCATGTGCCGATGTGCTCGGGCAGCACGACGACGGTCTTTTCGTTGAGAAAACCCTGGTCGCGGGCAGCTTGCAAATAGGCCGCCAGTTTTCGATGCAGGCGCTCGGGGCTTTGGTAGTCGGTGGGGAACAATTCAGGCTGGATGCCCAGCAGGTTGCCGCGGTCGGCGGGAGCGCCCTGGTCGACCGCCAGGTTGATCCGAAGGTCTGACAGGTAATGACCCGCCGGGCGATCCGTCGTCCACAGTGCGTAGGTGACGAGGACGGCCATCAAGGCCAGTGAGAACAGCAGGTACAGAATTTTGCGCATGGGGACAGTCAGCGGCCGTTTGCAGGTGCGTGATTTTTCATCAGGAACTAGGGGCAGGTTACGGTAAAACAAAGGATTAGCGAAGGGCGCGCGCTTATTGTAGTCCCCAGGAGTTGCGCATTTTGATCATCAACTTGTCAGTTACGGTCATTGAGCGGCTGCACACCGGCTCTTAGTCTGTCGGCATGACTGAGGGAAGCCGCAGAGCTTCCGCATTTTCCGTGATCGCCCGTTGTGGAGTTACCGATGACCGCCTCCCATTACCCGCACTTGCTGGCTCCGTTGGACCTGGGTTTCACCACGTTGCGCAACCGAACCTTGATGGGCTCGATGCACACCGGTCTTGAAGAAAAGCCCGGCGGCTTCGAACGCATGGCGGCGTATTTTGCCGAGCGCGCCCGTGGCGGCGTCGGCTTGATGGTCACCGGCGGTATCGGGCCGAATGATGAGGGCGGCGTTTACTCCGGTGCCGCCAAGCTGACTACTGAAGAAGAAGCGCTCAAGCATCAAATCGTGACCCGCGCGGTTCATGAGGCCGGTGGCAAGATCTGCATGCAGATTCTCCATGCCGGGCGCTATGCCTACAGCCCCAAGCAAGTGGCTCCCAGCGCGATCCAGGCGCCGATCAACCCATTCAAGCCCAAGGAACTGGACGAAGAGGGCATCGAGAAACAGATCAGCGATTTTGTTACCTGCTCGGTTCTGGCCCAGAAGGCGGAATACGACGGCGTCGAGATCATGGGCTCGGAAGGTTATTTCATTAACCAGTTCCTGGCCGCCCACACCAACCACCGTACCGACCGTTGGGGCGGCAGTTATGAAAACCGCATGCGCCTGCCGGTGGAAATCGTCCGTCGGGTGCGCGAAGCGGTAGGTCCGAATTTCATCATTATCTTTCGGCTGTCGATGCTCGACCTGGTGGAAGGTGGCAGCGCCTGGGATGAAATCGTCCAGTTGGCAAAGACCATCGAGCAAGCCGGTGCGACGATCATCAACACTGGCATCGGCTGGCACGAGGCGCGGATTCCGACCATCGCCACCAAGGTGCCGCGGGCCGCGTTCAGCAAGGTCACGGCTAAATTGCGCGGCTCGGTCAGCATCCCGCTGATCACCACCAACCGTATCAACACCCCGGAAGTGGCCGAGCGGATCCTGGCCGAAGGCGATGCCGACATGGTGTCAATGGCGCGCCCCTTCCTGGCGGATCCGGACTTCGTCAACAAGGCCGCTGCCGGTCGCAGCGATGAGATCAATACCTGCATCGGCTGCAACCAGGCCTGCCTCGACCACACCTTTGGCGGCAAGCTCACCAGTTGCCTGGTGAACCCGCGGGCGTGCCATGAGACGGAACTCAACTACTTGCCGACAACCCAGGTGAAGAAAATCGCGGTGGTGGGTGCCGGCCCGGCTGGATTATCCGCTGCCACCGTGGCGGCCGAGCGAGGGCACCAGGTAACGCTGTTCGATTCGGCCAGCGAAATCGGCGGCCAGTTCAATATCGCCAAGCGCGTGCCAGGCAAGGAAGAGTTTTTCGAAACCTTGCGTTACTTCAATCGCAAGTTGCAGACCACCAACGTGGAACTGTGCCTCAACACCCGGGTGGATGTGGCGCAATTGGTGGCGGGCGGTTACGACGAGATCATCCTCGCCACCGGTATCGCGCCGCGCGTCCCAGCGATCCCCGGCGTCGAGCACGCCAAGGTATTGAGCTACCTGGACGTAATCCTCGAGCGCAAGCCAGTGGGCCGCAGCGTGGCGGTAATCGGCGCCGGTGGCATTGGCTTCGACGTGTCGGAATTCCTGGTTCACCAGGGGGTTGCCACCAGTCTGGACCGCGAGGCGTTCTGGAAGGAGTGGGGGATCGATACCCAGCTCCAGGCCCGAGGCGGCGTGGCGGGGATCCGGGCAGAGCCCCATGCGCCGGCACGCCAGGTGTTTTTGTTGCAGCGCAAGAAATCCAAGGTCGGTGATGGCCTGGGCAAGACCACTGGCTGGATTCACCGCACGGGCCTGAAGAACAAGCAGGTGCAGATGCTCAACAGCGTTGAATACCTGAAGATCGACGACGAAGGCCTGCACATTCGCATCGGCGAAACCGGCGAGCCGCAAGTGTTGCCGGTGGACAACGTCGTGATCTGCGCCGGCCAGGATCCGCTGCGAGAGTTGCAGGAAGGCTTGGAGGCGGCGGGGCAGAACGTCCATCTTATCGGCGGTGCCGACGTGGCGGCGGAGCTGGATGCCAAGCGGGCGATCAACCAGGGTTCGCGCTTGGCGGCGCAGTTGTAAGGCGCAGACCGGTAGAACGCTCCAATCCCCCTGCGGGAGCGAGCTTGCTCGCGATGACGGCGGCACATTCAGCAGCGATGCAAGCTGGACTGCCGCTATCGCGAGCAAGCTCGCTCCCACAGGGGAAACGGCTTGAAGTCGCATCCAGCTGCTAAGATGCCGACATCTTTCTCCCGGCCCGCCGCAATGCTGCTTCCCGCCCTCGACTGGCATCCCCAGCCCCGACTCGAACGCCTTTATCTGGACTGGCTGGCCCGTGCCGGAATTGAAGTCGCAGCGCTGCGTCTGGACCGCATCGATCCACTGATCAGCGGGAACAAGTGGTTCAAGCTTGTCCATCATTTGCGTGCCGCCCATGAGGCCGGTGCCGAGGGGATCATGAGCCTGGGCGGCGCCTATTCCAATCATTTGCATGCGTTGGCGGCGGCCGGCAAGCGCTTCGGTTTTCCAACGGTCGGGCTGATGCGCGGTCATCCTCGGGAAACACCCACGGTGCTCGACCTCCAAGCGTTCGGCATGGACCTGCACTGGTTGGGCTACGGCGGATACCGTGGACGTCATGCTGCGGACTTCTGGGAGCCCTGGCGGGCGCGCTACCCGAGGTTGCATCCGGTGCCCGAGGGCGGTTCAGGCTTACCCGGCGCGCAGGGCTGCATGGCCTGGGTCGCCGATGCCCGCGAGCAGTTGGCGGCGTTGGGGTGGACGGATTATCACGGTTGGTGGCTGGCCTGCGGCACTGGAACGTCACTGGCGGGGCTGGTGCTGGCCGAAGCCGGCGAGCGCCCGGTCTACGGTGTACTGGCCGTGCCCGAGGACCATGGCGTGGCGCAGCAGGTCGAACGCATCGTGGAGGCGGCGGGGCTCTCCAAGCCTCAATACACGTTGTTCGACGGTAGCCGTGGCGGGTTTGCCCAGGTCGATGGCGAACTGAGCGAGTTTATCCAGGCCACGGATGCCATCGAATTGGAGCCGCTGTACACCGGCAAGGCCTTGATGCTGCTCAAGGCACAGGTCGAGGCAGGGCGTCTTGCTCCGGGCACCCGCTTGATCTTTGTCCACACGGGCGGCTTGCAAGGCCGCCGAGGGTTTCAATAGCTGTCCATCAACCGCGTTTGGGCATCATCCGCAAGAGCGTGTTGTCGCGCACCACATAGTGATGGTACAGGCCCGCCAAGGCATGCAGGCCGATCAGCCAATAGCCGATAGTGCCGCCCAGCACATGCCAGCCTTCCAGTTGCTTGGCGAAATTCTTGTCCTGATCGATGAGCAACGGCAGATCGATGCCGTAGAACATCACCTGGTGGCCTTCGGCACTGGTGATCAACCAGCCCAGCAGCGGCATGGCGATCATGAACAGGTACAACGCCCAGTGCATCAGGCGCGCCAGAAAGGTTTGCCATGCAGGCGAAGCCGGGAAAATCGCCGGTGCCTTGCCCATGCTGCGGGCGAACAGGCGCAGCCAGACCAGCAGGAACACCGTCAGACCGAGCATGAAATGCGCTTCCTTGATCAGGGTCCGGCCGCCGCTTCCCTTAGGAAATATGCCCCGGAATTCAATGCAGGCATAGACCACGGCCAGCAGGACCAGCATCAGCCAATGCAGGGTCACCGTGACGGTACTGTAGCGGCTTTCTGAGTTTTTCCAGGGCATTGCGGGTATCTCCAACTATCAGGGTAGAGCGCCGTCTTGAGCAGCGTTGTCGTCCACTGTATGCCGGTTTCGTTGGGTTTGCATGAGCCAGATCAGTTTTGCTGGTGGGCCGGAAGTAGATCATGGGTACGAGAGTGGTAGAGCGACCAGGTGGCAACGCCATTCAGTGGTCCCCGGCGGTGCGTCAGGGGTTGAGGTCTGGCGGGCTCAGGAGCCAGTCCAGCAGCGGCCTCGGGTCACTATTGCCCCGAGGTGGTTTGGGGGGCGCGGCGGCCGGTCCTGCGCCGGAATCGACCGCTCCCGGGCACAACACCGGTCGGTCGGGGTCGCCGTCGAGGAAACTCACCAGCACGTCGCTGCCGGCCACCAGCACAGGGCTGCCCGCCTGTGTCAGCCGCGATACGGGCAGCGTGATGCTTTCCTGGCCCGGCCTCCACAGGTTGACCGTGACGTGGCCTTGCTCATCGGTCATGACCGGTTGGCCGGCGCGTCCTGGCACATGAGCCAGATGGTACCCGGGGATGCAGGGCTTGGGATGCTTGAGGGCTGGCCTGAATACGGTGGACCAGGGGATTGCAACGAACCGGTTGCGGTATGCCCCGCCTGGCGGGATGGCGGGCAGGTTCGGTTCAAGAATCGAGAACTGCCGCCCGCGATGCTGCACCTCGGTGACCAGCCATTGATCGTTGAAGGTGGAAACCGGATGCCCGGACACCTGGACGATGTAGCCGCTGCGCAGGGTCGGTTGGGTGCTGTGGCCGTGGATCTCCCGTTGCCGGCAGCGCAACCGTTCAAGGTGGCGGCGAACAGTCTGGTAACGGTGGGCCAGCACCGGGTCGCCACGCAGGGCCTCGTGGCCGGCGTCGCCAAGGTGTTGATTCGCCGCCATGGATTGCGCATCGGTCATGCCCCGGTCACTGAACCCGAAGGGCGGGTCGGGCCTGACATGATGGTGACGCACATACATCCGCTTGATGGCCGGTTGCAAAGCATCGCTGGACCGCACAGGCAGCTCGATCACCTGGGCGGGAAAGCTTTTCGGGTCCTCGGCGAACACCAGCACGTGGCCCTGGGGAGCGTGTTCGAAGTGGTAGTGAATGCCTTCTGCTTCGCATAACCGCTGCAACAACGCCAGATCGCTTTCCTCGTATTGGATGCAGAACGGCTGTCGCGGGTATTGCCCGTGGGGCAGCTCGAAACGGTAACTGCTGGGGGGCAGCGCGTTTTCCTCCAGCAGACGCTGCAGCACCTGCAGGACGCTGAGCCCGGAGAACACCCGTCGCCGTGGGTCTTGTTCCAGGCGCTGCAAGTACGGAACCAGCGTGATGCGATAGCCGACCCGGTGCGCGCCCCGATCGCTCAGGCTGACGCTCTGAACGACGCCATGAATGCCCGATTCGCTCTCCAGGCGCAGGAAGGCCGGTTGTCCCAGTAGCCTGTCCGGGTTCAACGCAGGTGCCAGGCCGATCAATTCGAGTTCGAATCGGTAGGGTTGGTTAAGGGCTTCGCGGCCATTGAACCGCAATACTTGCAGCTGCAAGTCGCTTTGCGTGAGTGTCAGGCTGAAGGGGCTTTCCGTGTCGTTGCGCATCGCGACTCTCAGGTACGGGAGAAAGGCGCAGAGGGTACGAAACCGCAGCGAGGAACGCTGCGGGGAAGGCTCTATTTCAGAAAAGCCCTACGACATGCTGTGAAAATGTCGATTCCATCGGCTGAATTTTTTGGTCGATCAGCCGGTTTAGGCCGTATAAACTTGCGCCACAGCGCCGGCCGGCAGATGTCTCGGCGCGTCAGACAAGAGAGTGAGTAATGGGCGCACAGTGGAAGGTT
>Ga0308170_10004469_pt1 | contig 11018 bp, 11 predicted proteins | sample PhyBR2_2_FD_202136 | JGI IMG/M metagenome (GOLD analysis project Ga0308170, IMG submission 202136) | Phyllosphere microbial communities from UC Gill Tract Community Farm, Albany, California, United States - DLSLSB.R2 | ecosystem: Host-associated > Plants > Phyllosphere > Unclassified | place... | reverse complement strand
TGGATACCCACCCGCTCTCTCTATCAACCTTGATTTTGAAGAATTCCCTCTTGTCGCTCAATTACAACCGCAACCTTACTTTCGTAGGAAACTCAATGCTAGAGACTTCTGAACATCACGAGTGCATTGCGTACAGAGAGGGATCCAAAGGGAGTCGTTGAAAAAGTGAGGGGTCCCAAACGAGAGAACCAAATTCGAAACGAAAGGTTCCTTCCTCACTTTCCCACGACTCTCGCTTCAAACCTCTCGCCAAGCTACTCTAGCTCATCCTCACTCAGAGAATGGTCATTAGAGCGCTAGACAGTAAGTTTGAGAGCTCCCTGTACCGTTGATCTGTTCGTGTAGTCATTGACTGATCTCCATTCCTTCTCTCTGATCAGCCTGGCTCGCAGAGGTATAGCTACTAGCTTCCATGATACTCAATGAGCTCTTACTGACCCTATCGAGTGGTCAACACAGCGCAAATTGGTCAAACAATGCTCCCTCAACGCACTCAGCGGAACGCGACTTGGAATAGACGCTGAACACTACTTGCACAAGCTACTCGACAGCAGAGACCCCACCACTAGCGATACATTCACACCAGCGATCGGAGGAGCTCCGTTGACGTTGACAGCTCAGGTGAGTTGCAATCCTGAGAGCGGGGAGAGCGGGCAGATGGGGAAAGCTTTCAGACTGAGGAGCTGGTGCTGACGAGGTATGAGAGCTCGTTGTAGATCGACAAGGATATGGACGCACTCGCCAAACTAGGGATCAAACCAGTTTTCGTGTTTGACGGCATGAACCCTCTCGACAGACCTGAGAACCGAAGTTACGACGAAAGCACCTGGAGGAGGGGACAAGCATGGGATCACTACGAGAATGGACGAGTACAACCTTCAAGAGCAGAGTTTGGCGAATCAAACTCGATCGTTCCGAAAGACGTTCTTCGACTCGTTCACCGATTGTTCAAACAACGTTCTTACGAATTCGTCGTCGCTCCTTACCTCGCCTGGGCTCAACTCGCTTACCTCGAGCGACACGAACGAGGCTACGTTCATTCTATCTATGGAGCGGAGGAGCTATTCATGTTCGACGGAATCGACAGAATCATTCTCGACATCGACTTCAAACGTCTCACCATGTCGTTCGCTTCGAAGGCTACCATCCTCTCCGATATGGGACTCACATCCGATCAATTCCTCGACCTCGCTATCCTCGCCGGTTTCTCAACTTCCATGCCTTTCCCAGCTATCGATCCTCGTGAATTCCACCTTCGCTCGGTGGTCGAGGTTCTCAAGACTCGCGGAACAGGTGTCAACGCTGTACTCGCCTTCAAAGACTTCCCTCGAGTGTACCAATCCAACTATGTCGACGTCTTCGCCCGCGCTCGATGCATGATCAAATTCTCTCTCGTTCTCGTCGCTCACGAGGGTCGAGTCCTCCCTCTTCCTCTCGTCACTCCTCCACCACCTCCCTCCGCCATGAACCCTCAACCTACTCCTATCATCACTTCAGCAGATGTTCCCTCCGACCTCGGCGAAATCTTCAGCTCACATTTCCCCGATGAAGTCTACTACCAACTCTTCCGTGGTATGATGAGCCCTCAAATCATCGCACCCCTCGCTTCCGGTACCGTCTTCGAACAACCTCCGCTGTGCGGCGGCACTCCTGAATACGAACGATACATCAAATCATTGACTGAGCCGAATCAGAGTCCAAGATGTGTCGCTCTCGCTTTACTCAGCAACGTTCTTCACCCTGTTTGGTCGAAGAAGCCAGTCGTGAGTCATTCTCTTTTCCTTCTGCGATTCTCGAGCTGACTTGTTCTTTTCCAAAATCACAACAGTCTGCCGTTTACTATTTCCAACCTCAAACAGAAACTCCTATTCCCCATGCTGCACCTCATACTCAAGCATTCATCGAGAGCGTCTCAAAATGGAATGTGCATGCTCGCTACGTCGAAGACGAACTCCGGCGGCAGGCTGTTCGTTCTCGTCTCTTCTCCCTCACTCTCGCTGGATATGGGCTGATCCGAGTTCGATAACGTTGACAGTCTTCCACCATCGATCTGTGTCTCTGTCTCGGAGGTACAAGCACCGCTAGTCTCGCTCAACGAACCATCGTTGTCAAGAATAACGAAAGGGTAAGTCTCCACTTTGCATCGTAGACAAGATCAGGGAGACTGACTTACCCTCGCTGCTCTTGTTCGCTAGCCTCTCGACAAGAAAGATGAGATCGTCGCCAACACGCTTTGGCGATTCCTCGAACTTCGCTCGTGAGCCCAATCCCTCCTTGTTTCGTGCACTTCGAGAACACTTCTGACGCAGAACCGTCCTGCAGATTCCTCACTTCCGCTCATCAACATACTCCTCACGCCTCTGCACTACACCTCGTCATGAAGAATTCGAAAGTCAACGACAAATTCCAAGAACCCCTTTTCCTCGCCATGGAGCTACTCCGATCAAATATGCTTCACAACGGTCGAATCGGTACAAGAGCATACTCGGGAGGACCCAACTTCAGTGGAGGAACAGAGGGAGACAAGCGAAGCATGTTATTGGTAATGCGAGTCTTGAGTATCGTTCCCCTCGTCTTCATCGTCAGTCTTCTTTCTCTTCTTCCGCTTTCCTCGTCGATTGCCGAATCTGATGCACGATTGTAACTTCGCAGCCTGGAGCCTGGGATGGTCCTCTGTCTCGTGAACTCCTCGTTTTCAACTCCTTCATTCGAGCAACTTCGAGATCAATGCGAAACCTTCTCGAAGCTATCGCTGTCAACTTCCTCCTCCGAGCCGATGCGAAACGATCTTACGAAGACTACCTCGGTGTCGCTTTCTCACTCCCTTTCCAAACCGACACGAACACGGGAATGGGTATCCTCTTCAAAGCCTATGGAGATACAGTCTGTCACATGACTGGAGGTATCGATGGAGTCAGTCGAGCAGGATCGAAGGAAGGAACCGCGGAAGAGAAGCAATCGATCAAGGAAACGAAGGAACAAGTCTTGACGTTGCTTCAAGATGCTTTCCCGAATGTCAAGAATGTTAAGGCAGAGCTAGAGAGAGGTTTCCGATTCTGGAGTCTCGTAAGTTTGCTCTCATTCTGGTCGATCACTGCAGAGGGAGACTGACTGATTTGTCGCTTGTAGATGATGCTCGCCGTTCGATCTCTTCGACAATCGCCTTCTGGAGCAGCGATCTCACCGGAGCTAGCAGATCAATTCGAGCAAGCCGATCAATGGCTCAAACCTTTCTTGATCCAATAGGGTGAAACGTAGCTTGACGGCAATTGCGTGCATTAGCATACCTTTCGCCGAAGAATCCGCTCTCTCGAAGTTGACGAATGAGAGGTTCGAAAGGACAAATAAATAGCAACTATCAACGACAACTCAGAGCCTCTCCTTCCTTACTGACTCCACCCGCCTCGCTCTACCACCCTAAACCTTCCAACGCACTCTCCAACTTCTTCTCGACCTTGACAACCTCCTTCGCCCTCTTTGCCTTCTTCCTCGCTTGCCATCCCTTCCTACCCGACCTCGCGATCTTTTCCGTCTTTCTCACTGACTCGGTTGCCTCCATCTCGACAGGGTTGACGAGTTCGAAGTTGGTAAACGGGAGAACTGGTTGTCGACCAAAGTAGAGGTTTAGGATTTGTTTGAAGCTCGGCTCCTCCTGAGGTATGACTTGCTCGAAAGAGAAGGTGGAGAACGTCTTCAATGGGCTCGGAGGAGGTAAGGGAGTCGGAGGAGTGAGGGTGAGAGTAGGGATCATGAGAAAAGTGATAGACATAATGAGGGGATGGAGAGCCAGCTTCAGGAAGACAGAGGATTGGGAGGAGAGGAGGATCGCGAAGGATGAAGGAGAAGGCAAGTCGACCGGCGACACGCGGGAGTGGTGAGGAATGAGAGGATGGGAAGGGAAGAGAGGAAAGCGAAGGTGCGTTTCATATTTCCCCTTTCCTCGACGCAGACTCCGTTCCTCATTGACTGGACACCTTGTTCTGCAGCGTATCAGGGGAAAGAGGGATCTGTGCTGCAGGTAAGAAAGGGAAGTTTTGGATTGTTCGAGTTTCCTTTGTTCGTGCGAGGGCATCGAGCTCACAGTAAGACTGGCGCGTCCTCTTCGTAGATCGTCGACCATTCGCGAGTCAGTACTGGGCACCGACGATGAGCTCAGAAAACTGCTCGCTGCGTCTCACCCGGGCAGGACGAAGGTTATTGCCAAATACATTTTCGGGACCTTTCGAACTCTCCAAGCCGGATTCGACGCGTTGTCGCCGGTTCCCCTCGGCCCTCGTCGTTTTGAGTCGACGCAGGCAAGCAGACGTTAAGGATTCGCGCTACTCGCAACCTCTCATCTCGAAAGTCAAAATTCGCTCGTTTTAGCGTTCTGACTTGCAGCAGCCTCTGCTGTCACTTCTAGCCCGGCCGAGCAACCTGAACCGTCTTCTGTCAGGGACTGGATTGATTCTGTAATCGCGAACCACACAATGAGGACGAAAACTTGTACAGTATTTCGGTCACGGGCTCAAATGCGAATTTTTTCCCTTTTTGTTTTTGTAAACAAACGCTATGATCTCGAGGAAAGTGACAGTGGATGTCGAGCAAAGTACAGACTTCTGAAAGAAGAGGAGAAAGACTGCAATTTCGAACGAATCTACGATCGACGAGTTGTAAGGAAATCGAAGCGAGAAACTGAGAAGGGCCATCACCTCTCTACCATCACTTCCTCACACTCCTCACAGAGCAATACACCCATACAGAGCACCTAGCAAGACCCCATCAGACCGTTCATTGCTCGACTCGACCTCCATCAACCTTCCCTCTCCTCTGGCGGTTTCATCACTCTCTCGTTAACTCGCCCACCTCCTCCTTGATCTCACCACTCGACAGCTTCAAGCACGCTCCAATAGCAGCAGAGGACTCCTCACTATCACCTTCGCGCTATCTGCGCCTCTCCTCATCGACTTCTCCTCTTCTCCAATCTACTTTGAGCCTTTCAAACCGCCTCGACCATTCTTTATCGCCCGCTCAAACTACCGATTGCTTCCGACTGGTACTTCCTTAGGTGAGTTGATAGCATCCTTTTCCCCTTGCATTGGGATTCAGGCGGGATTCGAGAACGCGCAAAGTGCTGAATTATCTCGCATTCCTCGTTACGTTTAGTTTCCTCTTCCAAATCTCCCTCTCCTCCTTCTTCACCTCAGATCGGCTGGTCCATCACGCGAGACACCCAAAGAGAACATTGTCCAGCTTCAACTATCGACCGTTCCCTCTCCTGTCCTGAAGAATTGACGCCTTTCGACGCGACTACTCTTTCCTTCCCCGAATAATTACCCATTCAAATCGCATCCCATCGAAGACCTTTTCCTCGCTTCTTCTCCCTTTGACGACCTCTACTCTTGTCTCCTTCGACCTATCAACTATGCCTTCAAGACATGATCTCAGCCCACTCCCTCCTTCTTCGACTTTTTCTCAATCAACTCCAGCCTTGTCGCAACGTCCCCCTTACTCTCACAACGCGTCTTCTTCCTCTCCTCCTAACGACTTGATCGCTACGCCTTCAGACCGGTATGACCAAGCACGAGGAACGATCAAGCAGGGGAAACAACCTCAGAGAAGGAGTGTCAGGATCAGATCATCTTCGGGAGGGAATTTCGACTCTTCACCTCAACTCGATTTCGGTGAATCTTCCTCGTTCCTCGAGGACGAGAAGCCTTCGATGGAGGAGTACTCGAGGGAGATGGATTTCTCAGCCGTTCAAGGGATGATGCATAGTCGACCACGAGGCGGACGACCAAATTTGCAACATTCTGCTTCAGACCATCTCTCGCTCGCACAAGCTCACGGCATTACTCAAGATCAGTATGAACTCGCTAAGCAACAAGTCATGCAATACCTTCGTCACGAGAACCAGTCACAACAACATTCTTCTTCCGCTCCTCTTCCTCCCTTCCCTTCGCACGCTGAACTACCCTCTCAACGACGACAACCTGTTCATCGTTCATCATCCTCTTCTCTCGCATTCCCTCTCTCCGTCGACACTCAGCACTCTTCCTCCCTGAACTACGGGCCATCGACTACACCTTCGACCTCAGCTTTCCCTTACCCCTCTCAAGCCCCCCTCGCCCGTACTCCCAACGCCTCTTCAGCTCTACAACGCGCAACTTTCGACGCTGCCCAAGCTGAACTCGAGTCGAACGGAACGGCGCGAACAGTTCGAGCGAGACCGAGTTTCGAAGATGTGATGCAGAGAAGTGCAAAGAGGCAGGCGAGAGGGAATGATGTCTTATCGAGTCAGGTCATGCAGTGGGCACAGGAGGACGAGACGAGCAGTAGTAGTGAGGATGAGGGACCGGGTTTAGCGAGTATTCTGGCATCAAGCGCTCAATCGAGGAGAACGGCAGGTTCGCCCGCTACCGGAGGACTCCTTTCGTCGGCATCGAAACTATTACCTTCACCAGTCAATTTTGATCGTCTCGGAGGTCTTCCCGACGCGAATAAGAGTCCTTCGCTCGGTCAAGATGGAGGACCTCGTCGAGGAATTATGGATCGTTTCATGTCTGATCGACCTCTCGCAACCTCGGAAGAGGTTCCTCCGGTTCCCTCGCAAGCACAGGCACAGAAGGAACAGATTGCTCCTCCCGGTTCACCTCCCCGCCGTCTCAACTATGCTCAACATCTCCTCGCCTCGCCAGTCGCTTCGAAACCGAGTCCGAGTGTTCTCTTCTCTCCGGATGTCGCCAAGCTCCTACGTAGTGAGCTCGATGAGTTGGAAGCGAACGAGGTCGCCGGAGGAGGAGGAGGAGGAGGAAGAGGAAGGAAACCTTCGAGTCCTTTGAAGAATATCGACCGCTCTTCAGATATCGTGCGTTGTTTTCTACTTCTCTAATCCATTTCTCGAGATGCTGACTCTTCGAACCTCCTAGATGGTCGACTCGAGTCCTCTACGTTCGGGCAGTCCTTTCTCATCTGGAGGGGCCACTCGTACTCGCGACGTTTTCGGTTCAGAAACCGAGCCTGTTTCGAAGCGAGCTCGATGGACCCACGTCGTCTCGGCGAACGACAACAGTCTCATCTCACCCACTTCGTCCGCCGCCTCCGCACCTCTGCGAGCACCTTCCTTCTGCGACTCTTCTCCTCCCTCTTCCGAACACGGTTCAGTCCCTTCTCGATCGCAAACCTTCTCGCAAGCGAACAACACGGCACATCCCGCTTCAGCTCCCGACTTCCTTTACGGCGGCGTCCCTCCCTCTTCTTCTCCTACCTCTTCTCACCACTCCGAATACATGCCAGCTCGTTATTCTCGATCAAGTCCTGGACCTTCGACCAGCGTTCCTAGTAGTCTCGCACGTAGCGACAGTTCAGCAAGCATCACTGCTCCTGCTCCAGCCCGCGCACCGAAACGAGGACCGACTCATCGTGTCGAAGGTCAGAATCCTGCACTCGGTCAACAAGATCCGGACAAGAAACCAACCTGGTCCTACGCTGCTCTCATTGGTCAAGCGATCTTCTCGACGGAGGATAGGAAGATGTCTCTCGCAGATATCTACACCTACATTATGCGATGCTACCCTTACTACAAGAAGCAAGATGCTGGATGGCAAAACTCGATTCGTCACAACCTCTCCCTCAACGAGTGCTTCGTCAAGACTGCTCGAGGACCCAACAACCCTGGTAAAGGATCTCTCTGGGCTATCGTAGTTGGATGTGAGGAGCAGTTTGCAGATGGAGGATTCGTCAAGCGAGGAGGAGCTGGAAACCCGCGCAAGAGTCGAGGAAAAGCAGCACAACAAGCAGCCAAGTTCGAGACTCAACCTGCGCCGAAAGGACAGAACGGCGTCTCGACGAGGAGGACGAAAGCACCTTCGCCAACTCCGTCGACGGTTTCCTCGAGGAGCAGTAGCATTTCAGTTCAAGGTCGACCTCAACCTCCGACCCTCCTAATTCCCGAAAGCATGCCACCTCCTTCCCGCGACTACTCTCCCGCTTCGATCTCCGTCAGGTCTCTCTCACCTCCCCCGATGCCCCTCTCTGCCAGCGTTCTCGAGTTCAACATTCCTCCTCCTCCTCTCGTCCCTCGACCAGCCTCAGCAGCTTCGGGAAGGCAACTCGACTACCGTCAAGAAGAGCCGAGGTTCACTCATCCTGTCGCCCATCGACCTGCTTTGTCGGCGATTCGTTCCTATTCGACCGCCGATCTAGCCGATGAAGCTGTCGAGCCGAGATCTCGCTTCGAACAGCCTTCGATGGTTCGCACCGCTTCAGCACCTATCCTCAACCACTGTGTCCCTTCATCATCGTCCTCTGAAGAGAAGAAGTCGGAACCTGCCAGTCCCTCGATCTCTCGCACGACACTCGCCCAGCTTCGAGAACCTCTTCTCTCGGCAACTATGTCACCTCCCACTTCGGTCTATCATCGTCTCGCCGGCCCCTACCAACCGATGTACGGTGCTTCTTCGCTTCAAAATCGTCGAGCACTCGCACTTCTCGCTTCTCCTGAAGCAGCGGGAATCATGCCAGCGGTTCACCCCTTCGATCGAGGACAATCTCTCCTTACTGGTGCTTCTCAAGGTTCACCTCGATCTCCCGCCGTCTCGTTCTTGCCATCGCCTCACATCTTTGCTGGCAGCGGTGCGAAGAGGGCTAGAACCGAAAGTGATAAGGAGGATAAAGGTTTCGCTGGATTGCTTTCTCCTTCGACTTTGGTTCACACGCAGAGTCCCGTAAGCTCGTCTCTTCCGCTTGTGTCGACTTGAATCTGGTCTCTGACCCTTTTCTTCACCCTCGAATAGATTTCGTCAGTTCGCGGTGGACCCCGAGTTCCGATGTCACCTACTCAACCTTCATCCGACAAGTTTGAACCTATCCCAGACCCAGAGAAGAAACCTCGCGCCGCCGGAACTCGTCTCCTTCCCGCTGTCAACGCCCTCGTCGACGCTTCACATGATCCTTTCCGTTCTCCCCCTCGCTCTTCCCGCACTCGCTCTCCTTCTTCTCGATCTTTCACCTCGGCCGCACCTCTTCAAGCTGCCCTCCACACTCCTGGCAAGCGTCCTCTCGGATTCAGTCCTAGCCTTTCCGGTGGAAATTGGTCTTCGTGGAACGATCCTTACAGTTCTGCCCTCGATACCGAACTCGATCACTTCAACCGTCACGAGAGCCTCGTCTCCTCTCGGTCTCCTTGGCCTTCACCAGCAGCTCGACTCAGTCACTGGTAAACCCCGACCAACTTTGTTTATAGATCTTCCTCTCCCGCTTTCCTTGTCATTTTCGATCGCATACCCCGTCTACCTCCTTCTTTTCAGTCCTTTTCCCCCTCCTACTTCAGTACTATACCCAGTTTTGCTCACTTTATCTCTTGTCTATTTCCGTCTCCTATATCTTGTCGTTTTTGTCTTTTCTTCCCATTGCTATAGCCATATTTCTCTCTGTCACTACCCGCCCCATGTCAATTAGAATCGGTCGTTCTTTACCTCTACACTTCAGCGTTTCTTTCCGGAGAGTGAAATGCGAAGCTGCCCCACCGAGATCGGCTAGGCAACAAATCCACCCGAGTGAACTTTATCTTCTCTCCTTCCTTTTTCTTCTCTCTATCTTCCTTCCAATCACTTTCGCTATTCAACTTCACAATGTCTCTACCTCAACTCCAAATTCCCAAGCTATTCGACGTCTCAGGCAAGATCGCTCTCATTACGGGTGAGTTTCAATTTCTTGAGTATGCTGTTCATTGCCAGAGCTGATTTGATCTTGTTCATCGTAGGTGGTGGATCCGGTCTCGGAGAAATGATGGCAACGAGTTTGGTGCAGAATGGAGCTCGTGTCATCATCGCCAGTCGAAAAGAGAAAGCGCTCAAACAGGTCGCAGACAAGCTCACTGCGCAAGGTCCCGGTCGTTGCGAGTATATCGTTGCCGACTTGGGATCTGCCCAGGGCTGCAAGTCGTTGTGCGAAGAGGTTAAGAAGAGGACGGACAAGCTCGATATTCTCGTCAACAATTCGGTACGTTCTCCTCGCGAGGCTCTGATCTAGTCGGACACTATCGTCGCCGTGGGTTAAGACTGTCGAGCTCATCTCATTGGTCGATGCAGGGAACAACCTGGGGAGCAACACTGACCGACTTCGATGAGGCTAAAGGTGAGTTTTCAATTTCTTTGCTCTTTCCACCTCTGCTCCCTCAATGCGCCGAACTCGCGTGCCACGCACTCTTTGATAACGATGTATTGAAGCTGACGGCGTACTCCTCTGCAACAGGGTGGGATCGAGTACTAGCTACGAACGTCAAAGCTATTTTCTACAGTACGCTCACTTTCTACTCTCCCATTTCTAGCTTTACTTGCTGACACTCTTCGTCACTCACAGCCACTGCCGGGTATGTCGGGACGAGCTTGAGACTTGATTTGTATGCTGATAAGACGGAAATGTTCGCAGACTCGCTGATCTCCTCGCCAAAGGTGCTACGAACATCGACCCGGGACGTATCGTCAACATCAGCTCCGTAGCAGGTATGTTCGCTCTACTCTCTCCCTCCTTCGTCTTCTTTGTGGCAGAACGAAGCTCACAAATCCTCGTTCATCAGGTCTCGATCCTGGAGCCGACAACAGCGTTCTAGCTGAGCAGGGTACCGGACTTTGGAGCTACAACGCTAGTAAAGCTGCGGCGATCCATCTCACGAAGTCCTTGTCGATCACGCTCGGGAGCCGCAAGGTGACTGTCAACGGTATGCAAACTTCCCCCTCATAACGATTTGTCGCTTTATTGACCATGTTGCGTCGTTCAGCGATCTGTCCTGGTATTTACCCGTCAGCCATGACAAAGAGAGGTTTCGAGAAGGAAGCCGACAACATCAACGATATCCACCCCATGGGTCGTCCCGGTACTCCAGAAGATGTGAGTCGATCCGCTGAGCTGCAGACGAGAGCAGGACTGATCTTCTCTCTATGGCCGTAGATTGCTGGACTTCTCCTCTTTTTAGTCTCACGATCAGGAGCTCATATCAGTGGCAATGCGATCAGCACTGATGGCGGATCTCTCCTCGG
>Ga0308170_10004468_pt1 | contig 11020 bp, 8 predicted proteins | sample PhyBR2_2_FD_202136 | JGI IMG/M metagenome (GOLD analysis project Ga0308170, IMG submission 202136) | Phyllosphere microbial communities from UC Gill Tract Community Farm, Albany, California, United States - DLSLSB.R2 | ecosystem: Host-associated > Plants > Phyllosphere > Unclassified | place... | reverse complement strand
GGCCGACGTGTTCGCGGAATGACCGTCAACGTAGGACGAATAAAAGGAAGAGACAATGGCAGACCTGTTTGACAATCCCATGGGCCTGATGGGCTTCGAGTTCGTCGAGTTCGCTTCGCCAACCCCAGGCGTTCTGGAACCCGTGTTCGAGGCGCTGGGCTTTACCAAGGTGGCCGTGCACCGCTCGAAGGACGTCACGCTGTATCGCCAGGGCGGCATCAACTTCATCATCAACAACGAGCCGAAAAGCTACGCCGCCTACTTCGCGGCCGAGCACGGCCCGTCGGCATGCGGCATGGCGTTTCGCGTGCGCGATGCGCACAAGGCCTATGCCAGGGCGCTGGAACTGGGCGCGCAGGCGGTCGAGATCCCGACCGGCCCGATGGAGCTGCGCCTGCCGGCGATCCGCGGCATCGGCGGCGCGCCGCTGTACCTGATCGACCGCTTCGACGAAGGCGACACGATCGGCAAGTCGATCTATGACATCGACTTCAAGTTCATCGACGGCGCACCGCGCAACCCCGAAGGCCACGGCCTGAAGATCATCGACCACCTGACGCACAATGTGTACCGCGGCCGCATGTCGTACTGGGCCGGCTTCTACGAGAAGCTGTTCAACTTCCGTGAGATCCGCTACTTCGACATCAAGGGCGAGTATACGGGCCTGACCTCGAAGGCAATGACGGCGCCGGACGGCATGATCCGCATTCCGCTGAACGAAGAAGGCAAGGCGGGCGGCGGCCAGATCGAAGAGTTCCTGATGCAGTTCAACGGCGAAGGCATCCAGCACATCGCGCTCTTGAGCGACGATCTGATCGCCACGGTCGACAGCCTGCGCGCGGCCGGCGTGCCTTTAATGACGGCGCCGCCCGAGACCTATTACGAAATGCTCGACGAGCGCATTCCGGGCCATGGCGAAGACGCCGAGCAGCTCAAGGTGCGCGGCCTGCTGCTCGATGGCACGGTCACGGACGGCAAGGCGCGCCTCCTGGTGCAGATCTTCGGCGTGGCGCAGCTGGGCCCGGTGTTCTTCGAATTCATCCAGCGCAAGGGTGACGACGGCTTTGGCGAAGGCAACTTCAAGGCGCTGTTCGAGTCGATCGAGCGCGACCAGGTCAAGCGCGGCGCCCTCGGCGCCGCCAGCGAGGCAACCACCACCGCTTGATCCGTAATTTGCTATCCTGCGTGTTTGCGGCGGCCTCTGGCCGCCGTCTTGCGTCAAGGAGAAAGCATGCTGGCGGCGTTTGCGGTGCTGTTGTTGTTCCAATGCCTGGGAGAGGGCGTCGTCTTCGTGCTGCGCCTGCCGCTGCCCGGCCCCGTGGCGGGCATGCTGCTGCTCGTGGCTGCACTGATCGTCTTTCCCAAATTGCAGCTGCTGGTTGAGCAGGCGGCGAACGCGCTGCTGGCCCACCTGTCGCTGCTGTTCGTGCCGGCCGGCGTGGGTATCGTGGTAGCAGCCGCCAGCGGCAGCGGTCACTGGCTGGCGATCGTCGCGTCCGTTGTCGTCAGCACGCTGCTGGCGCTGGCCGTCACGGGCCTGCTGCTGCGCGGCATGAAAGGTGAGCCGACGAAAGATCGCGATGCCTGATTTCACCGGCTTGCACCAATTCTGGGTCTACCTGGCCGCATCGCCCTTGCTGGGGTTGACCATGACGCTGTGCGCCTATCTGGCTGCGCAGCGCATCGGCGCCTGGTGCAAGGGCGCGCCGATTGCCAACCCCGTCGCGATCGCGATTGCCATCGTGGTGGGCATCCTGAGCCTGTCCGGCATGTCGTACGAGCGGTATTTTGCCGGCGCGCAGTTCGTCCACTTCCTGCTCGGTCCGGCGACGGTGGCGCTGGCCGTGCCGCTGGTGCGCCAGCTGCCACGCCTGCGCCAGCACTGGCTACCGCTGACGGTGGCGCTGCTCGCTGGCTCGGTGACGGCCATCGTGTCGGTGGTGGTGGCGGCGCAGCTGCTGGGCGCCACGCCCGCGCTGATCGCGACGCTCGCACCCAAGTCGGTCACGTCGCCGATCGCGATGGCCGTGGCCGAGCGGCTGGGTGGCCTGCCTTCGCTGACCGCAGCCTTGGTAATTGGCACAGGCATCTTTGGCGCGATATTCTCCACCTGGCTGTTTCATGGGCTGCGCGTGCGGTCGGATGCGGCCCGCGGTTTCGCGATGGGCCTGGCCGCGCACGGGATCGGCACGGCGCGTGCGTTTCAGCTCAGTCCCGAGATGGGGGCGTTTGCCGGGCTGGCGATGGGCCTGAATGGCGCGCTCACCGCATTGCTTGCCCCCTGGCTGGTACCGCTCGTGATGCGCTGGGTCGGGTAGCGGCCTGGTGCCCGATACCAGTTCTGAATCGGGCACGATGCAATCCGCATCCGGTGGTACGATAGGTCGTAGTAGCGTAAATGCAATGGGTTAGCCGATGATGGCCTCCTGCTGCGGCCCGCTCAACGACACCGCGCCGGCTGCCGCACCCTGTGCCGCAGCCGGCATTCAGTTATCAGGAAGCCGCATGGATAGTCAAGTCGAGAAAGCTCCACCACACCGCGGCATGCCAGGCTGGCTCACCCCACGTCGCGTCATCATTGCTGGTATCTGCACCGTCGTCCTGTTTATCCTGATCGGCAGCATGATCGAGCAGTTCATGAATGCCAACCCGAAGATGCTGGCAGCCCTGCTGGGCGGCAGTGCAGCGGCGGCAGCCACCGCGCTTGGCACGTTGCCGGTCTTGTTTGCACAGAATTTTTCGCGTCGTACTTACGACTCATTCCTCGGTTTCGGCGCCGGCGTCATGCTGGGCGCTACTGCGTTTTCGCTCGTCATTCCGGCGCTGAACGCGGCGTCCTCGGCCGGGGCAGGCAGCTGGGAATCCAGCCTGATGGTGGGCGCGGGCATTCTGGCGGGCGCCGGTGCGATTCTTTTGATGAGCCGCGCGGTGCATACCGACAGCATTCTCTCCAGCGATCCCGACCAGGTGTCGCTACGGCGCGCGTGGTTGTTCGTGTGGGCTGTTGCGCTGCATAACCTGCCGGAAGGCCTGGCGATCGGCGTTGCCTTCGCTGGCATCGACCTGGAAAAAGCCACGTCGCTGGCCACCGGCGTGTCGATCCAGGATGTGCCGGAAGGCCTGGTCGTGGCGCTGGCCCTGCATTCGGTCGGTTACAGCCGCCTGGCGGCGGTTGGCATGGGTATTGTGTCGGGCCTGATCGAACCGATCGCTGCCGTGTTTGGCGTTGCGCTGATTGGTATTGCAGCCGGCCTGCTGCCGTATGCACTGGCCGCCGCTGCCGGCGCGATGCTGCTCGTGATCGTCAACGACGTGATTCCCGAATCGCGCCAGTCCGGCAACGGCACCCAGGCCAGCATCGCGCTGGTCATCGGGTTCATCGTGATGACGGTGCTCGATACGGCGCTGGCCTGAAAGAAGCATTGCGGTATCTTGAAGGCCTGGCGCAAGACGTCAGGCGGTTCACGCTTGTCGGCATCGGCAGCGCACGCTACTGCGCCATGAACGCGCCAAGAGCGTGCCAAAAACGCCCCATGAGCGCGCCATCGGCGCCCCGGCGCGAGAGTTTCCCGAAGATCGACGTGAAACAGTCAGCAGGGTAATGACGCGCGCCTGACTGACGGCGATTTCCAGTGCCCGGAAGGTCGCTTCATCGAGCTCTGCAGTCACGGTGACGCCCTGGTCTTGCTGGAAGGCCACGATAAAAGCCAATGTCCCGTCACCGATGATGCCATCCACCCCGCGAGGGGAGTACTTCAGATGAAGCGACAAGCCCCTTCAAGTTGCTGGTTTTCTCCTTTGCGGAACTCGTCCACCATCGCTTGGGCACTGTGGTAGCCGCGTTTTTTGCATTGAAGCCCATGACCTGGCCAAGGCCCCATGACGCACTTTCCAGGGCGGCGTCCCGATCGAGTTCGATGGCTTGTGCAAGCCGGTCATATTCCGCGGCGTCACCCAGGTAGCGCTTGCCGGGGGGGGGAGCTGATGTTCGGGTGCCCCGCGCCGAAGCGTCCCCCGGTGCGCTTATGAAGGATATGTCGCTCTAACAGAATCTTTGGGCGCCGGTCTGGAATGAAACCGAGCCCGCGCGTCTCTACGGTGAGGAGCGACCACAATGCGGCCTGATCGACGCCAAGACGATCCAGCACGGCATCGAAACCAGTTTGGGACAGTGGCGCGGCCTCGCCTGCCTGGATCGCCATGTCTGCCTCACGCCAGGTGAAGTTCGATCGATCGGTTTTCGTCGTCCACGTCCGGTGTCAGCTCGATGGTGCCGCTCACCGGTTGTCCGTGCCGTAACGCCTTCGCGACGATCACGTGCTTGCGGGCGCTTTCCACGTGCAGATCGACCAGGCCCTGGTCGGAGACGTCGACGACTTGGGCATTGACCGTCAGCGTCAAGGTGTGCGGGTCGAGTTCCTTGCTCTCGACAGCGAGTCGGATACATACCTGGTGTGGCGCGCTGACGTGTTGCCCGCCATGCGCGGGTGCAGCCACGCCGGCGGTGTCGGCGACCGGCGTGGCAGGCCAACCGGCAGCAGGTTCCGATTCCACCGGCGCGACGTTCTTCGCCCGAAGAGACTTGGGAACCAGGCCGTCAGTCACCCCCCGAATCATCATCAGGATGGTTTCCGAACCGAAGCCGGCAAGAAAGGCCAGTGCCACGGCGCTGGTCAGCGTTTGCGGCTCGATGATCTGGTGCGCGGCGATGGCAGTCAGCGGCGCCGACACGAATTGCATGATCTGGAATACGAGCTGCTCGCGTGCCTCGTGCTTTTCGATCGCAGGCTTGGCGACGGTGCCGACGTAGCCGTCCTCGGATTGTTTCTGGATCTCGGGCACCCGTCGCGACAGGCTGATCGCACCGCCGAACATGGCGATGATCACGAGTGGCAGCGGTACCACGACGCCACCGGAGACATACGCGCGGTTATTCGGTGAGCCGAGCGCGCAATCGCGCGTCGTGCGGGTACAGCCATTGGGCTGACGTGTCAGCGTGCCGCCGATATTGACGAGCCACTGATTGCGTATCCGGCCGGGGTCGGCTGGCGCTTGCGCGTTCGCTGGCACCGCATCAGCATTACTGCTCTGGCCAGTCGCCCCGGGAAGCAGTATGCAGCGCAAATCGGCGACTTTCGTCTCTTGCACGCAGCCAGAGATGATGCCGAGCGGCTCACCGCCGAATGCCAGGTTGCCAACGATCGGCGGGACTGTCAGCACGGCGAAGGAAACGACGACGAAGAAGTAGGCAAATTGAAACTGGTCGTTGCGGCAACCGATCGAACTGCCGGTGAACGAAGACGCGAACCAGGTGGCAGCCGATGCAGCCGCCAGCGTGGGGATGAAGATGGCCAGGAACTGGTAAGGGAAATTAACCGATGACGGCGCGGTTGCCGTTTCCAGGGTCCCGGCCGAGATGTACGAGAATAAAGCCAGCAGGCAGAGCGATGGAACGGTCCACTTGAGAATCTTGCGGAATCTGGCTTGACTGGGTAGGGCTGCCGACGCCGGTGGCTGGTGTGACGGCGGCGCTTGGACGATGGGCATGGGATCCTCCTGCTTGAGAAAATCGGATGTTCATGCTCATCAGAGTCGAAAAGTTTGCAATAAGTTCAATCGATCTTTCAGACGAAGTTCGAGGCAGACCTCGAAAACGCGACCCGCATCGCGCTCTGCCGGCGCTGCCCCGCATTACACCAGCAGTGCATCGCTTGGCTGGCCAACCGCCAGCTGTTCGCCATGCGCACGCGTGAAGCAACTGGCCGGCACCAGCGGCCGGTCCACATAGTAGCCCTGGATTTCGTCGCAGCCGAAGCGCTTCAGTTCGCACAACTGCTCGAGATTTTCCACGCCTTCGGCCACCACTTTCAGGTTCAGGCTGTGCGCCAGGTTGATCACGGCGCGGGTAATCGCCGCATCGTCGCTGTCGTGGGGCAGGTCGCGCACGAAGGTGCGGTCGATTTTGAGCGCATCGAGCGGGAAACGCTTCAGGTAGGCCAGGCTCGAATAGCCGGTACCGAAATCATCGATCGACAAGCGCATGCCCAATGCCTTGATACGACCCAGGATCGCGACCGCAGCGTCCGGGTTCACCATCAGCATCGACTCGGTCAGCTCGAACTCCAGCAGCGCAGGTGCAATGCCGGCAGCCGTCACGATGCGCTCGATCGTTGCCGCCAGATCGTCCTGTTCGAGCTGGCGCGCGGACAGGTTGATTGCCACCGGCACGATGGGGAAGCCGTCGGCGCGCCAGGCGCCAAGCTGGCGGCAGACTTCCGCCACCACCCACTCGCCGACTGCGATGATGAGCCCCGTGTCTTCTAGAATGCTGATGAACTCGAGCGGCGGCACGAGACCGCGCTGCGGGTGGTTCCAGCGCAGCAGCGCTTCGAAGCCGCTGGCCCTGCCGGTGGCAAGGTCGAGCTTGGGTTGGTAATGCAGCAGGAATTCGCGCCGTTCCAGCGCCTGGTGCAGCTCGGCTTCGAGCTTGATGCGCTGCGTCGTGGCGTCGTGCATGGCGGCACTGAAGAACTGGAAATTGCCGCGACCATTGTGCTTGGCCGCATACATGGCCGTGTCGGCGCTTTTCAGCAGCGCTTCGGCATTGGCGCCGTCTTCCGGATAGCGCGCAACGCCGATGCTGGCCGAGACGAACAACTGCTGGCCCTGCAGCAAAAAGGGCGCCGCCAGTGCCTCGATGATGGTAGTGCACAGCGTGCCGATGTCGTCATCTTCCACGCCGTCGGGCAGGATCAATGCGAATTCGTCGCCACCGAGCCGCGCCACCAGGTCGCCGGGGCGCGCGCAGGCCTGCAGGCGCTTGGTGGCAAGCACCAGCAGCTGGTCGCCGACACCGTGTCCCAGCATGTCGTTGACTTTCTTGAAATGGTCGAGGTCGATGAACATGACGCCGGCGCGGCGTGCGTGGGTCGCTGCCGCGCCAATGGCCAGGTCGAGCGACTCGGACAGGTAGCGCCGGTTCGGCAGGTCGGTCAACGCATCGTACTGCGCCAGATAGGTCAGGCGCTGCTGCGCCGTGTGGCGCTCGATCGTGGTCGCCAGGATATGCGCAATGCTGCGCAGGAAGTTGCGGTCGTCCGGGCCGAACTGGATGGCGTCATCGCTGAACACGCCCAGCACGCCAAACGGGCTCTCGGTGCAAATCACGCAGGCATCGACGCTGCTGCGCACCTGGTAGGCGGCGCCGATGGTCGCGAACAGCGGCCGCAGCAGATCGGCCGGCTCTTGCTGCGGCATCGGACCCAGTGGGCAGTCGAGCGCGAAGCCGGCGGCCGAGGCCAGGGCGCCGCTGCCCGCGCGGATCACCAGTGAACGCCCGATCGGCGCCGGTTCCAGCGAGAAAAGCGCCGCGGTCGGTGCATCGAGCCCGCCCGCCGCGGCCTGCACCGCTTCCTGGAACACGTGGCGCAGGTCGGTGGCGGTCAGGGCCACGCGACCCAGCTCAGCGATCAGGTTCTCGCGCCGGGCCGTGGCCAGGATCGTGCGCTCGAACGCCTTGCGCTCGGTGATGTCGATATCGATACAGATGTAGCGCTCGACGCCACCGGCATCGAACATCGGCACGATCGTGCGGTGCCATTGCAGCGTGCGGTCGCGCCCGGCGATCGTCACGTCGCCTTGCCAGACCACCGGGGCCGGCGCCCATGCCGGGGCCGCGCCCGGGATCGTCAGGTTCGCTAGCGGCTGGCCCACGACCTCGTCACGCGACAAACCGCTGTTGGCGATGAACTGGTCGTTGACCACGGCGATGCGGCCGTCGACGTCGATCTCGGACACGATTGCGGCCTGGTCCATCGCGCTCTTGTGCTGGACGAGCGAATTCATCAGGAGCTCGATGCGCTCGCCGTACTGCACGCGCAGGCTGGCGGTGCCGCGGTTGACGGCCAGGATCGCTTCCTGGATCTCGAGCGGCGCATCCTCGTGCAGCGGCGCCTCGGCCGTGACCAGGCCTGACGCCACGTCATGTTCGAATGCGCGCAGGCCACCGAGTCGTTCCAGCCAGCGGCGCAGCAGTACGCGCATCATCAGCAGGCTGGCCGAGCTGAGCACCAGGGCGACCGCCGCTGTTTCGATGATGAGCTGCCAGAGCTGCGCCGCCAGTTTGGTCACGTCGAACGACAGGCGCATGACGCCGTAATCCTTGCCGCCGACGGTGATAATCCGGTTGACATCGTAGAACCGCTCGACGATCAGCGCCGTGAACCAGTCGGGCGGCGCTGCGTGCTGGCTGTCCTGGGCTTCCAGGCTGATCGCCCCGCCGCCTACTTCGAGAAACTGAGCGCGCTTGAAGGGCGACTTGACGAGCATCTTGCCCAGCGTGCGCTTGACCGTGTCGTAATCGCCAATGACCACGCTCTCTTCGATCGGCTGGATCACCGCTTCGACCAGCATCAGCGCATTGTCCTGCGTCTCTTCGATATGTTGCAGGTACTGGTAGCGATAGAACATGCCCAGGCCAGCCGCCATCATCAGAAGCAGCGTGGCCGCGAACACGCCGAACACGCGCCCCATCAGGGTGCGTGGCAGGAAAACACGCTTGAGCAGGCGCAGCGAAGAAGATGTCATGGCGGAGAAGGTCACCGCAGGCTGGCCGGAGCGTCGGCGTAGAACGCGCGGTAGCTGGCGTAGTCGGCCTGGCTGGCTGGGACGAACGACAGCGGCACCGGGGCGTGGATCAGTGCCCCTGATTCGGCCAGCACGCGCTTGCCTTCCGGATCGTTGTGCATCGTGAGAAAGGCATTGGCGACGGCACGTACCTGGTCCGCCGGCACCCGTGGCGAGGCCATCAGCGCAAGATCGTTGAATGGCGCCGAGCTCCACAGCACGCGAAACGCGGTGCCTTCACGGCCATTCCAGTTGGCCACCAGCTGGGAGTTGGCGCCGACCGCTTTGACCATCCCGGCAGACAGTTGCGTGAACGCGGCGTCCTGATTCCCGGCGAACACGACGTTCACAGGGATCTCGGCGCGCAGCAATTGCGCATAGTTGACCTTGTAGGCAACCAGTGCTTCCGGTCCGGGGAAACTGACGGCTGCGCCGGCCAGTTCACGAATATCCCTGATGGGCGAGTCGGCCGGCACCACGATCTGCGCATGGACGGGTGGTGAGTTGCGACGTCCGAACACGGTCCACCCCATCTTGTCGCGGTCGGGGCTGAACAGGTGATTGGTGAACGCAAAGTCGACTTCACGGGCCAGCACGAAGCTGGTCGTATCTGCCGAGGTACGGCCCAGCTTGAGCTTCATGCAGACTTTGCTTTTGGCCGAGACGTAGCTGATGATCGGATTCCAGAAGCTGGCCGAGACCTGGACATTGAACTGGTTGACCGGTGAAAAGTTGTAGCAAGCCGGCGGTGCGGCAAAGGCCGACTGCGTGACGAGAAGGGCGCCAGCCACTAGCGACAGTGGTAGTTTCATGGTGTGCGATCGTGAAGACAATAAGAATTACGGCCACGTCCGGTTACCGGGTTGGGCTGTTTGATGTTGCGCCGTTGGCAGACAAGCCGTGCGGCGCAGCGTCGTTCTGGCCAGTGTGCTGGCGTCGCCATCCGTCATTGGAGGCGCGGACAGTCACTGTAGCGCGGGCCGGCAGGCCGCACGCATGGCATTTGTCACGATCATACCATTGGTAAAGATTTATGGATGAAATGCAATGTTGCGATCGGTAACGAGAGCGGTTCATTCCGACGCCACTGCATTCGAAAACAACAACGGCCCCGAAGGGCCGTTGTTGTCACTGGCAAATCACGCTATGCAGATCAGTCACGAATTTCCAGTTTGCGGTTCAGGCTCAGTGCGGCCAGCGTGGCCACGGCGGCCGACAACAGGTACAGGCTGACGTAACCCAGGCCGAAGTTCGCCGACAGACCCAGTGCAACCAGCGGTGCAAATGCAGCACCGACCAGCCATGCGAGATCCGACGTCAGCGCGGCACCGGTGTAACGGAAGTGCTTCTGGAAGTTCGACGTCGTGGCACCTGCGGCCTGGCCATACGACAGACCCAGCAGGGTGAAGCCGACCAGGATGAAGGTGTTCTGGCCAGCGGTGCCACCATCGATCAGCGATGGCACGAAGATCGAGAACAGCGCGATCAGTGCAGCCAGCGTGCCCAGCGTCGTGCGGCGACCGACCTTGTCGGCGATGTAGCCCGATGCCAGGATGCCCAGTGCCGCCAGGACGGCGCCGCCCATCTGGACCAGCAGGAACGACTCGACCGGACGGGTATCGTACAGCTGGATCCACGACAGCGGGAACACGGTGACCAGGTGGAACAGCGCGTAGCTGGCCAGCGCGGTCATGGCGCCGATGACGATGTTGGTGCCCTGATTACGCATCAGTTCGCCGACCGGGGCAGGCGTCATGTGGTTGGTGTCGAGCAGGCGTGCATACTCGGTGGTCGAGACCAGGCGCAGACGGGCGAAGAGGCCGACGACGTTGATGGCGAACGCGACGAAGAACGGGAAGCGCCAGCCCCAGGTCAGGAAATCTTCCTGCGACAGGTTGCCGATCAGGTAAGCGAACACGCCGGCGGCGATGACGAAGCCAAGCGGTGCGCTCAGCTGACCCAGCATCGCGTACCAGCCGCGCTTGCCTTCAGGTGCCGACAGGGCCAGCAGCGATGGCAGACCGTCCCACGAACCGCCCTGGGCCAGGCCCTGGCCGATGCGCAGCAGTGCCAGCATCACGATGGCGGCGCCGCCGATTTCGCTGTAGCTCGGGAGCAGGGCGATGACGACGGTGCAGGTGCCCATCATGAACAGGGCGATCAGCAGTTTCATGTCGAGGCTCCAGCGTTTCTGGATCCACATGAAGAGCAGCGTGCCGAACGGACGCGCGATGAACGCGAACGCGAAAATGACAAAGGCGTACAGTGTGCCTTCGAGGCGATCGGCAAACGGGAAGAAGATCGACGGGAACACCAGCACCGAAGCGATGGCATACACGAAGAATTCGAAGTACTCCGCCGAACGACCGACAATGACGCCGACGGCGATGTCGCC
>Ga0308170_10004466_pt1 | contig 11027 bp, 14 predicted proteins | sample PhyBR2_2_FD_202136 | JGI IMG/M metagenome (GOLD analysis project Ga0308170, IMG submission 202136) | Phyllosphere microbial communities from UC Gill Tract Community Farm, Albany, California, United States - DLSLSB.R2 | ecosystem: Host-associated > Plants > Phyllosphere > Unclassified | place... | reverse complement strand
GTCAGACAAGACGTCCTCCGACTGCGACTCGAGGGCCTTCCAGACGGCCGGGGGCGGGACGTGAACCTTGACCAAGCCTTCACCGAGGTCCTCGAGCGCCTTGATCTTGGATCCCTTGGCTCCAGCAATGAAAGGGTAGTACGATGACGGAATAGTCTTGATCGAGATGGAAGTCTGCGAGACCTTGTGCGAAATCAGGGCGAGCAATTTGGCCTTGGCATCGTTACAGGCAACCGAGGGACCAGTGATCGAGATGGGGACCTGCGGCTCGTCGTTCTCGCCTGAGGCGTCGGAAGCATCGTCGGCGGGAGCATCGTAAGCTGGCAGGGTGTCTCGTCGGGGGATATCAATCTTGGTGCCGGTCGACTCGGTGATGCCCTTGAGCGCCGCTCCCTTGGGACCGATAATCGTGCCGAGCGTAGTGATAGGAACCTCGACCTGGATAGTGACCGACTTGGACAGTCCACGCTCAATCTGCTTCCTGGCGTACGCGAGTCGCTTCTGGTCCGAGGCCTTGATCAAGAACGTCTTGAGACCGGTGCGCATCTGCGTGGACGACTCAATGACCGCCCCGGTGGTGTCCGTGACCTTTTTCAAGACTTCCGTGAGCACCTTGCCGGACTCGATGTCGCTGACAGGGAGGGAGAACGAGTCGGTGAACGGGTGAGACGAGGCGGTGGGCACTCCAGATCGACCGAGACCACCGGGGGCAGCCTTCGCCTTCGCCTTGACGGCCGAGGGCTTGGCGGACCACGCGGAGATGGCGGGCTTGGTGATGTTCTGAGCAGGGGCCGAGGACGCGCCGAGCGAAGGGAAGGCTTCCTCGGACGTGCTGTCGAGTGACTGGGTGCCGTTGCTGCCATTGCTGTTGCCGTTGCCGTTGACTTTCTGAGCAGAGGTCGAAGGGCCGTTGGACGGTCCTCCGCCCAGAGTGGGGAACGGGTCGGGCGCACCCTCGAGACCGTGTCGCTGGCGGTCAGCATCATTGCTCGCAGAACAGTCAGGTATGGGCGCCGCTGAACGCGGCTCGACGGGTTGGGGAAAGTGCAGGGACAACCCAAAGAGATCTGCGGAGTGCGACGGATATCCTCCCTGGACCGGAACTTCCACCAGCTTCCACCTTTGAGCCGCAGCGCAGCCGTCCTTCAGATTCCCAGGCTACACCCGAGCCCTCGCCGAGCCGCGCATTGTACTATGACCAGGTTCTCCAGCTTTCGCTCTCGGACAAGCCCTCGTCTGCTCTATTCCCCCGTCGACATGGTTCCCAACCGCATCCCTAAGCCCTCCAATTCGAGCGTCTAATCACCTATCCCCTCGCCCAGGCTAGTCCACACTCGTCCACCTTCAAAGAGCTCGCCGCGGATGCTTATGCCTCAACACCCCGGACTCACCTTCTGGAGCTCAGCAGCGGAGAAAGCCATGTTTGACGGGCGGGTGTGTAGCGATGTAGCGTTAAACCGAAGGACGAAAGACGGGGAAGTACCGGTAGAGAGAGCTGAGCAGATAGCCAGACGAGGGTCTAGGTTATGTGCTGCAGTTTGTGTATCTAGGGAGGGGTGAGTGGGATGTTGGTGAAGGGCAAGGATGACAAGGAGGCAGCGGGCCCACGGGAGGGAGGGCCAGCACGGCATCAGTCGAGACTCCCAGGGTCCGCGTCGATGCGTTCCAGGTTCCGGATAAACCGCGTGGAGATCTTCCGACACGCTGGGTCCAGGCGGCGTGAAAGGGAGACTTTTATCGTGCATTATGATTATACCAGGCCTGATACATGCATGTGCGATGCTGATGATAATTGGCATATGCTATAGATGAAGCCGCTGCCCGTGCAGGGCGACGCTGGCGATGAAGGCGCGCCCAGCGCTGTCGCTTCTCCGCCACACCGCACCCCAGTACGACTTTAGTCGACAGACGCATGACCATTTACAAGCCTCATGACACTGCCACGACCCTTCGACCATGGCACCTGGCTGTCAACATCTTTCATGTGCGCCGGCCGGCCACGACTCACCTCATCGTCGTAGTGGCTCACGACAATCACAGCCTGCTCCGGGTTCTCCGCCCATTCCTTCTTCAGAAGCTCCTTGCACTTATCCCAGATGACCTCGTCCATCCCCTGACTCGGCTCATCCAGGATGAGCAAAGGGGGCCTCGATACAATCGCCCGCAGAAACAGCAAGAGGGCCTGCTGGGGCGGAGTGAAGTGCGCGAACTCGCGCTTCGCCACGGCGATGACATCGTCCCCGGGTCCGCTGTTTCCCATGCCAGGGCGCGCTGGCGCCAGGAGCGGTAGAAAGTAATCTATGAGTGACAAAATCCGTTGCTTCTGTTCTGGCGAGACGGATCTTCTGGAGAAGACGCCCTCGAAGCCGGTGCCGATTGCTTGGTAGGCCGTCAGACTCATCCCTCGGGGGAACGACGCGTAGATCTCGGGCGAGGTGTGACCAATTTTCGTGCGTAGAAGCGGCGAGGGGATTGATCGACGCGGTTTGGAGAAGAGAGTGAGAGACGATGCGGGGAGCGAGAAGGAGCGAGGGTGATGTCCGAGGATGAGGGATAAGAGGGTGGTCTTTCCGGAGCCTGACTTTAGCGCAAGCCTTCGTGACAGCTGGCAAACATTGACGTACCATTCGCACCCTGCAGATGCCATCTCTGGCCAGGCTGAATAGTCCATGAGACATTCTTTAGCACGGGCCGGGTCCCCTCGCCGTACGACACCGAGACGTCTTGCAGCTTGATCACCGGCTCCTTTGCGTCGGAGTCCGAGCTTTCGCGCTTTTTAGCAGCAGCACTCTCGTGCCCGACGTGCCCGACCGCGTCTTCAACGCTCGCCTCCGAGCCATTCTTTATTGAGCCACGCGCCTCCCACTCTGCCCGCTTGCCGATCCAAACCTCGCCCTGTCTGACTTCGCAAACGTCCGTCACCCAGTCAGGCAGGGGGTCTCCCTTCGCCCTGAGGACCAAAACCACCCTGATCCCCCCTTCCTCATTCAATCTTCCCAGCAGTCCAGCGACCTCCTCCCTCGACTGGATATCTAGGCCCGCCATCGGGTCTTCCAGCAAGAGCAGCACCGGGCGGGTTAGCAGCGCCGCGGCTATCCGTCCCCTCCGCGTCTGTCCAGACGACTGCGAGACCTGCGGCAGGTCCAGCAGATGATTTATCCGCATGATTCTAGCTACCTGCTCGATCTGCTCCGGACTGGGCGGAGGCGACAGAGCGGACAAAGTCTGTCGGAAGGTGAGCTTGTCCTCCTCTTGAAGCGCGCCATAACGAGCAGTAAAGTCGGTGAACTCGCCGGTAACGGGCGGACGGGCGAACGCGAGGTGTCGGACCGGTTTCGGTGTGAAAGAGGGAAGTTCGGAGGACGATGAAGGGGTGAGGAGGGAAGTGATGTGTGGGAATGGGCCTGGTGGTGGAACGGTGGGATGTATCCGATGCCGATTGAGCAGAGTCTGCTAGGTCAGCCGGGATCTGTTCGTTGGAGAGCTTGCACGCGCATCGACAGCTAGCCTACGGCCCTCCGCATCGCCCACGATCGCCCAGCCTTGTTTTGGGACCCCCGCCTGCTGGTCTATCGTCCATCCTTCCTGCCCCAAACGGAGTAGGGCGGATGATCTAGGCGCCGAGGTTGGCGTGCCAAAGCGATGGATCGCAGCGTTTGCAGGCAGCCGCACGAGCGGCAGCGGGCTTTTCATCAAGGTCGTACGGACTCTCTCGCTTTCCCAGAATATTTTATGCCCACGCCATATGATGAAGCAGTAGGCATGACTAGACGACGTCGACCTGGATTTCTGTCCGAGTGCGCCGACTCGGCATTGATTGCCTCGGCCCAAAGTTCGGCCAATGATTAACGTTGGCTTCGGCTCCGTCCGATCAACCACGCCATCCATTGCAGTATACAAAGATTCAACTTGATTCCTTTCCTATTGTATCGGCTGTATCTTTATGGGGCCATGATCCGCCGAATCGCTCGCAGACATTGTGTTCCACAGCACGAACAGTATCAGTCCGTGCTGATGTCAGTCCCGCCCATACATCGCCGGTCACGCTTCAGCTCACCAGAGACCCGGCATATAATATGAAGGCGCTCCGTGCCCGCTTGTTTCCTATGATAGCCCTTGTCAAGGCAAAGACCGCCCTCTCTAACGGGTTCAACGCCTGTATAGCCCTCTGCGCTTCCTGCGCGTGAGCTGATGGACCCTCGGGAAAGCCACCGACACTCACCCTGCCCTTGAACGCCTCGAACGGGTTCATGTGCTCCTCATACTTGTCCTTGTATTTGCCAATCTCGTCTTCTCGCCTCATCACCCCATTGAGCATGCCCGCACTGCCACCGGCATGGCTCGGTCCTGCCGGCGGGAAGGTCGTGTTCGAGTCCTTGTACGACTGCATGTACCGGACTTTCTCGTACAGCTTGAGGTTGTCTGCTTGGAGCGACTTGATCTCGGCGCGGAGATCCGAAATGATCTCGAATTGGCGGCGCAGTTCCTGTTCGTCAGCTCAAGCCCGGTGATTCAGAGCCAGGCGTACCTCCTCCAGCTCGGCATTACGTTGCCGGAAACGGTCTCGCTGACTAGTGACAATGGGGAGGATCGAGCTGTCCCCGTTGGCTGGCGATGCGCGACCCTCCTGCAGATCAGTAACCGCGCTCCGTTCAGCAGAGGACGACTCCGTTACTGACCACCTTTCCACCGATATCCAGGCCGGCCAGTCCCGCAGCTCCCTGTCCGATCACAGGTGTTCCCCTTCCCCCGTCCCTTTCAATCCCCATCAGATCGTTCTCCAGCTTTTCATTCAGGCCCTTCTGCCTTGCCACCTCATTCTGCAAAGTCTCGACTGTATCTTCGCTCTTCGCATGCAAAGCCGACAGCTCCTCCCAGCTGACTCGAAGCTTCGTCACTTCCTCGAGCAATCTGCGGTTCTTCGCCACGAGCAGGTTCTCCAGCGAACGAGATTGCGACTTGTTGGCGATCTCGGCGTTCGGATCCGGGAGGTGCACGTCGTCATCGGCATCGAAGTCTGCGCCTGAGAACTCGACGAACTGGAATCAGCCTGATGCAAGCGACAGGAGCCATGAATGGACCCACCTTCATGATTTCGAGCTCTCGCTTGATCTCGTCGTAGTCGCCAAACTGCTTCACCCGCGACTTGAGTCCATCGATCTCGGCGGTGAGAGTGGAGATCTCCTTGGTTGCCTCCTCGGCCTTCTTCGAGGACTCGCGCTCTTGCTCCGCCTTGGCCTCCTTGAGCGAATCGAGGGCACGCAGCAATCGCGATGCTTCCGCCTCGAGCTCTGTAATCTGCGTCTCGAGCGCTTTGACCCTTGGCGTGAGCTGGAAGCGGGGATCGACCAAGCAGCAGCTTACCTTTCGGCCTGGGCAGAACCGCTCCTGACGCTCTCGATCTCTGCACGAAGCAGTTCCTACCCGTCAGGACGGGCACCTAAGTGTGAACTCAAGAACTCACATTGCGCCTCTCAACCGTCGCTACCCGCTCATTTGCCCTCGTCAGGTCCGCCGCGACCAGGTCCAGCTCAGCCAGTCGAGCCGCAACATCTTGCTCTGCCCGTCAGCTGTGAAACGACGAACCAGTCATCTCAGCTGACCCTGCCTCTGACTAGCATCCATCAACTTCGCCTGCGTGCTCTCATTCGACGTGTGCAAATCCCGCAACTGGTCTCGAGCAGTCTGCACTTGTCTCTGCAAATCCTTCTCACTGCGCATCAGCTCGATCCATCCACGGATCAGAACAACACACCGTTCCTCGTAGTTCCTCAACCGCTCGTCATACTCCGCATTCAGCTCGTTCTCCTTCTGCGTCACTCGCTCCTGTATCATGTCGTCCATCTGGCATCAGCATTTCCCCCAAGACTGTTTTCGCGAACTCACCTTGCCCTCCAGCTCGGCAACCTTTGCCTCGGCCTTCTTCCTCCCCTGCTCCACCGCCGCGATTTCCGCGACCTGCCTCTTCAACTCGCCGTTTTCCTCCCGTAGGCGCTTCATCTCGCTCTCGAGCATCTTGGCCTCGGCGACCTTGACAGTCTGGTCCACCGCCGCGTCGAGCAAGGGGTACGGGTCCGGCGCATCCGAGAGCAGCTTGTAGATGTTGAGGAACGACGTCTCGGACATCTTGGACCGTCTCGTCAGCGAGTCGATCTCGCCCTGGTACGCTTTCAAGAGGGTCTTGATGGCCGCGAACTTCTCCGGCTCATCCGGGAGTTTCTTGAACTCTGGACATCAATGGACAGCACGACACAGGGATATGGCCGTGAAGCGGACTGCGAATGACACTCACCCCTCGTCTGCTCAGCGAGCTTCTTCCGCCCTACCATATTCTCCTTCTGATTGTCGACCAGCTCGAGCGCTGTCGCATCCAACGACTTTTGCAGCTCGGAGAGGTTGATTTCTGCCCGTCAGTCCAGCACCGTTTCACCCCGCAGAGGCCAGATGCGACCGCACGACGCACCCTTCCATGTTGCCAGCGCCGCCGAGAAGTTCTGCTCCGCCATGGTGATGATCGCTCACTGGCGCGTCCGGTCTGATCGTGGTCGACGAGGATGATATGAACGAGCGGATGGTCGACGATGCACGTCAAGATGAGCTGTGAACACCTATCTAGCTGGCTGGTCCGTGGTGGCGTCGCGTCCCCCCGTTTCCCCGCGTTTCCGGCGAGCACGACGACAAGGGCGCTTGATTTCTGTTTACAACATTCATCACCTCGCCAAAGACGACTTGATCGACGCTACATGGCCCTTTTCGGGCAGCAGACGGTGTCGAGCACCCTGCTCTCAACATCGACGCTCTCGGCCCTGTCCGACTCGTCGTCACTCCTCGACGGAGTGGATGTGGACATCATCGAGGAGATCATCGAACGCGCGCCACGATCCGCTGCGACGTTTCCGCCCATACACCGCGCATACGGCCTGGTCCTCGAGGAACAGTGAGCTCTCTTCTTCACCAGGTCTTACAAAGCTGACGCACAGTGGTCTGAACCCGATCCAGGACTCGAAGTACTATAACTTCCTGCTCAAGCTAGGCGTGATCAGAGCAGTGTCATGGGGCGAGAAGTGGGATTTGTTCCAGGCGACGCAGGGCGCGCACCAAGTCCGCGTGCAGCCGTCACCACGCCGCGCTCGTGCATACGCGCCCAGCATCGCACGACGACTCCGGGCGGACAAGACGAAGCTGCCCTTCCTTGCATCGGCGTCATCGGACCTGGACGAGGGGTTCGAGCCGTCGCATGAGGGGGACATCGAGTCTTTATTGGGTCTCGCCCGCGAATCTCCTCGAAAAGCCATGGGCGCAACGAAAGAGCACTCACGATCGCTCGTCGGCCATACACCCTCGCATAGCCTCGACCACGCATTTGACGCTCTGAGCATGAACCCGCCTATCCGGACCTCGACTCCCGTCTACGCGCAATACCACCATGGCTCGCACGTCAACGGGGACGATGCCGATGCCGATGCCGACACCGAGGCGGAGACGAGCCCTGGACTGCCGCCGTACTCGGTCTCGGATGTGAGCCACGGTCTCGATACGACTATGCCCTCCAACCCGTCTACTCCGCGGCCCCGGCATTTCGTGCTTGGGCCAGACATGATGGAGAAGTGGGATGCGCGGACTGAACGGGAGATGGAGGCTCTGGCGGATGAGTTTCACCGCTTGGGACTCATGGGCCGATGCCTAGATGTCTGGAGTAGGGCATACGACTGGATCAGATCTACGACCGACCAGATTGACAGTGTCCGGAACAAGATTCTGTTGAGGCGGGTGCTGCAGAAATGGAGTGAGGCGTGCGAGTATCAGCTGAGCCTCCCCGCGACAGCCGATCGGCATCGCCAGCTATATCTCCGGAAGATCGCTCTGGAGCGATGGGTGGAACGGGTGAGGGTGAAGAAGCTTGAGAGGGCTGCGGAGGGGTTCGTGCTGGACAAAGAGGAGGAGCAGGTCAAGCGGGCTTGGAAGAGATGGAGGATTGAAGTTACCCGCAAACGCACCGAGAGGTGGCAGAGAGAAGTGGGGAAAAAGGAGACGTCGTTCGTGCGGAAGAGGAATGCTTTGCTCGTGACGAACACGTTCGACGTGAGTTGCCTGACACGATGTGTATGGTGTTGCGCAGCTGATGGGCAGATGTGGTACGATTCTGCTCGGGATCGTCGAGATGGGCGTATAGCGGACCAGCACTTCGTCGATCGGACGCAGCGCACGATTCTGGGCGTTTGGATCAAGAGGACAGCGCTCTCGCGCAGACTGGGCGATCTGCTCCGGGCGAAGGAGGAGGACGAGATGGCTCAAGCGTTCGCTATATGGAGGCGTAACGTCAGACTCGCAGACGCCGAGCGTGAGATCCATCAGAAGCGCATTGCGGGCCTGCTTCAGAGCACATGGGAGATGTGGTCCGAGCAGCGGTAAGTCTGACGAGCAAGTCTGTCATCGCGGCTTACGTGATAGTGTCGTGCAAAGTAAAGCTCGGCAATTTGACCAGCAACGCCTGCGCGCTCTCGCTTTTGAGAGATGGTGGGAGAGGAAGCGCCGACTCGATGTGAGCCACGTGCCGATGGAGCGAGAGACATACTAACACCAGTCTCTGAGGCGCAAGGCCGAGAAGTACCATCGCGGAGCCGTCCTACGATACTCAATGCGCGTCTGGGTGACTTGCGAGCGAGCGCAGCTATATGCCAGAGTGCGGGATGTCCGCCTCGTTCAGAACGCGTTCAAGGCATGGTCGAAACGTGCTGATGACATCCGGTACAGAGAAGGTCAGTCAGCGTGTGGTCATGCTTCGAGCAAAGCTGACGACCAGACATGGCGATCCAACTTGCCGAAGACTTTGCGAGAGCCGCCGTGCATCGGACCTTCTCTCGCTGGCGCGCTCGCGTAGGCGACGAACATCAGCGTCACCTCCGAGCCGTATTATACCACGAGTCGCTGGAGAATAAGGGCGTCAAACGGGCGTTTGAGACTTGGCGGGCCGCCGCGGATCGAGTCAAGGCGAACCAGATCACGGCTGTCAAGGCGCGGGCTTTCTTTGCGCAGCGTCTAGCGCTACGTGTATGGCGGAGCCGCCTGGTGGTGCGACGGCAGGAAGCGTGGGTGGAAGAGCGGCGCCTGAATGAACTCCGCCAAGCGTTCGCCGGTGAGGCTGTGGTCTCACCAGCGTGGCTCCAAGCTCACAGCAGAATGGCGTTTCCGTTTCACGCAGCGGAGGGAGGAGGATCAGATCCTTGAAGTGTTCTGGACCAAGCAAGATCAGGTAGGTTGCCTTCCAAGCGAGGTGACCATGGCTGATCTCAGCGACTCGTCAGTCATGCATTGACTACCTGGACGCAACGCGTCATCGAGATCAAGTCAAGAGAACACGACGTCTTAAGGCAGCGGCACGCCAAGCTCGAACGGTATGTACACGCCGCGTAGTGCGCGCCGCTGACAGCCAGCGAGGCCCTTGCACGCTGGATCATGGCCGCAAGGAGGGTCAAAGCAGCCACAGAGCTCATGCAGTCATTCGTACAGGTTCGTATGGAAGGTGAGCACGGCATAATTCCCCTTGTAGCACGAGGTGCTCACGGCAGATCATCTTCGCGCTGTCTTGCTCGCGTGGCGGAACAAGGCGGTCAGGCTCCGGACACTCAACCGCACAGTCGAGGTGTCGCTCATCCAGCGACATGGGCAATTGCTGGCGACTTCCTTCGGCAGGTGGCGAGATGTGTACCGCGAACGAACGCTCGCGGGAGTTGAACAGGAAGTGGCTCTGCGAAGTGAGGATGCGTTGCTGTTTGCCGTTTGGGACCGGTGGAAGGAGCGCAGTACGGTACGTTGGCCCTCAGGGGCGTTGTAGGCGAGCAGGAAAGCTGATGCACAGCGACTACCCGAGATTGCCTTCATGAAGAAACGGCTCATGAGGTATGCGTGGGCGAAATGGCGGGACGCAATTGAAATGAGAATCAAAGAGCGGTCGATCATAATTCCCCGAGATCAGCAGCTATTACGTGCGCTCATCAGTCCTTCTTTTGTGACGGAGCTGACGGTCAGTCGACGTCTTTGCTGTCTGGCGCGAGGCTACCCGCCGTCAGATCGCTCTGAACGCTGTGTGAGCTGAAGTTCTTATCCCGAGGTGACGTAGCTAATCACAGTCGCCGTAGAGGAAGAGTCCGTCCCGGCATGGCCCCACCGGACGCCCCACGCAGAGTTTCAATGGAAATGCAGCGTCCTGGAACATCTCGCGCATCGACACCGTCAGCTGCCCCGGCGTACGCGTATTCCGCGGCCCGACCGGACAACAGTCATCGGCGGGCGACGACACATCTGCCGACGCCGAGTACGGCTGCAACTCGATCGCGAGGGCTCGACGTGCAGAGCACCAGCAGCGAGCCCGCGTATTCGCGATTGCGGTCGGAGCTGTATGGCCGAAAGCGAGGCGGGAGCGAGGAGCCTATGGAGAGGGGAGACGGTGCTGGGACGACGAGTGAGCTCGTACGGCAGCTGCGGGGAGCTCTGCGATAGACAAGGCCTACAAGCGAAGTCAACAGAATTCCATAGCATGAACGGACAACGAGGATCCGTCGAGACGTAACATGTCGTTATGAAGCGAAATTTCGTCATCTAGCGAAAAGCATGACTCCTTGTCACCTGACAGCTCGTCTGATCATCCCAGTCACTGTCTCTTCTTCGCTCGCTCCACCACCGCGTCTTTCGTGACGACGTCGAAGTGCCCTGGACGATACAGGAGCGTCAACAGTGCGGACTCTTCCGTCGTATCCTTTCCAAACTCCACCCAGTTGATCACGTCCCCATCTCCACCCTTCAGCTCGCTCCGGTCAAGATAGGCAACCCGCACGCCGATTGACAGCGCCTCGGCCAGCGCCATGATCTGCGCATGGTCTGCTTCCTTCCCGCAGGGCTCTACTTCCTGTCGGCAGAAATCGTCGGTCGTGAGGGGCATGAATGTCACGGGGGAGAGGAGGAAAGGCGAGAAGAGTTCGGTGTGGGCACGTATGTAGGCGGACGTGATTAGGCGGAGGGCCTGCCGG
>Ga0308170_10004465_pt1 | contig 11028 bp, 6 predicted proteins | sample PhyBR2_2_FD_202136 | JGI IMG/M metagenome (GOLD analysis project Ga0308170, IMG submission 202136) | Phyllosphere microbial communities from UC Gill Tract Community Farm, Albany, California, United States - DLSLSB.R2 | ecosystem: Host-associated > Plants > Phyllosphere > Unclassified | place... | reverse complement strand
TGCTGCTCTTCGCTACCCGACTCGCGCGGCGCCGGCAGCAGCTTGCCGGCAGTAAGCATCTGCTCGAACTCTTCCTGCGGCAAAGGACGGCTGAAGTAATAACCCTGCATCTCGTCGCAGCCGTGGCGTCGCAGATAGGCCAGTTGGGCGTCATTTTCCACCCCTTCGGCAATCACCTGCAGCTTCATGCTGTGCGCCATGCTGATAATGGCCACCACAATGGCGGCGTCGTCGGGGTTGCTGGTTACTTCGCGCACAAAGGCAATGTCGATCTTGAGCTTGTCGAGCGGGAAGCGCTTCAGGTAGGCCAGACTGGAGTAGCCGGTGCCAAAGTCGTCAATCGAAATCTGGATGCCCAGCGCCTTGAGGTTGCGCAGCACCTCGATGGTTTCCTCGGCATTCGACATCAGTGAGCTTTCCGTCAGCTCCAGCTCCAGCAGCTCAGGCGCGATATCGTATTTGCGCGTAACTTTCAGCACCTCTTCTTCCAGGCCGCCGACAAAGAACTGGATACCCGATACATTGACCGACAGATGCACCGGGCCGACCGGCCCTGAGCACCATTCGCTGATGGTCTTGCAGGCCTGATCCAGCACCCAGTTGCCAACCCGCACGATCAGACCCGTCTCTTCGAGCAGCGGAATGAACAGCGCTGGCGAGACCATGCCGTGACCGGGGCGGCGCCAGCGTATCAGCACTTCGGCGCCACTGATGCGCCCCGTATGGATATGCACCTTGGGCTGGAAGAACAGCACGAATTCTTCATTGTCGATGGCGCGCCGCAAGGCGTTTTCCATATCGAGCCGCGCCATCGACTGCGCGTTCATCTCGGCCGTAAAGAAGCGGTAGGCGTCGCGCCCGGCTTCCTTGGCGCGGTACATGGCCGTATCGGCATACTGGATCAGCGTGTCGGCGTCAGCAGCATCGTCGGGATACACGGAAATGCCGATACTGACCGTCACGGTCGCCTCATGGCCCTGCAAATCGAACGGCCGGCGCATGGCCTCGCGGATTTTTTCCACCACGCTGACCGAATGCTTGACACCATCGGGCAGGATCAGGATCGCGGCAAACTCGTCGCCGCCGAAGCGCCCGACGGTGTCGCGCACGCGCAGGCAATCGACCAGGCGGCTGGAAAACTGGCGCAGCAAATCGTCGCCGATGGTGTGGCCCAGCGTATCGTTGACGTTCTTGAAGCGGTCCACATCGAGAAACAGCACCGCCACCGCCCATTGATGTTCCTGTGCCTGCGACAGCGCGTGGGTCAGCGAATCATAGAACTGGCTGCGGTTGGGCAGGCCGGTCAGGGTATCGAAATGGGCCAGCTTGAGCAGACGCTGCTCGGCTTCCTTGCGTTCGGTGATATCGCGCGCCACCGCCACCAGGATCCAGCTCTGGCCCGAGCGCAGCGTGCGCCGCTGCACCTCGACGGCCAGCAGCGAGCCGTCCTTGCGGTGCAGGTGCAGCTCGGCCATGGCGCCATTCTGATCGCCGGCCAGCAGCTTGTTATACAGGTCTTCGAGCTGTGCCTCGCCCTCGTGGGCGTGGCTGGGTCCGACGCGCAGGAAATCCTCGCGCTCAAAGCCGAGCATGCGGCAGGCCGTCTGATTGACATCGACAAAGCAGACGCCGGCGCGGTCAACCAGGAAGATGGCGTCGGCGGTGGCGTCCATCGCCAGGCGAAAGCGGCGCAGGTCTTCATCGAGGCGGATGCGCGCGGCCATGTCCAGCGTCAGCTGCTCGTGGTTGCGCTTGATCTCGTCGTACAGCAGCAGGTTGTCATAGGCAACGGCAATCTGCGCGGCCACGGTAACGGCCACGCGCTCGTCAACCTCGGAGAACTCCTGCGCACCGACCTTGTCGACCAGATACAGCCAGCCGTGGCTGCGCTCGCGCGAGGCCACCGGCACGCCAAGAAAGGAATGGATGGGGGGATGCGTGGCGGGCAGGTCGAGCACGGTAGGGTCGCCATCGACGCCGCTCACGCGCACCGGCTCGCGCTGCTCGAGCAGCCGGTTGAGCACGCCAGTGCGCGGCGCTGTGGCGATCTGTTCGATGTTTTTCTCGCTGCCGCAGGCGGAAAAATAACTGAGTTTGTCGGCGTCCTCCTCAAGCACGCCGATACAGGCATACCTGGCCACGCAGATATTTTGCGCCACCTTGCAACCGGCTTCGATCAGCTTGCGCGGATCGCGCTCGGCGCCCAAGTCGATGCCCAGCTCGATCAGCGCCGTCAGGCGCAGGCTGACCGCCTGCAGGCTGCCCAGCGAGCGTGACAGCCTTTCGGTCATGATCGCCAGGTCTTCCGGTGCCGCCGGCTGGCCATCGCCGCGCACGGCCAGCTGTGAAATCTGCTGGCTGCTGGTCTCGAGCGCATCGAGGTAGCCGCTGACCTGGTCACCGATGGCTGTCAGCGGGCTGTCGTCGTCCGGCAACCCCGGGTTGGCCGGCTCGCTGGCAGGCACAGCCTCGGCCTGCGGTCCGCGCAGCGCCTCGTTGACAGTGCGCACGATGACGTCCGGATCGGAAGGCTTGGGCAGCACCCAGCGCACGCCGCAGGCCTGCGCCAGCAGGATCGCTTCCTGCTCGCGATAGGTGGCGGTGTAGAAAATGATCGGCACGTCGGCCAGCGCGGGATTGTCATGCACGCGCGTGACAAACTCGTAGCCGTCCATATTGGGCATCAGGATATCGGAAATGATCAGGTCGGGCCGCTCGGTGCGCATCAGTTCGAGCCCTTCGACGCCATTGGCCGCCTGCAACAGGCGATGGCCGTCATAGCCGAGCAGCGCCGTCAGAAACTCGCGGTTGAGCACATGATCATCAACGATCAGGATAGTGGCAGTGTCGTTTTTAGCGGGCGTCGACGGCGCCCCGGGTAAAAAAGATTCAAGCTCCGTGACAAACAGATCGGGTTCGATCGGCTTGCCGATATAGCCGTTGAAGCCCGCTTCAAGCAGCCGCTCGCGGTCGCCCACCATCGCCAGCGCCGTGACGGCCAGCGCCGGGATATTGCGCAGCGCCGGATCTTTCTTCAGTTCGGCAACCACCCCGTAGCCATCGAGCTTGGGCAAATGCACATCGCAGATAATCAGGTCGGGCAATTCGGTGCGCGCCATGCGCACGCCCTCCTCGCCATCATAGGCGGCCAGCGGCGTGTAGCCGAAGGCCCGCAGCAGGTACACCATCAACTCCATGTTGGTGGCGTTATCTTCAATAATCAGGATACGTGCGGACAATTAGCACTCCCACCAAAAAGGACGTTGAATCATGTATACCGTTTTTTAAGCTGCATCATCTGTGCGTTCAAGCACCCGGGCGTAAAGAATCGACATCGGCGGCACTGCACCAGCCACATCAAGCCAGGGCATGATGCTGCCTCCAGGTTCCAGTATAAATCAATTAAACAACATTTCTTCACGCCATCAGCTGTCGTGCGCAGCCTGCCGACCGTGCCTGTACATCATTAGCTTAAACCAGTCCATGCGCAGCAAACAAGATTTTCTCAAGGCTGGCGAGCTGCACAAATGGAAGGCGGGGCGCCACCGGTCGCCACGCCTTACGCTGGCAGGGCGGCGCGCGAAATATCGGGCCGAGCGACTTTGGAAACGATAGTAATTTCAGACAGCACGGCCTGCTGCACCCGCGCATCGAAGGCCAGCGCCACATGCCCGATGCCATCAAACACGATGTTGCGCGCACCGGGCAGCTCGGCCGATGCCTGCGGCGCCACGATATTGTCGTGGCGCGACCAGATCGAGGTCAGCATGGCACGCCGCGCCGGCGTTTCACTGGCGGCCAGTTGCGCAAGCCAGGCGCTGCACTGCCCACCCGGCCGGCTCATCTGGCGTGCATTCGTGCCCACGCCCAGGTTGGCCAGCACCGTGCCGTGATGCGGCGTACCCAGCGTAATGACATGGGCAATCCTGGCCTCTGCATGCCGGGCAAGACAGGCGCGCGCCACCAGCCCGCCCATGCTGTGGGCAACGACCGCCACGCGTTGGCTGCCGCTGCGCGCGCACAGCGCCTCGACCGCCCGCGCTACCTGCGGCGCCAGGTCGTCGATGCTGGCGCCAGGCGGCTCCAGGTCGAGCGCATCGTGCAGCACGCCGGCGCTGGCCAGCGCGCCGCTCAGCGAAGTCCAGAAGCCGCGATTGCAGACATAGCCGTGTACCAGCAGCACCGGCAGCAGGGCGCCGTCGACGTGCTGCGGCACGGCCAGGCGCGGACGCAGCATGCCCCACGACGAGGTCCACAGATTGCCACGCAACTCGCAGCCAAACAGCGCTGCCGCCTGCCTGGGCGACAGCGGCGCCATCACCTGCCCTGCTTCGGCGCGCCGGCTGTGCCAGACATTGCGCGCCACGATCAGCGCGCGCGCCGCCAGCAAAGCCGCCAGCGCCAGCAAAACCGCCAGCGGCCATGGCAGCCCTGCCTGCTGCAACTGCCAGGCGATGGCCAGCATGCCCAGCACCTGCAGCAGCATCAGCCAGCGCAATGCACGCGCAATCATGCACGCTCCCCGGCCGGTGATTGGGACAGGCTGCCGGCCAGGCTGCTGGCCAGGCGCGCCGCCAGTGCGTAGATCGACAGCTGCGGATTGGCGCCCAGCGATGTGGGAAACAGCGAGCCGTCGTGCACCGACAGATTGGCCAGTCCACGATAGCGCCCGTGGCCATCGGTCACGCCCAGGCGTGCATCGTCGGACATGGCGCAGCCACCCATCACATGGGCCGACACCACGCGCGCCAGCAGCGCCTTGTATGGCAGGGCTTCGATGGCGCTTCTGGCCTGGCGCCAGCTGGTGTAGTGGCCGGCCATTTCATGCACCGGATAGACGCTGGCGGCGCCGGCGGCAAACTGGATCTCGGCCATCGACAGCAGTGCGCGGCGCACGCCGTCCCAGATAAACGGCGTCAACGGATAGTCGAGCACCGGCGCGCCATGGCGGTCGATAGCCACGCTGCCGCCAGGCGAGCCGGCGTGAAAGCCATCGCGCAGCAGCGCCAGCAGGCCGTGTACATGCGGAAACTGGCGCATGGTCTGCGCATGCGCGTTGCCAAAGCCGCCCATGGTGGTGGCCATCAGCAGCGGATGCAATGGTGGTGCTTCAAGCTTGTAGCCGATGGCGCCGTCGATGGGCTGGGTATGCAGGAAATGATCGGAATAAACGGTTTGCGGCGCGCCGGCATAGGCATCGACGCGCTGGCCAAAGACGGCAGCGCAAATCACGATCGGATGCAAAAAGGTGCGCTGGCCCAGCAAGCCGTGCGGATCGGGGGCCTTTGACCTCAGCAGCAACGCCGGCGAATTGATGGCGCCGCCAGCGAGGACAAAGTGGCGCGCACGCACGGTGATGGTCACGCCGCTCGGCGCCAGCCCTTGCGCATCGAGCGCCGTGATCTGCAGGCTGGCCACGCGGTCGCCCTGCAGCACAAAGCGCTCGGCCCGTGCATGGGTCAGCAGACGCGCACCCAGCGCCAGCGCGACCGGAATGGTGGTGACCAGCATCGACTGCTTGGCGTTGGTCGGGCAGCCCATGCCGCAGTAGCCCAGATTCCAGCAGCCGGCAACGTTGCGCCGTATGGCAGCCGTCGGTATGCCCAGAACCTGTGCGCCGCGCCGCAGCAGATCGTTGTTTTCATTGGGCGGCACGGGCCAGTCGCCGATCTGCAAACGCTGTTCCATCATGGCGAACCAGGGCGCCATCGCCTGCTCGCTGTAGCCGGACAGGGCGTGCTGGCGCTGCCAGTAAGCCAGCGTCTCGGGCGGGGTGCGAAAGCTCGAGGTCCAGTTGACGGTGGTCGAGCCGCCCACGGTGCGCCCTTGCAAAATATTGATCGCCTTGTCGCGCGTCTTGCGCGCGGCCGACTCCTGGTACAGCTGCGGATAAGCATCGGCCTCGCGCATCTTGAAGTCGCGCGAGGAGCGCAGCGCGCCCTCCTCGACAATCAGAACGGCCAGGCCGGCCTGCGCCAGGATTTCCGCAGTGACGCCGCCGCCGGCGCCGCTGCCGATCACCACCACATCAGCTTCCAGGGTGGCCCCGCGCGTCAGGCTCGCGCAATCGGTGACCTGCCAGCCGGCAGCCAGGCCGGCGGCAATCGGATCGGGGATCGGTGAAGTGCTCATGGCGCAGGACTCAATTCGGGCAGCGGCCCCGGGTAGCCGATAGCCGCCCAATGGCCCGCATCGCCATACCAGGCGCCCAGCATCAGGTCGTGCAGGGCCAGATACGCCGTCTGCAAAGTGGCAAAGCGATGCAGGCGCCAGTCCTGCAAAAAGACTGCCACCTGAGCCGCAGTAGCCTCGCCCCAGCCGCCCTTGATACCGGCCAGCAGGCGGCGCGCCGGCGCCAGCGCCAGCAGGCCGAACAGGTCCTGCACTTCCTTCTGCTGCGCCAGCGGCAGGCCGGCAATGGCCAGCTGCACGCCGCGCACCAGGCCGGCGATATCCATGCTGCGCTGTGGCTCGGTAGCGGCCAGCGCACCGCCCAGCATGGCCGGCGCGATAGCCGCCAGCACAGCGTGCGCCTCGCCATCGAGCGTAAAACGGCCGGGCGTAGCCGAATGCAACACGCGATACAGCCCGCCGCCGGCAGCCACGCCGGCGGCGGCCATCAGGCCCAGTTTCAGGAACGATCTGCGCTGCATCACCATGTCTCCATTTTTTACACGCCAGTGTAAGCGATGCAAGACAGGCGAACTGCGCAAAAACTAGAGCGCGGCGTCTAGCCGGCGCGGCTGCCCAGCAGCTTGACCGCCATCTCTTCGATATCGCCGCGCATGGCCAGCGGCGCACGCCAGGGTGCGGGAATCGCTTCAACACCATAGTACGCACCGGCAATCTGGCCCACAATGGCGGCCGTGGTGTCGGCATCATCGCCCAGATTGGCCGCACGCAGCACGGCCGCTTCAAAACTGTCGGTATGGAAGAAGCACCATAGCGATGCTTCCAGCGAGTCCACGCAGTAGCCGCTGCCGCGCAGCTGGGCCTCGGTCTTGCTCAGGAAGCGCCCGCTGGCCAGTTCCACCAGTTTGGGTTCAAGTGGCTGCCAGGCGCACAGGCGCAGCAGCTCGTCCTTGCGCTGGCCCGCCAGCACGCCGCACAGCAAGGCGGCAAACCACTGACAGCTCTGCACCGCTTCTGGTGCGCCGTGGGTAGTGCGCGAACTATCGGCGGCCAGCTGCACCGCTTGCGCCACATCGGGCCAGGCATGCAGCACCACCGGCGCCAGGCGCATCAGCGAGCCGTTGCCGGCCGTCTGCGGCGAGGTTGAACCGCTGTAGGCATTGCCGCTGGCCTCAAACCGGTCCAGCGCATCGCGCACCGTCATGCCGATATCGAAGCAAGTGCCGGTTGAACTGAGGTAGCCCCAGCGCCACCAGTTCAGGTAGCGCACCATCTGGTCGGCCGCATCAAAACCCTGCTTGACGATCAGGCTTTCGGCCAGGCACAGCGCCATCGAGGTGTCGTCGGTCCACTGGCCCGGCTTGAGTGAAAACGGGCCGCCACCGGCCATGCCGGTCACCGGCGCAAAACTGCCGCGCGGCGAAAACTCCACGGTGGTGCCGACCGCGTCGCCGCACGCCAGGCCCAGCATGGCGCCAAGATAGCGGCTTTCCAGGGAAATCGTCATTGAACCTTCCTATTTTTTGTTGGCGGCCAGAATATGGCGCGCAATCCCGCGCAGGATATTGACCTCCTCCGTCTCCAGGCCGGTGCGCGAGAACAGCCGGCGCAGGCGCGGCATCAGTTTTTTCGGATTATCGGCATCGAGAAAATCAATCGCCACCAGCGCCTGCTGCAGATGGTCATACATGCCGTCGATCTGCGCCAGGCTGGCCGCCTCGCCCTGGAAACCGATGGCGCTGGCCATTTGCGCCACCGGTGCAGCATCGAGCGCTGCCATGCGGCATTCGTAAGCGACCACCTGCGCTGCCTGCGACAGATTGAGCGAAGAATACTCGGCATTGGCCGGGATATTGATCAGCACATTGCATTGCGTGACGATCTCGTTGGGCAGGCCAAAGCGCTCATTGCCAAAAATTACGGCCGCATGCAGCTCACCGCTGGCGGCAAGCTGTTCGGCAATCGCGCGCGGCGTAGTGACCGGCGGCGAAAATTCGCGCAGCCGCGCCGACACGGCCGCCGCGTAATTGCATCCTTCCAGCGCTTCGGCGATCGAGCCGACAATGCGTGCATTGGCCAGGATATCCTGCGCGCCGCTGGCAAAGGCCACCGCCTCGGCGTCCGTCAGCGCATCCGGGAAGCGCGGATTGACCAGCACCAGGTCGGAAAAACCCATGGATTTCATGGCCCGCGCCACGGCGCCGATATTGCCGGCACGGCTGGTCTCGACGAGGATAAATCGCAGGCGTTTGAAAAGAGACGTGTTGATTTCGGGCAGATTCATTTAAAATAGCGCCATTGCGCGGTATCGATACAAGAAAATATTGGAGCAGGACGTCACACAACGCTGACGCCAGCCCCGGATTTTAACCACATCGGCACCGCCCCGCTCTTTAATTCATTCTTGCCCGTGCTTTTAACGGAAAACTGATATGCACCCAATGCTCAATACGGCCATCAAGGCCGCCCGCCGCGCCGCCACCGTCATCAACCGCGCTTCTTTCGACGTCGACCGCATCGTCGTTACGGAAAAACAACATAACGATTTCGTCACCGATGTCGACCAGGCGGCCGAACAAGCGATCATTGAGGTGCTGTCCAAAGCCTACCCTGACCACGCCTTCCTGGGCGAAGAGTCGGGCGCTTCCGCCAACAGCCATGACGAGAATGAATTCCAGTGGATCATCGACCCGATCGATGGCACCATGAACTTTATCCACGGCTTTCCCCAATACTGCATTTCGATCGCGCTGGCTCAGCGCGGCGTGATCACGCAAGCGGTGATCTACGATCCTGTGCGCAATGACCTGTTTACCGCCAGCAAAGGCGCCGGCGCCTTCCTGAACGAAAAACGCATCCGCGTCACCAAGCTCGACCGCGTTGCCAACGCCATGCTGGGCACCGGCCACGGCGCCGGCCCGCGCGCACTCGATGAATACCTGAAAATGTACGCCATTATGGCCGAACGCAGCCAGGGCGTGCGCAGCGCCGGCTCGGCCGCGCTGGACCTGGCCAACGTGGCCTGCGGCCGCCTGGACGGCTACTACCAGAAAGGCCTGAAGCCTTGGGACATCGCCGCCGGCGCCCTGATGATCACCGAGTCCGGCGGCATCGTCGGCGAATTTTCGGGCGAATCCGACTATCTGTACAAGGGCGACGTGATTGCAGCCAGCCCGAAAGTGTTTGGCCAGATGGTCGCGCTGCTCAAACCATTTGCATAAAACGGTCTTGCACAGCAAAAACCGGCCAGTTGGCCGGTTTTTTTATGCCTTCAAAAACGGGGGCAGGTCGGCCAAAGCTACACGAACCCATCAATAAGCCCCGCGTCAGAGGCTTGCATAAGCGCATCGACAAGCCTGAAAGACTTCTACCAAGGCTGAGATCGTGTAGCAATGGCCGACCTGACCCCGATTTTCGATTTTAGTCGGTGACGGGGAACGCAGCCGTGCTGATAAAGCCACTCGGCGTGGTCACGCGTACGTTGAGAAAACCATTACGCACCAGGTTGGGCTGGCAGACTGTGCCCAGCTGCGTGACGTCGCTGACCATCTGCACCGGGTAAATCCAGCTGGCGGCATTGAGATTGTCGCCGTTGGGCACCACGAAGCTGGCGCCGCTGACGATACTGCCATTGGTGGTGGAAAAACTGATGGTGGTGCCGGCCGGCAATGGGTTGCCGGGCAGGTCCGCCGGCAATCCGGTGGCGCTGGCGCGGTTGACGGCAAACAGCGTGCCGTTACTGTCGCGTATGGCCAGCGGGAAGGTGCGCACGCTGTTCTGGAACACCACACCATCGACGCACTGGTCGAGCGCGATCGTGCTGCCGGCCAGCGGCGTAATGGCGGCCGCACTGGTCGACAGCACCTGCACCAGTGAACGGCGTACGTGCACGGTATTGGCGGCGCTGGTATTGACGCTGGCGGCCGAACGCAGCACACCGTTGTACTGGCCGTCGCCGGCCACGTCCCAGTTGCCGTTGCCGTTCGAATCGATATACGGCTCACCGCTCACGCGCGTGGCCGTGCCGGCGTCCGCTTCGAGGCTGGTCAGAGCGCGGTCGTTGCGGAACGGCTCGCCGAGGTCGACATAATTCTCGCCGGCGTCATAGACATTGTTGCCATTGGCATCGACAAAACTCTCTTCACCCAGCGCATAGGCCAGTATCGTCACGCGGCCGTCAGATGGCCGCGGGTTGCCGGCGCAAAAGCGCACGCTGCAGGCACCGGGCACGCCTTTTTGCGTAATCACCGTACCATCCGTCAGCGTGGTGTTTTCCAGGCCGGTCAGGCAGGACGCATCGATAGTGCCGCCTTCGGCAGTAAAGCTGACGGCAGTGCCGTCCGGTACGGGATTATGGAAATGGTCGCCCAGGCGCGCCGTGATCAAGGCACCGACCGGCGCCGTGCAACCGGCAAAGTTAACGCCCTCTGTATTGAACATCGAACTGCTGAGCGTAAAGCTGTTCTGCTCGGCCACGCCGGTCGACACTACCAACTGGTCGGACTGGGTTGCCAGGCTCGTGCCGCGCAGCCTGGCTGTCACGCGCACCGGCGTATTGACCGTGCCCGAGGCCACTGTGGTGCTGGCCGTACCATCGGCCGCGCTGGTGGCCTGTACTGGATTGATGCTCAGACCGCCGGCAGTGGTATCGAGGCTGAAGTCCACGATATGGCCACTGACTGCATTGCCGTTACGGTCGAGCACCTTGAATGTCACGACGGACGATTCCTGGCGCCCTGCGCCGCCGCTGCCCTTGAGTGCAATATTTTGCGGCAGGGCCGAAACAAAACCGATCTGCCCGGCGCTGGCGGCCTGCACAGTCACAGTGCCGGTCTGGCTCAGCGTGGTGGCGTTATAGACGGTGCTGGCGGTAATGATATCAGCCGCGCCGCAGCC
>Ga0308170_10004464_pt1 | contig 11028 bp, 7 predicted proteins | sample PhyBR2_2_FD_202136 | JGI IMG/M metagenome (GOLD analysis project Ga0308170, IMG submission 202136) | Phyllosphere microbial communities from UC Gill Tract Community Farm, Albany, California, United States - DLSLSB.R2 | ecosystem: Host-associated > Plants > Phyllosphere > Unclassified | place... | reverse complement strand
TCGGCCGGCCTGTTCTACATGGACCTGCGCTCCATCGTGGCCCAGGGCACCAGCAACGGCATCTACTACAACAACAAGAGGAGCAGCCCGGCCGAGTACCAGATCACCTCACCCTTCAACACCACCGGCACCAACAAAGGCGTGGAACTGAGCTGGCAGCAGCCCCTGTTCCGGGATTTCGGCTTCCTCGCCAATTACACGTATGCCGACGGCGAACTCGATGACGGAAGCGAACTGCTGAACTCCTCGAAGCGCACCTGGAATCTGACTGGCTACTTCGAGAACGAGCGCTTCAGCGCGCGCCTCGCGTACAACTTCCGCTCGGCCTACAAGGCGGGCGTGGACCGCGGCGCCAGCCAGCACGTGGACGACATGCCCTCGCTGGCGGCCTCGGTCAACGTCAAGCTTACGGAGCAGTTGACGCTCACCTTCGACGCCCTGAACCTGACCAACGAAACCATCAAGATGTATGCCGAGAACAAGGACCGCCCGCGCGCCTTCTATTCGAACGGACGTACTTTCTACCTCGGCCTGCGCGGCAAGCTCTGATCCGATGCCGACCAGCTTTGCGGGCGCGCCGCGTGGGGCCGCCCCGGTCGAGATCGACTGGGAATGTTTGGCCAACGGCGTCGGCGGCGACCGTTTCTCCGCGCGGCTGGACCTGCGCAACGTCTCGCCGCGGCCGATCGCGCCGGGCTGGCGCCTGTTCTTCAACACCTGTCGCAAGGTGGTGCCCGGGACGGTGAGCGCAGGCTTCACGATCGGGCACGTCAACGGCGACCTGTTTTGCCTGCAGGCGGCGCAGCGCACGTCCTGGCTCCCGGGCCAGGCCTTCGCGATCGCTTACCAGGCGCGCTTCTGGGCCATCAGCATCACCGACGCGCCGCTCGGGTTCTACCTGGTCACGGCGGCAGGGGAGGCGATCGACCTCGGCGATCCGTCCATCCTGCCGTTCACGCGCCCGGAGCAGTTGCGGCGCAGTCCCGACGACCGGCTGCCGCCGATGGATGCGGCGCGGCGCTTTGCCGTCAACCGCGCCGTGTCCCTGCTGCCGCTTGACGAAGTCGGGCGCATCGTGCCGCAGCCCCTGTCCGCCGCGTTCGCGGGCGGGGAGTGCCGTATCGGCAGCGACACGCTGCTGCGCCACGGGCCCGGCCTGGAAAGCGAAAGCGCAGCGCTGGCAGCGCTCCTGGCGGGCCTGCCGCCATGCGGCGGCGATGCAAGCATCCTGCTCGACACCGGCCCGGTCGGCGCCACCTCGCCGGCGCCGCACGAAGCCTACCTGCTCGAGATCGATGCGGCGTTCGTGCGGCTGCGCGGTGCGTCCGCCCACGGCGTCTTCAACGGGGTACAGACCCTGCGCCAACTGGCCGGCCCCGAAGGCGTCCTGCCGCTTGGTCGCGTGCGTGATGCGCCGCGCTTCGCGCATCGCGGCATGATGCTCGACGTCGCCCGCCATTTTGCCGACGTCGATACGGTGTTGCGCCTGCTCGACTGCATGGCGCGCCACAAACTGAACCGTTTTCATTTCCACCTGACGGACGACGAGGGCTGGCGCCTGCCGATCACGGCCTTGCCCGAACTGACCGGCGTCGGCGCGCGGCGCGGCGTGGCCGCTGACGGCAGCCCCTGCCTGCCGCCGTCGTTCGGCTCCGGCGCCCGGACGGACACGCCGGCCGGCAGCGGCCATTACACGCACGAGGAGTTCATCGCCATCCTGCGTCATGCGCATGCGCGCCATATCGAAGTCATCCCCGAATTCAACATGCCCGGCCATGCGCGCGCCGCGGTCCAGGCCATGCGCGTGCGCCACGACCGGCTGCTGGCGGCGGGCGACGCCGAGGGTGCGAACGCGTTCCGGCTCGACGATCCGGACGATGCCTCCGTCTACGAATCGGTGCAGCTCTGGCACGACAACGTGATCTGCATCGCGCGCCCGTCGGTCGACCGCTTCATCGATACCGTGGTGGCCGAAGTCGCTGCCCTCTACCGCCAGGCCGGCGTGCCGCTGCGCGCCATCCACACCGGCGGCGACGAAGTGCCGGCCGGCGCCTGGCTCGGCTCGCCCCTGTGTCGCGCGCGCATGGCGCAGCACGGCTGGACGGACGTTGGCGAACTGCGCGCCGATTTCGTCGCCCGCTGCCGCGCCATCCTGGCCCGCCACGGCCTTGCCTTCGCCGGCTGGGACGACACCGCCCTGGTCGCGACAAGCGAGGGCGTGGCAGCCGATCCGCGCTTCGCCGGCCCCGGCTTCGAGGTCTATGTCTGGAACAATGCAAGCGGATCGGGCCAGGAAGACTGCGCCTTCAGGCTTGCCAACGCCGGCTACGAGGTCGTGCTGGCCAATGCCGCGCACCTGTATTTCGACCTGGCCTACGCCAAGGATCCGCAGGAACCCGGTTATTACTGGGCCGGCTTCGTCGACACCCGCAGCGCCTTTGCCTTCTGCCCGTTCGACCTGGCGGCGCTTCCCGGCGTCGACCAGATGGGACGCGCGCTGGCTCCGGAAGCGGCCGCGCGCCTGGTGCCCCTGGCGGCGCCCGGCCGCGTGCGCGGCCTGCAGGGCCAGCTGTGGGGCGAGAACGCCCATTCGCGCGAACGCATCGAATACCTGGCCGCACCACGCCTGTTGGCGCTGGCCGAGCGCGCCTGGAGCCCGGATCCGGGCTGGCATGCGATCGCGGACGATGGCAAGCGCGCGCGCCGCGTCGCCCTGGCCTGGAACGAATTCGCCAACCGCCTCGGCCAGCACGCGCTGGCCCAGCTCGACCGCGCGCCGCTGGCCTATGGCTACCGCCTGCCGCCGCCGGGCGCCGTGCTTGCCGATGGCCGCGTGCACGCGAATGTCGCTTTCCCGGGCCTCGTGCTGCGCTATACCTTCAATGGCCGCGATCCGGAGCCCGACAGCCCGCGCTACCGGGCGCCCTTGTCCGCGCCGCCCGGCGCGGCGGCGTTTAGAATCGCCAGTTTCGACACGCGCGGGCGCAGGAGCCGCGTGGTCGCCCTCGACCTGAAGGATGTTCCCGATGCCTGACGCACCAACCGCCGCCACCACCGCCGCGCTCGCCCCGGCGGCGCCGTCCCGCCATCCGCTGGCCTGGGTGCCGACCCTGTACCTGGCGCAGGGCCTGCCGTTCTACGCGGTGGCGCTGGTGGCCGGGCTGATGTTCAAGAGCATGGGGGTGCCGAACGAGCAGATCGCGCGCTGGACCGGGATGCTCGGCCTGGCCTGGGTCTTCAAGGCGCTGTGGAGTCCCTTCCTCGAACTGGCACGCAGCAAGAAGCGGCTGGTGGTGAGCTTCCAGCTGATCGGCGGCGGCGCGCTGGCCGCGGTGGCCCTGGCCTTGCAGCTGCCGGCCTGGTTCGGCGTGGCGATCGGGCTGCTGGCCCTGGTGTCGCTTGCGTCGAGCACGCACGACATCGCGGCCGACGGCCTGTACATCGCCAGCCTGTCGGCGCGCCAGCAGGCGGCCTATGCCGGCTGGCAGGGCGCCTTCTTCAATGCCGCCAAATTCCTGTCGCTGGGAGGACTCGTGATCCTGGCGGGCTACCTGGAAGCGCGCATCGGCACCAGCGCCGCCTGGACCGTCGTGTTCGGCCTGCTCGGCGCCGCCCTGGCGGGACTCGGCCTGTACCACGGCTGGGCGCTGCCGGGCACGCTGAACCTGCCTTCGCAGGCGGCGTCGGCGCGCGGCATCGCGCGCACCCTGGCCGACGTCGTCCAGGCCTTCTTCGCGAAAGACGGCATCTGGCTGGCGATCCTGTTCATCGTGCTGTTTCGCGCCGCGGAAGGGCAGATCCAGACCATCGGCCCGCTGTTCCTGCGCGATGCGCGCGCCGTTGGCGGACTTGGCTTGAGCACGGCGGAGGTGGGCGCGGTCTACGGCACCGCCGGCACGGTCGCCTTCCTGGCCGGCTCGATCGCCGGCGGCTATTTCACGGCCTGGGCCGGCTTGAAGCGCGCCATGCCGGTGCTGATCCTGGCGATGAACCTGCCGAACGCCGTGTTTTATTACCTGAGCGCGGCGCAGCCCGATTCCCTGTCCGTGATCGCCATGGCGCTCGGCGCCGAGATGTTCGGCTACGGCTTCGGTTTCGTCGGCATCATCCTGTTCATCATGCAGGTGGTCGCCAGCGGCAAATACCAGACGGCGCACTATGCGCTGGGTACCGGTTTCATGCAGCTCGGCTTCGTGCTGTCCAAGGTGATCAGCGGCGACGTGCAGGCAGCGCTGGGCTACCAGGCCTTCTTCCTGTGGGTGCTGGGCTGCGCCTTGCCGGTGCTGGTGCTGAGCTGTTTCATCCGGATGGAAAGCCCCGCGCGGGACCTCAGCGTTTCTTGACCGGCAGCGCCAGCCAGCCGCGCCAGCCGCCGTCGGCGCCGCGCTCGACCTTCTGGATGTGCGGCCGCGTGCTGTCCAGGCGCCAGGATTCCTGGCGGTCGAGCCAGTCTTCGTACATCGAGCGAAAGCGCGGCCAGTCGCCGCAAAAATCGAGGCAGGCATAGCTGCCCGGGGGCAGGACACGCAGGCCCAGGCCGGGGTCGGGACCGGTCCCTCCGGCGAAGCCGAAGTCATAGCAGTATTCGCGCTCGCCCGTGAAACCCGGGTCTTCGTCGAACACGCCGTACCAGGGCGTTTCCGGTGCGGTGACGCCGCGCCGTTCGCGCTCGCAGATGAAGTCGTTGCAGGCGATCGACAGCGCGGCGCCCGACTGGCCGAAGAAGCGCTGGTAGCGCAGGTGAATGGCCGGCAGCGCCTGCACCCGGATGCGGGCGGCGACACTGCCTGGCTCGGGCGGGCAGTAGGGCGCGAGGATCACCGCCAGGTTGCCCGGCTCGGCGACAAAGAAGCTGACATCGCTCTCGCGGCCTACCTGCTGGTCCATGTAGGTGCGCCAGCCGCCTTCGCGCCAGGCCCTGGCCGACATCGCGAACTGCTGCTTGAAGGCTTTCGCAAAGGCCGCGTTCGAGGGAAAGCCGCAATCCTGTGCGATGCGCAGGATCGACACGTCCGGCTCGTGGCGCAGCAGGTGGGCGGCGCGGCGCAGGCGCCGCTTACGTTGATACTCGACCGCCGAAAAACCGGTCAGCTCGCGGAAGATGCGGTCGAAGTGGAAGGAGGAATAACTGGCCGAGGCGGCCAGGTTCTTCAGCGCCAGCGGATCGCCCACGGAGTCGAGCATCAGGTCCATGACTTCGTACAGGCGGGACGCACGGGAAATGCGCGATGGCGGCTTCATGGCGAGCCGCCGCGGGCAGGCGTAACGATCAGGCGAGAACACGGCATCGAGCGCCTCCATGGCAAAGGTGATGCCATTATGGCTGAAGTCGCGCGCGATGGCGAACGGCTTGTCAATACAGTCTTCCGTTTTCGATAGCGCCTGTACTGACAGGCGTTGTTTGAAGGCGGCATGCATATGCGATTGCCCCTGGCGTTCCTTGGCACTGCCCGGCTTTTCCATTAGGATCGCTCGATTACAACAATGAAATACGGAGAAAACATGAAGCGTAGCTTGTGCAGCAGCCTGGTCGCGGGCCTGTTCGCCGTCACCGCCCACGCCGGCGCCCACGACGACAACGCGAGGACGCCCACCGCCGCCGCGGCCGCCGTCGCCATCTCGGGCGTCGACGTCGCCGCGATCGATTCGGGCGTGCGTGCACAAGACGACTTCTTCCGCTACAGCCAGGGCAAGTGGCTCAAGGATGTCGAGATCCCGTCCGACCGTGCGAGCTGGGGCGCCTTCAACGTCGCCCAGGACAAGGTCGAGGGCCAGGTACGCACGATCATCGAGGCCGCCGCCGCCGCCAAAGACGCGCGCAAGGGCTCGAACGCGCAGAAGATGGGCGACTACTACGCCAGCTACGTCGACGAGGCGCGCCGCAATGAACTTGGCCTGGCGCCCCTGAAAGCCGACCTGGCGCGCGTGGCCGCACTGGAGGACAAGCGCGGGATCGCCGCCCTGTCCGCGCACTTCTCGCGCATCGACGCCGGCGCGCCGCTCGACATGTACGTCCACCAGGACAACAAGGACTCGACGCGCATGATCGTCGACGTCAGCCAGTCGGGCCTGGGCATGCCGAACCGCGACTACTACCTGCAGGACGAGGCGCGCCTGAAAGACATCCGCACCAGATACCAGGGCCACGTCGAGAAGATGCTGGCGCTGGCCGGCCACGCCAGGGCCGCGCGGGAAGCGGCGCAGATCGTCGCCCTGGAAACGGAGATCGCGCGCGTGCAGTGGAGCGCCGTCGAGAACCGCGACCCGGTCAAGGGCTACAACAAGTTGAATTTCGCCCAGCTGAAGGAACTGGCGCCGCACTTCGACTGGAGCGCCTGGATGAAGGGCGTGGGCGTGGCCGGCAAGGTCGATTCGCTGATCGTCAGCCAGCCGAGCTATTTTACGGGGCTCGACAAGATCATCGCCGCCACGCCGTTGGAAGTCTGGCGTCCGTATTTCGAGTTCCGCCTGCTGAGCGCCTACGCGCCTTACCTGTCGCAGCCGTTCGTGGAAGAGAGCTTCGCCTTCCGCGGCAGCGTGCTGGCCGGGACCAGGGTGAACCGCCCGCTTGAAAAACGCGCGATCGCCCAGGTGAACCGCGACCTGAGCGAAGTGGTGGGCCAGGCCTATGTCGAGCAGCACTTCCCGGCCGAGCGCAAGCAGCAGGTCGAAGCGATGGTCGGGAATTTCATCATCGCCTTCCGCGAAGGCATCCAGACGCTCGACTGGATGACCGACGAGACCAAGAAGCAGGCGCAACTGAAACTGTCGAAGATGAAGGCGAAGATCGGCTATCCGGACAAGTGGCGCGATTATTCGTCGCTGGCCATCGCGCGCAATGACCTGGTCGGCAACGTGATCCGCTCGCGCGAATTCAGGCACCAGGTCGGCATCGATAAACTGGGTAAACCGGTCGACCGCGCCGCCTGGAGCATGTCGCCGCAAACCGTCAACGCCTATTACAGCCCCGAGCTGAACGAAGTCGTGTTCCCGGCCGCGCGCCTGCAGTATCCGCTGTACGACGCCAACGCCGAACCGGCGATCAACTACGGCGCGGTCGGCATCTCGATCGGCCACGAGATCAGCCACGCGTTTGACGACCAGGGCGCGCAGTTCGATGGCGACGGCAATTTGCGCAACTGGTGGACCAGGGAAGATGCCGATAAATTCGCCGCGCGCGGAAAAGTGCTGGTCGCCCAGTACGGCGGCTACAGCCCGCTGGCGGGCTATCACCTGAACGGCGAGCTGACGCTGGGCGAGAACATCGCCGACAACGCCGGCGCCATCATGGCCAGCCGGGCCTACAAAATCTACCTGGCCGGCAAACCGGCGCCGGTCATCGACGGCTTCACGGCGGAGCAGCGGCTGTTCATGGGCCTGGCCCAGGCCCGGCGCGGCAAGGCGCGCGACGCCGCGTTGATTTCGCAGGTGAAGTCCGACCCGCACTCGCCGTCGGAATTCCGCGTCAACGGCAGCATGCGCAATCACCCGGGGTTTTATGAGGCCTTCGACGTGAAGCCGGGCGACAAGATGTACCTGGCGCCGGAGCAGCGCGTGATTTTCTGGTGAATGCCGATGTATGAACGCGTGGACGGCAGAGCCGTCCACCCTACATTTACCGCCGCACCGCAAACACCTGGGTCCAGTAGACAAAACCCGGCAGCCGTGCGCGGCTGATCTCGTAGCCGGCGCCCATGTCGGTGAAGGCCGGGTTCATCAGGTTGGCGCAGTGCCCCGGGCTCTCGATCCACCCCTCGACCGCTTCCCTGGCCGACGGCTGCCCCGCTGCGATGTTCTCACCGACCAGGCGCCAGTCGTAGCCCGCCCGCGTGGCGCGCCCGCCGACCACGCTGCCGTCCGTTCCCTCGTGCGCGAAATGGCGGTGCGCGGCCATGTCGCGGCTGTGTTCCAGCGCCGCCGCGCCCAGCGCATCGTTCCACGCCAGCGGCGGGGCGGCAGCGAAGGCGCGTTCGCCGCAGTTGCGCGGGACGGCGCGCGCGGCATTCACCGCGTCGAGGATCTCGCGGCCCACCGCGGCTTGTCCGGCCAGCGCTATTGGCAGTAGCGGCCGCGCGAGCACGATCGTCCATTCGTCACCCTGGCGAAAAGCGCCGATGTCGCTGTAGGCGGCGTTGCGCAGCACGCGGCAGTAGGGCTGGCGGATCGACGCCAGCGCGCCCTCGGCATCCTCTGCGCCGCGCGTAAAAATGATCTCGACCTGGGCCGGATGGTAGCCGACGCGTTCGAGTTCGTATTCGGGAAAGGCGCCCGGGCCGATGCGCACGCGCGCGAGCAGCGGATCGCTTCTCAGCGCCGGCGCCGGCGCAGCGCGGGCGCCGCCGCACTCGCCGGGCGCCGCACGCAAGGCATTCACCAGGGCGACGAGGCGGGTGTCGTTCTGCGCCTGCGCGCTGCCGGCCAGCAGGAGGGCGGCGAGGGCGAGGAAAGAAGCATGCAAGTGGATCATGGCGGGCGGGCGTGTGGTCTGGCCTCCAGCATACCCGTGCGCCGCCGGACGTGGCGTTTCCGTCGGCGAGGCGGGTTACCGCTCCGGGGTCGCCGTAAAGCCGCCGCCAAGCTTGCCCATCACGTCGTGCGGCGCGCCATCGCCGGCGAGCATCGGCGAGCTATCTGGATCGCGCGAGAAGGCCTCCGCAAAAAAGGAGACGAAGTGGCTGATCTTCAGCGAGGGCCGGCGCGCCGGCTGGAACACGACGTTCAGCGGCAGCGGCGGCAGTTTATAGCGCGTCAGGATCGGTTTGACGCGGCCCGCGCGGATATCGTCGCCATACACCCACTGCGGCGTGTAGCAGATGCCCAGGCCCTCGACCACGGCCTGGCGGATCGCCTCCGAACTGTTCGACTGCAGGTGGCCGTTGACGCGCACGGCGTGCTGGCCGCCTTCCTCATCCTGGAAATTCCACTCGTTCATCGTGGCCAGGCCCGTGTAGACGATGCACTGGTGCTCGCGCAGTTCATCGGGGTGCTGCGGCTCGCCGTGGCGCGCCAGGTAGGCAGGGGAGGCCAGCGCCGCGCGGTGGGCGGTGCCGATGCGGCGCGCGATCAGGCGGCTGTCCTTCAGTTCGCCGACGCGGAAGGCAAGGTCGATGCCGCCCACCACCAGGTCGACGAAGCCGTCGTCGAGCTGCAGGTCGATTTTCAGCTGCGGATAGCGTTCGAAAAAAGCGGGCAGGCGCGGCACGATGTGCAGGCGCCCGAACGACACCGGCGCGGCCACGCGCAGCACGCCGGCGATGTCGTTCTCGGTGCGCTGGACCTCGACCCGCGCTTCTTCCAGCGTATCGAGCACTTGGCGGCAGCGTTCGTAATAGCGCTTGCCCGCTTCGGTCAGCGCGTGGCTGCGCGTCGAGCGCACCAGCAGTTTCGCCCCGAGCAGGGTTTCCAGCGCCTGCACCTGCTTGCTGATGCTCGATTGCGTACTGCGCTCCTCGCGCGCGACGGCCGAGAAGTTGCCGGTTTCGACCACCCGGACAAAGGTTTCCATCAAGCGCAAGCGGTCCATAGTTGCTCCATCCATTCCTGTCAGGAATAAATCATATCATTCGTGCGGCCTACCCAGCGCGCGGGGGAATACTTATAGTAGGTACTGTAGTGGCCGCCGGCGCCCGCTCCTGATAGCAAAGCGACCGGCGGCCCGGATTTTCCAGCATCGTTTCAATCCAGGACAAGGACCCAACATGACCCATACGCTTTTTGAACCTGCCCGCATCGGCGACATCGAGGTTGCCAACCGTGTCGTGATGGCCCCGCTGACCCGCAGCCGCGCCGACGAGGCCGCCGGCGACATTCCGGGCAGCCCGATGAACGTCGAGTACTATCGCCAGCGCAGCAACGCCGGCCTGATCATCAGCGAAGGTACGCAGGTTTCGCCCGTCGGCAAGGGCTACATGGCGACGCCCGGCATTTATTCGGACGCGCAGGTCGAAGGCTGGAAGCCGATCACCCAGGCCGTGCACGAAGCCGGTTCGAAGATCGTCGCCCAGATCTGGCACGTGGGCCGCGTGACGCACCCGCACCTGACCGGCGGCGCCCAGCCGATCGCGCCCTCGGCCGTCGCGCCGAAAGTGCTCGCCTACACCCACGCCGGTAAAGTCGAGGCGCCCGAGCCGCGCGCCCTGGCCCTCGAGGAAATCAAGGAGATCGTCGCCCAATACCGCCGCGGCGCCGCGAATGCGATCCGCGCCGGTTTCGACGGCATCGAACTGCACGGCGCCAACGGCTACCTGATCGACCAGTTCCTGCGCGACGGCGCCAACAAGCGCACGGACAGCTACGGCGGTTCGATCGAGAACCGCGCGCGCTTCGCACTGGAAGTCGTGGACGCAGTCGTTGCCGAAATCGGCGCCGGCCGCGTCGGCATCCGCCTGTCGCCTGTCACGCCCGCCAACGACCTGGCCGACAGCAACCCGCAAGCCGTGTTCGGCTACCTGGTCGAAGAACTGAACAAGCGCGGCATCGCCTTCATCCACTTCGTCGAAGGCGCCACCGGCGGCCCGCGCGATATCCCCGGTTTCGATTTCGCCTGGGCGCGCAAGACCTTCAAAGGCACGTATATCGCCAACAACGGCTACGACCGCCAGATGGCGATCGAAGCGGTGGAGTCGGGCCGTGCCGATGCAGTCGCTTTCGGCCGCGCTTATATCGCCAATCCGGACCTGGTGCAGCGTTTGAAACTGAATGCGCCCTTCAATACGCCGAATCCGCTGACCTTCTATGCGCCGGGCGAGGCAGGGTATATCGATTATCCGACGCTGGACCAGGCGGCTTGATTGCCTGACCCGCGGTAATAAAAAACGCCAACCCGAGGGTTGGCGTTTTTTTTATGGGTGCTACTTGAGCGTGGATGCAATCCGGCGGGAATCCCCCCGAAGAACCCCAGCTTTACTTTGCCGGCTTTTCGCCAAATCCTGCAAGCAGTTCGTCGATTACAGGCGTCAGCTTGGTCGAGGTACTCGCCCATTTATTCAGCGCCAGGCCGCCGGAATGGTTGTAGGTGGCCGAGGCGAT
>Ga0308170_10004463_pt1 | contig 11029 bp, 11 predicted proteins | sample PhyBR2_2_FD_202136 | JGI IMG/M metagenome (GOLD analysis project Ga0308170, IMG submission 202136) | Phyllosphere microbial communities from UC Gill Tract Community Farm, Albany, California, United States - DLSLSB.R2 | ecosystem: Host-associated > Plants > Phyllosphere > Unclassified | place... | reverse complement strand
GTGCTGCCTACACCTCGTCGAAGCACGCCATCGCCGGGTACACCAAGAGCGTCGCGTTCTTCCACGGGCCGCAGGGCATCCGGGCGAACGCCGTGGCGCCGGGTGCGGTCGCCACGAACATCGAGGCACCGATGCGCAGCGAGTACGCGGCTCGCCGGGTCGGTCCGATCATGCAGACCACCATCCCGCCGGTGGCCCAGCCCGAGGAGCTCGCCGCCGCCATCACCTGGCTGCTGAGCGACGACTCGGCGAACGTCAACGGAGCGGTGCTGCCGAGCGACGGTGGCTGGTCCGTGGTCTGACGGATTTGCTCAGATACGAGTAGAAATCTACCTGGAGTGGTAGATTTCTACTCGATCTGATCGGACATCTCCATGCAGTTGCAATCTCCTCTCGCGACGGTCACCACCTCCGTGGACGGCGATGTCCTCGCGGTGTTGGCACTGGCCCCCGGACCCCTGACGATCGCGGGAATCTGCAGCCTGGTGCCCGACCGGTCGTACGCCGGGGTCCGGAACAGTGCGGATCGGCTGGTCGAGCAGGGCCTCGTCGACGGGCACCGGACCGGACGGACGAAGTCCTTCACCCTGAACCGAGAGCACCTCGCCGCCGATGCGGTCACCGCCCTGGCCGACCTCCGGCGTGCCCTGCTCGAACGACTCCGCTCCGGCTGTCGGTCGATCCCCCTCCGGTACGCCGCGCTCTTCGGATCCGGGGCCCGCGGTGCGATGCGCCCGGACAGCGATCTCGATCTCTGCTTCGTCGTCACTCGCGGCCGACGCCCGGACGCCGAGGACCAGATCCACGCCTTGTGCCGCGCAGCCGGTCGTTGGACCGGCAACGCCGTGCGGCCGGTCGTCTTCGACGAGGACGAGATCGAGGGCACCGATCCGCTCCTCGCGTCGGTTGCTCGGGACGGGATTCCCATCGCAGGTGACGGTCGTTGGCTGTCCCGGAAGCTCCGTACGCTGAACGGATGACCCCGCGAACCGGCACCACCGCACCGGGCGACGATTCGTTCCGGAGGGGCCGGCTCGCCAAGGCGACGGAGTTCCTCGACGCCGCTGACGTCCTCCGCGCGTTGGGTGGTGACGGAGGGGTGTTCAGCGCCGGTTCACAGTTCGCGAACGCGTTCGTCACACAGTGCGTCCTCAGCGGCATCGCTGCGGCTGACGCGATCTGCGTGGCTCGGACCGGCAACTACTCGCGATCGGGAGCGCACCACGAGGCGGTGCCCGTGCTCCGCGCAGCTGCCGGGCCAGCGGTCGCGAAGCACCTCGAGGTGCTGTTGGCGGTGAAGACCAAGGCCGAGTACAACGCGAGGTCGGTCAGCGACGGTGACATCGTGCGCGCCGGCGAAGCCGCTGAGGCACTCGAGGCGGCCGCGCGGTCGGTCTGACGCGCTGGTCGATCCGGGGCGGTTGGCCCGCCTACACTGCCGACATGACCGAGGTCTCCGCCGAGCGCTCCGAGTGGGGCCGGTTCGCCCCCGACTCCGTCGAACGCCGGATGCTCGAGCACGCCGGCACCGCACTCGGTGTCGTCCTGCGCCCCCGGACGGTCGTGCTCGACCGCGCACGGGTCGAGGTCGAGGGCATCGACGAGGGCGACCGGGTGGTCGTGCAGCTCGTCGCGAACCAGGGTGCCTACAAGCCCGCGTGGCGCAACAAGGTGATGGCGGACCTGTTCAAGCTCCTGTGGCTGCGCCGTTCGGTGCCCGGGGTCGAACGAGCGGTGCTCGTCGTGGCCGAACCCGCTGCTCGGGCACTCGCCGGGTGGGTCTCGGTCGCCGCCGCCGACCTGGGCGTCGAGGTGCTCGTGTGGGACGGAACCACCGCAGCGCCGTCGTCGCGCTGAGCTCCGCACCCGTTCACACGTTCGCAACACATGTGGTCCGGCTCCGTAACACGGGCGTCCTAACCTCGTCACCAGCAGCGGATTTCCGCGTCGCAGACGAACCCGAGCTCGCGACGCACGCTCTCCGCCATACGAGACCGAGCCTGCGTGCTCGCCGACGGTATGGAGGAACGGATGAGCACATCAGCGGTCCGCGTGGACGCGGTGCGCAAGGTGTACGGCAGCGGCGCGAGTGCGATGGTGGCCCTCGACGACGTGGAGCTGACGATCGAACCCGGACGGTTCGTCTCACTGATCGGCCCGAGCGGCTGCGGCAAGTCGACACTGCTCCGCCTGGTCGCCGGGCTCGAACCGGCTGACCGCGGCGACGTCCGGGTGCACGGCGTCACACCGGCGCAGGCCTGCGCGGCCAAGCTCATCGGACTCGTGCCGCAGGCGCCCGCGCTCCTGCCGTGGCTGACCGTGCTGCAGAACGTCTCGCTCGCCGCCCGGGTGAACCCCGGAGCCGGGCGTCGCCGAGCGGCCATCGGGGACCTCGAGGAACGCACCACCGGAGCCGGCCCGGACATGCGGGAGCTGCTGCGGATGGCGGGACTCGGCGAGGCGATGGACAAGCTCCCCGCCCAGCTGTCCGGCGGGATGCAGCAGCGCGCCGCGATCGTGCGGGCCTTCGGGCTGCGGCCCGACGTCCTGCTCATGGACGAGCCGTTCTCGGCGCTCGACGAGTTCACCCGCGAGAGCCTGCAGGACCAGCTGCTCGACCTGTGGGACGAACTGCGCACCACGGTGCTGTTCGTCACGCACTCGGTGTCCGAGGCGGTCCGGATGTCCGACACCGTGGTCGTGATGGCCCCGCGCCCCGGCCGCATCGTCGACGTGATCGACATCGACCTGCCCCGCCCGCGGAACCAGCGCCTGTTCGAGGAACGGCGGTTCCACGAGTACGAGGACCTCGTCCGGACCCGACTGCACAGCGCCTGGCGCACGTCCGATGCGGCCTGAGGGGGACGGGACCATGAGCGCGACCTCCACCTCGGCGTCCACCGTCACCGCGACGGGCACCACGGCTGAATCCGAACGGCGCAGCACCCGTCGGCCCGTGCCCGGCTGGCTCCGGCCCGTCGTCTGGCTGCCCCTCGTCGTCATGCTCGCCGTCCTGGCGGTGCTCTGGCAGCTCGGGGCGTCCGCGATGCCGTACCTGCTGCCGCCGCTGCCCGCGGTGGGGGAGACCCTGGCGACGCAGCTGCCCTACTACCTGCAGAACGCCGGCATCACCCTGGCCGAGTCACTCGTGGGCTTGGCGATCGGGTTCCTGGCGGCCTTCGTGCTCGCGGTGCTGACGAGCGAACTGCCGATCGTCCGCCGGGCGGTCATGCCGATCGCGATCGTCCTCAACGTGACCCCGCTCGTCGCCATCGCCCCGGCACTCGTCGTGGCGTTCGGGTTCGGGCCGTTGCCGAAGCTCGTGATCACGGCCCTGATCTGCTTCTTCCCGATCCTGATCAACACCGCCGCCGGGCTGCGCTCCGTGCCGCAGCCCGTGCTGCAGGTGTACCGGACGATCGACGCGTCCCGGTTCGAGATGCTCGTGCACCTGCGGATCCCGAACGCCCTGCCGTTCGTCTTCGCCGCACTTCGGATCGTGTTCCCGTTGTCCATCATCGGTGCGGTCGTCGCGGAGCTGTCGGCGTCCGGGTCGACCGGCGGTCTCGGCACCGTGATCAGCACGGCGTCGTCGATGAACCAGCTCGCCGTCGTCTACGCGGCCATCGCGATCCTCGCCGTGATGGGCGTGGTGCTGCTCGGCCTCATCACGCTCGTCGAGCGACGCGTCCTGCACTGGCACCGCAGCGCGAACGACTGACCCGCGGCCGCCCAGCGGCCCGACCGCACCACCCGCCGGAGCGAGCCCGCCCGCGCGACGTCAGCCGCGCCTCCAGGCCGACCCCCGGCGACCCCGTCCCACCACCCGCACCCGCCCTGCACCACCCATCCCTTCCCACAGGAGTGACCATGCAGCACAGCACCACGCACCCCCGCAGCAAGCAGCGCCGCACCCAGGCCGCCGTCGCAGCCCTCGCCGCCGCCGCCGCCGTCGCCCTCGCCCTCACCGGCTGCAGCGCCGGCTCGAGCGCCGGCAGCGCATCGGCCGAGGGCAGCGCGATCTCGTCCGAGCGGTGCAAGGAGAACAAGGACGCCGGCACGATCACGTACCTGTCCGGCTACCAGTACCAGTCGTCGGCGTCGATCCTCGAGTACATCGCGGCGGACGAGCTCGGCTACTTCAAGGACCTCTGCCTCGACGTCACCCTGAAGCCCGGGTCCGGCGACACCGCGCAGAACACCAAGCTCCTCGCCAGCGGCCAGGCCACGGTGTCCGCGGTCGCCGAGCAGGACCTCATCCAGGCCCGGGCGAACGGCATCGACATCACCGGCATCTCGTCCTACTCGAACGCCGGGCTCGACATCCTGATGACCAACGGCGACGACGTCACGGACCTGAAGCAGCTCGACGGCAAGGTCGTCGGGCACAAGGGGTACGTGCCCGCGTCCGTCCAGGCGATGATGGTCAAGGCCGGTGTCGACTGGGACTCCCTGACGCTGGTGAAGGAGGGCTACGACCCCTCGGTCCTACCCCGGAAGCAGAACGGGCTCGAGGCGCTGACCGGCTTCGTGTCGAACGAGCCGAACCTGCTGCAGGCCGCCGGTGACGACGTCAGGGTCTGGCAGCCCGTCGACTACGGCATCCCCTCGTCGATCGGCGCGATGGCCGTGAACCCGGCGTTCGCGAAGGCGCACCCGACCGCCGTCGAGGACGTCCTGCGCGCAGCCCTGCACGCCTACGACTTCTGCTCTGCGAGCGCGGCGAAGACGAAGCAGTGCGTCGGGTACGCCGCGAAGCTCTCCGGCGCGACCTACGACGAAGCCCAGAACGCGAAGATCTGGACCACCGAGACGAAGGTCATCGCGGACAACCCGACGCCGGAGCAGCCGCTCGGCGGCATCGACATGGAGAACGTGTCGAAGCTCGTCGACATGCTGCACCAGTTCGGCATCGTGAAGCCCTCCGTGACCGGTGCCGACGCGAAGGCCTGGTTCACGAACGAGTACGTCGACGCCGTCACGAAGGACGGCGAGACGGTCTGGCCGGCACCGTGAGCCCCGTCGTGACCGAGTGTTCCGCAACGACCAGAGAGGCGGCGTGAGATGCCCGCGAAGGAGTACGGGATCTTCCTCCCGATCGGCAACGGCGGGTGGATGCTCTCCACCACCGCACCCCACCCCGAGGCGACCTACGCCTGGAACAAGCGCGCGGCACTGCACGCCGAGGCGATCGGCCTGGACTTCGTGATGTCGATGGCGAAGTGGCGCGGCTTCGGCGGCACCACCGACCACTGGGGCCGGTCCCTGGAGTCGATGACGATGATGGCCGGCATCGCCGAGGCCACCGAGCGGGTGAAGATCTGGGCGACGATGCACGCCAACGTCCACAACCCCGCCGTCGCGGCGAAGATGTACACCACCCTGCAGGACGTCTCCGGCGGCCGTGCCGGCATGAACATCGTGAACGGTGCCTACGCGGCGGAGTTCGAGCAGTTCGGGATCTGGGACGCGGCGCTCAGCCACGCCGACCGGTACCGGATGACCGAGCTCTGGACCGAGGCCGTCACGCGCCTGTGGACCGAGGACAGCGTCACCATGCACACGCCGTACTTCGACCTCGACGCCTGCGAGTCGCGTCCGCACCCGTCGGCCCGCCCGACGATCATCAGCGCCGGCAAGTCCGAGGCGGCCCGGGCGTTCCAGGCGAAGCACGCCGACGGTGCGTTCCTCGCCGCTGACAGCCTGGACGAGATGCGCGACCTGTCGCGTGACGTGCACGACCGCGCGGCCGCCGAGGGGCGGGAGTGCAAGACCTACTCGATGCTCACCGTCGTGCAGGGCGAGACCGACGCCGCCGCGCAGCGCAAGGTGCGCGAGTGGGGCGTCGGCGTCGACCGCGAGGCACTGGCCTCGATGCGGTCGTCGTGGGGCGTCCCCGCCGCGCAGGCACGTGCCTGGGCGGACGGCGCGGTCGGCGAGGACGCGTTCCAGACGGCGTACGTCGCGGGTGCGGCGGACACCGTCACCGAGCACATCGAGTACATCGTCGACCAGGGCGAGCTCGACGGTCTGATGCTGATCTTCCCCGAGTACGACCAGGACATGGTGCTGTTCGGCGAGACGGTCCTGCCGGCCCTCCGGCAGCACGACGCGGCGGTGCTCCGGTGACCGGGGCGACGACGGAGGGCCGCGACGCGCGACTGGACCGCCTGCTCGGAACCGCGCTCCGCCCCGCGCTCGTCGTCGTGGACGTGCAGCGCGACTTCGGGGAGCCGGCACGCATCGCCCCCTACGGACTCGACGACCGTGCGTCGGCCGCCGTCGACGCCGCGGTCACCCGCATCGGCACCCTGGTCGACGAGGCCCGCGCCGCCGGCGTCCCCGTCGTCTGGGTCGAGCTCGGCAGCGACCCTGCTCGACCGTGGCGCTCGAGCACCTGGCTGCGCGGTGGTGCCCTCGACGGGCCGATGCCCGACGACGAGCCCTGCCGCATCGGCACCGAGGGCGCCGAGTGGTTCCGCACCGCGCCCGCGTCCGGAGAGATGCGCGTCGTGAAGCGCGGCTACAGCGGGTTCCTGGGCACCGACCTGGAGGCCCGGCTCACCTCCGCCGGGATCGGCTGGGTCACCGTCGTGGGGCTCACCACCGAGTGCTGCGTGCTCGCCACCGCACAGGACGCGATGCAGCTCGGCTGGCCCGTGGTGGTCCCGCGGGACGCCACCGCCGCGTACGACACCGACGTGCACGACGCCGCGCTGATGATGATCGGCCTGAACGTCGGCGTCGTGACCGACGCCGACGACGCCGTGGCGCTGTGGCGCGCAGCGGTTCCGGCCGAGACGGTGGGTGCCCGATGACCGGCATGCACCTGGCCTACGACCTGTCCTTCACCCACACCGAGGGGCGGTGGGCGGCGGCCGGCAGCTGGGTCGGCCAGGACTTCCCCGACGTCCGGATGTACATGGAGGTGGCGCGGACCGCCGAACGCGCCGGCGTCGACATGCTGTTCTTCGGCGACGGCTCCGGCGTGCCGAGCACCTGGCGCGGCAGCATCGACCCGGCCGTCGAGTGGGGCATCCAGTGGCCCCGGCAGGACATGGCGCCGGTGATCGCCGCGATGTCCACGGTGACCGAGCACATCGGCTTCGGGCTCACCTACTCGTCCACGTTCACCCACCCCTTCTCGATCGCCCGACTGCTCAACTCGCTCGACCACGTCACCGGCGGACGGATGGCGTTCAACGTCGTGGCCTCGTCACGGGGTGCGGACGCCGCGAACTACGGGTCCGACCACCTCGTCGACCACGACCTGCGGTACGAGCGGATGGAGGAGTTCATCGGCGTCTGCCGTGCGCTCTGGGACTCCGTCGCACCGGACGCCATCGTCCGCGACCGTGCGACCGGCCGGTTCGCCGACCCCGCCGGGGTGCACCCCATCGACCACGACGGACGGTTCTTCAAGGTGCGCGGGCCGCTGGCGAGCGTGCCCAGCCCGCAGCGGCACCCCGTGGTGGTGCAGGCCGGCAACTCGCCGCGCGGCATCGCCGCGAGTGCGTCGTTCGCCGACCTGGTGTTCGGGTTCGGCGCGAGCGTCACCGGGCAGCTCCGGCACCGCGACGCCCTCGACGCGGCGCTCACCGAAGCCGGCCGTGACCCCGCCGGCGTCGGGATCCTCTGGGCCACCCAGGCCATCATCGGCACCACCGAGGCCGAGGCCGTCACCCGTCGGGACTCCCTGCTGTCGTTCTGGAACCGCGAGGCGGTGGGCACGTTCATCTCGCACAACGCCGGGTACGACTTCTCGACCCTGCCGGCGTCGTTCCGGCTCGGCGAACTGCGCGACGAGATCGTCGCCGCGCAGGCGAGCCCGGCCGGCCTGGTCGGCAGCCTGGTCGCGGAGTTCGGCGCGGACCACACGATGGACCGTGACGACTTCTTCGAGCACGGCTGGCGGGCCGCGACCGGGCTCGACCACATGCTCGTCGGTGACGCCGCCACGGTGGCCGACGCACTGCAGGAGAACTTCGCCGCCACGGGAGGCCGCGGTGGCTACATGCTCTCCAGCCCCCTCGGCATGCCGTCCGGATTCGCCGACCTGAGCGAGCTGCTCGTGCCGGAGCTCCGCGACCGCGGGGCCCTCGCACCGCGGTACCCGGGCACCACGCTCCGCGAGAACCTGGCGGTGTGAGGTGACCCCGGCCCGTCGGTGGCTCGCGCTCGGCGGGCTCTGCCTCGGCTTCTTCATGCTGCTGCTCGACAGCACGATCGTGTCCGTCGCACTCCCTGACGTCGGGCGTGAACTCGGCTCCGACGCGTCGACGTCCGTGTGGGTCAACAGCGCCTACCTGTTCGCCTTCGCGGTGCCGCTGCTCGTGGCCGGACGGCTCGGTGACCGGTTCGGGCACCGCCGTGTGTACCTGGTCGGGCTCGCGGTCTTCACGATCGCGTCCGTCGGCTGCGCGGCGGCACCGGGCATCGGTGCGCTCGTCGCCTGGCGAGCGGTCCAGGGGCTCGGCGCTGCGCTGCTGACCCCGCAGTGCCTCACCGTCATCCGGTCGCTGTTCGACCCGCCGCGGCTGGCCGTCGCGCTCGCCGTGTGGAGCGCCGGTGGCGGGGCTGCCACCGTTGCCGGGCCGATCGTGGGCGGGCTGCTCGTCGAGACGTGGGGATGGCCGTCGGTGTTCCTCGTCAACGTGCCGGTCGGGGTCGTCACGGCGATCGCGGTGCTCCGGTTCGTGCCGGTGTCCCCGCGCATCGTCGTCCCGCTGCCCGTGCTCGCGGTCACCGGGGTGACGGCCGGGGTCCTCGCGGTCGTCGTCGGCGTGCAGGGGACCGGAGCGGGGTTGCTCGCCGCCCCGCTGCCCCGGGCCGCCCTGGTGGTGCTGGGTGCGGGGGTCGTCGCGGTGGTGCTCACGGTGCAGCGTCGGGCCGGCGACCGGGCACTCGTCCCCCTCGGGCTGTTCCGCGACCGCGGCTTCGTCACCGGCTCGTGGGGCGCGACCGCGGCGTCGTTCTGCGTCGGGTCCGCACCGATCCCGCTGATGCTCGACCTGCAGACCGAGCGGGGCCTCGGTGCGGGAGCAGCCGCACTGGTGCTCGTACCGATGGGGGTCGCGTGCCTGGCCGCCGCACCCTTCGTCGGACGCATGACGAACACCGCAGGCCCCCGGGCGACGGCCACCGTCGGCGCGGTCCTGCTGGTCGTGTCCGTCGCCGTCACCGCCCTGCTGATCGGCACCGGTGCGCCGCTCTGGGCGGTCGCGAGCGCCTTCACCGGCTTCGGGGTCGCGAACGCCTTCGTCTGGTCGCCGTTCTCGCTCGCCGCCGTGCTCGCCGCCGGCCCGAGCACGATCGGGGCGGCCTCGAGCACCTTCAACACCGTCAAGCAGCTCGGCGCCGTGCTCGGCAGCACCGTCACCGCGGTCCTGCTGGCCACCGCGACCGACGCCGTCGCACTCGGCGTCCTCGCGCTGGTCGCGGTCGTCGCTGTGGTGGCGGCACGGTCCCTGCCCGAGCCCCGTCGAGCGGGCGCCGTGCTCACCGGTGCCGTGGTCCACGGCGCCGGGGTCGGACACGGCCTGGGGTTCCCCACCGCCAACCTGCTGCCCGACGCCGACGTCGTCCGGTCCGTGCCGGCGGACGGGGTCTACGTCGGCTGGCTCACGGCGGCGACCTGGCCCGCCGCCCGTGAGGCCCTGATCTCCGTCGGCAGCAACAGCACCTTCGCCGACCGACCGCGCACCGTCGAGATCCACGTGCTCGACTTCGACGGCGACCTGTACGGCACAGCCGTCGAGCTCACCGTCGGCCGCCGCATCCGCCGGCAGCGCACGTTCCCCGGTCCGGACGCCCTCGTCGCCGCCATGCGTGCCGACGAGCGCCGCGCCCGGACACTTCTCGCCCGCTCCTGAACGAGGGACCCACCATGCACGACGACTTCACCGACGACCCGCTCGACATCCGCGAGGCGATCGCCGAGGTGCCCTCGGTCGTCGTGGCGATCGCCGCCCGCGTCACGGGCGTCCCGGTGGTGATGGTCGCGACGTCCTTCACGGTGGGGGTCTCGTACGACCCGCCGCTGGTGACGTTCGCCGTGCAGCACTCCTCGACCACCTGGCCGGACCTCGCCGCGGCGCCGGTCATCGGGGTCTCGGTCCTCGGCCATGAGCACGCCGCGCACACCGCGCAGCTGGCGTCGCGCGACCGCGGGCGCCGGCTCGACGGGGTGGGGACTGTCGAGACGGCCGGGGGAGCGATCCTGCTCGACGGCGCGCACTCGTGGCTCGAGTGCGTCGTCGAGGCCACCCACCGAGCGGGCGACCACGACATCGTCGTGCTGCGCGTGCTCCGGTTCGCCCGCGACCGCTCGCGTGACGCCCTCGTGTGGCACCGGCCGGCGCGGCGGCGTCAGGGCGTCTCCACCTGACGGACGGGAGGCCCGTGGCGACGCCGCCACGGGCCTCCCGTCCGCCTTCGCGCACGTCGACGACGCGCGGTTCCTTCCCATTGCGCGTGCGCTGGAAAGTCGAATCGGGCGTACCTGGCGGGAAGTTCCTGCCAGGTACGCCCGATTCGACCAGGTACGCCCGAAGGGCCCCGCGTCAGGAGACGAGCGCCGCCATCTCGCGCACGACGGCACGGAGCCGGTCCGCGAGCTCGTCGTTGCTCCGCACGGTCTCGCGGTGCGGGACCTCGCTGAGCGCCGACATCACCAGGGTCACCGCGGTGCGGGCGGTCTGCACGTCCGTGCGGGTGCCGACGACGCTGAGCAGGGACTGGCGCGACTCGGCGATCCACTGCATCACCATCGAGGACATCTCCGGCCGGAGCACGAGCAGCTCCTTCATGCGACGGCGGTCCTGGGAGAGCGGGACGGTGGCAGCGACCAGGGCGCACAGGTCGTCGACCAGGGCACCGTCGGCCTCGGCGAACCAGGCCGCAGAGCGCTCCGGGACCTCGACGGAGTCGAGCCCGAGCGCCGCGTGCGCCTTCGACGAGAAGTAGTTGAAGAAGGTGCGGGGGGAGACGTCGGCGTCGGCGCAGATCTGCTCGACCGTGACGCCGTCGA
>Ga0308170_10004462_pt1 | contig 11030 bp, 9 predicted proteins | sample PhyBR2_2_FD_202136 | JGI IMG/M metagenome (GOLD analysis project Ga0308170, IMG submission 202136) | Phyllosphere microbial communities from UC Gill Tract Community Farm, Albany, California, United States - DLSLSB.R2 | ecosystem: Host-associated > Plants > Phyllosphere > Unclassified | place... | reverse complement strand
GCTGCAGGTGCACGGTCAGCTCGTAGTAGTTGCCATACTCGTCGGGCTCTTCGCGGCGCACCACAACCTCGGTGGCGATCAGCTCTCGCAGGATGCCCAGGGCGCGCAGCTTCAGCTTGCGCTGCGAGGCCGGGGTCTCATGGTTCTCGGAGAGCAGGCGCCGGGCGGCTTCGAAGGCATTGTCTTCGCGCTCCAGCAGGTTCAGCAGCATCGAGTGCGAGACCTGGAAGGAGGACTTCAGCGTCTCGGGGGAGGCCTCGACGATCTTCTCGAAGGTCTTTTCGCCCCAGGTCACGAAGTTCTGCGGTGGCTTCTTCTTCGGGATCTGCTTGAGCTTCGACGAACCCTCGCCATGCTTCTTCATCGCCTTTTCCATGGCCTTGTGGTTCTCGATCGCATGCTCGGGGGCCTGGACCAGCACTGTGCCTGCGGTATCGAAGCCCGCACGACCGGCACGGCCGGCGATCTGGTGGAACTCGCGGGCGTTCACGATACGGGTACGAGTGCCATCGAACTTGGACAGCGCGGTGATGACCACGGTGCGGATCGGCACGTTGATGCCCACCCCCAGGGTGTCGGTGCCGCAGATGACCTTGAGCAGGCCGGCCTGGGCCAGCTGCTCGACCAGGCGGCGGTACTTCGGCAGCATGCCCGCGTGGTGGATGCCGATGCCGTGGCGCACTAGGCGGTTCAAGGTCTTGCCGAAGCCAGCGGCAAAACGGAAGCCGCCGATCATCTCCGAGATCTTTTCCTTCTCCTCGCGGGTGGCCACATTCACGCTCATCAGCCCCGTAGCGCGGTCGATCGCGTCGAGCTGGGAGAAATGGACGATGTAGATCGGGACCTGCTTGGTCTTGATCAACTCCTCCACCGCTTCCTGAACCGGCTCCATGGAGTAGTAGAAGTGCAGCGGGATCGGGCGCTCGGCATGAGCCACGGTGACCGTCGGGGTGCCGGTGCGCTCTTCGAGTTCCTTCTCGAAGCGGGTGACATCGCCGAGGGTGGCGCTCATCAGCAGGAACTGCGCCTGGGGAAGCTCAATGAGTGGCACCTGCCAGGCCCAGCCGCGCTGCGGGTCGGCGTAGAAGTGGAACTCATCCATGATGACGCAGCCGACATCGGCCTTTGAGCCTTCGCGCAGCGCGATATTCGCCAGGATCTCCGCGGTGCAGCAGATGATCGGAGCGTCCGCATTCACCGAGGAATCGCCGGTGACCATGCCGACATTCTCGGCACCGAAGATCTTGCACAGGTCGAAGAACTTCTCCGATACCAGCGCCTTGATCGGCGCGGTGTAGAAACTGATCTGGTCGCGGGCCATGGCGTAGAAATGCGCGGCAATGGCCACCATGGACTTGCCTGAGCCTGTGGGGGTGGCCAAGATGACGTTGTTGCCGCCAGCCAGCGCCATCGACGCTTCATCCTGTGCGGGGTAGAGGGTGATGCCGCGGGTTGCGACCCATTGGCCGAACGACTCGTAGATTTCGTCGTCGGATACGTTTTTGCTGTCTGCTGGCAAATATTCGGTGAGCAACATGATGCTACTAGCCTATCGGTTGAGAAGTGTGACTGAGCGCCTGATCGGGGTGCGGTTCAAAGGTTTAGGCTTAGGGCATGAAATGGGATCCAGCAAAGTACACCGAATTCTCTGATTACCGTGGGCGCCCTTACAAGGATTTGCTCGGCCAGCTAGTCGACGTGGAGCCGAAGAAGGTTGTGGATCTGGGCTGCGGTCCGGGCAATATGACTCGGCTCATCGCCCAAAGATGGCCGCAAGCGCAGGTGACGGGGCTGGATTCCTCGCAGGATATGATCGCCAAGGCCGAATCGTCCGAGCATGAAGCGAATCTGGATTTTGCGTTGGCAGATGCGAGACAATGGCAGCCAGAAGAGGATCTGGATCTGCTGTTCTCCAACGCAATGCTGCAGTGGTTGCCGGATCATCGTGAATTGCTGGCTGCCTGGCTTGGGAAGATGAAAACCGGCTCGTATGTAGCGATCCAGGTGCCGGGCAACTTCGGTTCGCCTTCACATGCGCTCATGCGGCAGGTCGCTGAAAGCGCGAAGTGGGCTGGCAAGCTCGGCAGCGTTCTGCGTGACGGGAATGTTGTGGGGGAGCCGGAAGACTACCAGCGGCTCTTGCTCGACGCCGGGTTCCAGGCAAATGTGTGGGAGACGACTTTCCAGCAATTACTGCTGGGCGACGACCCGATTCTGGATTGGGTCCGCGGCACGGCCCTGCTCCCGGTGCGCCACGCACTGGACGAGCAGGACTACCTCCGGTTTGAAGACGACTACCGGGCCCAGATCTCCAAGCACTACCCGTTTTTTGAAACCCGCGATGGCACCAGACTGACGAATTTCCCCTTCCGCCGCATTTTCATGATCGGCCATAAGCTCGGCTGAGGTCAGCGAACAGCCGAAGGACGGATTCTGCGCGGCAGCCCGGGCAGCACATGGATGCAGACCAGCACGATCAGCGCGCCGAGCGCCAGGCCGGAGAATACATCGTGGACATAGTGCGCTCCCACGCCCACGCGGGCCAGGGCAACCAGCAGGGCAGCAGGAATGGCCACGGCGGCCAACGCGGGCCGAACCAGCAAGCAGGTTGTGGCGATGGCCGCTGCCACCACCGAATGGTTCGAGGGCCAGGACCAATCCCCGGGCTGCGGGCAGGCCATCGCCGTGACCGCTTCAAGGGTTCGACAGGGGCGTTCTTCGGTGGCCAGCGCCTTGAGCAGTTCGCTCAGTGCGTAGGCCAGCACCGCCCCGAGGGCACCGCAGATCAGACGCCAGAAGGCGTTGCGGTCCCGGAACCAGATAGCCACCGTGAGCAGGATGGCTCCGAGCATCAAGAACTTGAGCAGGGTTTCCGAGCAGAAGACAGCCGCCGCGGACAACACCGCGGAGTCCCTCACGGATCCTGAAAGGCCCAGATACAGGACATCGCGCAACGGGTAGGACACGACCGCAATCAGTGCCAGGGCCGCAATGAAGATGGCTGGCCGAGAAGGCCGGATGGCATAGCGTCGAGGAGAACTAGAATTCACGAGTGGTGATTATACGGCCCGGGATGCGGTGTGGCCGCATGCCCTTAGCCGAGGGTTACCAACCGCGTTCACGCCACTCATCCAGATGAGGACGCTCGGCTCCCAGAGTGGTCGAGTCGCCATGTCCCGGTAGCACTTTGGTTTCATCCGGGAAGCGGTCGAAGATTCGTTCCGATACGTCAGTGATCAATGAAAGGAAGCGCTGCGGATCTTTCCAGGTGTTTCCCACGCCACCGGGGAACAAGCTGTCGCCGCTGAGGACGACTGGCTGACCGGAGGAGTCCACCAGCGCATAGCCGATGGAACCGGGAGTATGCCCGCGCAGGTGGATGGCTTCGATGATGACATCGCCCAGCTTGAGCTGGTCGCCATGATTCAAACCATTCGTGACCTGGACGCCTGATTCTTTCTTGATGCCTGCCATATCGTCGGCGCCTGCGTAGGTCGTCACCGGGTATTGCTCGACAAGCTCTGCCAAGGCGCGAACGTGGTCCCAGTGCTGGTGCGTTGTCGCGATTCCTGCAATCCGCGGATGATCCGCGTCGTTCCTTGCCTCATCGATCAGCCTCGCGATAGCCGTTGCATCATCTGCGGCATCAACGAGCAGCTGTTCGCCAGACCGGCGGTTGGTAATGAGATAGACATTGTTCGACATGTCGGAAACCGAAATCCAGCGGATGGTCACATCATCTAGCAATAGTTCGTTCATACCATCACACTACGTTGGAATATATGCTCAACGCGATAGGCTCGGGACAGCAGAAGTCATAGTCCTGGAGAATGGAGCAAAGCATGAGTGAACTAGGTTTCATCAAGATCGACCCCAAGTCCACCGTGGCGCCGTACCAGCAGGTCCGTGAACAAATTCTTTCCGCGATCGCCAAAGGCAAATTAGCGCCAGGAAGCAAGCTTCCCTCGGTGCGGGCGCTGTCGGGCACACTGAACCTGGCAGTAAATACTGTCGCCAAGGTATACAAAGAACTTGAGCTGCAGGGCGCAGTTGTAACGCGAGGGCGCCACGGAACAGTAGTGCAGGCTGCAGAGAACCGAGCCGAACAAGAAGTTAGCGATGCGGCAGCAGATTTGGCCCGGATTGCGCAGCTGTGGTCAGTCGATGAAGCCACTGCCGTAAAGTACCTGCGCGCTGCCTTCAGCTCCTTGCCTCGCTAGACGACTAGGCATTTGAGCCCACGAATTAGTGATTGAAAGATTTGTGGATAACTCTCCTGGAAGATCGAGATCCCGGTTTAGACTCTGGAACTAATTAACGTTCCCGGAGGCGGGAAACCACCATGAACTCGAATAGGAATGGTCGCACGCCACTACGCGAGTTTCGCGGTCATCGCTGCAGGAGCGCTAATTCTCGGTCTTGGGTTGCCAAGCTGTACTGCGAACAAGGCGGAATCAAGCCCAAAGACGCCACAAGAGCAGGTGTCCGCGACTGTTGCCTGGGAAAGCGATGAAGTTCTCGTATCTGACGTAAAAGTTCTCGGCGAGGTAGCCATTGCCTATCGGCGCCAGGGACCGCAGATGGAAGTCATTGTTAGAAACCTGAACAACGGCAAGCAGCTTTGGAAAGATGAAGCGCTCGGGGCGGCCGATGCTCAGGGCATCGTTCCGGAAATAATCACCGCCGAGTACAACGGAAAGACGTATGTCGCATACCTCGGGACTAAAACCGGGGCTTATGGCCAGCTGAAAATCACCAATGTCGCCACTGCCAAGCCTTACAGGATCAAAAACAACTTCGAGTTTTGGGGCGATCGTCCGTCGGTCTGTGGCGACACCTTCTGTACTGAAGGACGAAAATCTCGTGGCGAGAACTTGCTCGAACGCGTGCACCTCAAGTTCGAATGGGCTTCGAGGCAATGGCAAGTCGTTCCCGAACGCGAACTTGAAAAAGGAATCCGGGAAGGTGGCAGGAGCCTCGGCGAAGGCATCACGTCCTATTGGAACGAGAATGATCAGGAAATACTGAGCTATTCGCATGGCAAAAAAACTCTTGTGGGAACGACCCTACGAAAAAGTCTTCGCCAAAGGGTATGGTTCCACCGGCGGATGGCATTGGGATTCAGTGGGGAAGAACAAAGAGATCCTGATCGGCTTTGGGTCTCTCACGCAGGATGATTTCATCGATTCTGAAAAGAAAAAGGCCAAAGATCGGATGGTCGACCTGAACAAACTTGTCGCGTTGGACGCAAAAACCGGACGTACCCTTTGGCAACTACAAGGAATCGCTTATGGGTGTGGAGACCTAACTGGGCAAGGTTTCATGGCCGACGAAAAACTGCAGTCGTGTGCCACTACGATGCAGGAACGCAGGTGCTGACGAGAAAACGCGGTCGAATCTACGCCAAGACAACCAACGTCACATGGACCGCGAGTGGGATCGATATAAAAACAGGTGCCAGAAAGTGGCGGCTCAAACTGTCAGACCCATACGCTTACGATGAACGACTTGAGGATGCCGGTATTCCTCTAAATAGAAAAGCGATGACGCTACTTCCAGTTGCTGGTGGCGACCAGGCGGTCACTAAAGAAGAAGGAAGAACTATCGCGCTGCAACGGGTGCTGGGGGAAACGGCGATTTGCAGGTTTGACCGAGATTCGTATTACATCTATTCCGCGACATTGGGCACAACAGCACCGTGGGACCATAAGGCATCAGGCGATACTTTGTTCCAAGAGGCCCAAGGAGTCTGCAAGCGTGGTTCGTGGAAACCTACTAATTCAATTCCTGCCGTTCAGGAATTTGGACGTGTCGGCTATGACGAAAAAGAGTTGGTTGTACTTAGCACGCTTCAAGGCATGGTGGCCTATCGCTTGATTGATGCCAGTGGAAACTAGCCCCGGATTGGCGCTCGCCGGGACTGCGAATACACCTCGAGAAAAATTTCTGTGAGATAGGTCCATTCGTACACTTATTCGAAGCAGTTTTCGATTAGTATGGCTTCGTGGCTATTACTGCAGAGAGCAAGAAAACAGATCTCACTCGCCTGGTCGTTAAGGGAGCGCGTGAGCACAACCTGAAAAATGTGGACATCGATCTGCCCCGCGACGCGATGATCGTCTTCACCGGACTTTCCGGATCCGGCAAGTCCTCCCTGGCATTCGACACGATCTTCGCTGAAGGCCAGCGGCGTTACGTTGAGTCGCTTTCTGCGTACGCCCGCATGTTCCTCGGGCAGGTAGACAAGCCAGATGTTGACTTCATTGAGGGTTTGTCTCCGGCGGTGTCGATTGACCAAAAGTCCACCAGCCGGAATCCCCGGTCAACAGTAGGCACAATCACCGAGGTCTACGACTACATGCGTCTGTTGTGGGCTCGTGTCGGACGCCCGCATTGCCCCATTTGCCATGAGCCGATCTCCAAGCAGACTCCACAGCAAATCGTGGACCAGCTCATGGAGCTGCCCGAAAAGACTCGCTTCCAGATTCTTGCCCCCGTGGTTCGCGCACGAAAGGGCGAGTTCGTCGACCTCTTCGCCGAGCTGTCCTCGAAGGGATTCTCGCGCGCCCGCGTTGATGGCACCACCATTCAGTTGAATGATCCGCCGAAATTGGCCAAGCAGGTGAAGCACACCATTGAGGTCGTCGTTGACCGCCTGGCCATCAAGGAAGATGCACGCCAGCGCTTGACCGATTCGATTGAAACCGCGCTGGGGATCGCCGACGGCCGCGTGCTGGCCGACTTTGTCGACCTTGCCGAGGATGACCCGAAACGAGTTCGGGCATTCTCGGAAAACCTGGCTTGCCCTAATGAGCATCCACTGGCCATCGATGAAATCGAGCCACGCACATTCTCCTTCAACAATCCTTTCGGCGCGTGCTCGGCATGCTCGGGCATCGGCACCAAGCTGGAAGTTGACGAGCACCTGATCGTGCCCGATCCAGAAGTGGCCCTTGCAGACGGCGCAATCGCCCCATGGTCGTTGGGCAAGGCAACCACTGAATACTGGAATCGCCTGATCGAAGGCCTGGGCCACGAGCTCGGCTTCACCATGGAGACCCAGTGGAAGGACCTGTCTGCCAAGGCCCGCGAAGCGATCCTTAACGGCAAAGACCACAAGGTTGTGGTCCAGTACAAGAACCGCTTTGGCCGTGAGCGCAAGTACTCCACCGGTTTCGAAGGGGTCATCTCCTACGTTCACCGCAAGCATGAAGAAACAGAGTCCGATCATGCCCGTGATCGCTATGAACAGTACATGCGGCAGATTCCCTGCCCGACGTGTGGCGGAGCGCGCCTGAATCCTGCGTCGCTGTCGGTCCTGATCGGCGGGCGTTCCATCGCTGAAGTGTCGGCTATGGATTTGCGCAGTGCCGCCAACTTCCTGTCGACCATTGAGCTCTCGTCCCGTGAGGCGAAGATCGCAGCCCAGGTGCTGAAGGAAATTGACGCCCGCATGAAGTTCCTCTTGGATGTGGGCCTGGAATACCTCACCCTGGAGCGCGCTGCCGGCACCCTGTCCGGTGGTGAAGCGCAGCGCATTCGCTTGGCAACTCAGATCGGTTCCGGTCTGGTCGGTGTCCTGTATGTCCTTGACGAACCATCTATCGGGTTGCATCAGCGCGACAACCGCCGCTTGATCGACACCTTGCTGCATCTGCGCTCCTTGGGCAATACGCTCATCGTTGTTGAACACGACGAAGACACCATCGCCGAAGCCGACTGGATCGTGGATATTGGGCCAGGCGCCGGTGAGCACGGTGGCGAAGTAGTGCACTCGGGCTCGGTCGAAGGATTGAAGGCCAACACCAAGTCGCTGACCGGAGACTACCTCTCGGGGCGCAAGAAGATTGATGTCCCAGCGAAGCGCCGCAAGGTTGATAAGGACCGCAAGCTCAAGGTAGTCGGCGCCAGCGAAAACAACCTGCAGGATGTTTCCGTGGAATTCCCGCTGGGCTTGCTTACCGCAGTGACTGGCGTGTCGGGTTCGGGCAAATCCACTTTGGTCAACGACATCCTGTACAAGGTGCTGGCCAACAAGCTCAATGGCGCCAAGCAAGTACCGGGACGGCATACCCGGGTGCTCGGCCTTGAGCACCTGGACAAAGTTGTACATGTGGACCAGTCGCCGATTGGCCGCACTCCGCGGTCCAATCCTGCTACGTACACGGGAGTTTTCGACCACATTCGCAAGCTCTTTGCCGAGACCAACGAAGCCAAGCTGCGCGGCTACCAGCCGGGTCGATTCTCGTTCAATGTCAAGGGCGGACGTTGCGAGGCGTGCTCTGGCGATGGAACGCTCAAGATCGAGATGAACTTCCTGCCTGATGTCTACGTGCCGTGCGAGGTTTGCCATGGTGCACGCTACAACCGTGAAACATTGCAGGTGCTCTACAAGGGCAAGAACATCGCAGATGTCTTGAACATGCCAATTGCCGAAGGAGCTGAATTCTTCAGCGCCTTCACGCCGATCGCACGCCACCTGCGGACCTTGGTCGATGTTGGATTGGGCTATGTCCGCTTGGGCCAGCCGGCGACGACGCTATCCGGTGGCGAAGCCCAGCGCGTTAAACTTGCCGCTGAATTGCAGAAGCGCTCGAATGGCCGTTCCATCTACGTCCTGGATGAGCCAACGACAGGTCTTCATTTTGAGGACATCCGCAAGCTGCTGAAGGTCTTGCAAGGCCTGGTGGACAAGGGCAACACCGTCTTGACCATTGAGCACAACCTCGACGTGATTAAGTCGGCCGACTGGGTCATTGATCTTGGTCCTGAAGGCGGTTCCGGCGGTGGCACCATTCTGGCGACTGGAACGCCTGAAAAGGTCGCCAACGTCGGCGAATCGCACACCGGGAGGTTCTTGGCCGAAATCTTGTAGAAGTGGTGGAGCGGATCGGGGAAATATGCCATTTCAGTCATGGATTCCTGACCCGCGCCCGCTTCATGGGAAGATAGCTAAGTGAATATGTCGGTAACAAGTGTGCTCTTTGATCTTGACGGGACCCTCGTTGACCCCGCAGGTGCTATTACCTCGGGTATTCGTCATGCCCTCGTGGCCCACGGTCTCCCGGATCCAGGCGAGGCACGTGTTGAAGCGCTGGTGGGTCCGCCACTGCAAGTTGGGCTGCGCACCCTTGACGGGGTGGCCGACGAAAATATCGACTCCATCATCGCGACGTACCGTGCCCGGTATGAAGAGGTGGGCATGGACGATTCGCTGGTTTATCCGGGGATCGTCTCGCTTCTTAAGGCGCTGCGCCACGAGAACATCTACGTCGCTGTGACCACCGCAAAACCGGTGAACATCGCACGCCTGCTTCTGGAACGCAAAGGCCTGACTGAGCACCTCGACGCGATCCATGGAAACGCTGACGAGCACGGCAGCACCGGTTCGAGCAAGACGCATATCGTTGCTGAAGCCTTGTCCCACGGGGATCTTGAGGCGAGTTCGAGCGTTGTCGTGGGGGATCGGTACTACGATCTGGATGCGGCGCGTGAAAATTCTGTTGCATCTATCGGTGTGGCTTGGGGATTCGCGCAAGGCGACGAACTGGCCAGCGCCGACCTCCAAGTCGAAAACGTCAGTGAATTAGCAAAGGCGATCCTGGGGGAGCATATAGCCCGTTCCTTCGAAATTGAAGCAAGCGTCATGCAGGAAGGTGCGAAATAGATGAGCATCTACACCATGACCCGAGCCTCGATTCGCGGCGTTATCAATGGAGTATGCCGCGCCGAAGTTACCGGCCTTGAAAATGTGCCCAAAGAGGGCGGATTCATTGTCGCTTCCAATCACCTCTCCTTCTTCGACTCCTTGATTATCCAGGCCCTGACCCCTCGTGACGTTGCCTTCTTCGCAAAGGCAGAGTACTTCACCACACCAGGTGTCAAGGGCAAGCTCATGAAAACCTTCTTCGAGTCCGTTGGATCAATTCCCGTGCAGCGCGGCGAGCAGGCTGCTTCTGTGGCTGCCCTGGATTCCTTGGTCGGCATCATTGAGGAGGGCGGCGGAATCGGAATCTATCCCGAAGGAACCCGTTCCCGCGACGGAAAGCTCTACCGGGGACGCACTGGCGTAGGCTGGCTGGCACTGACCACTGGCGTACCTGTAGTCCCTGTTGGCCTCATCGGGACTGAAAAGCTGCAGCCAGCAGGCTCCAAGGGCTTCAGGCCGGCAAAATTCCATATCCACTATGGTGAACCACTGCACTTTGACCAGCTGGGCCGAAAGCATCCGCTGCCGCAACGTCGCCAAGCGACCGACCGCATCGTTGATGCAATTGCCGAGCTGTCCGGCCAGCAGCGCGTGGACTCATATAATCAGTTACCTCCAGACGCGAAATAACCTATGGCTGATCCAGCAAGTTACCGTCCGAAGACCTCGGATATTCCAACAAAGCCCGGCGTGTACCGGTTCCGCGACGAGCATGGCCGTGTGATCTATGTTGGCAAAGCCAAGGTTTTGCGCAATCGACTCACGTCGTACTTCGCCAACCCCGACCGCCTGACGCCCAAAACGCGAGCCATGGTCTTCACCGCGGGCAGTGTCGAGTGGACCGTTGTTGGATCCGAGCTGGAAGCCCTGCAGCTGGAATTCGTATGGATCAAGGAATACAACCCCAGATTCAACATCGTTTTCCGCGATGACAAAACGTATCCGTATCTTGCGGTGACCTTGAATGAAAAGTACCCCCGTGCTCTTGTCATGCGAGGCGACAAGCGCAAGGGCGTCAAGTACTTTGGCCCTTTCTATCCGGCCAAAGCCATTCGAGAAACCCTGGACACCCTTTTACGCGTATTCCCGGTCCGCAGCTGCGCCCCCGGCGTTTTCAAGCGTGCCGAAGCGTCCGGGCGCCCATGCTTGCTCGGCTACATCGACAAGTGCTCGGCACCCTGCGTCGGGCGCATCAGCGAAGAAGACCACCGTCAACTGGCTGACGACCTGTGCACCTTCATGAGTGGTGAGGCAACCAAGTTCACCAAGGCGCTCACGGTAAAAATGCAGGAAGCCGTCGCCGAACTCGAATACGAACAAG